>ENA-OQCU01001049-OQCU01001049.1-human-gut-metagenome-genome-assembly--contig:-NODE-1049-length-10344-cov-3.132426_pt1 | contig 10344 bp, 11 predicted proteins | sample MGYA00242504_ERZ504590 | MGnify/ENA primary metagenome ERZ504590 (study PRJEB26092, sample SAMD00036318) | human gut metagenome | host: Homo sapiens | study: EMG produced TPA metagenomics assembly of...
CGGCGCGTATCCGCGAGCGTTTTCACTTCGCAGTTGTCCGGCGTGGCAGAGGATGAGATGTATGCTTTCGGCCATTCCGTATTCAATTACAGTACGACGAGATTTCGTACGGGAAATAGTAAGGTGCTGATTACTTCCCGTCAAGCCGATATTCTTCGCTTGCTGGCGCTGAATGTGAATAAGACTGTCAGTCGCGATACGTTACTGGATGCTGTGTGGGGCACTGCCTCATATGCCAACTCCCTTGCCTTGAATGTACAGATGTCCTAATCTGCGGCGGTCGCTAAAAAACGACCCGAGCGTGAGGATTGAGTCGTTGATGAAAAAAGGGTATATGCTTGCCGTTCTCTGAAAACATCTTTATCTTTGGATTGTTATACAAACAAGACATTTCAAAAAAAAGAGAGCTTATGATGAGTTTAGGAGGATGGATGAATAAAATCTTGATAGGTTGGGGGATAGACCCGAAGTTTGCCGATATGTTTGACGAGACGATTATTGCACTGCTGATGGTGGGGCTTTCGATAGGGCTGGACTATTTGTGCCAGGCAATCTTCGTTGGCGGTATGAAGCATTATACCCGACGCTCTCCCCATCAGTGGAATACGTTGCTGATGAAACGCAGGGTGATACACCATTTGATACATATTCTGCCGGGAATCCTCATCTACTACCTGCTGCCCATGGCCTTTGTGCGTGGAAAGGATATGCTTGAGTTCTCACAAAAGGTGTGTGCTGTCTATATCATTGTGGCGGTGCTGCTTACTATCAACGGCTTGTTGCTGGTGATGCTCGATGTTTATAACATGAAGGACAAGCAGAAGAACCGTCCGCTGAAAGGCTTCGTGCAGGTATTGCAAGTGCTGCTGTTTTTTATCGGAGGCATCATAGTGGTTTCAGTGCTGATAGGCAAGTCTCCTATGACCTTGTTTGCCGGTCTGGGCGCATCTGCAGCTGTACTGATGCTGGTATTTAAGGACAGCATTCTGGGGTTTGTGGCCGGCGTGCAGCTCTCTGCCAACGACATGTTGCGGATAGGGGACTGGATAGCGCTGCCGGGTGGCGTTGCCAATGGAGTTGTAGAGGAGATTACGCTGAACACGGTCAAGATACGCAACTGGGACGAAACCATCTCGACCGTACCACCGTATACCCTGGTGAACAACTCTTTTCAGAACTGGCGCGGCATGCAGGAAAGTGGCGGGCGACGGGTAAACAAGAATATCTTTCTGGATATGACTACCCTGAAGTTCTGCACTCCGGAAATGCTGGATAATATCCGCAAGGAAGTCCCCTTGATGGCCGACTATCAGCCAGCAGAAGAAGAGGTGCCAACCAATGCGCAGCTCTACCGTATCTACATCGAACGCTATTTGTGCAGCCTGCCGGTGGTGAACCAGGAGATGGACTTGATTATCAGCCAGAAGGAACCCACGACGTATGGGGTACCCATCCAGGTATATTTCTTCTCTCGCAACAAGGTATGGAAAGAGTACGAGCGCATTCAGTCCGACATCTTCGACCACTTGCTGGTGATGGTACAGAAGTTTGACTTGAAACTGTATCAGTATTCCGACTAATATATCAACCGGAACTCCGCATATACAGGCAAGTGGTCGCTGTATCCTCCTTGATACTTCATCCCGTAGTAGGTGCGGAAGGGTTGCTGCCCTCCGTATTTCTTGTCTCTTGTCAGTAGGAAGGGCAGGCAGAATACGTCTGCCTTCGCTTCCTCTGTATATAGCGGTGCGTGTTCTTGCAGCAACGTACCCGATACGATGATGTGGTCCAGTAGTCCCCATTCTCCTTGATACTTGTAGCTGCCGAAGTGCTTGCGTGTTTTGGCTTTTCCTGCCAGTAGATGGTAAAGTTTTTGTGGACGTAGAGAGTCTTGCAATGTTGACGATGCTGCTGCCTCCAACACCTCCTTTACCGATTTATTCTCCGGATAATCGTTGAAATCCCCTAAAAGGACAATTTGCGGATGTCGGCGTATCGTGTATAGGCTGTCTATGGCATGCTTCACCTTTCGGGCAACCAGTAGCCGGTAAGGTTCAGACTCTCTTGCCCCTCCCGAACGGGATGGGAAGTGAGCTACCAGTACATCAAGCGTATCCCGGTTCAGCAACAATCCGTTGACGTGAAGAATGTCCCGTGTGGGACGGCTATTCTTCCGGGGCTTGTCTACGGGGAGGCTCTGATAGGAAAGCAGTTTGAAAAGATTACGTTGATACAACAGCGCTACGTCGATGCCGCGTTTGTCGGGAGATTGTGTCATCACATACCGGTAGTCTGCTTCGCGCAAGGCAGAGTAGCGGGTAAGGTCGCGCATCACACTGTCATTCTCCACCTCACACAAGGCAACAAGGGCAGGCGGCGTCCATCCTCCGGTGGCGATGATGACGCGGGCTATATTATCCAGTTTCTTTCTGTATTTAGAGTAGTTCCAATGCCGGGTGGCATCCGGCAGGAACTCGTAGTCATTCTTTAGTGTGTCATGTCGGGAGTCGAATAGGTTTTCTACATTGTAGCTTACTATCCGAAACATGAGGGTATCTTTTCCTTCTTGCCCGTACAGACTAATGTACGGGCAGAGAAGGAAGAGTATAACTCCTATCTTATGGATAACGTTCATACAAACTATTTCCGTTCCCCTTTTAGGGAAACGAAGGATATCTATTTCGCTGGTATGTGCTTCAGTATATCCAGCAGATGGTCCCAGAACTTCTGTACAGTAGGAATCAGCATCCGTTCGTCGGGAGAGTGCACACCCTGCAGGGTAGGTCCGAAGGAAATCATGTCCAGTGCCGGGTATTTGTCAAGGAACAGTCCGCATTCCAGACCTGCATGGATAGCTTTTACCTTGGCATCTACACCGAACAAACGTTTGTAGGACTCAACAGCCACTTTCAGGATTTCTGAATGCGGGTTGGGTTTCCAGCCCGGATACCCGTCGCCGAAGGATACGGCTGCTCCACCCATTTTCAAATACAGTGCGCACCATATTGGCAATGTCTTGTTTGGAGGAGGCGGTAGAGCTGCGCTGGCTGGTCTCGATGCGGATGATATGACCGGGCTTCATCTTTACGGAGGCCAGATTGGTGGAGGTTTCCACCAGCCCCGGAATGTCTTGGCTCATGGCATACACACCGTGGGGTGCGGCATAGATGGTTTGCAACAATCGCTTGGCGGTATCTTTGTCAATGGCTTTGGGACGGGCTGCTTCCGATTCGAGCACGAATTGGAGGTCCGGGTCAACGACGGCATATTCTGCCTCCACTTCGGCGGCAAAGACATTCAAGTCTGTGCGCAGAGCATGCTTGTCGGCATCGGGTATGGCAATTACCGCGTGTGCTTCGCGGGCAATGGCGTTGCGCAGGTTACCGCCGTCTATTTCGCAAAGGTACATGTCGTACTTCTGGGATGTCTGGCTCAGGAAGCGGTTCAGCAGCTTGTTGGCATTGCCGCGCCCCAGGTGTATGTCGCCGCCGGAGTGTCCGCCTTTCAGCCCCTTTACCTGCACTTTGCAGCAGAAATATCCTGCCGGTACGTCCACTTCCCGGTAGGTGAATTCGGCAACGGAATCTATACCTCCTGCACAGCCGATGAAGAGCTCGCCTTCATCCTCGGAATCGAGGTTCAGCAGAATGTCTCCGTTCATGAAGCCTTCTTTCAATGCAAAAGCACCGGTCAGTCCGGTCTCCTCGTCCACGGTGAATAGGCATTCGATAGGGCCGTGCTCAATGCTGTCGTCGGCAAGGATAGCCAGTTCGGTGGCTACACCGATGCCATTGTCGGCTCCTAAGGTAGTACCTTTGGCTTTCAGCCATTCACCGTCAATTTCGGTTTCGATAGGGTCGGTCAGGAAGTCGTGCTTCACGTCGTTGTTCTTTTCACATACCATGTCGATGTGCGATTGAAGTACGACAGTCTTGCGGTTTTCCATACCCGGAGTAGCGGGTTTCTTTATCAGAACGTTTCCGGCTTCGTCCACCTTCGTTTCCAACTTATGTTTTTCTCCGAATGCTTTTAAGTAAGCAATGATTTTCTCTTCCTTCTTCGAAGGGCGCGGCACTTGGCAGATTTCCTCGAAATAGTGAAATACACCAGCCGGTTTCAAGTCCTTTTTTTTCCATAATTATCTGAATTAGCGGCTGCCTTACATGTGTTTATGCAGCCTTCATTATCAATTGTCAAATATCAATTCTCCATTAAATTAACCACTTATTGCTAAATATGGTTAAATTGATTGACTATTTTATTCCCCTTTCTCATTTTTTAGAGTAAAAAAGGCGAGTTAGTCCAACCAAAGCCCTATATTTGCACCCACAAAAATAGTAAAAACACTATTTTCATGTAACAAAATTAATGGAAATGCTTGATACAATATTGATAACTCTGTTAATAGTTGCTATTTGCATTGTTTTATTGGGTGTAAAGGTCTTTTTGTGAAAGGCGGCAGGTTCCCTAACGGGCATGTCAGTGGCAATAAGGCAATGCGCGATAGAGGTATCGGCTGTGTGCAGTCGCAGGACAGAGAAGCACAACGCAAGTCCCGTTTTTCCATTGATGAACTGGAAAAAGCCTTAAACGATAGTATGAACTAATTTTAAAAAACAATATTATCAATTATGAAGAGATTAAACTACCTCATGAACGGTCTGGCAGCTCTCGCACTGATCGTTTTATTTGCTCAATGTGCCGGCAATACTGATAAACAGACGACAAGCGCTCCTGCACAAGCCGGCGGATTATCGGAAATGAAAATTGCTTATGTTGAAATAGATACGCTTTTGGCAAAATACAACTATTGCATAGACTTGAATGAGGCTATGGTGAAGAAGGGCGAGAATGTCCGTCTGACATTGAACCAGAAAGCCAGCGAACTGGAGAAGCAGAAGCAGGAATTCCAGACAAAGTATCAGAACAACGCTTATCTTTCTCAGGAGAGAGCACAGCAGGAATACAACCGCATTGCAAAGTTGGAGCAGGATTTGCAGAACCTGAGCAACAAGCTGCAGTCTGAGCTGATGAGTGAGAATGAAAAGAACAGCCTGCAACTGCGTGATTCTATCAATGCTTTCCTGAAGGAGTACAATAAGACAAAAGGTTACAGCATGATTATCAGCAATACGGGTTTTGACAACCTGCTCTATGCAGACAGTGTCTACAACATCACCCGTGAGATTCTGGATGGTCTGAATGCAAGATACTCTTCTCCGGTGAAGAAATAATATTTATCCTATGATATAAAAAAGGATGTGCTGAAAAGTAACATCCTTTTTTTATAAGGCCTCTTCCCTCGCCCCCTCCCCCGTAGGGAGGGGGAGTTTTCGAAGTGTTTGTAATTTTGTAGGACTATCTCTGTCCCCTCCCTATCGGGGGAGGGGCCTAGGGGAGAGGCTTTTAATGCTCCGATTGTACGCTTTACCCGCTCCGCAGTAGTGATGGTGTGTGTGTATTCATCAATATGTACCGTTCCTCCCATAGAGACGGCGGAATTGTGATAGAGCATGGAGCTTTCGATATTTTCCCTGGCGGAGAAATGAAACTCGCGGATACCGGTTTCTCGGGCAATGTGGGCTATGTTGGTTTCATTCACCCCACAGCCTGCCAATAGGATGATTCGGTCTGATGCTTGTTGTTGGAGTTCTTTCAGAAGGGGAATGCCTCGCTCTGCTGTAGGTTGCTGTCCGGAAGTTAGGATGCGGTTGCATCCTAATTCGATAATATCTTCTATCGCTTTTCGTGGATTTCTGCATACATCGAAAGCACGGTGGAAGGTGACGGACATCCCTTGTGAGGCTTCCATAAGCTGCTCCATCAATGGAATGTCTACATCTCCCTCTGCCGTCAAGCAACCGAACACGACTCCGTCAGCGCCTAGACGGCGGGCATTCTCTATGTCTTTCAGCATGATGCGCTGTTCGGTGGAGGAATAAAGAAAATCTCCTCCGCGGGGACGGACAATGATATGCAATTTGGTCTGTTGCAATGCTTCCCGTGCGATGAGGATATCGCCGTATGAGGGGGTTGTCCCTCCCTCGGGGATGCCTGCGCACAATTCTACCCGGTCTGCTCCGCCGGCTTGTGCGGCAATACAACTCTCTACGGAGTTGGCACAAACTTCAAACTGATAATCTTTCATTTTGTAAAGTTATGGTTGTGGTGCAAAAATAAGAAAAGGGTGAATACGAATTCACCCTTTTCTGCATTTATTTTCTTTTCTGATGTTACTTTGCGTAGCTCACCGCACGTGTCTCACGGATAACGGTAATCTTCACCTGACCCGGATAAGTCATTTCGTCCTGAATCTTCTTGGCGATTTCACCGGAAAGGTTCTCCGTCTGCTTGTCGTCAATCTTGTCTGCACCGACAATGACACGCAACTCACGGCCTGCCTGGATGGCATATGTCTTTGTCACTCCCGGATAGGACATGGCCAGTTGCTCAAGGTCGTTCAGGCGCTTGATGTATGCTTCTACAATTTCGCGGCGTGCTCCCGGGCGTGCTCCTGAAATGGCATCGCATACTTGTACGATTGGGGCCAGCAGGCTGGTCATTTCCACTTCGTCGTGGTGGGCACCGATGGCGTTGCAGATGTCTGGCTTTTCCTTGAACTTTTCTGCCAGCTTCATACCATAGAGTGCATGCGGCAATTCCGGTTCCTCATCGGGTACCTTACCTATATCATGCAGCAGTCCGGCACGTTTTGCTTTCTTCGGGTTGAGTCCCAGCTCTGATGCCATCACAGCGCAAAGATTGGCTGTCTCGCGTGCATGCTGCAAAAGGTTCTGGCCGTATGAAGAACGGTATTTCATCTTACCGATAATGCGGATAAGTTCCGGATGCAGACCGTGGATGCCCAGGTCGATAGTAGTACGTTTACCGGTTTCGATGATTTCCTCTTCTACCTGCTTGCGTACTTTGGCAACTACCTCTTCGATGCGTGCCGGGTGGATACGTCCGTCTGTCACCAACTGGTGCAATGCCAGGCGTGCAATCTCACGGCGAACCGGGTCGAAAGCTGACAATACGATAGCTTCCGGAGTATCGTCTACCACAATTTCCACACCGGTGGCAGCTTCCAGGGCGCGGATGTTGCGGCCTTCGCGACCGATGATACGTCCCTTGATTTCATCTGATTCGATGTGGAATACAGTTACCGAGTTTTCAATGGCTGTTTCCGTAGCCACGCGCTGGATGCTCTGTATCACGATGCGCTTGGCCTCTTTGCTTGCCGTCAGCTTGGCGTCGTCCATGATGTCGTTAATGTAGGACTGGGCCTGCGTTTTGGCTTCTTCCTTTAGGGATTCTACCATGCGCTCTTTGGCTTCTTCGGCAGAAAGTCCGGAGATAGCTTCCAGTTTTTCTATTTCCTGGCGCTGCATGTGCTCCAGTTCTTCTTTCTTCTTGTCTACGATGGACAGCTGGGCTTCTAGATTTTCTTTTACGGCTTCTGCTTCCATCTTCTTGCGCTGGATTTCTTCCTGGCGTTGGTTCAGTACCAATTCACGTTGTTTCAGCTTGTTTTCTGCCTGCTGTATCTTTTGGTTACGTTGGGCCACTTCTTTTTCCAAGTCTGCCTTCTTGTTCAGGAATTTTTCCTTTACTTCCAGCAACTTATTCTTCTTAATCACTTCCGCTTCCGCTTCCGCATCTCTCAGGATACCGTCGTATTTGTTTTTCAGCCCGTGCTTGAAGAACAAGTACGAGGCAAACCCTCCGACAATGAAGCAGGCAATGGATAATACTATTGTAACTACTGTCATTTTATTAATTTGTTTTTAGTGTATAAATAAAAAAGCACTGCATAAAAGCTTGCTTTGATGAAGGGCAAACTTTTGTACAGTGCGCGAATTTCTCTCTTTTACCGACCCGACGGAGGGATTGCAGCTTATTGTTCCTTGAAATAGGTCTCCAATACCTCTGTCAGTTCCTTTATTTTAGCTGTATAGGGTTCAGTATCATTACGGTCCTTCAACTGAAGGTTTTCTAAAGCGAACTGATAGGCCACCATGGCTATAATTCTCTCTAGAGACACATTCTGATAATGCTCCCGATACGCATTGAGCCTGATATCTACCTGCTTGGCGGCTTCTCTTACCATTTCCTCGTCCTCACGGTTGATTGTGAGAGGGTAGGAGGCTCCTGCCATCTGCAGGTTTATCTTTATCTTATCGTTCATACATCCTCTTCTCTTTATTCATTCAACAAAGCGATGCATTTATCGACTTCACGCACTAATTTGGACAATCGCAGTTTCGTCTCTTTCACGTCGCTGCCGTTAAGGCTGATTGTCGTAGCTGTTTTTAGGTTCGTGTAGTTAAGTTCCAGTTCCCGGTATTCAGCTTGTACCTTCCCGTATTCCTCCTCTTTGGCTTCAAGAAGTTGCTTTAGCTCAGCATTTTCGCGTTTTAATTCATCATGCAGATAGATTAAATGCCGCAGTCTGGCTTCAAAGGTACTTAATAGCTTCTTTTCTTCGTCTGTCATCACTACACCAAAATTGTACACAAAAATACAATTTACTTGGAGATTACAAAAACTTTTCGGAGAAAATGTGTTGTAGAAGTGCCGAAATAACCGAAATGGCCTATGAAAGCTTGGTTTCGGGGGATTGAAAAGGGGTGGACTGTTTATCAAAAGATAGGATATGTGGATAGGTGTGGACTATTGGTTTTCTGCAAGGGATTCTCTTCCTTTCTTTTCAAACGCTTAGTATTTCTGTTGCTAACTATTAATCGTCCGACAGTTGTTGAATTATCGTCCAACAGCTGTCGGACGATAATTCAACAACTGTCGGACGATAATAAAACGGTTATCGAACGATTAATAGTTAGTAAGGCAGGAATTACTTTTTGCTGTTTTCCGGAACTACTGCTTGGGAATGATTGGAATAATCTATAGTAAAGGAGGATGCAAAGAAATAAATAAAATAATTTATATAATAGTTTAGTTTATAAAATAAACTTATTATATTTGCAACATCTTAGATTGTCAATCGGGGAATATGTGCTGAAATGAATAAGAATTTAACTGATTAAAGATTATGGAAGATAAGATATTTGATATGGGGAAGCAGAAGCCGGTTGCCGGAGTGGTACGGGATAGTTGGCAGCATCAGCTTTGGTGGATATTTATTGTACTAACGGTGATGTGTTTGTATTGGCTTTCCAATATCGTGTTGTGGGTTCCCTGGAGTCATAGCCCCCGGTTGGGTATGTTGCTGATGCTTACTGTAAACCCTCTTTTCTGGGGATAGGCATTTATGCTTGCTTGTCTTGTGGGAGTAATGCCGGGAATCTGATGAAGAAGGCGTTGTTTGTATCATTGGTTGCTGTGGGAATATCTTTACTTTCGGATTTTCTGTTTTTTGCAGTATGCATGGAGTCAAAGGATGTATGGCATATCACTACTTTTTATGGTTATGCCTGGTTGGTGATACTGGCTTTGGGTGAGGCTTTCTTTTTGCGTAAAAGCTTGTTGGCCAGATGTTATGTGGTGACGGTGAGAGTACTGCTGGTTTTAGTGGGCATTCTACTGTGTTTATGGATTCTTCAGTATACTCTTGTTTAATTCTGAAAGGAGGGAATATGGAAACCTGGTTTGTGTATATGCTTACGGCCAATTGGCTACTGATGCTTTTCTTGATATTGAATGTATTTGATGTTGAATAATAAATCTATTGGTTATGAATGACAGAGTGTTGAATGAGAAGGAGAGTTTGGAACTCATTGCTCAAATGATACAGAATACGAAGTCCCGGATGACTCGGAATTCCGGAGCTCCTTTTCTGATATGGGGATATACGACCATAATAGTGTCGTTATTGGTTTGGTTTCTGTTGAAGGAAACGGGAAATTATCATTGGCAATGGCTGTGGTTTTTGTTGCCGGCTATTTCCCTGCCTTCTACTTTATGGATTGAGCACAAACAGCCGAAGATGATTAAGACTTATATTGACCGTATTGTAGGATATGTATGGGCGGTATTCGGATTAGGGGGCTTTTTTTGTTTCCTGGGTTTCCATCTTCTTCTGGAATATGTCTGTCCTTTTTGTCATATTACTGATGATGGGAATGGGGACGGCACTGACGGGACTGATTATAAAGATGAAGGTAGTGACAGTGTGCGGAGTGGTGGGAGCTTTGGCCTCTGTGGGGTGTATCTATGTACACGGTTTCGACCAAATACTGGTTTTTGCATCGGCTTTTGCGCGATGGACTGCTACGTCGGCGGCGAGCTGGTGGCCACGCACGTGGCGGGCGGGCCGGCCTACGACCCGGCGCACTACGCCGAGGCCATGGCCGGCAAGCGGTGGTTCGGCGACGCCGCCGGCGA
>ENA-OQCU01001051-OQCU01001051.1-human-gut-metagenome-genome-assembly--contig:-NODE-1051-length-10338-cov-3.379101_pt1 | contig 10338 bp, 12 predicted proteins | sample MGYA00242504_ERZ504590 | MGnify/ENA primary metagenome ERZ504590 (study PRJEB26092, sample SAMD00036318) | human gut metagenome | host: Homo sapiens | study: EMG produced TPA metagenomics assembly of...
GTTGCTTCTGGATGTTGTGAGTCCATACCGAGCCGATCATGCCGAGCATGATGAAGTTCATCACCATGCCCGTCGCTCCGTAGCTCACGAACGGCAGGGGGATGCCCGTGATGGGCATGAGCCCGCAATCCATGCCGATGTTTTCAAGAATCTGGAACAACCACATGCCGACGACGCACATGACGATGGTCATGCCGAACAGATCGCTCGAAGCGCCGGCAATGCGAAAGCTTATCAAAACCAGGCCGGCATACAAGGCCAGCAGCGCCATTACACCTAAAAACCCCAGTTCCTCGGCCAGCACGCAGAAGATGAAGTCGGTGGGAGCCTCGGGCAGGATGCCCAGCGTATGCTGCGTTCCCTGGAACAGGCCCTTGCCGAACAGGCCGCCCGACCCGATGGCGATCTGAGCCTGCTTGAGGTTGTAGCTCTCGCCCGTAGGGTCGATGTCGGGATCAAGGAACACGAGCAGGCGGTTGCGCTGATATTGCTTGAGCAGCTTGTACTCGCCGGTGGAGTTGTAGATGATCTGGTCCACGACGAACACGGCGATGACGGCCGCAACGAAGGCCGCGAGGGTGATCAGCAGGTACTTCGGACGCGCACCGCCTACCACGAGGGCGACCGCGCCGATGCATAGGTACACCAGGCCCGTGCCCAGGTCGGGCTGCGTCATGATGCAGGCGAACGGCACCAGCATGAGGCCGAGCGCCTTGACGTACTCGCGCGGGTCGTCCAGCCTGCCGCCGTAGCGCGCCATGATGCTGGCGTCCAGCAGGATGACCGTGATCTTGGCGAACTCGCCCGGCTGGACCTGTATGCCCAGCTTGAGCCACGACTGCGCGCCCATGCCCGCGTCGGTTCCCAGCCCCGGTATGTGGGGCGAGAGGATGAGCGCCACGTTGACGATGAGGAACAGCATGGTGAAGTCCGACAGGCGGCGGTAGTCGAACCTCCAGACCAGCACCATGAACACGATTCCCAACGCGACGCCCGCCAGCTGGTTCGTGAACGAGTAGTCGCGGTCGTTGGCCACGGCCGACATCACGACGACGAGCCCGTACGACACCAGCAGCGCCACCACGAGGATGAACGGGATGTTGAGCCACGGGAAGCGTCGCGCGCGCGTGGCCTGCGCCACGATCTTGTCGGGCGCTTTCACTGAATCGATCTGCGGTAGCTGCGGCATAACGCCTCCTTTCCTCGCCTCGTCTAGTCGGTACGGCCGCCGGACGTCGCGGCGCCCGCGCCTTCGAGGACCTTGCCGGTGGCTCCGGCGATCACGCCCATGCCGGCGCCCGGATCCTCCGCGGACTCGCTGGCAAGCGCAGCCGCCAGAACCTTCGCGCCCAGCGGGGCCGCCACGGCCGAACCGCCGCCGCCGTGCTCGACCACGCAGGCCACCACGTACTGCGGATCGTCCACCGGCGCGTAGCAGGCGAACCACGCGGTGTCGGCCATGTTGGTGTACTCGGCGGTACCCGTCTTGCACGCCACCGTAGCGGGATCGATGCCCTGCTCGTTGAGCAGCTTCGACACGTCGGCGTTGTCGGTCGCCACGCCGTTGAGGGCGTCGCGCATGAACGCGAGGTCGGCTTCGGGAACGTCCAGCTCCCCCGCGGTCTCCACCTTGACCGAGGCGGCCACGTCGCCGCTGGCGTTGCGAACCTCCTTGAGCAAGTGGGGCTTCAGCAGCTTGCCGGTGGCGACGGCGCCGTAGGCGACGGCCACCTGCAAGGGCGTGACGAGAACGTAACCCTGGCCGATGATCATGTTCGTCATGTCGCCGCCCTTCCACACCGCCTCTTCGGGCGTGTTGCGGAAATGCTCCAGTTTCCATTCCGGCGTGGGAATGACGCCCACCGATTCGCCACCGAGATCGATGCCGGTGTAGCGGTCGAAGTGGAACTTCGCGAGGTAGTCCTGAAGGGCGGTCTGGCTGACCTGACCGTCCCGAGCCGCCTCGAAGAAGTCATGGGCGATCTGGTAGAACACGACGTCGCACGACTGCACGATGCCGCCGCGGAGGTCGAGCGTGCCGTGGCCCGAGTGCTTCCAGCACATCTGCTCCTGACCCGTGCCCCAGCCGTCCCACGAGCCGTTGCACGTCCACGTGCGCTTCATGTCGGCGAAGCCGTTGGCCAGCGCCGCGAGGCCCGTGAACGTCTTGTACGTCGAGGCGGCGGGATACGTGCCCGAGATCGCACGATTGAGCAGGGGCTTCTGAGCTTCGTTGGAATTGTACACGTCGTACACGTCGCTCGACACGGCGCCGATGAATTCGACCGGGTCGAACAGAGGGTAGTTCGCCATGGCCACGATGCCTCCGTCGCGAAGGTCCATGACCACCACCGAGCCCGCCACGCCGCTGCCCGTGCCGATAGTCCCGTTCTCAGGGGCGATGAGCGCGGCCAGCTCGCGGTCGGCCACGTACTGAACCGGCCCCTTGATGGCGAGGTGCACGTCCGAGCCCTTGGTTGGCTGCGTCTCGCTCACCACGCGCACAACGTTGCCGTCGGCGTTGGCGACCACCTTGCGCTTGCCGTGTTCGCCCGCCAGCAGATGATCGTACTGCAGCTCGATGCCCGACGCGCCCATGTCGTCGCCCAGCTCCACCTCGCGGCCTTCGCCGACGGTTTTCAGACCCTCTTCGGTGACGGGGGCCCGTGTACCCCACCACGTGCGCGGCGAGCGCGCCGTAGGGGTAGTCGCGCACGTAGCGCTCCTCGATCTTGACCTTAGGGAACGCGTCGGAGTGCTCGGTGATGAAGGCGACGTCGCGAAGCCGCACGTCGCTCGCCACGACGCGCTGGCTCTGCGCGCCGGCCGTCGCATCCTGGATGCGCTGGCGCACCACGTTGTACGGCACTCCGAGCACCGCGGACAGGCGCTGCACCACGTCGCGGTCGTTGGCCACCTCCGCATCGGCCACCACGGTCAGCGACACGCGGTTCTTCACGAGCGGAACGCCGTTGACGTCGCAGATGTAGCCGCGCGGCGCGGGCGTGGAGACGGTGGCGTACTGGTTGTCGTCCGCTTTGCTGCGATACGCCTCGGACGACAGCACCTGCATAGTCCACAGCTTCGCCGTCAGCGTGCCGAAGATGCCCGCCGCCAGCACGCCCATGGCGACGAACCGCGACTTGAGGTTGTCGGCCGGGTTGGACGCCGGACGCTGCGCCGAGCCCGGGTGCGCCTGCATGGATCCGTTGACGCGACCGCCCGCGTTTCCGAGGCTCGATTTCACGCCCACCGAGCTGATTGAGCGAACGTCCTTCTTCACGCTCACGTTCGACGACTTCGCGTTGTTGCGCACGACGAACACGACGGATACCACGATGACGGCCACGACCAGCGTGGCGACGGCGGCGATGATGGCGGCGATCACGGCAAACGCCCCCTATCGCAGCCGGGGCGTGCGCGGTCCGCGGTCCTGAGCGCCGCTGGCAAGCAGACGAGCGATGATCGGATACAGCACGAGACCCACGACGCAGTCGTACAGCGTGCACGGCAGCGCACGGTACAGGAACGCGTCAACGGGGCTTGCCGACAGACCCAGCCCGATGAGCAGCGCGCCGTACAGCATCTCGGCGGCGAACGTCGCGACGACGAAAATGGTCACCGGCATGAACAGCGTGTCGTTGTCGAGCACCGAGAACGCGCGCGATGCGATGAACGACACGATAACGAACAAGAACGCGTAGCCGCCGACGGGGCCCGAGCCCAAAAGGTCGCAGACGAGCCCCAGCGCAAACGGCAGCGCGGAGCCGGCGTCGAGCGGGCGCGCGATAGCGACTACCAGCACGTAGGCCAGAAGGAAGTTCGGCTGCGCCGAGAACAGCGCAATGTTGGGGGCTACGACGATTTGCAGCAGCAAGGCGACGACCGCGCCTACGGCGATGACGATGCCTTCGCGTCCCAGGTTCACGATGCATCGCCTCCTTCGTTACCGTCGGCCTCGCCTACGGCGCCCACGCCGAACACCACAAGCACTTCTTCGAGGGCACCCGTCGTGTCGTTCGGCGATACGATCACGCGCCTCGTGGACTCGCCCTGGCGGGTATCCACCTTCACGACGGTGCCGATGATGAGGCCGGGCGCGTAGCTGCCGCCCAGACCCGACGTGACCACCACGTCGCCAGGATTGACCACCGCGTCGGCATCGAGGTTCTCCAAATACAGCAGGCCTTCGAGCGACCCGCGCACGACGCCCTCCGCACGGCTCGACTCCACGCGCGCCGCGGCGCCGGAATCGGGGTCGGTGAGCAGGCGCACCTCGGCGGTATGCTCGCCCGCGCTGTACACCTGGCCGACGACGCCGGAAGTGCCCATGACCGTAAGGCCGGTCTCCACCCCGTCGGCCGTGCCCTTATCGATGGTGACCGCCTGGCTCCACGCCTGGTCGGGATTGCCGATGACGCGCGCTCCCACACCGTCGATCTCGTAGAGGTCCTTGAGCTCGAGCAGTTTCTGGAGACGTTGAGCCTCCTGCTTGTACTCGTCGGCCTGGCTCAGCAGCTCGCGCAGCTCGGCGTTGCTCTCGCGCAGACCCGAGAGCGTGCTCTCGTCGGCCGTGAGGTTGCCGAAACCCTCGGCGGCATCGTTCACGCCCGCGCTTGCAGCCGCGCCGACGAACTTCAAAGGCGCGACCGCGCCGGACACGCCGCTCTGGACCGCGTGCAGCGGGCCGTCCTGGCCTTCGCGCGAGTACAACGTGACCAGCGCAAGCGAGGCTACGAGAAATGCGACGAGCAGAACTCGGCGCAGAAACACCGAGCTTCTCTGTTGGAAATTAAGCGCCATCGATAAGCCGGCTCAACCCTATTTCGAGCGCATGAGCGTCTGCTTGAGCGCCGTAGGCGTCTCGAGCACCTTGAGGCAGCCCATAACCACGTTCGTGAGCGCCGTCTCGCTCGTCCACACGGGAATCTCCAGCTTGTCGGTGAGATAGCGGTCGAGACCGGACAAGAGGCCGCCGCCGCCCGTCAGCAGGATGCCGTTCTGAATGATGTCGGAGGCGAGATCGGGGTTCGTTTTCTTGAACGTCTCCTTGATATGCACGACCATCTCCTCACAAGGCTGCACAAGCGCGGAGCGCACGTCCTCGGATTGGATGGTGACCTCCTTCGGCTGCTCGGTGATCACATCCTGGCCCGAGATGATCATGTCGCGCTCGCGACCGTCCTCGAACGGCAGGATGGAGCCGATCTTGATCTTGATGATCTCGGCTGTTCGCTCACCGATCTTGATGCCCAGCAGGTCGCGCAGGTGCATGGCGATGGCCTCGTCCATGCGGTTGCCGGCCAGGCGCAGCGACGAGGAGGTGACGATGCCGCCGAGCGAGATGACGGCCACTTCCGTGGTGCCGCCGCCGATATCCACGACCATCGAGCCCGTCGGCTCGGTGACGGGCAGGTCGGCGCCCATGGCCGCGGCCATGGGCTCCTCGATGAGGTATGCCTGACGAGCGCCGGCCTGAACGGCAGCCTCGAACACCGCGCGCTTCTCCACCGAGGTTGCGCCGCACGGGATGCAGATGACGATGCGGGGCTTGGCCTGCCAGGGATACTTGCGCGGCGCCGCTTTGCTGATGAACGCCGAGATCATGGCCTCGGTCACGTCGTAGTCGGCCACTACGCCGTCGTGCAGGGGATGCTCGGCCGAGAACGCCTCGGGCGTATGGTTGATCATGTTCTTGGCTTCGTGGCCCACTGCGAGCACGCGATGGGTCGCCTTCTCGATGGCGACAACCGAGGGCTCGTTGACAACGATGCCCTCGCCCGGGATGGCGACCAGTGTATTTGCAGTTCCGAGGTCGATGGCCATATCCGTGGACATCTGGCCAGTCAGACCCGAGAACATGTCTAAAAAGGACATACAGGAAACCCCTTGAATCTCGATTCCAGGTGAAACCGAATTCTAGCACAGGCGTTGACGCGATGATGAAAATCCACGAGGGGCACACCCGCGCCTCCGCCTCACCGCCCCTCTGTCTCACCCTCGTCTCAGACCAAAAAAAGCTGGAACCCGTAACGGATCCCAGCCTTTCCATCATAAGGGAATGAGACGTTAACACGTCCCTTTGTCTCGGTTTAGTGCACGCTGCAGCTGAGGCAGGGATCGTAGGCTCGCACGAGCTTCTCGATCTCGAGGCGCACGACGTCTTCCGCAGCCCCGTCGGCCACCAGCTTCTCGGCCAAAAGGCGCATGTCGGCTTCCAGGTTCGCCACGTTCTGCGCCGTAGGCGTGAGAATGGACGCATGCGTCACGCGTCCCTCGGCATCCAGCGTGAGGTCGTGGAACAGCGCGCCGCGCGGAGCCTCGGTGAAGCCCACGGCGCGCCCCGCCTTCACCTCGAAGGGCACGGGCAGGCTGGAGCTGGCGATGGCGCCCGGCTCGGCAAGCTTGCGGCACAGGTCGGCGCAGCGGTCGAGCGCATCCACGATCTCCACGGCCTGGGCCACGTTGTTCATGAACGGGTTCGCCTCAGGCGGGCGCAAGCCCGCCTTCGCGGCGGCCACCTTCGCGTTCTGCCCCAGGTTCTGCCACGATGCGTTGACGCGGGCCAGCGCGCCGGTGAAGTACGGGCTCTGCGTCTCGCGCACGCGCGCCAACAGAGCCGCCGAATGCGGCACCGCATGCTCCTCGATATGCTCCTGCACCTCGTTCGCATCGAAGACGATGCCCGCGTTCAGGAAAAACGCTTGGTCGGAGCATTCCACCGGGTAATAGTCGTCCTCCACCATGGCCAGCATGTCGCCGGCCGTAGCGATGTCGGGCACCTCGAAGCCGCGGAACAGATCCACCGCCTCAAGGGCGAAGTCCATCGCCGCATCCATCTTGTCTGCCAGCTCCAGATACTCGGCCGGCTCTATCTCGTGCGTGAAGCCCCCCACCACGGCGGTGATAGGATGGATGCTGCGACCTCCCACCTTCGTGCACAGCTCGTTGCCCAGCGCTTTGAGGCCCAGCGCCTGCTCGAACAGCTCGGGATCGGTCTGAGCCAGCGGGAACACGCTGGGCATGCCGAGGAAGTCGGGTGCGGCGAACACGAACAGATGCGACGCATGGTTCTGTAAATAGGAGCCGTACACCAGAAGCTCGCGCAGGGCGCGCGTGCGGTCGGTCACCTCCACGCCGAACACGCGCTCGATGGCCTTGAGGTCGGTCACCACGTGGCTCGACGAGCAGATGCCGCAGATGCGCGAAGAGATGTAGGGGATCTCCTCGAAGCGGCGGCCGCGCACCATGCTCTCGAACAGGCGGGCCGGCTCGACGACGTTCATCTCGACGGTTTTCACTTCCCCGTCCTCGATGACCACGTGCACGTTGCCGTGGCCCTCGACGCGGGCGATATGATCGACGTGAATCGCTGTTTTCGTCATAGAATGCGTCCTCACTCGCTGCCCGCAAGGGCGGGGTTCGTCTGGTTGAACATCTCGAGCGCCTGGTCGAAGTCGGCGACCGACACGCCGTAGCGCGCCACCGCCTCGCGCGCCGACGCCAGGTTCGCGTCGGGCGACAGCCCCCTGCACCCGTTGCACGGACGGCCCAGGTTAACGCACTTCGCGCCGCACCCGGCCGTGGTCACGAGCCCCAGGCACAGCTGCCCCTTTCCGAAGAAGCAGCTCGTCTCGTTGCGCTTGCAGTCGCCGCACATCGTGCGCGAGGGATACGTCTTGTTCGAGCCGTACAGCGCGCGCTGCAGCACGTCGATGAAGTCGTAGCTGTCGATGGGGCACGCACGCACCTCGAAGTCCACGTCGATGACGGCGCCCACCGCGCGCGGCGCCACCATGTCGCCGCAGGCCGACGGCACCCGATCGTACACCTGCCCAGGACGCTCGAGGAACCCCCTCTGCGGCCATGCCGGGAATGCCGGCCGTCGTGGCGCACGCGCCCACGGCGATGATCGCGCCCGCCTTCTCGCGCAGGCTGCGCACCGTCGCTTCGGATTCCTCGGTGGTGACGGCGCCCTCGATGATGGCCACGTCGAAGTCCTCGGGCATGGGATCGCTCGAGGCCAGCTGCCAATAGCGCAGATCGATCTGACCGAGCACGTCCAGCAGGTGCGCCTCGGCGTTCGTGATCTGCAGTTGGCAGCCGAAGCAGCTGGCCAGGCCCACGACCACCACGCGCGGCGCGGACGGCTTCTCCTGGCAGGCTATGCAGTTTCCGTTCATGTCGCGCTTCTCCATCCTACATCGACCCCTGGATGTTCTTGGCTTCCCAATAGTTGAACACGGGCCCGTCGATGCACACGTACTGATGCCCGATCTGGCAGTGGCCGCACTTGCCCATGCCGCACTTCATATGGCGCTCGAAGCTCACGTAGATATGGTCGTAGCTGATGCCCTTCTTCCGCATCTCGTCGATGGCGAACCTATACATCACCGGCGGCCCGCACAGGGCGCCGAACGTGTTGGCGGCATCGATCTCCAAATGCTCGAAAGGCTTTGTGACCAGGCCGACCTCGCCGTCCCACGTGTCGTCGGGATGATCCACCGTCAGGTACAGGTCGAAGTCCTTGCGATGGCGCCACATCTCGAACTGCTGGCGGAACATCACCTCGGAGGGGTTCTTCGAACCGTAGATGATGGTGACCTTGCCGAACTCGGAACGCTCGTCGTGGATGTTGTTGATGAGCGAGCGCAGAGGAGCGATGCCGAGGCCGCCCGCCACCAGCAGGATGTCGTGCCCCTTCATGTCCTCGAACGGGAAGCCTCGGCCGAACGGGCCGCGCAGGCCCACGATGTCGCCGCACTGCATCTTGTGCAGCACCTCGGTGAAGTGGCCGGTGCGACGCACGCACAGCTCGATGAAGCCGCGCTTGGACGGCGAGCTGGATATGGAGATAGGCGCCTCGCCCACCCCGAAGATGGACACCTCGACGAACTGGCCCGGCTCGTGCGAGAACGCATCGCGGATGCGCTCGTCGATAAGGCGGAACTCGAACAGCTTCTCCGTCTCGGTGAGGTCGATGATGGACGTGATGCGCGCCGGCCAAGGCCGATACGGGTTCGCCGCCATCATCTGCTCGCCCGACAGGGGAGCCGCCTCGTCGAAGAACGGTTTGACCTGGACGGTGGACACCGCGCAGCTACTGGGCATCTTGCATCCCCTTCCTCTCGAAGAACTCGAGCACCTCGATGGGGTTGATGTTCGCCTTGCACGCCTTCACGCAGCGACCGCACCCCACGCACAGCATGCGGTCATGGTTCGCGAGGAACCCGTTGAGCTTGTGGTACATGCGGTGCCGCACGCGGTTGCGCCCGTCGCCGCGGAAGTTGTGGCCGCCGGCCACCTGCGCGAACTGCGGCGCAGTGCACGCGTCCCACACGCGCTCGCGCCGACCCGCCTCGCCGGAGGGATCGAACGTGTCCTGGATGTCGAAGCAGAAGCACGTGGGGCACACCGCCGAGCACGCCGTGCACGACAGGCAGCGCCCGCCCAGCTCCTCCCAGAACGGGTCTTTATGGAACGCGTCCATGAGCATAGCCACGTCCTGGATGTCGGGGATAGCGTCGTTGAACGCCTCCTGGCGCCGACGCGTGGCATGGCGGAACTCGATACGGTCCTCGTCGGTGGCCACGCGCGGGTTGCACGCCGCCTCGAGGATGTTCGCCGCCTCGACGCTGGATATGCTGACCAGGTACTTGCCGCCGATATCCTGCAAAAACAGGTCGTAGCCGAAACGCGCCTCGTCGGAGCCCCACAAATGGCAGAAGCACGTCTCGGAAGGGCATGCAGCTGATCCCCACGATGAGCGTGGCGTTGCGCCGGGCGACGTAGTAGGGGTCGGGATAGCGGCCGTCCTTGAACACGAGGTCGAGCCGGTTCACCGCGTTGATGTCGCAGGCATGCGCGCCGAAGATGACGCGCGGCGTGATCTCGGCGGCGAAGTCGGTCACGCTGTTCGTGCGCGCGTCGAAGGACATGAGCGTCTCCTCGGGCGGCAGGAAGTACTTCTTCGGCGAAGCCATGGTGGTAGGATAGGCAAGCTCGATGTCGTCGGGCGATTCGATGGTCTCGAAGGCGTAGCCCTGGTCGCGCTTGACCGGAGCCACCACTTCGTAGGTTTCCATGAACGCCGACACGAGCGAGGGAAGTTCAGCAGCGTCGATGACTCGATAGAGCATGCTCACGTCCTTTTCTCGTCTGGTATCCCGCGCAGCCTTCGGTGCGCGAAGCTCCGAAAACAAAAAACGCGCCGTCGCTCGAGCGAAAGGCTCGTACGCGGCGGCGCGCTCGGAACGTGCTTTACGCGAAGAAGATGCCGATCTCGCGCTCGGCGGATTCCGGGGAATCGGAGCCATGGATGACATTCTCGTCCATGAT
>ENA-OQCU01001052-OQCU01001052.1-human-gut-metagenome-genome-assembly--contig:-NODE-1052-length-10333-cov-6.142563_pt1 | contig 10333 bp, 10 predicted proteins | sample MGYA00242504_ERZ504590 | MGnify/ENA primary metagenome ERZ504590 (study PRJEB26092, sample SAMD00036318) | human gut metagenome | host: Homo sapiens | study: EMG produced TPA metagenomics assembly of...
GAGTCCAAGAAGAAAATCCCTCTTGTTAGTGACCAAAAGAAAGAAGTAAAGCGTATAGACAAACGGGTAGAGGAGCAGCCAAAATATTCGCCCTAAACGTTTCCATATTGCCACCCAAGAGGGCACCAGACAGCCACCCTGCAACGGTAATCAGCCCAAGTAGTAGCGCTCTACCGCTATATTTCCATCCGGAGAAGAGCGCCCTCACGCAAATCATGCCGGTAATTACCCAGTTGAGGTATCGCCCCAGACCATAGTACTCAAGGAAGAAAACCTGCGCCAAGATACCTATAACGATCGTCGCATCCGCCAGGTCACCCATGCAAACGGTTAGAACGCCTTGCTTATTAGGGAGATACCAACGACCTCTTCGACCAGCCCGCTCCTCCGCTTTATTTATAACGAGCCTCGCATGCCTATGATCTTGCATTGAGTACCTCCAGCAGCACACGTTCAATCAGCCTCGTGTGCATGTGAACTCCCGTGTTGAGACCTACCGAGGAGCATGGAAGCAGGTCTACGATCTCATCTGAATCGACAAGATCGAGCGGACCAGGCTTTCCGCTCCTGAAACGATTGACCTCCCTGATAAGCCGGCTCTTATCCCTAAACAGCCCGATTAGCTCCTCCTCGTTATTCAGCACCAAACCGGACCCATGCTCAACGACAAAGTCGGCGACATTGCCTGCACATGCACTCGAAATCGTATAAGCGTTTGCGGAGTAAGATTCCATACAGGTGTAGCTATAGGTCTCTGGACAAGATGGCCACATGACAACGATGGCAATCTCGCACTCCCTGAGAGAGTCGGTCATGGCATTTGGGTGCTTCTCATCAAATTCGACAAACCGCTTGTTCATCCCTGGATACATATCGTTCGAGCTGTTGAAGACGAAGAACTCGTACTCTTGTTCATCGACCGCAGATACGAGGCGAAGCCAGGTCTCCCAGCCCTTTGTCTTCCTCGGCATCCCCAGAAAGGCAACCCTGATGCGCTCCCCTGCGTTCAGAGGACGTCTGTTGCCCAGATACTCTCCAAGCAGCTTTTGGTGCGGTATTACATCAACAAGGCCCTCGTATTGGGGCCTGAATGAGAGAAACCGATTCTTCGTATAGGTCGAAGGTGCAACAAAACGGAGATTTTTGATGGAGTCAAACAGCCCTTGGATCTTCGACTCCACACGAAGGCTGTTACTGAAGTGGGGGCATTTCTCGCAGGGAGCGTCGCCGAGCCTTGAGCTGTCACAAAAGCCGCTCCTATTTTGGAGGTTATAGCTTGTACAACACAGGTAATAGTCGTGGAGAAAGGCCCTGACCGGTGTTTTGCCTGTAACTTTTAGCAGTTCGGAGACTTTCTCAAGGCTCACGTACAGAAGGTGGTGGATATGAAGCTCAAGAAGGCTGAAGCCGCTTTTTTGCCAGCTGCAAAGGGCCTCGCACACCTGGGCAATACTGAAAACACCAGCCTCCACCCCGTCGACCGTAACCCCGAATTCGCAAAATAGCATCTGGTCGTCCCTGAACAGGGTCTTCTTAACCGAGTGGAGATAGACGTAACTTATGCCGTGCGACGCCATGGCCTGCTGACTCGCCATAATAGCCTTTGGGGTGCCGGTCTTGTCCTTGAGATAGTCGCAAAAGGCAAGCGCTAGGACGTACCCACTATTGTGCGGTTTGGGGATGCTTTTACTCATATCATCGCTTCCCAAACAAGAGGAGAGATCTATTGAAAAGGCCCTCTTGTAGACTGCCGAAATTCAGCCTCGAAGAGAAAGAAACCCTGCACCTAGCCATGAAAGAAGCGTCCATTTTCGATACCAACTCTCCAAGAGCACGCTCTGGAGGAAGAATGCAGTCGGAATAAGTTGAAAGAAGTCCAGTAACTTGCTTTGCAAGAGTAATCTCTCGCGGATGACAAAAACTATTGATTTTCTCAATCACTTTAGATGGTAAATCAGTACTCACACCGACCACATTACGACCATGCTGGCGATATCCCATATGAGGAGAAGCATCGAAAACAATCCGATAACCCAGCAGCACGCATAGATTAGCTATCAGCTTATCATGCATGATGACGGGATGGGGCAGCTCATGCAAGCAAACAACTTCCCAAATACGCCTATCAAATACTTGCGTACATCCCATAGGTGACCCAATGCAAAGCTGGTTGAGAGGGTCGTTATCTCGATAAGATATGCACCTTTGTTGCCCATAGGTTAACCGGCCCATCTCATTACCAGCTGAATCTACAAGTCTTGAATTGCAATGATAAAGAGCCAAATTCTCCTGCTTCTTAAGCTGTTTAATCGCAGTTATCAGTTTATCGCTATCCCAAATATCATCTTGGTCGGAAAACGCATAGTAATCAGCTTCGGGAGCATTCCGCAACAACGTCAAAAATCCCTAAAGCAGGTCCTAGGTTTTCTCCTGTTAACAAAGTCAGACTGCCCTCATCTGCATAGCGCTGCAGAAGATCACGAGTACCATCAGATGACCCGTCATCACGGACAAAAAGACGTACGTCAACTTCAGCCTGCGAGAGAATGCTGTCAATTTGTTCTGAAATAAATGGGATGCCGTTGTATGACGCCATTAATACGACGCACTTTGGCACCTTGGAATTACTCAACATATGGATTACCTTATCATTAATGCCTAAAGCAAACGCTCTCGATGTGTTAACCCCTGAGCAAACCCAGTGCAAGCAGTATATCCTTGACCAAGTACTTGGCGCAGTCTTTTGGCCTCGCCCTGAGAACGAGTCGGTTAACCCGTACCCCGTTACGAAAGCCGTCCATAAAGGTATTTCTTTCTATAGGCTTCGTCGAAGGACGTTGAAGCTGTTCATTGTTGGCCACAGCTAGACCAGGATCAACCGGCAAAAGCTCAAGGTCCGTCATTTCTAACAGTTCTCGACCCTTGTCTGTCTGCACAAGTGCGAGGGATATCCCGTTCGCGACCTCATCAGAAAGCTCGCTACCCCATGAATCGCCAAGCGTAATATCGGAGACACGATCACCCTTGGCGTAGCGGCAGGAGTAGCAGCCTTCCGTATACGGTAAACCCGAGAGGAAAGCAATCGAGTAGCGATCGCGGACACCCGTCCTACCCACAGTATCAGCTCCGCGATAGCGGAGCTGATACTGGACTTTCTTTCGAAAGTCCAGTATCAGCTCATTAGACAGGTTGTTACCTGTCTCTTCCAAGAATCGGCTCAGGACCTTGGGGGACGGTGAACCATGACAGATAAGGTCGATGGTGTAAAGGGAATCGGCTAAACGGCTTCCAACGAAGTTACGCATCGCAGCAACCTGACAAGGAAGACCGATAAAGAGAACCCTTTGACCACCTTGCAGGGCCTCCCTAACCTCGCGGTACGCACCAAGCGGATTGCTTTTGACGTATTTGGAGCCTTGGGCCCTCCTCAAGTAATCCGCATCAGAAGTGAGGTGGAACCGGAACTCACCGCCCTCCTGTGCACATGAACACACTAATCCATTTGACGCCACAAACGCCTCCGAGATGGCCGTAGCCAGACCCCCGGACGAAGATGACATTCTGAGCGATGTATCTTTCGCCCACCCCTGTAGCCACTCGAGAGGACGCAACGAAGATGGGGATACCATCTGGGGACACGTTTTCTCGCACAGTCCACATCCCACGCACCTTGTAGGATCAATACGGGCGTTATACGCCTCAATCGTATCCTCAATGGCAATCGCTCCATGTCGGCATGAATCGACGCAGGCCATACAGCCAGTGCACATATCCTTCTTGCATACCGTCCTAGTGCCAACGTTTGACAATGCCCTACTCCTCAATCATGCTCTTGAGCTGCGCTAGGGACTTCTCCCTCTCCGCACCCATCACATCGTTGACCCGACCAAAGTCAATCTGCTTGGATGCTAACTCGACATCATCTAGATTCTGAAGCACTCTGTCCGTGAGGTCCGTGAGTCGCAGAATACTCACGTTCCTGCTCGAGGTTCCGTTCTTGGGCAGCACTTCTACCAGCGGCGTATTGAGATTTATGGCAAAAGCCGTACCGTGGAACGAGTCCGTGACTAGGCATGCTGCGTTGTCGACATACGAGAGAAACTCAGCAAGCGTCGGCAGCCACTTGAACTTGCCCTCGCGTGAGGCCTGGTGCAGGCTTGCGGAGATCCGTATCAGGGGCAAGCCAAGCTTTTTGGCAACCTTCACGGCGTACTGCCCCACCGTCGGGTCGCTGTGAATCTGGTAGACGAGGATGTATTCGCCCTTCGGGGCAGGTGCCGCCATCCTTCTCCACGCCTCGCCATCAAGCAGCAGCGTGGGATCGACAACCTGTCCGGCCTCTATGCCCCACGAGGCAAGCTGCTCGCGCGCGGCATCCTCGCGTACGAACACGGCCTCATATGCTCGAAGGTCCTCGAGAAACCTGGGGCGCACGCTATCCGGGATATTCTTCTTACCAAAGCTTGCCGCATATGAGATGCGCCTTGCGCCCTCGGGAGCAAACTCAAGCGCGTATGACAGGTCGTATGCGCCCGAGCTGATGGGACCCCACACCTGATCGCTTCCAGTCATATAGACATCGGCCTTGGGCGGATTAGCCTTCAGCTCCTCCAGGGATGCATAGTGAGGGCTCATCTTAAGCAGCTGGGAACGCTCACGCGCAAACCGCTTGCCCGCCACCCTTGTCTCAGGCTCCATCAGAAGTCTGTAGACAGACTTCTTCAACGGGTTCCCGTTCCAGGACGGCTTTGTCGAAAGAAGCGTCCTCACCTGCTGGGATACGTCCTCACAAGCAGGTACATAGTCCATAATCTCGAACTCATGCCCCAAGCTCTCTACCGCTCGTTGTGTCGCATATGCCTGGAGCAGGGAGCCATAATTAGAGATTGCGTGCCTGGTTATGCAGGATACTTTCACGTGTTTCCTCCGATTGATATCGAGCAACCGCTATTTCTGAATTTTTGCATTCGATTTTTCCACCCGGCTGCACTACAGCGCCTCCTCAGTCTCGTACACGTGCGCGTCGGCTCGGCTTGCGTCGGAAAGGCCGTCGTTGATCGCGGCGTGCATGTCGCAGGTGGAAAGAGCGTCCAGCTCCTCCTTCGTCACCTTGCCCGACTCGTAGTCGCGCACGATGGGGAGCTCGTGCATGTCGAACTTCTTGCCGGGCTTGAGCTTGTGCGCCAGCACCCACGACGCGGGTTTCCAGATGTACTTGTGCATGGCAGGAGACACGGAGCCGATCATCCAGCAGTTGCGGTCGCAGTGGCGCACGCAGCCGCGCACTTTCTCGGCCTGGGCGCTCTCCCACAGCTCATCCCAAGACTCGTCGTTAAGGTTGCCCATAACGAGCTTCTCCTTGGTGCCGTTGCAGGGCATGACGTCGCCGTAGGGGTCGATGAAGAACGTGTCGAACGCCATATCGCACGGGAGCAGGCGCTTCTGCCCATAGATGTAGTTGATGAGGCCCATGTTGAAGTACGCGCGGAACCACTTCTTGGGCTCGTTGGACTTGAGGAGCTCGTTTACCAGGTCCTCGAAGTTCTGGGCCACCATGGGACGGTCCTTGATGATGTTCTTCGCCTCGACAAAGTAGAAGCTGTTGTGCAGGCTGGCGGTGGCGAACTCCATGCCGAGCTCGTCGGAAAGCTTGTACAGCGGCACCAAGTCCGCAGCGTTGCGATCCTGCACCGTCATGCCAAAGCCCACGTCCGGGTGCTTCATTTCCACGAGCTTCTTGAGCGTCTCGTAGCCGCGGTTGAAGCCGTTCTGGAGACCGCGGATCTCATCGTTGGTCTGCTGCAGACCCTCGATGGAGATGCGGATTCCCACCTGGGGGAATTCCTCGGCAAGGGCGATGATGCGGTCGGTGAAGAAGCCGTTGGTGGAGATGACGATGCGGTCGGACTTCTTGTACAGCTCGCGCACGATATCCGCAAGGTCGGTCCTGATGAAGGGCTCGCCACCGGTGATGTTGGTGAAGTACATGCGCGGGAGCTTCTTGATCACGTCGAGGGAGAGCTCCTCCTCCGGACGGCTGGGAGCCTTGTAGCGGTTGCACATGGTGCAGCGCGCGTTGCAGCGGTACGTTACGATTACGGTTCCGTTGAGTTTCTTCTCGGCCATGGGTTAGGCCACCACCTTCCGGTCAATTAGTTCTTGATACAGGGAGACGAGATTCCGGATGTATTTCTCTTGATTACAGTTCTCTGCCACGAATGAACGGCAATGCGCGCTCATCGCGGCGTAAGCCGCAGGATCGGCGGCCACCGCCGCACCCCTACGGATTGCATCTGCGAGTCCTGCCTCATCGTGGGCTTCAGCCAGGAAGCCCGTTTCACCCTCACGTACCAGCTCGGGTATTCCGCCCATGTTCGTACCGATAACGGGCTTGCCCGCGGCGAGTGCCTCGAGAACCGCATATGGCGCGTTCTCGAGCCACTCTGACGGCGCAGCCGCCAGAGTGCCTCGATTCACAAGTCCGCGCAGGGCGTCACCGGTTTTATATCCAACCAGCTCAATCCTCGAGCTTATTTCGTTTGGCATTGCGGAAACTTTGACCTTCACAGCATCACATTCAGGGCCATCGCCTGCAATAACAAGACGCCAATCAGGAATCACCGGTGCCGCCTTCTCAAAAGCATGCACGAGCGTTAACACGCCTTTCTCGCGAGAAAGGCGTCCCAGATACAGCATGTAGGGATCTTCATTATTTTGGTTGGCAACTTCCCGTGACATCGAATCGGGATTCAGGAAATTCCGCATGAGGACAAGCTGACGCTCGGGAAGCCCCGCTTCAATAAACTTGTTCCGCATGAACTCACTCGGGCAGATGATGCGATCGAGACGTGAATAGGTTTTGTGCCGTTTAAGCCACTCCGCCTCAGCCACCGCTAACGCGCTTTTTGCGATCGAACCCTTTACGCACTTCTTCTTAAGGCAATTGCCAAAATGACCCCCGAGACACGAATCGCAAACGTTGCCCTCGGAATCAAGCATAAGATAGCTCGGGCAAGCAAGAATCAAGTCGTGCGAGGTATACACAACCGGCGTTGGATGCTGCTTTAGCCAAGGAGCGTCCAAGATGGAAAACGTAATCTGCCTATGAGTGAGATTGAGATGGATTACATCGGGCTGGAATTCACGGCACAGCGCATCGAACTTCTCGCGCGCCTCTTTGGAATACACAAGTGCCTGCGCGGCCTTCGCCTTATCGACAATAGAGCTCGGTCCGTTATAGTCGCGATTCGTTACAAAGTAACGCGACCACTCAGTCGGCTCATTACGCTCATCCCTCATGCTGAAGAAGGCAACTTCATGCCCAAGAGCGCGAAGACCATCGGCAAGAGCAAAGTAGTACGTCTCGCTTCCACCCTTGCGCCAATGAAACTTATTTACAAGAAGGATCTTCATTACGCAACACCCTCATACAAAGCAAGCGTCCTTTGGACGACGCTGTTCCAGTCATAGCCATTAATCGCGCGGTCACGTGCCATGGCGCCCAGCCTCTCCGCTTGGGCAGAATCCGCTATCAGGCCTTCAAGCACGTCGCGCAGCGCCCCCGCGTCTCCGTGTGGGAACGTGAGCCCGCAACCCTGCAGAACATCCGCGCACTCGGGAATATCCGAGGTAACGCATGCCGCACCGTGAGACATGGCCTCCAGCAAGCTCATGGGCAGGCCCTCAACGTCGGAGGGGAGCGCGTAGCAATACGCGTTGGAGTACAGCTCGGAGAGCAGGTTGCCCTCAACGTGGCCGGTAAAGAGCGCGCGGGGGTCGGACGCGGCAGCCTCTTTGAGCGCCACGGCGTAGTCGTCCGTATCGGAGGAGTCGCCCGCGATAACCAGGCGCTTATCCGTCTTTACCTGCTTGTACGCCTCCACCAACAGTTCCGGTCGCTTCTCGGGCACAATGCGACCGAGGTAGAGGACATAGGAGCCCTGGGTGAGCCCCAAGCGCTCGGAGATCTCCTTCGCGGGAAGATCCGCCTCGGGAGTGATGCCGTTGGGAATGAGCGTAGCCTCGCGGCCGTAAGCCTCCTTGAAGTACTCCTGATTGCCCCGGGAAAGCACGATGAGCGCATCCGCGCACTTGGCCGCCGTCGCCTCGCCGAACTTGATGTACTTGGAAGCCAAGCCGCCCCATTTTGCACGCTGCCAGTCCAGGCCGTGGATCGTTGCCACGGTCCTGATGTCCGCGGAACGCGCAAAACGAAGGGGGACACACGGCCCCTCTGCGTGATAGTGAATTACGTCTGCCCCGTCTTTGATGGCGGCCCTTGTTGCGGCAAAGCTGCTCGTGAGCGCAGAGAGCCCCTTGATGTCCAGAGCCTTTACGGGAACGATGCGGTAGCCATCCTTCTCGTAGGGCTCGGAAGGAGCTCCTTCGCCCATACGGTCGTAGCAGGTTACTTGGTGACCAAGGTCTGCCATACGGCGAGCAAGCTCGCCTACCACCACTTCTACGCCGCCCTCGCGCGAACCCGTTCTCTTTTGGCCTATCATGGCGATGCGCATGCTACACGGCACCTTCCCCAGAGAACATCGTCTTCAGCGTGCCGAATATCAACCGCAGGTCCTGGCGCAGGCTGCGATTCTCTATATAGCGAAGATCCAGCTCAACCATTTCTTTGAAGCCCAGGTAGCTGCGGCCCATTACCTGCCAAGGACCGCTGCAGCCGGGTTTTACCGCCAGGCGCTTCATGTCGTGCTCGCTGTACAGGGCAACCTCGCGCGGCAGGCCGGGGCGCGGGCCAATGAGGTTCATTTGGCCCAAGAACACGTTGATGAGCTGGGGCAGCTCGTCGATGCTGTGCTTGCGAATGAAGTTACCCACACCGGGAATAATGCGCGGGTCGTGCTTCATTTTAAACATGGGGCCAGTGGCCTCGTTTTGGGCCTGCAAGTCCTTGAGCATTTGGTCTGCGTTGGGAACCATGCTGCGGAACTTGTAGATCTTAAACAGGTAGAACGTGCCGTCTTTGCGCACGCGGCCCACGCGCCACTGTGAATATAGGGGGCTGGCGCCCGGGCTCTTTATGCAAATGACCACGCTCAGAATTACCCCGGGAATAAAGAGCAACACCAGGGCTCCGCCGGCGGCGACAATGTCCACCGTACGCTTAACAACGCGGTAGAGCCTGTGCCCAAGCTCGGGCTTCACGCCGGAGTTGGCACCGCGCAGCATCTTGTACGCTTCTTCGTTTGTAAGGTAATCCCCCGCAGCACCGGCTGCGGCAGTAACGGAATTCGCCGTGGCGGCCGTGCGCGTCTCCCGCGCGCCCTGTGCCATGGTCATCATCGTAGGCTCCAAGAGCCCCTCCCCTGATACTTTTTGCCTTCGGTCGTCCGCTTGCGAGCTTGCAGCTAGGCGATCGCTCTTCTGTGATTGCGCATAACGCGCTGCTCTTTTGAAAGCACCGCAAGGCCAACGCGGGTGGTTACGCGTCGGCCGCACAAGTCGAGCTCCAAAAAGGCAGTGCTCTTGCGTCTGTTAATGGTTTTGATAAGGGCCTCGTGCCCCAGCAGCGGGCCTGCCGTTACTACGACCTGGTCTCCATCCTTTAGAGCCTCGCTCATGGGCACCACGCGGTCTCCCCTATTGGTAAAACTGCCAATGAGCTGGGTCTCTTCTTTTGCCAGCGGCACAAACTGACCGTCCTGGGAAAGCACCCGGGCAAAGTCGTCCATGCGCAGCAGGTACTGTTGCACGGTGCGGGGGTCTGCCGTATCGCAGATGAGATAACCGGGAAAGAGCGGCTTGGTCGTTTTGACCCATTCGCCGTGCACCTTAATCTCGGTTTGATATTGGGGATAAAAGAGTTCTTGCATGGCACTCGCCGGCACCACGCGCTCGATGCGCTCGCGCATTACGTCTTCGCGACCGTTAATGACCTGGATCACATACCACACGAGCACCACCCCCTTGCTGTCTTACGTGTGGCTCACGGGGTTTGGGTATGGCTTCGCCAGGGCGCTTGTGCGCGAAGGCGCTCCATATTCAAACCCTGAGCCCAGTTAGACAAGCACGTGGCTCTGCCCCACCGTGAACGGTATGTATAAAAGCAGCACTGAGGTCACAGGCACGTATCGCAAGAATGCTTACAACCTCAGCTGGCTGCGTGCGAACCGGTCAAGTGATTTCAAAACTGGACCGCACGCAAACAGCTGAAGAACTGCTGTGATTTGCCGTAGCAACTTATTGAACGGGGGTGCGGACAGAAAGTTGGACCGCGGGGCGGTCCGGACTGGAGGTTCGCATGTACAGCAGGGAGAAGGTCGAGCTCTTCCTCCTGGCGACGGAGGACGGCATGGGGCCCACCGCCGCCGCGGAG
>ENA-OQCU01001053-OQCU01001053.1-human-gut-metagenome-genome-assembly--contig:-NODE-1053-length-10328-cov-3.725811_pt1 | contig 10328 bp, 17 predicted proteins | sample MGYA00242504_ERZ504590 | MGnify/ENA primary metagenome ERZ504590 (study PRJEB26092, sample SAMD00036318) | human gut metagenome | host: Homo sapiens | study: EMG produced TPA metagenomics assembly of...
ACAAGAAAGCGCAACGTAACATTTCCGAATGCAAGAGACTTGGCATCCCGTTCGGCATCTACTGGTATTCCTACGCGGACACTCCGGCGCTCGCCAAAGAAGAAGGTGCCGACGTGGTCGCCAAACTCAAGCAATTCGGTGTGAATCCGAGCGACTTGGCGTACCCCGTGTACTACGACCTGGAAAAGTGGACCTGGGAGGGGCATCAGCCGCCCACCGACCCGAACGTGTACAACAATATCGTCAACAATTGGTACAGCGCACTACAGTCCGCCGGATACAAGAATCTTGGCGTTTACTCGTACACCAGCTACCTGCAAGGACCGCTGAAACATGCCGACATTTACGCCAAAACCACGTGGGTGGCGCAGTATGGCGCTCGCATGGGATTCGACTCGTTCCCGACCAACAGTCGCGGATGGCAATACACCAGCTCCGGCAAGGTGGACGGCATCAGCGGCAATGTGGACATGAATGCGTTCGGGAACAAGGAGTTTGTGAATGGCGGGAGCAGCAATGCTTTACAAGCGGCCATTGATGTACGCAAAATGACTGCAGTTACCATTCCGAATGGCAATTATTACATCAATGTTCGTTCCAAAGTTGCGTCTAGTGTTGATATTCCTGGTGGAAGTGCTGCAGATTCCACCGCCATTCAGTTGTATTCCGGTAACAGTTCCAAGGCTCAACAGTTCACTTTTACTAGGCAGTCTGATGGGAGCTACGAGATCGTCAATGTGAATTCCGGCAAGGCTTTGGACGTGCGTAATGGTGTTGCTGAGAATAACGCTATAGTGCAACAGTATTCTCGAAATAATTCTCAAGCTCAACGATGGTTTATTCGTGATTCTGGAGCGGGATATTATTTGCAATCCGCTCTCGGTAATTGGGTTCTGGATTTGAGCGGTGGAAATACTGCGAATGGTGCTGCGATTCGGCTGTATACGCCCAACGGCACTGCTTCACAGCTGTTTGTTGTTTCGTCAAGCGATGTCAACATAGCTACTGGAGTATCGATGATTATCACTTCGGTTGCGAATAAAAAACTTGTCACGGATGTGACGAGTGCGTCAACGGCGAACGGGGCACGAGTTCAGCTTTATTCAAGTAATAATACGAACGCCCAGAAATATCGATTTGAATCAATTGGCAATGGAACTTATAAGATCGTCAATGTTAATTCGGGCAAGGTGCTGGATGTATCTGGCGGATCTACTGCTAATGGAGCGGCATTGCAACAATATACGAGTAACAATACTGTTGCCCAACAGTGGACGGTGCGAAATTACGGTAGTGGCAAGGTTGCGCTAGTGTCGGTGAATGCTAATAAGGCTGTCGATATTCCAAGTGGTAATGCCGTGCAGCAGGCTCAGCTGCAGCTTTATTCGCCGAATGGCACCGTTGCTCAACAGTGGTTGGTTGCAAAGGCGCCGTTAACGTTGCGCGAACGTTTGAATGAAACCGCGGCCAAGCATAGGCAGGATCTGCCGGATGGTACGTACACGTTCGGATCGAAGCTTAATACGTCTATGAAGATGGATGTAAGCGGCGCTTCCCGTTCAAATTATGGAAACGTGCAGATTTGGGCAGGTAATGGAACCAATGCGCAGAAGTGGAAAGCGACGCATGATTCCAACGGGTATGTGACCCTGACCAGTGTGAACTCCGGCAAAGTGTTGGATGTGAATGGCGGCGTATCTGCCAACGGAACCAACGTGCAACAGTACGATTCCAATGGAACATACGCTCAAAAGTGGATAGCGATTAAGAACTCCGATGGCTCATACACATTCCAATCAGCGCTCGCGGAAAACGCGGTGTTGGATGTGAATGGTGGTTCCAGTGCGAATGGTGCCAACGTGCAGTTGTATACTTCTAACGGAACAAATGCCCAAAAGTGGGTGAAGTAGCGATACCTGATGAATAAATGAGGGCTTGATTCCGAATGTCTGTTGGAACCAAGCCCTTTTAATGATGTTGAGAGGTCACTTTCCTTGGCGCTTCATCAACGCAAAACGGTTGGCATCAACGATGAATGCCTTGCGATCATTCTTTGCCATGACATCAAGGATGATTCCTGTAACAATCAAAAGAAGACCTGCTATAACAAGCATTACCGCGCCGATGAGCGTGGGGAAGCGTGCGACCATGCCAGTGTGCATGAAGTCGATGCCTACGCTACCGCAAAGAATTAGACCGACGATGCCGACGATTAGGCCGAGACCGCCAAAGAACGGCAGTGGCTTGTATTCGCGGATCATGCGGAAGATGGTGCTCATCACTTTGATGCCGTCGCCAACGGTATCAAGTTTGCTGACGGAACCTTCAGGACGATCGCGGTACTGAATCGGCATCTCGAAAAGACGGAGATTGTTGTTCAACGAGTGGATGGTCATTTCGGTTTCGACCTCGAAGCCACGCGACAGCACTGGATAGGTCTTTACAAAAGTGAAGGAAAAAGCTCGGTATCCAGTCATGATGTCGGTTACATGCGCGCCGAACAATCCATTGATGGATCCGCGCACGAGCCTATTGCCGAAGTTGTGGAATGGGCGTTTGTTTTCTTGGAAGTACGTGGAGCTCAGACGATCTCCAATCACCATGTCGTAGCCTTCAAGAATCTTGTCGATCATAGCCGGTGCTGCGTCAGCCGGGTACGTATCGTCGCCGTCAGACATGATGTACACGTCAGCATCGATATCTTCGAACATGGCTCGAATGACATTGCCCTTGCCTTGACGTGGTTCCCTACGTACGATAGCACCTTCTGCGGCAGCGATCTCTGCAGTACGATCAGTGGAATTATTGTCGTAAACGTAAATATCTGCCTGTGGCAAAGACGTTTTGAAATCGCGAACAACCTTGCCGATGGTCACTTCCTCGTTATAGCAAGGAAGCAGCACGGCAACGGAGGGGCTTGTATTCTTCTCGAGCATGTAGAACACTATAGCCTTTGCTGTGGTCGGAGCGAGGCGTCCTGTGGATTCAATTATGATTGCTGTCTTCTTGGCAAAGGTTATGAGAGAATGACGTGAGGCGTGATATAAGCTAGGATGATAAATTGCGAGGATACGACAGGGGTGTTCTGTGAAGAACAAGATCTTTGCGTTCGAATTCGTTGATTTGTATCTGGCGGATAAGTTTAATAAGGAGTAAGTGTGGATTGTAAAAAGCAAGTCAGGTTAAAGTTTTTTATTCCGTTAGTGGTGGTTTTTCTCCTTGAAACTTTTCTCTTCAATTTCGCTTTTTGGGAGTCTCTGACATTTCCTGAGCAGCAGCAGATTTCGGTATCCTCTTTGAACAATATTGTAAGAGAGGGAAATGAGTATAGGGTTACTGATTCCGACACTCCGTACATTGAGTATGCTGTAGATGGGCCTACAGAGATAGACAATTTGGATATTGATCTGGTCGCTAGTGATTCCGATACCGTAGTTGGCGGGACGCATAGTTTGAGTCCATATGTGCTTGACGAAGGTAATGCTAACGGGTATATATCTCTTGGCACGGCACATGTTTCCGAGAACTTAACTGAATCGCATTATATCCGGATTCATCCTGCGGGAAAAGTTACGGGTCTTAGACTAAAGCTGAATATGCAAGAAGGTGACAAGATTGTTATTGACTCTGTTTCCATAAATGCTCAGAGACCTTTTTCGTTCTCTTTTTTGAGGTTCCTCATAATGCTGCTTGTCTCCTATTTGGTGTTCTGTTTTTTGGACATCTCGTGACATGTATCAGTGGAATCTAGATTTGAAAGTACGGCGGCAGAAAATTCTTTTATCCATTTTTGTTTTCATACAAATCATGGTTTTACTTGCTGTGACACAGCTTCTGCATGGCCGTACGCTTCATCACCTTTTTGTCCACCACCTTGAACGTAATGAAATCACGTCAAAGGGCACATTCGAGGAGTTCTTTACCTGGGTATGGAAATAAAGCAGATCATTATGGGTGTACAGCCCTTTGAGCAGATACTGGATACCGAAACGCTTGCAAGCCGATATGACGGATACGGCGCTTGTCATTCTCATACACGGATTTCATGATAAGACGTACCAGACGGGGTGACTCGTTATCCAGCTCGGTCAGATAGATTTCCATGGCATTGTTGGGACGGTTCACCGATTCTCCGTCATGGATGAAATCACACATCTCCACATTCAGCAGTAACGGCTCATCGGCATACTTCACGTTGAAGGTATAGAAGTTTCCCGTCTTCGGTTATTACAGACATATTGGTCTCCTCCCTGAAATTGCGTGTCGTGGCCTTTACTCGGATTACATTCTCGGCACCGTCGGCCTTGCCGGCTATCAGGTTTGTAGAACCGAGATCCACATACTTGACCGGAGCCGGAAAAATGACATGGACGGTCTTGTCATACGTTATTTCCAGTCCGTGCGGCGGAATCATCTGGCTGAAACCGATCTTACGGGTCAGCCCCTCATAATAATCACCGCTACTCTGCTGCGCCCAGGCAGCCGATACGCCCAGTAAAAGGGCAAACATCATCAGAATCTTCTTCATGTGCTTTTGTTTAATGGTTGTCTTTTCTTTCATAGTTTACTGTATTTCATTTCTCCGGTGAATGGAGCAGTACCCGGTGTCCGGCCTTCAAAGTAATCTTTACCGTACGCATCCGTTTGGATATGTACTGGGAAACGCCCTGTATCACACCTTTTCCCAGATCGGAGGCAATCTGCGCCCCGGCATCGGTGGAAATGTTGATGCTACTGTTCATTGAGGTTCCCATGTTGGCTGCAATCTCCCTGGCAGCGTCATATTCCAGTGAACCCGGCACCAGGATTCCCTGCTGTCCGTCCAGATCATAGACTTCCAGCTCCACCGGCAGGATAGTTCCCTTGTATTCCACGGCATTGACCATGATTTCCAGCCGTTCACCCTGTATGCGTGTGCCACCTACCAGTACGGTCCCTTTCGGTATGAAACGTCCGGCAACGGACATGGGCTCGGTAAGCCGCAGGCGCAAGGCCTGTCCGTCGGATACGGTCTGTGTTCCGTGTACACAGGCAGCAATGGTATTGCCTTCCGTTACTGTCTTCCGGCCGACAGCCGTATTGAAACCGGCATTGCGTTCTCCCGAAAAGGCGGATATGAACTCTTCGTCGCTCATAGGTCTGGAAAGCGAGGATACCACCTCATTGTGAACCTGTTTCACCGGTATGGCTTTTTTGTCCTCCGCTTTTTCTGACGGGAGAAGGAGTCTCCACTGCCTGACGGTTATTGTATTTGGCGGCCAGTTCGTATGATTTTTCCATCAGGGCCATCTTTTCCTCCATGCCTGACAGTGGCTCCTGTTTCTGCTGCTGTTGCTGCATACGCTCCAGTTCCTCAATCCTTTCCAGAAGCCTTTCCTTTTCCGGATCGGTCCGCGGTTCATAGATGCTTTCCCAGCGTACGGTTCATCTCACGGTAGGCTCCGGCCGAGGAACTGACCGGTCCGGCATTTCCTTTTTCTGTTTCCGTTTCCGTGTTTGTTTGCCTCTCCGGTGGAATGTTTATTCGGGAAGACGGACACTGTCTTTCCGTTCCTCTTTGGCAAACATGGACTCCGCAGCTTCAAAGAATGTCTTCCTTTTCCTGCTTTCCTGTTCCATCAGAGCCTTTTCATAGGCATCCTTCTTGTTTCCTTCCAGGCGGCTGTCCTCGGGAGAAGGGATTTCCGTATTGAATCCCTGTCCTTTATCCTGCCGCTCCCGTTCCTGTCCGGAAGGTGAGAATATCAGATAGAAACTTCCCAGACACAGCAGGAACATCAGCGGATACACCACAAATCCGGCGCGTTTGCGTTTCTGTTCCTCACTCAGCGGCTTCCTGTCCTTTGAAGACCGGAGCCTGAACGGTTTCATCAGCCGTTCCATTACTTTCTTGACTTTTTCTTTCTCCATTTCTTACAATAGATTGAATGAACTCCATACGGAGTGAATCCTTTTCCATAAATTCCATTCCGGACTCCCGGTTCTTACTGCCTATAAACGGTCTGCATGCCGTATAGACACATGCGGCGGTAAACGGGACAAACAGTATCCAGAGAACGGCCTTGCGCTGTTTAACGGTAAGTCTGTGGCAGAACCTCCTGAGTTGAAGGTCCGCCTGTCTCGTCAGGTTCCTTTTCATCGCTCTACGCTCCTTATGTCCTTGTTTTCCAGTATGGTCAGATGTTCGATGATAAAGCCGTTGGGGTTGTCATCGGAACGGGACGTATTCTGAAGCTGGCAGTCAGTCACCAGCGAACGTTCCGTCACATTACTCTCACGGATAATCATCTGGCGGGCATACGTCCTGGCCCTGTAGGGGTATCCGGAAAAGTCGCAGACCACGCTGTCCACCCGTACCACCTGATTGATATTACCGGAAATGAGACGGTTGTAATATCCTTTCTCGGCAAAATCCACATAGTAATGATAGGCGCTTTTGTCCGCCAGCTGCAAGGCACGGTTGATATTGTGCTCAATGGCATCCTTCTGTGGCGACAGCCCGAAAAAGAGCTCATGGAACCTTCTTACATGCTCCCTGGCTTCAGCCGGACGGTTCTGTGAAAGATCCTGCGAAAGGGCAAGCATCAGTGACTTGCCACCAATCGAGTACATAAATTTTCTCACGCTGTTTCTCCGCAAAGCGGTAATGAGTTCCACAGGGCAAAGACGGTCACAAGCGTGCAGCATCCGACAAAGACCGCAAGCATCAGGCGTATCCGTCTGAAACTGCTTTCAATATTAGTCAGTGATTTGAATTCCATCTGTTTTCATGATTTTTATGTTCCTGTTCTGTTTATTTTCCACGCAGACGCCCTCCGATATTTCCCAGTCCGGAACCTGCGGCACCGGCTGCAAATCCTCCGGCCTTGGTCGCGGTACGGTTGATGTTTCGGTTGTAGTTTCCGGCACCGCCTGCCTGCACAATCCATCCGGCCACGGTCGGCACGGTAAAATATCCGATGATACCTATCAGCATGAAGATCACATATACCGAATTGGAGTTGTCCAGCGAATAGTTCGGATTGTTCTGGAGCTCCAGGATGTCGTTCTGCAGCATAAGTACCTGAATCTTGGCCAGCATACAGCTGAAAAGGTCACTCACGGGAAGCCACAGATAGACGGAAATGTAACGTGTGAACCACTGGCTGAGCGTGGACTGGAAACCGTCCCACACACTGAAGGCAAAGGCAATGGGACCAAGGATGGACAATACAACCAGAAAAAAGGTCCTTACCGTATCTATAAGCAGGGATGCCGCGGCAAAAAGCAGTTCCAGCAGACTGCGGAAGGCGTCCCGGATATTCTTTTCCAGATTGTACATGCCCACTTCCATATACATGCCCATGCGGGTTGCCATGGCATCGGGCGACCATCCGAGCTCGTCCAGCTGACGGTCAAACTCCTCATCGCTGACCAGATAGGCCGTTTCCGGATTACGGAGCATGGCTTCACGTTCCAGCCTGTCCTTCTGTTCACGGTACTGCTGCATGTCCATCGTCTGCCCCTCAAGCATCTTGTGGGTTCCCTGCACAATCGGACTCAGCACCGTATTCATCGTTCCGAGTACCAGAGTCGGGAAAAGCATGATGCAGATGCCTATCGCAAACGGGCGCAGAAGCGGATACACGTCTATCGGTTCGGCACGGGCAAGCGACTGCCAGACACGGACGGCCACATAGAACAGGGCACCGAGTCCGGCAAGTCCCTTGGCCACATCCAGCATATCCCCGCAAAGGGGCATCATTTCATTGTAAAGGCTCTCCAGAATGGTATGGAGATTCGAGAAATCCACGGATAACAATACCATAGGTTACCAGTATTTTGAGGTGTCATTGCCATAGAGCTTCAGGACACGGTCAAGGTCATTCTTCTTGCGGGCACGCAGAAAACTCACGGCTATATTCCTGTTCGTATAGTAATTCACGAGATTGCGGTAACGGCGCATACTGGCATAACAGTCATCCACCACGTCCATACGGTCCTTGTCGGTCATGGAAAGGGTGCTGACGTTGATTACCTGCTTGAGGTCCTGCAACACCCCGTTGCTCTCTTCCAGAAGTTTGGTATAACCGAAAGCGATGGCATCCAGTTCTTCGGGAGAAAAGTTCTCGTCACCCAGCATCTTTTGGAAATTGGTCACGTAGATTTCCGACACGTCACCGACCATCAGGATGATCTCACTGACCTTACGGGCATCCTTCACCAGATTGTTGACGGACTTCAGGGCATCATAGTATTTCTTGTACTGCTGGTATATCTTCACCGTCTCCGCAAAATTCTGGGCGGTACTTGTCGCGGTTGAAGAGGTATGCACGATATTGTCCGACATGTTGATGATACTCTGGGCAAGGTTTCCCGGATCGGTCACCACCCACTGTGCCCGTATCTGTCCGGCAAGAAAAAAGGGTTCCTGCACAAAGCAGCAGCAGTCTTTTTCTCATGGACGCACCTCCTTCCTTACATAGTCACCGTTCGGAGAAAAGGTCAATACGTCAGCCGCCTCATTGTAGGCGATGTCTATGCGGTAGCCGGTATTGATGAACAGGTTACCGTTTTCTTCCACCAGCAGATAGGTTTCCGGCTTCAGCTTCCGTGTCTTTCCGCTGCGGGCGAAAACCGTCACCTTGTAGGCGTCCCCTTCCTTATATATAAGGACATCGGGCTTGCCTTCCACACTGCTCCATGAACCGCACAGGCGGTCACAGTCCTTGAACCTGCTTTCACTACAGCTCTGCAACAGCAGTGATGCCGCCCCGATCAGGCAGGCGGCCAGTCTGTACAACTGTCTGTTTTTCATGTCTTGTCTTTTTAATGATGTTGTTCTTGTTTTACTGAATCTCTCAAAGTCCCATCTTGCGTCTCTTTGGCTTCGGACTGACAGGGATGCGGACTTTTCCGGTCGGCCTGTCCTTACAGGCTGGCTGCCGGCATTCCTTGCGGATAATGGCATCGTCCTTTTTGTTTGGGGACTTCAGGCCAACCATGGTTTCAAACCTGGCATTAAAGTTCCTTATAGGCCTTTTCTGACTGTTGCCGCCTGATTTCATCCGGGGAATTCCGGTCAATGCCGTATTTCATGAGAAAACAGGAATTAATGAAAGGGCTGTCAATATTCTTCGGGTTGGCGATGAAACCTCCCAGCTTTTCCAGTTCCCCGTACAGCTTGTCGAGATACTGTACGGGAGGAGGGGAACAAAGCCGCTCGAAGACCTTCTCCACAGCATGTGTCAGTCTTACATCGACCTCTACGGCATCAGGTATCTCGCCTCTGAGCCTTCTTTCCCTGTAATCTTCCGGTTCCATACTTTCAAGCCGGTGATACAGCTCATAGTCTTCTGAAAATCCGTAATATTCACGGATATCCTTCGGTATGTCCCATCCGTTCATCAGGGACCAGTAGAGACATTCAATGGTCTCCTTACGCTTTCTTTCATCCGATTCAAAACTGTCATTCATAACCGTCATGCTTTACCGTTTGACCTTTTCCTTTCCCTTCTCATTTCCGCAATGCGTTTCACGGCCAGTTCCAGATTTCCGCCCAGTTCCCTGGCCAGCTTCTGCAATTCCAGCTTTTCCGACTCTTCCGTGGTATATACGGCATATTCCTCATCGCTGACTTCCGTGGCATACACGGCCGAGTGGGTACCGCCAAGACCGATCCAGACCTCACGGTAGAAACGTCCGGGATGGTTGGCTTGGTTAATGGACAGGATCTGTCCGCGTTCCTTGTCGGTCAGTCCGAGAAGCCGCTGGATATGGTCGAACTTGTTCATGTATTTCCGCTGGTCAAGAAGAATCTTGCAGTCGACTGTTGTTGATGATAGCTTCCTTTACGACAGGGGAACTGATGATGTCATCCACTTCCTGGGTGACCACCACGGCCTCACCGAAATATTTTCTGACGGTCTTAAGTAGGCTAAGCACCCGGCGCCTTATCATATTTCTATGGCAGGTTTCCAAAAGCTCGCCCCCGAACCGGACTTACACCTCTCAGCGTATCCGGCTCTCCACTAATTTCAGTCTATCTTTCCGTCATGTATCTTCTTGTGACAACTCCTGCACACGGCAATCGTCTTGCGTTTGCGGGCAATCATGTGTTTCCTTCTCCACAGCCTTCGGGGTCAGGCCGGAGCTCACTGCGCCGTGGAAGCCGGAAAGAGCGCCGCACGCGATGGTGATGAACAGGAACGGGAACAGGTCACCTGCGAAGGTCGGTCCCGTGGAGGTGGACGCGAATTCAGTCAGAGCCGGCATCTGCACGGACGGATTGGCGATGAGAATGCCAAGCACGAGCAGCACAAGCGTGCCGATCTTCATCAGCGTGGACA
>ENA-OQCU01001055-OQCU01001055.1-human-gut-metagenome-genome-assembly--contig:-NODE-1055-length-10318-cov-2.500442_pt1 | contig 10318 bp, 9 predicted proteins | sample MGYA00242504_ERZ504590 | MGnify/ENA primary metagenome ERZ504590 (study PRJEB26092, sample SAMD00036318) | human gut metagenome | host: Homo sapiens | study: EMG produced TPA metagenomics assembly of...
GCTTGCGAGGTTGATCAGGTAGTCGGCCTCCGACACGCAGGCGGGCACCACGTTCGCCGCGCCCGCCACGTCGGCCGACCAGACGACGGGCGCGCTCTCGTCGCCTGCGGCGTCGTTCGGGCCGCCCTCGTCGTAGTAGCGGAAGCGCACGCCGGCAAGCGCGCCCTCCGAGCAGAGCTCCATCATATGCGCCGGGAAGATGCGGCACGCGTCGTACACCGCGATGTCGCCCGCCGCTACGCCCGCGTCCTCCACGAGCGACAGCAGCAGCGCACGCAAAAGAACCGGCGTCGTATAGCTCATGGCGCTGTCCTCGTCCGCGCCGAACGTGCCCGCGCCGTTCATGTTCGCCTTGACGGCGATCCGCTGGCCCGCCCGATAGCCGCCCGCGCGCCCGGCGCGCGCGTTGTGCGCCTCGAACAGCACGCGCCATCCGGCCGCCGCATCGTCCGCGCCCGCCGCCGCAGCCACGCCGTCGTCCACCATGCGCCGGACCGCGTCCTCGTCGAAATGCTCGCGCTGCCACCAGTAGCCCGACCCGTCCCAGGTCACGGCCGCCGCGTCGCGCACCCAGGCCACGCGCCCCGGCCTTGCGCCCACGCCGCGGCCACAAGGCTCGTGCGGCGGGAATACGGAGTCGTACGGCAGCGGCTCGGAGGAGGAGGCGGGGGCAGGTTCGAGCATCGGCGAGGGCTCGACGGGCGCTGACCCTACCGCCGGCTCCGCGCCTTCCCCGCCCGCGCATCCGCCCAGCATCCCGCCCGTCAACGCCGCCGCGCCTATCGCGGCCGCACCCATGACGAACGTGCGCCTATCCACACGCGCCTCCTCCATCGCAGCTCCCTTCGTCAACGTTTCTCTGATGTCGTGCCGATCCTGCCGATCGAAAACGCTTCGTAAAGCGGCCTGAAAGGGAACCATCCCCTTTCAGGCCGTCGCCTCCCTACAAAACGCTCGCGGCATAGAACGCATAGCGGGCTGCGGCCACGCCGGCGAACAGGCAGGCGAAAGCGAGCACGGGGGCAACCGCGCCGGACAGCCTGTCCTTCCAAGCAAGCCAACCGAAAGCCACGCCCGCAACCACCAGCACGACGGCGGCCGCGAACGGCAGCGCGCCGTAGCCGAGCCCCGCGAAGTGCGCGGCTATCAGCGCGATCGACGCCACCGCCAGCGCGCCGAGCACGGCGAAGGCCGCGGCGAACGCGTCCGAGCGGTACGCGCCCTCGCGCATCAGAGCCCACAGCGCGGAGCCCATGACAAGATCGCCCAGCACGAACAGCGGCAGCGTCTGCCACGCAGCCCAGGCGGGGTTGCCGTAGCTCGTGAAGTACGCCCATCCCATGACGCACATGAGGGCGCCCGCCGCCACGGCGGCCACGACGCGCACCGCGCGCGGGCTGGCGCCTCGGCGCAGCAACAAAACGAAATCGACCAGCATCAGCGCCCCGAATGCGATGGACCAGTACGCCTCCTCGGCGATCATCGACGAAGGGTTGCTCATCGCCAGCAGGAAGCGCTCGGGGCGCCCGAGGTGCCCGAGCACGCCCAGCAGCCCGACGCCCAAGAGCGCGAGGCATACGAGCGGGAACAGCCACGGCCGCTTCGGCTTGCGATCAACATCCGGAAATATCGCCGCCGCCACGTACGCACCGGCCGCCAGCCCGCCCAGCGTCGTGAACAAGAACAAGGGAAACTCAGAGATCATCGTCATCATCCGTCCTCACTTGGATCCAGGCGCGGCGAACGACCCGCCGCGCCGACTCTTCCTGACAGGGCCTCAACCCTCGCACGCCGCCAGCTCGTAGTCCTCGATGCCGAAGGGACGCGTCTGCTCGAGCGCCGCCAGAGCCTCCTCGGCGGCGGCGAACATCTGCGCCTCGGGCGATCCGGCGACCGCTCCCAGCGCTTCGAACTTTTCGCCCGACGCCGAAACCTCCTCGGCCCACAGCGCCGCTTCGGCCAAGAACGTCGCGTCGAGGGCGACGAACGCGGCCAGCGCCTCGGCCGCTTGCGGTAGAGCACCGCCGTCGCAGAGCGGCGCAGGCCCTTCGCGTACTCTCCCAGCCATCCGGCCATATGCTCGACGGCGAAGGACTGCTGCGCGCGCAACCCGGCCGCCAGCGCGCACACGTCGCCCGCGATCAGCTGCGCGAGCGAGAAACGCGCCTCGCGCGCTATGAACGCACATTCCAGCGACACGTGGTCGTCGGGTACGCGCTGCATCTTCCTCGGCTGCACGCCGCGCGCCCGATACGCGGCGCGCACGGCCAGAGTGTCCTCCTGGAACACGGTCGGCTCGCCCGTGCGGTACGGCGCCTCCCATGGAATCGCCGGCAACGCGCCGGGGCCCACCAGCACGCGCACGTGCTCGTCGCGCGCCGCCTCCAAGAGCGCGGCGCGCCCCTCCGCAGCGGCCACCTCGGACAGGAAGCGCCCGAAGCCGTGCATGGTCTCGTCGTCCTCCGCGTACTCGTCCACCGCGTCGGCCGTCGCCCCGCCTAGCAGGGCCTCGAGCACCGCCGCATCCGGAGCCGCGCCGAACAGCTTGTGGAACAGCGCGTACAGTCGCGCGCGTGCGAGCAGCAGGGCCTCGAGCGCGACGGACTCGCCCGCCGGGTCGGTCGGCGCGCTCACAGCACGACCTCGTTGAAGTCGCTGCGCCGCGCCTCGGACGACGCGTGCAGCAGCAGGTTCGGCTGCGTGGTCGCCGCCGACGGCAGCACCGGCAGCTCGCTCACGGCGTCGCCGTGCTTCGCGCGCAGCTCGTCCGCATCGCCGAACTCGATGGCGCGCATGGGGCACGCGTCCACGCACACCGGGTTGCGACCGTCCTCGCGCAGCGCCTTGCAGGCGTCGCATTTCACGATCATGTTCTCGTCCTCGTCGAACTGCGGCGCGCCGTAGGGGCACGTGATCATGCAGTTGCGGCATACGACGCAGCGGTCGTCGACATGCTGCACCGTGCCGTCGTCGGACTTGAACATGGCGCCGGTGGGACACCCCGCCACGCAGGCCGGATCGTCGCAGTGGTTGCACGACACCGTCAGATGGAACATGCCCACCTCCGGGTACGTCCCGCATTCGAAGCTTCCCACGCGCCGGGTGCGAGGGCCCGCCGCTTGCAGGTTGTGGCGGTCCTTGCACGCCACCTGGCAGGTTCGGCAGCCGATGCAGCGCTGCACGTCAACGTAGAATCCCAAGCTCATGGGTTTAAGCCTCCTTGCCTTCGTACATGCCTTCGGCGACGTAGGCGGGCGTTCCCTCGGCGTCGATGCCGGCAGCCAGGAACGGGCCGCGGTCGCAGTCTTCCACCAGCGCCTCGCCCTCGTACTTCTCGATCTCGATGAGCAAGCTGTTGTACCCGTCCACCTTGGGGGAAGTAGTTCGACTGCTGCCCGTCGGACAGCATCTGCTCGGACCCGCCGCGGTCGACGATGTTGTCGGGGTCGCTCTCGTCGAACAGCGAGCGCACGCCGTGCGGGATGCCGACGGTGCCCGGCATCATCCCCTGCAGCGGCTGGGCGATGCGCAGCATGCGGCCGAAGTCGTTGTAGCACACCACCGTGTCGCCCGCCTTTATGCCGCGCTCCTCGGCGTCCTGCGCGTTCATGAACACCGGGTTCCTGAACGCCTCCTGCGTCCACGTCATGTTGTCGTAGCAGGTGTGCGCGCGGCGCATGTAGTGCGGCGTGTACGCTTGCAGCGGGTAGGCGCCCTTCACCTTGGCGCCCCAGTCGGCGAACGTGTCCTGGTAGCCGCGGTTGGGCACGAAGTAGTTCGCGTAAGGCTTGATGGGCTCGGAGTTGAGCCCCGTGCGGTTCACGTTGTCGGCTTTGAACTGGCAGTAGATCTCCAGCTTGCCCGAGCGCGACGGGCGCGGCCACGCGGTGTCTGCCACGACCACCTCGCCGTTCTCGCCGATGCCCAGCTTGTCGTCGCGGTAGCCGACGTAGTTGCGCCTGTCGTCGGGCGAACGGTGCGCCACGTACGAGCCGTCAGCCATGAACTGGTCGAACGAGATCTTGCCCTGCTGCTCCGGATAGTTCGCGTGGTGTTTCCGGTTGTCATCGGCCGTCCAGGTGATCACCGGCTCCCAGCGGGAGAGGTCTTCGGAAAGCTCGCGCATCCCCAGGAAGTAGCCCAGCCACTGGTCGTAGTTGCTCTTGGGGTAGGCGTCGTCCGCGTCGAAGCCCATGCGCTCGATGATGTCGCGGCAAATGCGTTTCTCCTCGCGCGCCTCGTACATCGGCTTCACCAGCGGGCGCCAGGCAACAAGCGCGTCCTTGCGCTGCTTCTGCCCGTTGCCGTCGCCGAAGGGGCTCGGCCAGCAGAGCTCGCCCCACTCCTCGTCGTCGTTGCCTTCCCAGTGGGTGGCCACCGGCAGGATGATGTCGGCGAAGGAGGCGGTCAGCGAGTACTTGATCTCCAGCGAGATGCAGGTGTCGGCGGCGCGCATCACCTTGATGGCGGTGGGCAGGTTGCCGCGCGTCTGCATGAAGTTGCTGCACGTGGCGAACATGAGGCGCGGGTTGACCGGCATCTCGCGCGCCGCATGGTAGGTGGGCGTGTTCGCGCGCAGCTTGGTCGGATCGTCGCCCGACCCCAGGTCGTAGGGGCCCTCGGACGTGGACAAGTACTTCCCCTCGGCCAGCGAGCTCCACCACGAGTTGCCTTCGATGCAGCGGTTCGGACCGGTAGCGCCCGGCGAGCCTACCAAGTTGTCGATGTAGGCGTACTCGCCGCCCGCGTGCTGGATGAGGCGGTAGCCCGAGTCGCCGGCGTCCCACGTGTAGATGGCGGCCGAGCCGTGGCCCGACTTGCCGTAATGGCCGCCCAGCGCCGACACGGTCATGAACGCCTGCGACAGGTTCTCGGCGCCCAGGTAGCGGGAGGCCGCGTAGCTGTGGAAGAAGATCACCTTGTTGTCCTTGGCGGCGAGCTCCGCGTACCACGTGATGTCCTCCACCGGCGTGCCGCAGATCTCGCTCGCCCACTCCGGGGTTTTCGGCGTGCCGTCGTAGGCGCCCAGGATGTAGTCGCGGTAGTTCTCGTCGGTCGTCGCATCCTCGGGCATGGTCTCGGGCGTGAAGCCCACCGTGCGCTCGTTCACGAAGTCCCAATCGATGATGTCGCCGCGCTCCCCGTCCAGACGGATCATCTCGTAGATCACGGCCAGCAAAAACGCCGTATCGGTGCCCGGCCGCACGCGGATCCAGCGCGCGCCCAGCTGCGCGGCGGTCACGTTGTAGCTGGGGCCCACGTACACGAAGCCGGTGCCGGATTCCTTGGCGTTGTTCAGCCAGTACATGCTGGAGTGCTGCGCCCAGGCGGGGTTGCAGCCGTACAGCACGATGGTGTCGGCGTTCGGCAGGTCGTACTTGTCGGGGCCCATCATGATATCGGGGTGATCGCCCCAGGAGTACAGGCCCAGCGCCTCGGTCTGGAAGGCCCAGCAGCCGAACGACTCGGTCTCGGTGTTGTACACCGCGCCGCCGATGACGGGGAACATGGCCGAGCCGGGCGCCCAGCGCCAGCCGTTGCAGATGACGGCGTCCTGGCCGTACTCGGCGTAGACGCGCTTGAGTTCGCCTACCACCAAATCGAGCGCCTCGTCCCAGCCGATGCGCTCCCACTCGTCCTTGCCGCGCAGCTCGCCGTGGGCGTTTTCGCCGCCGCCCGGCTGCCAACTCTTGCGCTTCATGGGGTACTTGATGCGGTCGGCGTTGTACACCTGCTGGCGCAGGGACCGCCCACGCAGGCAGCCGCGCTGCTGCGGGCAGTCGAAGCTGTCCTCGCGGGCGTCGTCGGTCTTCTGGCGGACGACCACGCCGTCCACCACGTAGCCCATGTTCAGGCACATCTGGTTGCAGTTCTGGTGGCAGTGAATGGGCATCCACTCGCCCGCATCAGCTAGGATACTGGTATCGGACGCCACGACGTGCGCGCCGTCCGATCCGGCATCCTGCGCGGTGCCCGTCGAGCAGCCGGACAGCCCGAACGCCGCCGTCGCCGCTGCGGCCGCCGCCGTCCCCTTCAGGAAATCACGTCGCTTCAGGCTTTTGTCGAGCAGGGACATATGCTCCCCTTTCTCCTTGAGTTGCACGGTTTCTCTCTGCTGCCGATACTAAAACCGGTGGGACGCTATGAAAAATGCCTATAATGAATTGTTCTTCATACCGGTTTTGCATAGCTTGGAAACGAGCGAAAGGAGGACGTCGTGGAACTGAGGACCCTGGAGTACTTCCTGGCCGTCGCGCGCGAGGGCAACATCTCGAACGCGGCGAAAGCCCTGCACATCACCCAGCCGACGCTCTCGCGCCAGCTGTCGTCGCTCGAGAAGGAGTTCGGGCGCGAGCTGTACACGCGCGGCCCCAAGGGCATCGAACTGACCGACCAGGGCTCCATCCTCTGCCGCTACGCGGAGTCCATCGTGGAGCTGGCGCACAAGGCCGAGGAGGACATGCTGCCCTCCGAGCGGTCGATCGGCGGCACCGTCCATATCGGGGCGGGCGAATCCCAGGCCATGGCGCTCATCGCGCAGGCCATGGACGAGGTGCGGCGCACCTACCCCGCCGTCGATTTCGCCATCCACAGCGGAACCACTGCGGAGCTGAAGGACGGGCTGGTGCGCGGGTTCTACGACGTGATGCTGGAATGCGAGATGCGCGAGCATGCAAAGATGAACGCCATGCGCCTGCCGGTGACCGACGTATGGGGCGCGCTTGCGCTGCGCGACAGCGCCGTGGGGCGGCTCGAAGGCATCGCGCCCTCCGACCTGGCAGGACAAGGCATCATCGTCTCGCGCCAGGCGCTTGCGGGAACGCTGCGCGACTGGGCGGGCGACGCGCTCGACCGGATGGATGTCGTCGCTACGTTCAACTTGCCCTCGAACGGCCGTTATCTCGTGCGTCAGGGCATGGGATGCATGCTCACCTACGAGGGCCTGTTCGACACGAGCGAAGACGGCGACCTTCGCTTCGTCCCCTTCGCCCCGCGCTTCGAGGCTCACCAGGGCCTCGTCTGGCGGTCCTCCATGCCCAACAAGCAGACGCAGGCCTTCCTCGACGCCATGGAACGTGTATGCGCGAGGCATGCGGAAGACGACGCAGGCATCTCGTAGACCGTACGCAACTGTTTCGGCGTTTCCCGAAGCCCGGCAGCGGCCTGCGAGGACGCGGCGAAAGCTTCTTCTCTCCCACCCCCTCCTCGCGTCGCCATGAAACCTCCATTTGACTTGGAGCCTGCTCCAAGGGGCACACTGGAACGCGACAAGACGATCGACGCATCGCATACGACGAGAGGAAACCCCATGGGAAAGAACGTCCTGGTGGTATCGGCCAGCCTGCGCCCGACCAGCAACTCGCACGCCCTCGCGCTCGCGTTCGCCGAAGGGGCGCGCGAGGCGGGCCACGACGTGGAAACGGTCAGCCTGCGCGGCAAGCGCATCGAGTTTTGCCGCGGGTGTTGGCTTGCCAAGCCGGCGCCGCATGCCCGCTGAAAGACGATGCGGCCGCCATCGTGGAGCGCATCGTCGCGGCCGACGCCATCGCGTTCGCCACGCCCATCTACTTCTTCGAGATGGCCGGTCAGATGAAGACCCTGCTCGACCGCAGCAACCCGGCTATGCCGCCGATCCTGCGTTTCGCGACGTGTACCTGCTGGCCACGGCGGCCGACGAGGACGCCCATGCGTTCGACGGGGCGACGAAGGGACTGCAAGGCTGGTCGACTGCTTCGAGCAGGCACGCCTCGTGGGCGTGGTGACCGCCACGGGAGTCGATGCGCCGGGCGCCATCGAGAAGCGCCTGCACGAAGTCAACCGCGCACGCCTCATGGGGTGCGGGGTTTAGGCGACGCACGGCCGCCGGCCATCTCAAGGGTTGCTTGAGGTTCTTCATGCCTCCCAAGCATGGTGAACCTTTCAATGTAGGCATTGGCCATCGGTTGAGCAGCGCGGTATGTTGATAGCGGGATGAACGGACTTCCCCACGACCTGCTAGGAGGCGCGCTATGCAAATCGCCGAAGTCGCGAAACGCTACGGAATCTCGGTCGACACCATTCGCTACTACGAGCGCATCGGGCTCGTCCCCCACGTCACCCGGCTGCCCAACGGCATCCGCGACTTCACCGAATACGACTGCGGCTGGGTGGAGTTCATCCGCTGCATGCGCGAATCGGGCGTGCAGATCGAGGCGCTCGTGGAGTACGTGGCGCTGTTCCAGGAAGGCGAGCACACCGCCGCCGCCCGCCTTGAGATTCTGGAAGAGCAGCGCGCGAAACTGGTCGCGAAGCTCGAGGAGATGCAGGCCACCGCGAAGCGTCTCGACGCCAAGATCGCCAGCTACCGGCCGGGCGGCGAATGCTCGGACGGCGGCGACGAATGGCTGCGCAAGGAATAGCCTCCTCTTTTCCTCACACCCTCCTCCCAACGCGAAAGGAGCGCCCCTTCCCGGCGCTCCTTTCAACGCGTCAGGGAAGGCAGTGGATACGACGCATGCGGCCCCTCCCCACATGCTATATCCCGTCCCCTTGACGCCTCTCGCACGCTTCGCACACCCCCGGACCGTCATGGCATTTATATATGATTAAAATCATCATGGACAAAAAGGGCTAGTATTCGATAGTTTTTTGCAGAGTTTTGCGGGCTTCAAAAGGACTTGGTTGCAAAAACGCCTGGTAGAGAGTGCATCCGCATGTACACGACTCAATAAAAATGCAGATTCGGGCATGTTTTTGTCCATGACTATATTACTCATATAATGATATGGGAGGACGAGGAGAAAGAAGGGCGGCCCGCGATCGATTAACGCTTGACGAACCTTTTTCAAGTCGGCCTCTCTTGCGTCAAGGCCAGAAAGCACCCGCATGCCAAGGGTTCCGCAGCGGCCTCAGCTTCCCCATGCTTTTCAGGCATGAAGATGCTTTCATTATAGGCATTGGCTATTCGCCTATCTCGGCGGTACGGTAGAGGAGGAAAACAAGCACTGTTCGCACTACCTTTGCTGGAGGCTGCCATGGACACCGAAAACCGCACAAGCCGCAAGCGCAACGCGTTCGCAACCGCGTTGCTGACGACCCTCGCGTTCGCGCTCGGGTTCGCCGAGTTCGTGCTGATAGGCATTACGCCCGACGTGGCCGAGGGGCTGGGCGAGCCGCTCACGCTCATCGGCGACCTCGTGGGGTACTACGCGCTGGCCTGCGCCGTCGCCACGCCCATCGTAGCGCTCGCCACGGCGCGCGCCGACCGCTTCAAGGTGATGGCGGCGCTGCTGGTGGTGTTCAACGCCGGAAACCTGCTCACCCTGTTCGCAGACGGCTACGCGCTGCTGCTCGTCTCGCGCGTGCTGCCCGCCGTCACATCCGGCACGCTTCTGGCCCTCGCGCTCACCTACGTGCCCGACATCGTGGCGCCGAAACGCGTGGCCGCCGTGCTGGGATTCGTGCTGGCAGGCTTCTCGGTGTCAAGCGTCGTCGGCGTGCCCATCGGAGCGACGTTGGCCGACCTGTTCGACTGGAAAGCCGCTTACGCGTGCGTGCTCGTGCTCGGCTTGGCCGTGAGCGCCGTCTTGCTGCCAACGCTCCCCCGCACGCCCGGCACGCGCGCGCCGAAAGTGCGGACCCCACCCTCCGATCGCAGCTGCGTCTGCTCGCCGACGGCCGCGTGCTGACCAACATCGCCATGATCCTCGCGGGCGCGGCATCCACCTACGTGTTCTACACCTACCTCGCCCCCGTCCTCGCCGACGTCGTCGGCCTCGATGCCGCAGGCACAAGCCTTGTGCTGTTGCTGTTCGGCGCGGCATGCGTGGGATCGAACCTGCTGTCGGGCTGGGTTGCCGGCCGCTTCGGGCTGCGCGCGCTGCCCGCCGCCTTCGCCGTCCACGCGGCGCTTTTGGCCCTGCTGGCCGTGAGCCTGCCCGCAGGCGCCGTCGGCATCGCGAACATCCTCGCGGTGGGATTGCTCATGTACGTGATGAACTCCACCGTGCAGATGCTGTTCCAGAGCGTCGCGCGCACCGACTACCCCAGCGCGCTCACGTTCTCGGCGTCGCTGCATCCCATGTCGTTCAACACGGGCATCGCGCTGGGCTCGTTCGCGGGCGGCCTCGTGATGAACGCGGGCGGGCTTCTGGCCACCGGCCCCGCAGGCGCGCTGTTCGCCCTGACCGCCGCCGCGTTGGCGCTGGCGCTCGTGCGCATGACCGCGCGTCGCAGCGTCGAAATCGCCGCCGAGGCCGCCATCACTGCCGCGGCTGTCCGCGAGTCGAGGTAGCCAGGGCCCCTTCTCCCCGTCAAACGCTGCGAAAAGGCTTCCTGT
>ENA-OQCU01001056-OQCU01001056.1-human-gut-metagenome-genome-assembly--contig:-NODE-1056-length-10309-cov-3.811432_pt1 | contig 10309 bp, 11 predicted proteins | sample MGYA00242504_ERZ504590 | MGnify/ENA primary metagenome ERZ504590 (study PRJEB26092, sample SAMD00036318) | human gut metagenome | host: Homo sapiens | study: EMG produced TPA metagenomics assembly of...
ACAAGCTGTTTGTGTTTGATGCAAAGTAGGACATTTTCAGGCATTTTCTATCGTAAGAAGTATGCATGAGAAGGGTTTCTACGAAATGAGGCTTACGATGGAATTTCCGGCAGGGTAAAAAGATCAAGACGTTTTTAAAAAAGCTCTTGTTCTTTTTTAAAAAAGGCCGTTATCTTTTTTTGAAAGTTCTTGATCTTTTTTAAAGAACGTCCTTGTCTTTTGAGGTGAAATTCCGGATCCTACGCGAAAACTTCCACCACAGAGTTTTGCAAAACTGCTGCTACTGCTACCACCCTTTCCATTGAAAGCACCATGGGCAGGACGTTTCATAGGGTGATGGCAGCATTTTTTTTATATGGTAAAAAGGGTTGCTGTCACCACTTTTACCTCTTTTTTACCCCAAAAAGTCCGTAGGAGGGGGAAGAAACAGGAGGCGGAGGATGACCAAATACTGGGAAAAGGTGGGAATACAGCACACAGCATCCGGAAACCGGATCGGCAGAATATTGTACACCAACAAACAAGACACTGACTACAGCCATGATGGGAATCTGATTGCGGATCGCCAGAACTGAAGTTTCAACCCTACGGAACCGGTTGAAGCTGAACCTTATGGCTGAATATGATGTCCGTACAATTAATATAGGTGCTGAATACAGCTTTTGGAAAGATTATATCAATGCAGTGATAGAGTTCAACCGCTGCCGTTACTTTTCCGGCGGAGTGTTTTTTAAAGTCCACCTGAAATAATAAAAGGAGTGGCTGTCAGTCTTTGATTTTCTTTTATACACTTCCCCTCTGTTCATTACTTCCTTAACGAAATTGTAGGTTTCCACCCCTCGGAAGTATCCATTCTTACAAACCGGATCATTGAAATATTCTTCATTACTTTTAAGCAGAATATAGTTATCTACGCTGTTGTTCCATACATATTTATTCTTGCCGTATTTTTCAGCCAGTGCCATGGCATCCAGTACGTGTCCTATTCCGGCGTTATAAGCCGCCAAGACAAATTTCATCCGTTCGTTTTCATCTTTTATTGCGTTGAAAGAACGGGAAGTGGCAGCAATATATTTCACGGCGGCCTTTATACTCTCTTCCGGATTCTGTTCTTTACCGGGAGGAACTCCCATAGCACGCGCCGTCCGGGGCATGAGCTGCATTAATCCTTTCGCGCCTGCCCATGATACGGCTGTTGTATCAAAGTTTGATTCCGTATAGGCCAGGGAAGCTAAAATACGCCAATCCCAATCTATATCTTTGGCATATTTCTTGAATAGAGTGTCGAAGTGTGAAATCTTTCCGTCTTTGATGGACAAGATGGAACCGTGAGGTGTCCGTTTGCTTATTTCAAAATAACGCTTGCTACTGGCCTGATAGGCAGGAGAAGTCATATTTTCCTGATGCCATTTAGTAGCAGCTTCACCTAGTAGCGGTGAGGTCTTACGTACGGCCCATGAGGCACGTTGGTCAAAACTGACAGCCAGGTCAATATTCAGATTGGGGTAATAAGTCTTGTTTAATTTGGCAAGGTCGTTATCACAGATGGCATAATCTATCTCACCATTGGAAACCTGCATGATTAAATCCTCGGTGGTGATGCTGTCATTATCGACTTCGTGTATCAATATACCGCCACCCAGTTCTTTATCCAGATTGATGAGACGTTCCAGATACTTTCCTGGTTTTACATAGACCTCTTTCCCGATTAATTCTGTCACATTATTCAGTGCTTTCTTCCTTTTTTTGAGTATTACGTTGTACCAATACCTGATGGGTGATGATATCTTCCCCCGCAAAACTCTACACTGTCTTTGAACTCTTTGGTGACAGGCAGATTATAGGCTATCAGGTCTCCTTCTCCTTGTAATAGTTTATGGACCAGGTCACGTGCATTCTGTGCTACTTTTATTTTCAGTTTTACATCCAATGAACGGGCAAACTGATCGGCCAGCTCATACTGGAATCCCATAGGCTCGCCCCGATAGTCGAAATAAGAAGTGGAACTGTTCAGTGTCAGGACTACTAATTCTCTGCTGTCTTTTATTTGTGGCAAATCATAATTTGTCACTTCGGCAGATTGTTGCCGGTTGCGGCACGCTGTCATGCATATACAGGCAAGAACTAATAGCCAGACATTTTTCATCTTCCTAAAATCTTTTCAATATATAGTTTAAGGATTTCAATGGCCTTTTGGTTGTTGCCTCCATTGGGGATAATAATATCGGCATATTGCTTGGTAGGCTCTATGAATTCGTCATGCATTGGTTTCAGAATGTTCCGGTATTTGTCTATCAGCATTTCCAAGGGGTGGCCGCGTTCCACCATGTCGCGGGTAATCACACGCAGCAAACGTTCGTCGGGTTCGGCATCCACAAAAATCTTTAAGTCCATCAAGTCTCGTAACTCTTTATCATAGAGACTCATGATACCTTCCACAATGATGACTTCCTTTGGCTCTACACGAACTGTTTCGGGCAGGCGTGTGCATACTAGATAAGAATAGGTGGGCTGCTCAATGGGATGCCCTTTGCGCAGGTCGGCAATCTGTTGTTCAAAGAGCGGCCAGTCAAAAGCATCGGGATGGTCGAAATTGGTTTGTTTACGTATTTCCAAGGGAATGGATGACTGATCGTTATAATATGAATCTTGTGGAATGACTGCAACGGAACCTGGGGGCAGGCTCTCTATGATTTTTCTAACTACAGTGGTCTTTCCTGAACCGGTTCCGCCGGCTATACCAATAATTATCATAATAATAGAATGTATTTTAAAACAAAACTGTTACTTTTGCATCAGGTTAAATACTTTAGCCCTGTGTCGATTACAAAAGTAGGATAATTAATTAAAATATCAAGTATGGTTAAGCACATTGTTTTATTTAAATTGAAAGAAACTCTTTCACAGGAAGAAAAATTGAAAGTGATGAATGATTTTAAAGCGGCTATTGAAGCTTTGCCGGCCAAGATAGGTTTTATCCGTCATATATTTGTGGGACTGAATGCCAATTCTGCTGAAAAATGGGATATTTGTCTGGATAGTGAATTCGATACGCTGGCAGATGTCAATGCCTATGCCGTTCATCCGGATCATGTAGCTGCAGCCGGCCTTTTGAAGGAGGTTAAGGCTGATCGTGCTTGTGTGGATTATGAATTCTAAAAGATAGCCTATGAAAAAGATAATCAATCCCTGGAAAGGGATGGAAGGATATAATTGCTTTGGCTGTGCTCCCAACAATGAAGCCGGAGTGAAGATGGAATTTTATGAGGATGGGGATGAGGTAATTAGTATATGGAAACCTCAGCCACAGTTTCAGGGATGGATTGATACGTTGCATGGCGGTATTCAGGCGGTGCTGCTGGATGAGATTTGTGCATGGGTGGTTTTGCGTAAACTACAGACTACCGGTGTTACGTCCAAAATGGAAACCCGCTATATGAAACCTGTTAATACCAACGATTCGCATATCGTATTGAAGGCTTCCATAAAGGAGAGGAAGCGCAATATCGTATTTGTAGAAGCGGCTATTTATAATAATAAGGAGGAACTTTTGCACCAAGGCGCTGTGCACTTATTTCACTTTTTCTCAAGAGAAGGCAAAGGAAGAAATGCATTTCTTGAACTGCGAGGTGGAGCAAGATGAGATAATACCTTTAATTTGAAAGAAAAAACAAAGTTTTTGCGATAATTATTTGCTGATATTAAATATAAACTTTATTTTTGTCGCAAGTAAAAAGAAAAGACTATGGTTAGAACTGCTACACATCATCATCATTTTCCTAACGAATAATTCGGTGGGCTAAGGTGATATTGTAGTATAATGATATAGGGCTTGCCGAAAACGGTAAGCCTTTTTTATTGCCGGTTAATAATTAAAAACAGATAGAATCATGCTTAGAATTGCAGTACAGTCAAAAGGCCGTTTGTTTGAAGAGACAATGGCATTATTACAAGAGGCAGATATTAAAATCTCCACTTCTAAAAGAATTCTTTTAGTACAGTCGTCTAATTTTCCGATCGAAGTTCTTTTTCTTCGCGATGATGATATTCCTCAGTCGGTGGCTGGTGGAGTGGCTGATTTAGGGATCGTAGGCGAGAATGAGTTTGTAGAGAGAAAAGAGGACGCTGAGGTGATTAAACGTTTGGGGTTCAGCAAGTGCCGTTTGTCATTGGCTATACCTAAAGATGTGGACTATCCGGGTTTGTCTTGGTTTGAAGGACGTAAGATTGCGACTTCTTATCCCGGCATTTTGAAAGATTTCATGGATCGGAATGGCATTCATTCTGATATTCATGTCATTACCGGTTCGGTAGAGATTGCTCCGGGAATCAGTTTGGCTGATGCTATTTTTGATATTGTCAGTTCGGGATCTACTTTGGTAAGCAATAGCTTGAAGGAAGTGGAAGTGGTTATGAAAAGTGAGGCGTTGCTGATAGGCAATAAGAATATGTCTGAGGAGAAGAAAGAGATTCTGAACGAACTCTTGTTCCGTATTGAAGCGGTGAAAGCTGCCGAAGACAAGAAATATGTCTTGATGAATGCTCCGACAGAGCGTTTGAAAGAAATTATCGAAGTGCTGCCGGGTATGAAGAGTCCTACTGTGATGCCATTGGCACAAGAAGGATGGAGTTCGGTACATACAGTGCTTGACGAGAAGCGTTTTTGGGAGATCATCGGAAAACTGAAAGCATTGGGCGCGGAAGGTATTTTGGTATTGCCCATTGAGAAAATGATATTATAGCCGGTCCATACGTCAGGCGAGATTTGTAAACTTATAAAAGAATACATGTATGAAGAAAATAATATATCCTGAAAAGAAAGACTGGATGGAAATTCTCCGTCGTCCGGCATTGAATACAGACACGCTGCGCAATACGGTTAAAGAAGTGCTGGATAAAGTGAAGACGGAAGGAGATAAAGCGGTGAGGGAATATGAAGAACGTTTTGATAAGGTGAAACTGGACTCACTGGGGGTTACTGAAACGGAAATTGCTGAAGCGGAAAAGGAGGTACCCATTGAATTGAAGGCAGCTATCATGCTGGCACAGAAAAATATTCATACTTTTCATAGTTCTCAGCGGTTTGAAGGGAAAAAGGTGCAGACCGTACCCGGGGTAACTTGTTGGCAGAAGGCGGTTGCTATTGAAAAGGTGGGCTTGTATATTCCCGGAGGCACGGCGCCTTTATTTTCTACCGTATTGATGTTGGCTACTCCGGCACAGATTGCAGGTTGCAAGGAAATCGTACTTTGTACTCCTCCTGATAAAGAAGGAAAGGTTCATCCTGCTATCTTGTATGCGGCAAAATTGGCCGGGGTAAATAAAATATTCAAAGCAGGAGGGGTGCAGGCCATCGCTGCTATGGCATACGGAACGGAAAGTGTGCCTAAGGTTTATAAAATTTTCGGTCCGGGTAACCAATATGTAACGGCTGCCAAGCAGCAGGTTTCTTTGCGGGATGTTGCGATAGATATGCCTGCCGGTCCTTCTGAAGTCGAAGTGCTGGCCGACGAGACGGCTAATCCTGTATTTGTGGCAGCCGATTTGCTTTCACAGGCGGAACATGGAGTTGATAGTCAGGCCATGCTGATAACTACTTCTGAGAAATTAATGAAGGAGGTGGAGTATGAGGTACAACGCCAGTTGGCTTTGCTTCCCAGATGGGAAATAGCCGAAAAGTCGTTGGCAAGCAGCAAATTGATTTTGGTGAGGGATATGGATGAGGCAATTGCTCTGACGAATGAATATGCTCCCGAGCATTTGATTATCGAGACCAGGGATTATATGGAACAGGCAGAGCGTATTGTCAATGCCGGATCTGTATTTCTAGGTTCACTTACTCCGGAGAGTGCCGGTGATTATGCATCCGGAACCAATCATACTTTACCTACCAATGGTTATGCCAAAGCGTATAGTGGGGTGAGTCTGGATAGTTTTATCCGTAAAATCACTTTTCAGGAGATTAATGGCGAGGGTATTCAGAATATCGGTCCTGCTATTGAGGTGATGGCGGCTAATGAACAACTGGGTGCGCATAAGAATGCAGTAACCGTAAGATTAAAAACAGTATAAAGATGAAAGATTTGAAAGAATTGACGCGCCCGAATATTTGGGCTTTGAAACCCTATTCATCGGCACGTGACGAATATAATGGAGCGGAGGCATCTGTTTTTCTGGATGCCAATGAGAACCCGTACAATACACCTAATAACCGTTATCCTGATCCTATGCAGCGGGAATTGAAGAATATGATAGCTCCTATTAAAAAGGTAGACCCCGATACGATCTTTCTGGGAAACGGCAGTGATGAGGCTATTGACTTGGTGTATCGCGCGTTCTGTATTCCGGGGGTGGATAATGTAGTGGCTATTGACCCTACTTATGGTATGTATCAGGTGTGTGCCGATGTCAACGATGTAGAATATCGCAAGGTGTTATTGGATGAAAACTATCAGTTCAGTGCCGATAAACTATTGGCGGCAACAGACGATCACACCAAACTGGTTTTTCTTTGCTCGCCCAATAATCCTACCGGTAATAACCTGGATCGTAGGGAAATGGAAAAATTACTGGATACTTTTCAGGGATTGGTGATTATAGACGAGGCCTATTCCGATTTTTCTGATGCGCCGTCTTTCCTTGCCGATTTAGATAAATATCCTAATTTGATTGTCTTTCAGACTTTTCTAAGGCATGGGGATGTGCTGCCATTCGTTTGGGCATGGCCTTTGCGTCTAAAGAAATCATCTCTATTTTCAGTAAGATTAAATATCCGTATAATGTGAATCTGCTGACACAGAAAGAGGCTGTTATGATGTTGCACCGGCATTATGAGGTAGAACGTTGGGTAAAGTCGTTATTGGAAGAACGGACGCGTTTGGTCAATGAATTTGTAGAACTGCCTTGTTGTGAGAAAATCTATCCTACGGATGCCAATTTCTTTCTAGCTAAAGTGACAGATGCCAAGAAAATATATAATTATTTGGTAGGTAAAGGTATCATAGTGCGTAACCGTACCAGTATTTCTTTATGTCGTGATTGTTTGCGTGTGACTATTGGTACACGTCCGGAGAATGATATGTTGTTGGAAGCATTGAAGAATTATGAATGTTGAAGTATGAAGAAAGCGTTGTTTATAGATCGTGACGGTACGTTGGTTATAGATGCCACCGGTTGACTACCAATTGGATTCTTTCCATAAATTGGAGTTTATCCTAAGGTATTCGTAATTTGGGATTTATCCGCAGCAAACTCGACTTTGAATTTGTGATGGTTACCCAATCAAGACGGTCTCGGTACTTCTTCTTTTCCTGAGGATACCTTTTGGCCGGTGCACAACCTGGTGTTGAAGACATTGGAGGGGGAAGGCATCATTTTTGATGATATCTTGATAGACCGCAGTTTTCCGGAAGACCATGTGTTTACCCGTAAGCCTGGAACAGGAATGATGGGAAAATATCTTACCGGTGATTATGATTTGGCTAACAGTTTTGTTATTGGTGATCGCGCTACCGATGTGGAACTGGCTAAAAATATGGGCTGTAAGGCTATTTTGTTGCAAGAAAATATGGATATTCTGAAGGAAAAGAACTTGGAATCCTACTGTGTATTGGCGACTACGGATTGGGATAAGGTCGCTGAATTCCTTTTTGCCGGAGAACGTATAGCGGAGGTCCGTCGTACTACGAAGGAAACGGATATTTATATCAGTTTTAATTTAGATGGCAGCGGAAAATGTGATATTTCCACAGGTATTGGTTTTTTTGATCACATGTTGGAACAGATTGGAAAGCATGGTGGTATTGACCTGATCATTAAAGTAAAAGGTGATTTGGAAGTGGACGAACATCATACTATTGAAGATACCGCCATTGCTTTGGGTGAATGTATTTATCGGGCATTGGGCAGCAAGCGTGGCATTGAGCGTTACGGATATTGCTTGCCCATGGATGATTGTCTTTGTCGGGTAGCTTTGGATTTTGGCGGTAGAGCATGGTTGGTATGGGATGCTGAGTTTCATCGGGAGAAAATAGGGGAGATGCCTACCGAGATGTTTCTTCATTTTTTTAAATCATTGAGTGATGCAGCTCGTATGAATTTAAATATCAAAGCCGAGGGGCAGAATGAGCATCATAAAATAGAAGGTATTTTCAAAGCTTTGGCTCGTGCCATAAAGATGGCTGTGCGAAGAGATATTTACCATTTTGAAGTACCCTCAAGCAAGGGATGTATTTAAGTCGGCTTCAAAGACAAAGTAACTTAACTTACTCGCCCAACTAAGTTAAGTTACTTTGTCTTTGAAGCCGACTTACTTTTTTATGTGGTTTATAGCTCTTCGCATTCTTTCAGCCATGAAGCTGCACTGGCATCGCTCGGCATACGCCAGTCACCTCGGGGACTGAGTGATACAGATCCCACTTTGGGACCATCGGGCAGGCAAGAGCGTTTGAATTGTTGTTGAAAGAAACGGCGGCAGAATATAGTAAGCCATTTTTTGATTGTTTCCTCATCGTATGTATCACGAAAAGCGATACTTGCCAGGAAGAATATCTTGGCGGGACGAAAACCGAAACGTAGGAATTGATAAAGGAAGAAATCATGCAGTTCGTATGGTCCTACCAAATCTTCTGTCTTTTGTTTTATATTGCCGTTTTCATCAGCAGGAATCAGTTCGGGACTGATAGGAGTGTCTACAATATCGAGCAGGGTAATACGTGATTCATTATCCATGCCATTCAAAGCCACCCAATTTACCAGGTATTTGACCAGTGTTTTGGGAATGCTTCCATTGACTCCGTACATAGACATATGGTCGCCATTGTAGGTGGCCCAGCCTAGGGCAAGTTCTGAAAGGTCTCCCGTACCAATGACAAGACCGCCCAATTGGTTGGCAACATCCATCAGAATTTGAGTCCGTTCGCGTGCCTGGCTGTTTTCGTAGGTTACATCGTGTACGGTCATGTCGTGGTTAATATCGTTAAAGTGTTGGATGCAGGATTCCTTTATGCTGATTTCTTTAATGGTAACACCTAGTGAAGCCATCAGATGGAGAGCATTGTTATAAGTACGGTCGGTAGTACCGAAACCAGGCATGGTGATGCCGATGATACCTTTTCGTGGCAGATCCAATTTATCGAAAGTCTTGGCACAGACCAAAAGTGCCAAGGTGGAATCCAGACCACCGGAAATACCGACTACTACAGTCTTGCAGTGAGTGTGTACCAGACGTTTGGCTAGTCCTGCTATTTGGATAGCGAAGATTTCTTCACAGCGTTCATCCAATTCTTTGCCTTGAGGAACAAAAGGATGAGCTTCTATACTGCGCGTCAGACTAAGATCGCGTGTGTTGACAAATTCTGTACTGATGTGGATGGCGGGACGTCCCGGGCAGTTGCCGATATTGGCGGCAAAAGTGGTATTGGTCAACCGTTCACCACGAAGACGCTCCACGTCTATTTCACTGATGACCAATTGTTCCTTGAATGAGAAACGTTCAGACTCGGCAAGTAACGTGCCGTTTTCATATATCAGTCCGTTGCCTGCAAAAACAACGTCTGTGGTTGATTCGCCGAAACCGGATGAACTGAATACATATCCTGCCAGACAGCGTGCTGATTGTTGACTGACTAATGAACGGACATAATTATGCTTGCTTATTCCTTCATTGTCGGCAGACATGTTGAAAATGATTTCCGCTCCTTTCAGTGCTAATGCGGAACTGGGCGGAATGGGGGCCCACATGTCTTCGCAGATTTCAATGCCAAAGCAAGTTTCCGGAGTGTCGAAAAGCAGGTTGGCGCTGACCGGTACATTTTGTCCGCAGAGGCGTACATTGGCATCCGGGTGGTTCAGAGCAGAGGTAAACCAGCGTTGTTCATAGAACTCTTTATAATTAGGTAAATATGTTTTAGGAACAATACCCAGTATTTTCCCTTTTTGGAAAACAACAGCACTGTTCAGCAGCGTGGAATTCATAACCACAGGCATCCCTACAATGGAGACGATATCCATTTGTCGGGTATTATTCATAATTTGCATTAAAGCCATTTCTGCTTCTTCCAACAGTAAAGACTGACCGAACAAGTCGGCGCAAGTATACCCTGTAATACTTAGTTCGGGGAAAATGATAATTTGTACTCCTTTCCCGTCTGCTATGGCAATTTGAGTTTCAATCTGTTGTGCATTAAATTTGCAGTCAGCCACTTTCACTATCGGAATGGCAGCCGCCACTCTTACAAAACCGTATTTCATATTATACCTAATTATTATATATACTTGCAAAATTAATCATTCTTTCCCGATTTATACC
>ENA-OQCU01001057-OQCU01001057.1-human-gut-metagenome-genome-assembly--contig:-NODE-1057-length-10299-cov-3.498820_pt1 | contig 10299 bp, 7 predicted proteins | sample MGYA00242504_ERZ504590 | MGnify/ENA primary metagenome ERZ504590 (study PRJEB26092, sample SAMD00036318) | human gut metagenome | host: Homo sapiens | study: EMG produced TPA metagenomics assembly of...
ATCGTTACGAAGGTTCTGCAACTAAGGCTGCCGGTTGAACCGCGACTTGTATTGGAACTTAGGAAGTGAATTGACAATTGGCAAGTCGAAGAACTTGAGAATAGGGGTTTTGTAAGTCTTGGAAGTGATCTCTTTTACGCTTATATTTTCACTACTTTTTTAGTTGGGCAATAATTTTATATATTATTGGTATATAGTGGTTAAGCCTTTTTGAATGATGTAAACCACTACTTTTTTACTCTTTCCTCCACTATTGGCTTCTCTTATCTGATACATTTGCATTGTTCCTCTTCGGAAAGAGTGACACATGTGATTATGTTTTTATTATTAACTTTAAATTCTTATATTATGCAAAAGTACAAAATGCCAATCAGCAGGCTACGGATGATGGTTTGTCTGATAGGAATGTTACTTCCGATGTGCATGTTCGCACAGCAAATTACAGTACAAGGTGTAGTGAAAGACCAGACCGGTGAAACGGTTATTGGCGCCAGTGTAATGGAAAAAGGAACCACAAATGGGACAATAACCGGTATTGACGGTGATTTCTCTTTGAACATGTCTCCGAACGGTACTCTTGTCGTTTCATTTGTAGGCTATAAGACTCAAGAGGTGCAGGTGAAGGGACAGAAACAGCTTCAGGTAGTTTTGTCTGAAGATGCCGAAATGCTGGATGAAGTGGTGGTGATAGGGTATGGCACCATGAAGAAAAGCGACCTTACAGGAGCAGTGTCCTCCATCGGTAACAAGGATATCAAGGATTCCCCCGTATCCAATTTGGGACAAGCCATCCAGGGAAAATCTCAGGTGTGCAGATTGTAGATGCCGGTAAACCGGGAGACAATGTATCCATCAAGATCGTGGTTTGGGTTCTATCAACAACTGCGACCCGCTGGTCGTGATTGACGGAGTGCCTACCGACTTGGGCTTGTCTTCCTTAAATATGGCCGATGTGGAACGTTTGGATGTATTGAAGGATGCTTCGGCCACAGCCATCTACGGTTCCCGGGGAGCTAATGGAGTTGTGATGATTACCACCAAACGCGGTACGGAAGGAAAAGGAAAACTTGCTGTATCTGCCAATTACTCTTTCCAGAATGCTACGAACGTACCTTCTTTATTGAACGCGGCGCAGTATGCCGAGTTGAGTAATGACATGATGGTGAACAGTGGACGCAATCCTAATCCGGAATGGGCCAATCCTTCTGAATTGGGTGCAGGTACCGACTGGATGGATGAATTGCTCCGTACGGGTGTGATGCAGAACTATACGGTAAGTTATTCCGGCGGTAACGAGAAATCCCATTATTATGTGTCCGGTGGTTTTCTGGATCAGTCCGGTATCGTGAAGAGTGTGAATTACCGTCGCTTCACATTCCAGTCCAACAGTGATGCGCAAGTCTTGAAATGGTTGAAGTTCTCCAATAACATTACGTTCAGTGCCGATACGAAGAAGTCGGGCAGCTATAATATAGGTGATGCGCTGAAAGCGCTCCCCATTTATCCGGTGAAGAATGAAGATGGCAGTTGGAGTGGTCCTGATGGTAACTCGGAATGGTATGGCAGCACGCGCAACCCCATTGGACCGACGGAACTGAACAAGAGTCAGACTGATGGATATAACTTCCTGGCCAACCTGACGGCAGAACTTACTTTTACCAAATGGCTTAAGTTTAAAAGTACTTTCGGCTATGATGCCAAATTCTGGTTCATAGACAACTTTACCCCCCAAGTATAACTGGAAACCCACTCCCACAGAGGAGACTTCACGTTATAAGAGCGATAACAAGTCGTTCACTTATTTGTGGGACAACTATTTCCTATTCGACATACTTTTGCAGAAAAACATCGTGTGGGATTGATGGCCGGTATGTCTGCCCAATGGAACTACCAACGACTACCTGAATGCGCAGAAGAATGTGTTTATGTTCGACAATGTGCACGAAATGGATAATGGCGAGGAAATGTATGCCATCGGTGGAAACGAGACAGAGTGGGCATTGCTCTCTTACATGGCACGTGTCAACTACTCTTACGAAGACCGCTATTTGCTGACTGCAACCATTCGTCGTGACGGTTCCAGCCGTTTCGGTAAGAAACATCGCTGGGGTACTTTCCCTTCCGTATCTGTGGCATGGCGTGCCTCTCAGGAAAAGTGGTTTCCAAAAAACGACTATATCAATGACCTGAAAGTGCGTGCGGGATACGGTGTGACCGGTAGCCAGGCAAGTGTTGGAAACTACAGCTATCTGGCATCCTACAATACCAGTGTATATCCTTTCGGCATTTCGAGCGGCAATCAGACAGCGCTGGTTTCTTCTACTCTCGCCAACCCGTATATCCATTGGGAAGAGGTGGCACAAACCAACATCGGTTTTGATGCCTCACTGTTCAATTCACGCGTTATGTTCTCGTTCGATGCTTATCTGAAGGAGACGAGAGACATGCTGGTAAAGGCGTCTATCCCCATCACATCGGGATTTGAAGATACTACAACCACGTATACCAATGCCGGAAAAGTACGTAATCAAGGTATTGAAATGAGTCTGCATACCATCAATCTTACCGGTGAACTGGGATGGGAAACGAACCTGACCGCCACTTACAACAAGAATAAAATTAAGGATTTGAACAGCGACGTTCCTTATTACATTAACCAAATCAATAACTCCTATGTAACGATGCTGACAAAGGGACTATCCCATTAATGTCTTCTACGGCTATGTTACGGACGGAATCTTCCAGAACCAGTCTGAAGTGAATACACATGCCGTGCAGCCGGGAGCTGAGCCGGGTGATATCCGTTTCAGGGATTTGAACAACGATGGTGTCATCAATGATAGTGACCGTACCGTCATCGGTAACCCGAACCCAAGTTGGCTGTTCTCCATGAACAATAGCCTTTCCTATAAGGGTTTCGAACTTTCTGTTTTCTTACAAGGTATAGCCGGAAATAAGATATACAATGCCAACAATATCGACAATACCGGTATGGCAGCTGCCTATAACCAGACTACCGACGTACTGAAGCGTTGGCAAGGAGAGGGGACCAGCAATTCGATGCCGCGTGCCGTGTTCGGCGACCCCAATCAGAATACACGCGTGTCGGACCGCTTTGTGGAGAATGGTTCTTATCTGCGTTTGAAGAATATCACACTTTCATACACTTTCCCGAAGCAGTGGTTACAGAAAGCCCAGATTGAGAATGCACGCCTTTCCCTATCTTGTGAGAATGTGGCTACCATCACCGGATATTCCGGTTTCGACCCTGAAGTGGGTATTAACGGAATAGACCAGAACCGTTACCCCATTTCCCGTACGTTCAGCTTAGGATTAAACTTTAACTTTTAATGATTGACTCGGATATGAAAAAGATAACAAATTTACTATATATGCTGGCAGTATTGCTGCTGGCTTCCTGCAGCGACTTTCTGGACAAGTCTCCTAAAAATACGGTTGACCCGGAAACGACGGTGACCGATGATGTGGCCATTGCTCTGACCAATGCCTGCTATCGCACCCTTCAGTCTTCCAATATGTACAACCAGCGTATCTGGACACTGGATATTGTGGCGGGTAACAGTCTGGTGGGTGCCGGTGGCGGTACCGACGGCCTTGAAACGATACAAGCTTCTAACTTCATAACGCAGAGCGACAATGGCATGGCATTGTACATGTGGCGTTCTCCCTGGGTGGGGATAGGACAATGCAACATTGTGTTGAATAGTCTTCTGGAGGCTGAAGCCGTGTCAGAGAAAATCAAGAACCGCTGTCTGGGAGAGGCTTATTTTCTCCGTGCACATTATTACTATGTATTGGTACGTCTGTACGGTGGTGTTCCACTGCGTTTGGCTCCTTATAATCCGGGAGAACCGACAGACATTGCACGCGCTACAGTCGAAGAGACTTATGCCCAGATAATTTCCGATTGTAAGAATGCGGTTGACCTGCTTCCTGCCAAGTCTTCTTACGACGACGAGAACGTGGGACGTGCCTGCAAAGATGCAGCTTTGGCCATGTTGGCAGATATTTATCTGACGCTGGCTCCTAATCATACGGAATATTATCAGGAGGTGTCTGATTTGTGTGATGAGATAACAAATTTGGGGTATGACCTTTCTTCCTGCAAGTATGAGGACAATTTCGATGCATTGGTCAATAACGGGCCGGAATCTTTGTTCGAGGTCCAGTATTCGGGCAATACGGAATATGATTTTTGGGGAAACAATCCGCAGTCTTCCTGGCTTTCTACTTTCATGGGTCCCCGTAATTCGGACTTTGTTGCCGGCAGTTATGGCTGGAACCAGCCTACAGAAGAATTTGTGGGTCAATATGAGAGCGGTGACAAACGTAAGGATTTGACCGTGCTTTATGCCGGATGTCCGGATTTTGACGGTAAGGCTTACAAAAGCTCTTATTCCAATACGGGATACAATGTACGCAAGTTTCTGGTGTCGAAAACGGTTTCTCCGGAATACAATACCAATCCTGCCAACTTCGTGATTTATCGTTATGCGGACGTCCTGCTGAAGAAGGCCGAAGCTTTGAATGAAATGGGACGCCCTGACCAGGCTGCCGTGCCTTTGAATATTGTACGTAAGCGTGCCGGACTGCCGGAGGTTTCGGGCTTGTCACAGGAAACCATGCGTGAAAAGATTATCCATGAGCGCCGCATGGAACTAGCTTTCGAAGGGCATCGCTGGTTCGACATGATTCGTGTCAACAATGGAGAGTATGCCATTAAATTCCTGCATTCCATTGGAAAGAGCAACGTGAACAAGAACCGCTTGCTGTTCCCTATTCCGCAGACGGAGATGGATGCTAATACCTTAATGGTGCAGAACCCGGGTTATTAATTAATTTAATCAGAAGAATATGAAGAAATATATTTCACACCTTGTATTTGCCTTACTGGGCTGTGCAGCCTTATCTGCTTGTGTAGATGATGATTACATGGAATTGGATAAAGGACAGAATGAACTTGTACTGACGGCCAGCAAGACGGAAGTTGTTTTGAATGAGCAGGCACATGCCGATGATGCCCTGGAGCTTTCCTGGACTACGGGAACCAATTATGGGACGGGTAATAAAATTTCTTATACGCTGGAATTGGCCAAGACCGGCAGTGATTTTGCAGATTCTTATGTAGCTGTGGAGAATGCCGTACAAGAATACTCATGGAAAAAGAGCGTGGAGGAATTGAATGACATCCTGCGCAACCATTTTGGGGCAACTGCCGGGGAGAACATTTCGTTGGAAGCGCGCTTGACAGCTACTGTAACGGAACGGGACGAAAAACAGGTGTCTACCACTGCTTTCAGTGTTACAGCCTATAAACCGCTCACATCCACCCTTTATCTGATAGGTAGTGCCACTCCGGGCGGCTGGAGTGCCGATGATGCGACAGAGATGACCCGCAAGGACAATGGTATCTTTACATGGACGGGCCGGCTTGTGGCCGGTGAATTTAAGTTCATCACGACCTTAGGCTCATTCCTGCCCTCTTACAACAAAGGAACAGATGGATTGCTGGTTCTTCGTAGCAGTGATGACCAGCCGGATGAACCTTTTGTTGTCGAAGAAGACCATAATTACATCGTCGAGGCCAATCTGTTTACCGGTGTTCTTACATTGACCCAGACAGAGACGTTGGCACCTGCCTACGACCAGCTTTATTTTGTGGGTAACGCTACGGATTGGGGATTCGTGAAGATGAAACAAGATGTGCTCGACCCATACTTGTTCCGCTTCGGCAAGTTCTTTGAAGTGGGCAAAGGAGGGGAATTCAAGTTCGGAACCTCCGATGGAAGTTGGGAGAACATGTATAAGGCCAAGAATGCCGATGCTGCTTATACCGATACAGAAGTGGTGTTTGTGAAAGGGTTCGACCCGGACAATAAATGGGTGCTGAAAGACGGGGAATGCGGCAAGGCCTACAAGATTTGCATGGATATCCGTAGTGGTAAGGAACGCATGATGATGAGCGAATTTACTCCGTATGAGATGATTTATATGGTAGGTGATGCTACTCCGGCCGGTTGGACGATTGGTGATGCTACGCCGATGCAGACAACGGATAATCCGTATGTGTTTACTTGGAAAGGTACGCTGAATGCCGGTGAGTTGAAATTTACTTGTGATAAGCAGGAAGATTGGAATGGAGCCTGGTTCATGCCGGCTGTAGCAGACAAACAGCCTGCAGGAGAAACAGAACCGATGCTTTTCCTTGATAAATCAGACGAAGCGTTCAAAGCGCAATATCTGGACGTGATGGTAGGCGGCATCGACCAGAAGTGGAAGATTACGACAGCAGGTTCCTATCTGATTACTTTGAATCAGCTGGAAGAGACAATTTCAATCGTGAAACAATAGGTATCTACAATAGATGAAGAAGATAGTTTATACAACACTGGTAGCCTTGCTGCTGGTTGCATGCAGCAAGGAGAGTGATGATACCGGCAGCGGTACCGGTGGAGGCGGAGAGAGTGGAGGGGTTACGGAAGTAACCCCAGTCACCTCGGACTTGACGGTCAACCTCACTACCGACAAGGCATGTTACCGGCCGGGCGAGAGTGTTTCTTTTACAGCTGACGCCCTTCCTGCCGGAGCTAAAATCCGCTACCGGACAATGGACAAGGTTGTATCGGAGCAGGCTGCTGCCGGTACTACTTGGACTTGGACTGCTCCGGCAACCGATTATACCGGTTATCTGGTGGATGTGTACCGTACGAAAGAGAATGGAACAGAGGTTATTCTTGGTACTATTGCCGTAGATGTATCCAGTGACTGGACACGTTTTCCACGTTATGGTTTCGTTGCCACTTTTGATGCTTCGAAAAAGATGGATGGAGTGATAGAGAAGGAGATGGCTTTCCTGAACCGTTGCCACATTAACGGAGTACAGTTTCAGGATTGGCACAACAAGCATCATTGGCCGTTGGGCGGTACGCGTGAGCATCTGGACGAGGTCTATAAGGACATTGCCAACCGGGAGGTCTATACCGAGGTAGTGGAGAAGTATATCTCTACACAACACAGCCTGGGCATGAAGTCCATGTTTTACAATCTATGTTTCGGAGCTTTGGACGATGCCGTTTCCGACGGGGTAAAGGAAGAATGGTACATATTCAAGAACACGGGACGCATGGATAAGGATTCGCATGACTTGCCCTCCAGTTGGAAAAGTAATATCTTCCTGCTCAATCCCGCCAATACGGAATGGCAGGCATATATTGCCCAGAAAAACGATGATGTTTATGCCAATCTGGACTTTGACGGTTATCAGATAGACCAACTGGGAAACCGGGGTGACCGCTATGACTATGATGGCAATAAGGTAAATCTGCCTAAGGGATATGCCTCGTTCATCGAAGCCATGAAACAGAAGCATCCGGACAAGCGTTTGGTGATGAATGCCGTCTCCAGCTATGGAGCTTCCCAGATAGCTGGTACGGGTAAAGTGGATTTCCTTTATAATGAAGTATGGGGCGATGAGGCAGGCTTCAAGGATCTGCACACCATTATCAAAGCGAACGACCAGTATGGCAACCATGCCTTGAAAACGGTGTTTGCCGCATATATGAACTATGACAAGGCAGGTAGCGGTACCGGTGAGTTCAATACACCGGGTGTGCTGCTGACGGATGCTGTGATATTTGCTTTGGGAGGCTCTCATTTGGAATTGGGTGACCACATGCTATGCCGCGAGTACTTTCCAAGCACGGCTTTGCAGATGAACGATGTACTGAAAATAGCCATGATTCGTTATTATGACTTTATGACGGCTTATCAGAACCTGCTTCGTGATAAAGATACGGAGGCGGAGATTTCCGTTTCTCTGAACTGTACGGATGCTGCGCGGAATCTTTCTCTGAATGCATGGCCGCCGCAGAAGTCTGCCATCACTGTATATGCCAAGAATGTAAATGGCAGGCAAGTCATTCATCTGCTCAACTTCCTCAATGCGGATAACTTAAGCTGGAGGGATCTGAACGGAACAATGCCCGAACCGCGTCTGGTGTCCGACGTGCCGTTGAAGATGAATGTTTCCGGTAAAGTGAACAAGATATGGGTTGCATCGCCCGATTTCCATGCCGGTGCTTCGCAGGAACTGGCATTCGAACAGAAGGACGGCACGGTTACCTTTACCTTGCCCTTGCTGAAGTACTGGAGCATGCTTGTGATGGAATAAGAATATCCAATAAAGGAACAAACAAATTATAGTAATGAAGAAATATATATTTTTATTTTTTGCCGTCTGTGCATTTTTCAGTATATGCGAATGCACAGAACCGCACCGGAGACTGCACTTCCTATACCAGTGACGACCGGAGTGTGACCTTCTATTTAAATGACAGTTCTGCCATACAATTACGTCTGTGTAGTCAGTCTACGGTACGTATATGGTTTTCTCCCGACGGTAGTTTCCAGCGGAATAATCCTTCCTTTGCCGTCGTCAATGAGGACCTGGAGGATGTCGGTACCGTCCATGTGGACGAACAGAATGCCTGCTACGAGATTTTTACCCCTAAACTCCGTATCCGGGTAAACAAGTCTCCGTTTAACTTACAGATATTCGACAAGTATCAGAAACTGCTGTTCAGTGATTATGCCGATAAGGGGCATATCAGTAACGGGCAGCGCAAATTGGAATACAAGACCCTCCGTCGTGACGAACACTTCTTCGGCTTGGGAGAAAAGACCGGCAAGCTGGACCGTCGCGGCGAAGCCTACAAGATGTGGAACAGTGACAAGCCTTGTTATAGTACCGTTGAGGACCCGCTCTACAAGAGTATTCCGTTCTTTATGAGCAGTTATCGTTATGGTATTTTCCTGGACAATACGTATAAGACCGAATTTAAGTTTGGTACGGAAAGCCGCGATTACTACAGTTTCGAGGCTCCTGGGGGAGAGATGATTTATTATTTCATCTTCGGGAAGGATTATAAGGAAATCATGAAACAATATGTCGACCTGACGGGAAAACCCATAATGCCTCCTAAATGGGCATTGGGCTTTGCACAATGCCGGGGACTGCTGACGAGCGAGAAATTGTCTTATGAAATAGCTGAAGGCTATCGTAAGCGCGGAATTCCTTGTGATGTTATTTACCAGGACATAGGCTGGACACAGTATTTGCAGGATTTTGAGTGGCGGAAAGGGAACTACGAGAATCCGAAAAAGATGCTTGCAGACCTCAAGGATATGGGCTTCAAGGTGGTGGTTTCGCAAGATCCGGTCATTTCACAAGCCAATAAGCGGCAATGGGAGGAAGCTGATAGGTTAGGGTATCTGGTAAAGGACTCCACCAACGGCAGGAGTTATGACATGCCCTGGCCCTGGGGTGGTAATTGTGGCGTAGTGGACTTCACCCTTCCTGCTGTGGCAGACTGGTGGGGAGCTTATCAGCAGAAGCCCATTGATGATGGCATTGCCGGTTTCTGGACTGATATGGGTGAACCTGCCTGGAGCAATGAGGAGCAGACGGAACGCCTGGTGATGAAACACCATTTGGGCATGCATGATGAGATTCACAATGTTTATGGCCTTACGTGGGATAAAGTGGTGAAGGAGCAGTTTGAGAAAAGGAATCCTGACCGTCGCGTATTCCAGATGACACGTGCCGCTTTTGCGGGCTTGCAACGCTATACTTTCGGCTGGACCGGTGACTGTGGAAACGGTGATGACGTGACGCAGGGTTGGGGACAGATGGCCAATCAGATTCCGGTACTGTTGTCTGCCGGTTTGGGAATTATTCCTTTTACTACTTGTGACATTACCGGTTATTGCGGAGATATAGAGGATTATCCTGCGATGGCTGAACTTTATACGCGGTGGATACAGATGGGCGCTTTCAATCCCCTGAGCCGCATTCATCATGAGGGCAACGTGGCTGTGGAGCCGTGGCTGTTCGGCGAAGAGGCCGAGAAGAATGCCAAGGCAGCCATCGAATTGAAGTATCGTCTTTTGCCTTATATCTATACGTATGCCCGCGAAGCACACGAAACGGGGTTGCCTCTCATGCGACCGATGTTTCTGGAATATCCGGCAGATATGGAAACGTTCTCTACGGATGCCCAGTTCATGTTTGGCAGCGAACTGCTGGTTGCTCCGGTGGTGAAGAAAGGAGCGCGAAACAAGAATGTGTATCTTCCTGAAGGAACTTGGATTGACTACAACAACAAACACACAGCATATAGCGGTGAGCAATGGATGACGGTGGATGCTCCCCTCAATACTATTCCATATGTTTGTAACGCAGGGAAGTATCATACCTCAAATGCCGGTCATGAACTATAC
>ENA-OQCU01001058-OQCU01001058.1-human-gut-metagenome-genome-assembly--contig:-NODE-1058-length-10299-cov-3.410244_pt1 | contig 10299 bp, 10 predicted proteins | sample MGYA00242504_ERZ504590 | MGnify/ENA primary metagenome ERZ504590 (study PRJEB26092, sample SAMD00036318) | human gut metagenome | host: Homo sapiens | study: EMG produced TPA metagenomics assembly of...
CCATCTGGCCGAGGCCGCCGAGGTCTTTGATGAAGTGGAGAACAGCCCGGTCATGCAGGACCTGTGGGCGGTCTATCAGCAAAAGTTCTCCTATGCGTCCGACCTTGGCTGGGATACGGTCATGGCTGCGGTCCGTCAGCTGTTCGCTCGTTGCGAGGGCACGGTATGAAAAAACGCGTGGACACTACTGCAAGGTCTGTGGCGAGTATAGGCAAACGAAAAGTTTTCCGGCAAAGGGCCATGCCGCGCACATCTGTAAAACCCTGCGCCGCTCTCCCGCCAGAAAAGCAGGCGGAAAGAAATGACGCTTACCCGGCTTGTCAACCTTCCCTGGCGATTATCTAAAGAACAGCTTTCATGGCTGAAGAAACGGATGAAAGACAGGCGGGATGCCGTGCGGGCCTTGGCAACGGAGCAGTATGAAATGCGGTTCCCGCCCAGGATGGAGCTGGATGAATTGGAAGATGGTATTGAGGAAGATTTCGATTTTGATATGGACGAGGAAACTGATATAGAGTAAACCGATGCGGTCTGTGATGAGCAGGCCGCTTATTTTTTGGAAAGGAGGCGGACCCCCACATGGCCACCACCCGCATCATGCCGCTGCACGCTGGCAAGGGCCGCACGGTCGGCAAGGCGATCAGCGACATCATCGACTATGTAAAAAATCCAGAAAAGACCGACCACGGCAGGCTCATTACCAGCTACCAATGCGACAGCCGCGTGGCCGACGCGCAGTTCCTGCTGGATAAGCAGACCTATGCCGCCCGCACCGGCCGGATGCGCGGAGCAGACGATGTGATTGCGTACCACTTGCGGCAGTCCTTTGTGCCGGGCGAGATCACGCCGGAGGAAGCCAATCGGCTGGGCGTGGAGCTGGCCCGGCGTTTCACCAAGGGTAAGCACGCTTTCATCGTCTGTACCCACATCGACAAGGCTCACGTCCACAACCATATTATATGGAACTCCACCACGTTGGAGTGTGACCGCAAGTTCCGCAACTTTTGGGGCAGCACCCGCGCTGTCCACCGCCTGAGCGACACCATCTGCATCGAGAATGGCTACTCCATTGTGGAGGCTCTCAAGCGGCGCGGCCAGAGCTACAACAAGTGGCTGGGTGATGCGGCGAAGCCCTCCCACAAGGAGCAGCTGCGCCAGGCCATTGACCGGGCGCTGGCACAGAAACCGGCCAGCCTGGAGGAGCTGCTGCGCCTGCTGAAACAGGACGGCTTTACCGTTCACCGGCGCGGCAAGACCATCTCCATCGGCGCGGAGGGCTGGGGCAACAACGTCCGCTTTGACCGGCTGGGGGACGGCTACACGCTGGACGATCTGCTGGCAGTCCTTTCCGGCCAGAAAGAGCATACGCCCCGCAAGCAGCCTGCCCCACAGGCCGCCCCGCCCAAGGTCAATCTGTTGGTGGACATCCAGGCAAAACTCCAGGCCGGAAAAGGTGCCGGGTACGCCCGCTGGGCCAAGGTGTTCAACCTCAAACAGATGGCGCAGACCCTCAACTATCTGTCCGAACACGGGCTGCTGGATTATGCCGATTTGGAAACCAAAACAGCAGAGGCGACGGCTCACTACAATGCGCTGTCCGATCAGATCAAGGCCGCCGAGAAGCGCATGGCCGAGATCGCCGTGTTGCGCACCCATATCGTCAACTACGCCAAGACCCGTGACACCTATGTGGCCTATCGCAAGGCCGGGTATTCAAAGAAATTCCGGCAGGAGCATGAGGAGGAAATCTTGCTGCACCAGGCCGCCAAGGAAGCCTTCAACGAGCTGAATGTGAAGAAGCTGCCCACCATCAAGGAGCTTCAGACCGAGTATGCCCAGCTGCTGGCGGATAAGAAAAAGGCTTACGGAGAGTACCGGCAGGCCCGCGCCGCCATGCGGGAGCTGCTGACGGTCAAGAACAATGTGGATCGGGTCCTGGCGATGGAGCAGACCGAACCGCAACAGAAAGAAAAAGACCACGGACAGCGGTGAGCTGGTCGCGGTCAAAAGCGTTCGCAAGAACGCGCAGCCACAGATTGAAAATCTGTGTTCAAAGGGGGCTTGGGGGACTTCCCACAACAAGCGCGTGGGGCTATCTGGATAGCCACAGGCATCGCTTGCCAGTCACTCCCGTCCTTATCTTGCAATATTACAAAGTCTGATTTTATGTGCGTTTTACTGTACTTATTAACTTTGTCCGTGACCATCGCTCATAGAACAAGGGTTTGTGCAGGGCCATGCGAATCCCGGCAAAGAATAGCCAGAACAAATACCCACCGATCAACAATCCATGCAGTACGAGTGATGCTAAGCTGTCCAGATGCAATACATCCATCAGAATGAATAGTAGCCGGTTCAAGCAATACGGCGCTCCGACCAGACCAGTTATCAGCAGGCCATACCGAAGAAAATATTGATACCAATGCGCTGTGTCGCTGTTCGCTTGCACGATTTTCATTCGTGTCAGCCGCTTACCTGGGGTCTGCCCGTGACAAAAAGCAGGAAGCAGCCCAAAGTATAGAAGAAATAGAACCGGCAGCCATTGAATGGAAAGGGTGATTCCAAACGGGACTACGAACACGGCCAGGATGCACGATGCAAAGGTCAGGCAAGCCATATCGGCCAGAAAGGCAAAAACACGCCGCGTAAAGGATATGGAAGCACCCCGTTGGAAGCTGACGGTATCCAACTCTTGCCGGGTGGGCAGCAGACGGCTCACCGGCCCGGCCAGAGCAAATCCAATCATGCTGCCCGCTGTGTTAACGATCAGGTCATCCACATCAAACAGGCGGTAGCTGCCCGGATAGACAAAATACAGACCGCTGAGCTGGGTCAGCTCGAAAAACAAAGATAATAAAAAGGACAGCCGCAATGTTTTACGCCAGTGATAACAAAAGTAGTATCTCAGATAGACGCCAAACGGCATCGTCATAAATAGATTGAAAATGGTTGTCCAGAAGGCGCTGCCTGTGAAAATGTGAAGCCAGCTGGCAGGCTGTCCAGGTTGGATTTCTGCTTGCTTGACTATATCGGCAAGAAAAGAAAACGGGATAAGCTGCGCCTTATGCCCATGCAGAGTGGCGGCCTTTTTCCGGCGTAGGCAGCGGTAGAATGACAAGGCAGTAGACACAGAGAAGGTACAGAAGAAAGCTGTACACGATCAGAACCCGTAAACTGAGGACCGATCCATATTTATGATAACTCCATGCGATGTATGGCACCGTAAACAGGACGACGATCATCGGGTAAATGACCATCGCCTGCCGCAGTGCTTCAAGATATTGGCTCATCTGTTTTCCTTTCGGGGTTTTGTTCTATATTGCCGAGATTTATGAAATAAGTGGCTGGGTCGGCAGAGAGATTCTGACTTCCAACCCATGTGGGGTGCTGTCGGAAAAAGAAACGGTTCCGCGATGAGCTTTTACGATCTGCATCACCAGTTTTAAGCCAAGACCATGCTCGTTCTTTTCATCGCTGCCTTGGGTACTGGTAATGTCGTCTCCGCGATTTAATACTTTCAGACGTTCCGGCTCGATCCCTATGCCATCGTCAGAAACTATGCAAAGGCAATGTCCTTTTTCTTCTCCGACAGAAACGGAAATTCTGCACCCATGCGGATTGTGGGTGATGCTGTTGCGGATCAAATTATCCAGCATACGCCGCAGCAGTCCATCGTCCCCCAAAAGGTGGAGCGAGCGCCCTGGCTGCATCTCGGCAAATACGATTTCATACCGGCTGTCCAGACCACTATTCAGCACTTCACTGACAGCCTGGCGGCTGGTCTCTACCCAATCCATATCTTGGAAGTGAACGGGCTGGAGCGCATATTCCAGCTTGGTAGTCAGGTTCAAATCATCAATCAGCCGTTTCATCTTTTCGCTTTCCCGGCGAATGATCCCTGCCTGCTTTCTTGCGTCCGGCGGAAGGTTGCCGTCATCTTCCAGCTCGCTGGCATACCCCAGCACCATTGAAAGCGGTGTGCGGATGTCGTGGGATACACCACGAATCCACTCCGCTCTCGTGTTGTCCTTTTGCCTCATATAGTCTGCGGCCCGGTTCAACCCGGCGTTGATCTCGGCAAGCTCCCCCTGTTCCGCCAGATGCTCCGCTTTTCCGTGACTTAGATTCTGGATACCTTGCAGAATGGGTGTCATCGCTTTTTCCACATTCCTCGTATTTCGCAAAATCAGGAAAACGATCAAAAAAGGTTGATAAAAATACGGCGACTCCACCAGTGAGGAGAGCGCCCAAATAGGGCTGTTCCACAGCGTAGTAGAATTTCACCAGAGCTTCGGGAGGAAAGCCCACGACCATCAGCTTGCCATCTGGCCGCGTCCACACTTTGACGGGATAATCCTCCAGATACCAACGGCTGAAAGAGGCCACCTCTGCACTGGTATAGGAGCGCGGCAGATTCTCCGGCAGGTCCTGCTGCCAGATGACATCGCCCTCTTCGTTCAGCAGCATCGCCCAGGCATCGTGTTCTTCCAGCATAGAACGGGCAACATCATCGGCCCTCCACGTTCCATCCTGGCGGCTGACATGATCGGAAAATGTTTCAACAGAAAAAACGGCGTCCGAACCGCTCATGCTTCCAAGAATGAGGATGGCAAAGAACAGGACAATGTTGACGGCCAAAAATAAAACTACGATCCCGATGGTGGAAATGATATAACGGCGGAAAAACCGCTGCACTGCGTTCATGGCGACACCTCCTTGAGATTGAGGCGATAGCCAAGCCCTTTGACCGTGACAAGGGAAACCGGCTTTGACGGGTTTTCTTCGATTTTTTCCCGCAAATGCCGGATATGGGTGGAAAGGGTGCTTTCATACCCCTGCCAAAACTCTCCGCATATCGTTTCGCACAGGATACCTGTCGTGACGATCCGTCCCGCGTTTTGATACAGCTTTTCAAACAGCTGCATCTCTTTGGCGGTCAGTGTCTGTTTCTCACCATGTTTCCAAACTTCTGCATTGGTCATATCCACGGTGGCTCCGGCAAGTTCCACCGTTTTATTTTGCTCCGGGTAGGCGCGGCTGAGGATCGCACCGACCCTGAGCAACAATTCTTTGGGCAGGAACGGCTTGGCGAGATAGTCGTCTGCACCAATCTCTAACCCTTCAATGCGATCCTCCGCTTCACCACGAGCGGTCAGCATCAGGACGGGGACCCGGCTTGTGCGGCGTATCTCCTTCAAAACGGCAAAACCGTCCATGTCCGGCATCATCACATCCAGCACGATCAGGTTTGGCTGTTCGTCCCGCCATACCCGTAGCGCCTGCGCACCAGATGCGGCGGTCAAAAGGTTCGTATAGCCTGCCCGCTTGAAAATCGAGAACAGCATTTCCAATAGATTCTGGTCATCATCGACCAGCAAGATTTTATGATTTGTCATCAGATATTTTCACCACCTGTCTTTACTCACATTATACCGCAAAGAGGCGCGGATGCCTATTCTGCCAACCAAATCTCAGAGATAATTCAAGGTTGGCTCAGAGTTATCTCAAGGTTGGGATGGTATGATTCAATCATCACGACAAGGAGGTACTCGCACATGAGCGATTATGTGATTGAAACACGCGGCCTTACCAAACAATATGGGGCGCAAACCAGTGTGTCCGACCTTTCCATCCATGTGCGCCAGGGGCGCATTTATGGCTTGTTGGGCCGCAACGGCGCCGGAAAAACAACGACCATGCGGATGCTTCTGGGATTGACCGACCCTTCCTCTGGTACAGTCAGCCTGTTTGGCAAGCCGCTTCGCGGCAACGAGAAGAAGATTCTGCCGCGCATTGGGTCGCTGATTGAGTCGCCGGGGTTCTACCCCAATTTGACCGGGACAGAAAACCTGCGCATCTTTGCCGATCTGCGCGGACTGAAAAGCCCCAAGTATATCAAAAGCGCGCTGGAGGTCGTCAATCTGCCGTATCGGGATAAAAAGCTGTTCTCTCAGTATTCTCTCGGCATGAAACAGCGGTTGGCCATCGCATTGGCCATCATGCACAACCCGGAGCTTCTGATCCTGGACGAACCGATCAATGGCCTTGACCCCATCGGTATCGCAGAGGTGCGCGATTTCATCCGGGAACTGTGCGACGCCACCGGGAAAACCATCCTGATCTCCAGCCATATCCTGTCTGAGATCGCCCTGCTGGCGGATGATGTGGGGATCATTGACCACGGCGTACTGGTGGAAGAAGAAAGCCTGGAGGAGCTGGAAGCAAAGAATGGGAAATATTTCCGCTTTACGGTTTCCAATGCCGCAGCGGCCGGAAGGCTGCTGTACGAAAGGCTGGGCATTCACGATATGACTGTGGACAGCGCAAACGAGCTGACCGTCCGGGATCTGCACCTGGATACGGCGCAAGCCATCAGCCTGTTTGTGGGGGCCGGGCTGACGGTATCCGATGCGCACCTGTATGAAGATACCCTGGAAGATTACTTCAAGAAGGTCACAGGGGGTGAAGGCATTGCTTAAACTGTTGCGCTGTGAATTTTCCAAGCTGAAACGCAAGCCGCTATTCTTTGCAGCGGCGGCCATTTCTGCCCTGATTCCACTGTGCTGTGCGCTGTTTCTGCCGGAAATGCAGGACTTTGCCAGCGGCGCGGAAGCGGTAGACCGGCTGATGTCCACCCTGTTTCAGTTGAGCGCCTATCTGCTCCTGATGCCCGCCGTGGTGGTTTTGGCGTCCAACCTGCTCTTTGAAGAACAGGACAACGACACCTTAAAGAACCTGATGACCATTCCTGTGAGCAAACCTGCGCTGGCCCTGGCAAAGATGACGCTGCTGTTTTTGTTTTCCATTGCGTTTATGGCGATTGGCGGCTTGGTCAATCTGGGGATCGTGCTGGCATCCGGGCTGGAACCGGCCGGCTTTTGGAGACTGTTTTTTGTAGGCATCGGGCAAGGGATTCTGATGTGGGCCGGGGCGCTGCCCTGCGTTCTTTTGGTCGTGCTTTTGAACCGCAGCTATATTATCTCTGTGATCATCACCTTTTTCTACACGGTGATCAATTACATCTTGGGCACAAATGATTTTTTTATCACGCAGCCGTTTGGATTCAATCCGGGTACGCTGCTGCCCGGACCGCTGGCTTTCCGCTGGTTCTTCCAGTATCTGGACACATCCGGCGCACAGATGACGAAATTGATGGAGCGGATCAGTCCTTACTTTGTGACAACGCCCCAGGCGTTCCTGGTCGTAGTCCTGGAGTCGGCAGTGTTCCTGACATTGATCGCGCTGGTCTATAAGCGCCAGAGCTGTTAAGGAGGTGTGCGTGATGTGGAGTATTCTAAAAGGGGAATGGCGCAAGCTGCGGCGCTGCCAGATCCTGCTGGTTGGTATTGTGGCTCTGGCGCTCTGCCCCGTGGTGCAATATGGCAGCCAGTTGATCCTCAACCCGGAGATGCGGGACCCCAACTATAATTTTGTCACCCTGTTTTCCAATGTGGTTTGGGGAAATACGCAGATGTTCCTGCCACTCTCGCTGGTTATGATCGGCGGTTGGTTGATTGACCGGGAGACACAAACGATACCATGAAAAATCTGTTGACCGTGCCGGTATCCTACCCCAAACTGTTGGGCGGGAAATTGATCGTCACGATGAGCTTATCCCTGCTTTTTGGGATTTACAGTGTAGCTGTCACCGTTTTGGCCGGATGGCTCGTCGGTCTCGGCGGGTTTTCCTCCACGTGTTGCTCCAGCAGGGCACACAGGTAATTGCCGCTGCCTTTACCACGGGCCTTGTCTGTATGCCGATGATCCTGATCTTCGGCCAGATACGCGGGGCTTATCTGGGTGGCTCGCTGCTGACGTTCTTCCTGGGGTATTGCATCTTGTTCTTCAAGGGCGGCTTCCTGCTCTCCGCTTATCCGTTTTCGGCGGCGCTGATTCTCGCCGGTTTTGATATGCAGGAATATAACGGTGCCACGCAGGCTCCCAGCGTTTTACTGGCATTGGCAGGCATGGCGGCGGTGCTGGTTCTGACGATGGCGATTTTGCTGCTTTCCCACCCCAGCCAAAAAGCAGGCAACAGCAAACGAAAAAAGGTCAAAAAGGGACGCGGCAGACGCCGCGCCAGATGAAAGGAGCGAGTTCATGCGAAAATTAAACGATACAAGTAAAATCTGTACCTTTCTCTGTATAGTCCTTTGTGTTGGCAGTTTGTCTGGATGCGGGGCAGCTATGCAGTTTTTGGCCGACGGCACGGATGCCGTGTTGAACGGCTTGGCAGATGGCACGAATATTGTGATGAATGGCCTGGCGGATGGAACAGAGCAGATCCTTAGTGATTTATCTGAAGCTGACGACGGCCAGGCAAAGGACAGCATTTTGAAAGCCTTTGGTGAACTTGTTGGCGATGCGGGAACAGCGGCCTTGACGCCTCAGAGCAAATTGCAGGGTCACAAAGAAAACGGAGCTGACGATTACACGGGAGCCTATGAAGCAACATATTCCGAGTTTACGGGCACAGAAATTTTATTTGGTGGGACTACGCTGGAGCGAGGAGCGGGAAGTACGATCCACATCACCTGTTCACTTTCTCTCGAAAGCGGCGAAGCAGCAGTTTTTCTTCGCTCAGGGGCAGATGATCCAGTCATTCTTCTCTCGGAAAGCGGTGAGTACGATGGCACGGTAGAAGTAGATGGCACAAGCACTTATATCGGTGTGTGGGGCGACCAGACAGACGGAACCGTATCCATCGAAATTGAGTAAGGAGTACACGTTATGAGCGCAAAGAAAAAACAATCATTATTGCTGTTATAGCTGTCCTGGTAGTAGCATGTATCGTTGTTGCTTTTCTTGCCACGCAGAAAAGCGCCGATTACTACACGCAAATTGACAACGACTGTGTGACCGAGATCGCACCACACGGAGCGATGAATGATCGCTACACATTAAGCGCCTACGATGAAACCGGGGCCGAAAAAGAACTGAGCTTTGAAACGAGTCGGATTCTCACTGACGATGCCTACTTATGCCTGAAGGTGGCCCCATTCCGTGGTGTCGTTACCTGGGCAGAAGTGCAATTTGATGAAATGCCCGCCGCCGTGCAGGAACAATACGATGGTAATTCGTAAACTGGAGCCTGTATAGGCGCTATTTCAAACGGAAAGGCAGGTGCAGCATGAAAAGAATAAGAAAGTTCCTAATTCGTTCCTTCGCGCTGGCGATGCTTGCTATGCTCGTTGTTGGCGGTGTTTTGGGCGGATTTGGTTATAAAATGTACCGTGATGCACTTGCCGAGCAACCTCTTGAGGAAAAAAGTTGCTGAGATTCGAGCTGATCCCGATTATACGACCCTTGCTGAAATCCCAGAGATTTATTTGGACGTCGTTGTGGCAGTGGAAGATCACCGTTTTGAACAGCATTTTGGAATTGACCTGATTGCCATAGGCCGAGCTGCCTGGAACAATCTGACCTCTTGGAGTCTGCGTGAAGGCGGCAGCACCATAACACAGCAACTTGCCAAAAATCTGTATTTTACGCAGGAAAAAAGTTTTGTCCGCAAGATCGCTGAGATGTTTATGGCATTCCGCTTGGAAAACACCTATACAAAAGATGAGATTTTAGAGCTGTATGTCAATTCTATCTATTTTGGAGATGGCTACTACTGTATTTACGATGCAAGCCAAGGATATTTTGGGAAAGGCCCCATTGATATGACTGATTATGAATGTACTCTCTTAGCGGGGATTCCCAATGCGCCCTCAGTTTATTCGCTGACAGCCAACCCAGAGCTGGCGGAACAGCGTCAAGAGTATGTCGTACAGAGAATGGTTCAATACGGCTACATAAGCGAGGATGAGGCACAAAGCATTTTGCAAGACCAATCATAACTGATAGATATATGCGATCTATCTGCCGGACGACGGCAAAAGAAAAAAAGCCGTCGTTCAGCAGGCAATCGCCATGCCCTAAACACACTTACGGCGGCTTTGACAAAATCAAGGCCGCCGTTCCTTATGCCCAAAGAGTGACGACCCTGTTTCAATGGTGACGGCGGCCCAGGGAGGGAGCCGCCGTGAAGCAAAGACAGCTTCGACATAATTCGGCAGGAATTTACCTGTCAAAAAAAGCCCATCCAATATCGGGAACCATCTCGCCATATGAATATGAACTGTATGATTACATAATTGCTTTTGATACTTCTATTGCGCCCATCCGCATCCTGCGGATGGGCGCTTTTTTTCTGTTTATGCGAGCCTCCACCATACGGCGGATGCCTTTTCATAAAAATTTTTCTTCCCTTCGCGGTTGCCAAAATCGCAAACCTTGCATTACTGAAGGCGTAAA
>ENA-OQCU01001059-OQCU01001059.1-human-gut-metagenome-genome-assembly--contig:-NODE-1059-length-10289-cov-3.780063_pt1 | contig 10289 bp, 10 predicted proteins | sample MGYA00242504_ERZ504590 | MGnify/ENA primary metagenome ERZ504590 (study PRJEB26092, sample SAMD00036318) | human gut metagenome | host: Homo sapiens | study: EMG produced TPA metagenomics assembly of...
TGGCGTCACGATACTGAAGCCTGCCATCTAACGGCGGGTACGGCTCGTTGCTGGAGTCGTGCACGCATACGCGCGTCGGCGTGCGTATGCCGTGATGTGACCTTTGTAGTGGAATTGAAGAATTGAGGGGCTTCTGCTGTTTTCGTGGGTTAGGTTCTTGGTTGTGGTAGGTGTATGTCGAGTCCGCCGCAGCGGAGCATGACGAGCGCGATGAGGCTGCCTGAAGTGGCCTGATTTCTGTTCCCCTTTTATTGTGAGACGGCTTGTGCCGCTTGGTTTGCATGATACTCGGTTTCGATCTGTTCCGGTGTCCTGCAGCCCAGCGACTGGTGGAGACGCTTCGAGTTCCACCACGAGACCCACCGGAACGTCGCCAATTCTGGCTCGGCCAGGTCGGCGAATGGCTTGCGCCGCGCGAAACGGGGGCGGCTCGACGCGGAGCTCCGGCAGATCGCCAGGGCGAGGCTCCCGGTCATCGACGAGTTCGGCTACATGCCGATCGACGAGGAGGGCTCCGGGCTCCTGTTCCAGGTCATATCGGATTCCCACGAGACCCGGAGCGTCATCCACGCCACGAACATCGGGTTCTCCGGCTGGGGCGCGTGCTCGGCGACAAGAACATGGCCGCCGCGTTGATCGACCGCACCGTGCGCCACGGAAGGCTCACCGGATTCGAGGGAGGCTCCTACCGTAGCGAGCACGCCCTCATGACCAGATAGCCAGGAAGAAAAGGGCGGCGGGTTCCGACGGCGCAGTTTCTGTTGGAAACCAGCCGCCTACGCTGCTGAAAAATAGTGCCCATACTGTGGGCGCCAACTTGCAGGAACACAATCCGCACGCTCCGTCCCGGGATGCCCGGTCATCCAGTAGTAGGTGGAGCGGGGAACGCCCGGCATCCTGCATCGCGCTGATATCGGGTAGCGGGCGGTGTTGGCCCGTATCACGCCTGCCTTCGTGCGAATGCCGGCACCGCGGGGTCGATCGCGCGATGTCGTACTCGGCCCTGATCTCCCGGGATGGCTTGCCGTTCTCGTACAACTGCGCGATCTGCCGTTTGAACGCCTCGTCGTAGTGGCGGGGGATGTTTCGGGCCGGCCATCGTCGGCCTCCAATCTCATGTCATTCGTCCCTCATCGGACTGTCTAATACATTGTGTAGCCACGCCGATCGCGGCGAGGCCGTCGAACGGCGAGGGCATCGCCGTTCCGAGCCGTTCGGCGACCCGGCGGGCGATGTCTCCCGCGGTCCTCCATACGATATGCGGGAAACCGCCGACCGTCTTCTGGTTCGCGACGCTCATCGGCCACGCGCACTCCGCCTCGAAGTCGCGCGTGAACCGGCTGCCCGGCTCGGCCCACGGCGCCCGGGCGACCACGACGCCGCACTTCGGGCAGTCCACCCGCGGCATGTCGGCGACCAGACCCGCCAGCAGCCGAAATCCTGGCGCCTCCAGCGGCGCACTACGACCGAGAGCGCGTGATGGACTGCCTGAGTAAAGCCGACTTCGGCGACCGGTTGAAGACGCTGCCGGACGGACTTGACACGCCCCTGTACAAGGAGCTCGACAAGAACGGCGTGGAAGTCTCGGGCGGCGAGGCGCAGAAGATCGACATCGCCGGCGACAAGACGGCCGCGTATATCAGCCACCGGTTGTCGTCGTGCAAGTTCTGCGACGACATCGCCGTGTTCGACCATGGCGCGATCGTCCAGTATGGCGCACGACCAGCTCGTGGCCGACGAAAACGGCAAGTACTACGAGTTGTGGCATGCGCAGGCGCAGTATTACGTCAAGGAGTATGCGCCGCGGGCGGCAGATGCATTGTCGTGCGTCGGCATGGGCGGCAGCCCGACGGTGCCGCCCGATGCCGGAAGGCCGGTAAGTACGGGCGCCCGCGGCCGGTCAGAGCGGCAGCAGGTCGCTCAGGTCGTCGCGCTCGCCGACAGCGGTGATGCGCCCCGCGTCCTTCTCTTGGGACCATGTGGTGATGCCGGCGGCGAGACGGAGCCACACCTCGGGGTCGAGCTCGATGACATCGGGCGGCGTGAGATTGTGCGGGTCGGACGCCGGGCCATCCAGGATCTTCACGGCTCCCCATGGTGCGACTCGCACTTCCACGCCGGGGCCGGGCGCCTTGCGCTCCAGCAGATATAAGGTGTATCGCACCGCCATCGCCCATGTCGGTCGGGGCAGCGCCGGCATCAGGGACTCCGAGTCCACCCCGTCCTCGCGCAGTCGCTGCGCTGCGTCGTTCCACTGCTGCCACGCGCGCTCGCCCGCGGGCATGTCTCGTTCTCGAATTGCGGCCATGACTCCATTGTGCCTCTAGGGGTGACGATTGCCTTTTCGCGTCGGCCGGCGGTTCTCGGCGCGGTTTCGGATGCTTTGCATCTTTGCAAAAGTGTTTCATCGGGCTTGCATCAGGTGTTGCAATACGTTGTTTTCCAACGTGGCAACGTTTTCTGTCGTCTCAAAATGTAGTTGATATATAGCCGATTTGGCGTATCTATGGCAAATCCTGTATGATATTTCATGTTTCTGCAAACGATTGCATAACATTACGCAGCGTTCACCGGAACTTATTGGCGTGGTCACCAAGCCGTCGCATAATAACACAGGAAGCATAATCCGGAAAGAGAGTCAGACATGACTGAAATCACTGCACCCAAGTCGCCTGTCACGACCGCCGAGTTCGCGGACGGCATCCGCGACAGCTGAAGTACAGCCAAGGCGTCACCGTCGAGCAGGCCAGCCCCCCGCCGACGTGTACGTCGCCTCCTCGCTGGTGGTCCGCCACTACCTGCAGGACGCATGGTTCAAGACCCAGCAGGACATGGTCAATGGCAACACCAAGGCCGTCGGATACCTGTCCGCCGAGTTCCTCATGGGCAAGCAGCTGCGTAACGCACTGCTCAACGCCGGCATGATCGACCAGTTCGACGAAGCCGTCAAGGACCTGGGCTTCGAGCCGCAGGACGTCATCGACGTCGAACACGAGCCGGGCCTCGGCAACGGCGGCCTCGGCCGTCTCGCCGCCTGCTTCATCGACTCGCTCGCGTCCCTCGGCGTGCCCGCGTTCGGCTACGGCATCCAGTACAAGTACGGCATCTTCGAGCAGGCCTTCGACAAGGACGGCAAGCAGATCGAGAAGCCTGACTACTGGCTGACCAACGAAGAGCCCTGGGGTCACATCGACTACAACCGTTCCCAGAAGGTCTCCTTCGGCGGCGAAGTCGTCGAAGAGAACGGCAAGAAGGTCTGGAAGCCGGCCTGGTCCGTGCGCGCCGTGCCCGTCGACTACATGGTCCCCGGCTACGCATCCGGCCGCGTCAACACGCTGCGCCTGTGGAGCGCCAAGAGCTACGACGAATTCGACCTGCTCACCTTCAACAAGTCCGAATACCTCGACGCCGTCAAGCCGCAGGTCAAGGCCGAGAACATCTCCAAGATTCTCTACCCGGAGGATTCCACCCCGCAGGGCAAGGCGCTGCGTCTCGAACAGCAGTACTTCTTCGTGGCCGCGTCCCTGCACGACGCCATCCGCGTGTTCTACCCCGGCCAGAGCAAGCCCGACCTGACCACCTTCCCGAGCAAGATCACCTTCCAGCTCAACGACACCCACCCCGTCATCGGCATCCCCGAGCTCATGCGCATCCTCATCGACGAGTACGGCTACGACTGGGACACCGCCTGGTCCATCACCACCAAGACCTTCAACTACACCTGCCACACCCTGCTGCCCGAGGCGCTGGAAGTCTGGCCGGCCAAGCTGATCTCCGAACTGCTGCCCCGCCACATGCAAATCATCAACGAGATCAACGAGCACTTCCTCGCCGAACTCAAGACCAAGACCCGTGACAAGGCCAAGATCGAGCGCATGCGCATCGTCACCGACGAGGAGAACCCCAAGGTCCGCATGGCATACCTCGCCACCGCCGGTGGCTCCCACGTCAACGGCGTCGCCGAACTGCACTCCGAACTGCTCAAGGACGTCACCCTTCGTGACTTCTCCCGACCTCTACGGCGACAAGTTCACCAACGTCACCAACGGCGTCACCCCCCGTCGCTTCATCCGCCTCGCCAACCCGCGCCTGTCCGACCTCATCACCGAAGGCCTCGGCACCGACAAGTGGCTGAGCGACCTCGAACTGCTCAAGGGCCTCGAACCCCTCGCCAAGGACGACGAATTCGTCAAGAAGTTTGCCGCCGTCAAGCAGGCCAACAAAGAGGACTTCACCGCCTACGCCAAGCGCGAATACGGCTTCGACCTCGACCCCAACACCATGTTCAACACCATGGTCAAGCGCCTGCACGAGTACAAGCGCCAGTCCCTCAAGATCCTCGCGCTGATCGCCAAGTACGCCGACATCAAGTCCGGCCGCGTCTCCGCCGACGACGTGCTTCCCCGCACCGTCATCTTCGGCGCCAAGTCCGCCCCGGGCTACTACCTCGCCAAGCAGACCATCCAGCTGATCAACAACGTCGCCCGCGTCGTCAACAACGACCCCGACGTCAAGGGCAAGCTGCACGTCTTCTTCCCCTGGAACTACAACGTCCGCCTCGCCCAGCACCTCATCCCAGCCACCGACCTCGACGAGCAAATCTCCCAGGCCGACAAGGAGGCGTCCGGCACCGGCAACATGAAGTTCGCCCTCAACGGCGCCCTCACCGTCGGTACGTTGGACGGTGCGAACGTCGAAATCCGTGAGCGTGTCGGCGCCGAGAACTTCTTCCTCTTCGGCATGACCGTCGACGAGGTCGACAAGCTCTACGAAGATGGCTACTCGCCGGCCAAGTACTACGAGGCCGACCCCCGCCTGAAGGCCGCCATCGACATGGTCTCCGACGGTACCTTCTCCAACGGTGACCGCAACACCTACGCCCCCCTCGTCGCCGACTGGCTCACCAAGGACTGGTTCATGACCCTCGCGGACTTCACCGCCTACTCCAGCATCCAAAGTGAGATCGAAGCCCTCTACCGCGACCCCCTCGAGTGGAACCGCAAGGCCGTCCTCAACGTCGCGAACTCGGGCTACTTCAGCTCCGACAGGTCGATCCAGGATTATCTCGACAACATCTGGCACACCTCCCCGTTGGCCTGATTACGGAGCGTCCTCGTCGTTGCTCCTCAGTCGCGGTACCTTTGTACCGTTTCCTTCGGTGCGCCTAGAGGACGCGCACGTAATCAGTCCAACGGGCTGCGCCCGCTTGCCGACTGACGGCGTGTAACGTGATTCGCCCCCGCTGGCGGTGGCCCTCCCTCCATTGGTCGGGGAGGGCTGGCCGATGCTGACCGTGGCCGCGTTATCTGTGGCGGACGCTTGCACCAGCGGATACGCCTGAGCCTCAATGCGGCACAACATGCGAAAAGAGCCTGTCTGCGAAATGCAGACAGGCTCTTTTCGCGGACACATGTGTGCCTACAACGATTGACTGTTAGATGAACTCAGGCGGCTTCCGGGGCTGCTTCGGCCTCATCGGCGTCGCCCTTGTCGGCGTCCTTGGTCAGGCCAAGGTCGACCGGGGACGAGCTGTTCTCCCAAGGCTCCTCCCACGGATCATAATCCGGGTTCTGCTGCTTGTAGATGTACAGACCAACCACGGCGGCCAGCAGCGCACCAAAGAACAACGCAAAGAACTTCCAACCGTTTGAAGACTTGTTCTCCATGACGGCTCCTTTCCCAATCCTGGTTGGCTTGCCCGTTCAAAACCAACTCTGGGTTCCATCTTAATTCCAAAAATGTGGCGATTGCGTGCGGGAATGCTTTTGTTTTGCCGGCGGTGCGCACGACGAGCCGGGAGCGTGTTGTTTCACCGTCCGGCGAGGAGATGCGATTCCGCTACAGTAGATGACATGAGTAATGGCCGATTCAGTTTGTTTCCCGGTGCGCCGTCGGCGCACAACCTGTTCTCCAAGCGGGCGATTCAATATCAGTGGCGGTCGAACGGCCCCGTGTTCACCAGCGCGATCATCATCGCGTGCGTCGCCGTGTGGGTTGTCGAGATGGTGTTCAGCCTGTTCTGGCCTCTTGGACTCGCAACCATGATCTATTACGGCCGGTTCGACCCGATGACGGCGGTCGCACAACCGTGGATGTTCCTCACGTCGATGTTTCTGCATTCGCCGAAGTCGGTGCTGCATATCCTGTTCAACATGCTGGCGTTGTGGAGCGTGGGGCCGGTGCTGGAGAAGATGATGGGGGCATTGGCCGTTTCTCGCGCTGTACGTGCTTTCCGGTTTGGGCGGCGGTCTTGGGCTGATGTCCTGGGCCGCGCTGTGGCCGGGTGGCACCGGGTGGCTTGGTGGTGCCTATGGCGCGTCCGGCGCGTGTTCGGCCTGTTCGCGGCGATGCTGGTTGTGTACCGGCGCATCGGAGAGGATATCCGTTCGATGCTGGTCTGGATGGCGGTCAACTTCCTGATGCCGTTCCTGGTGGGCGGCATCGCATGGCAGGCTCATGTAGGCGGGTTCATCGTCGGCGGCGTATTCACGTGGCTGCTGATTTCCGGCGTGCACGCGTTGCGCGGCAAGAGCCTGACGTTCCGGACGATGGTGTACGGGGCGGTGGTGTTGGCGCTGATCGTTGCAGGCGTGCTGGTCTGTAATCTGAGCAATCCAGCTCTGACGTACATCATGTGATTGGCCTCTTACCCGGTGAAGTCCCCTGGCGCGGCGTGTTCGAGAACAGCAGGCGCCGTTACGGGTACAGGCGCGTCCACCTGGAATTGAGGGGCGCGGGCGTCGTCGTGTCCGCCAAACGGGTCATGCGCCTGATGGCCCGGCACGGGCTCGTGCCCGTGTCCAGGAGCGCGAGGCGCTACTCCTCGTACAGGGGTGAGATCGGCGAGGCGCCCGTCATCCACTCGGACCGCGGCTGCCACTACCGGTGGCCGGAATGGACACGCATCTGCAAGGGCCACGGGCTGACCCGCTCGATGAGCGCGAAGGGCTGCAGCCCGGACAACGCGGCCGCGGAGGGGTTCTTCGGCCGTCTCAAGCAGGAGTTCTTCCACAAGCGCGACTTCACGGGCGTCACGGTCGACGGGTTCGCCGACGATGCTCGACGAGTACATGACATGGTACCGCGACGAACGCATCAAGACCGAGTACGGGATGAGCATCATGGACAGGCGCATCAAGCTGGGGCTCGTCGGCTGAACACATGTGATAACCTGCCAGACAACCATACAGACAACGAAGTCCAACAAAACGTCACCACCCCCGAGCTTGTGATGGGACTTTTGTGGGGTGGGCGGGGCACTGGAGAATGGCTCGGGGCGGAGGCGTCGCACCAATGTGAATTACATGCGTGTAGTTTTCCACATGATGTGGAGAACTTTGTGGACAACTTGGGTATAAGTTGGGTATAACTCGTGGATAACTATGGTGAATAAGTCCGTGTGAGCTCTAACAATGTTGGAAATACTGGGTTTTGACACATTGTGGACAATGTGCACAATGCGAATAAGAGTTATCCACAATTGTGTATAAGTATGTGAATAATGTGGATAACATGGGGAAAACCGGTGGATAGACAGTGCACAACTTGATTTGCGGAGCATCCGTTACGGGTCTCGAAGCCAGGGCGCGATGACGCTGCCGGGATACCATGACACTATGGATATTTCGTCTCAGACCAGTCAGTTCATTGCGGCGCACCGCAATCAGGATGTGCGCGACCTGGCGCTCAGCGCCAAACGCGTGGACGGGCTTGACCTGCCATTCGCGCTCGACCAGATCGCCGGCTGGCAGACTGCGTGCCGCAAGCTGCCGCAATGGGCCGAGACCGACGGCATCGTCTATCCGCCGCACATCTCCATGGAACAGTGCTCTTCCCAGTTCGCCGCGCAGTACAAGGCCGGCATCGCAAGGCGCGTAGCGGGCGCCGGCGGTGCGATGGTCGATCTGACCGGCGGATTCGGCGTCGATTGCTCGTATATCGCGCGTGGATTCAGCCGGGCGGTCTATGTGGAGCGCCAGCCTCACCTGTGCGAGCTCGCGGCTCATAATTTCCGGGCGCTGGGGCTCCCGCACATGGATGTGATCAACGGCGATGCGGAGGATTGGCTGCGCGGCGTCGTTGACGCCCGCGCCGCCTCCGCAGACTCGGCCGCAGTCGATTCAGCTGCAGCCGTTCCCATCGCGCTGATCTACCTCGACCCCGCGCGACGTGATGCGCATGGCGGCCGAACCTATGCCATCGCCGACTGCACGCCGGACGTACTCGCGCTGAAAGACCGTCTGCTGGCCGTCTCGCCACACGTCATGGTCAAGCTGTCTCCGATGCTGGATTGGCGAAAGACGGTTGCGGACTTCAACGGTTCGGTCGGCGAAGTGCATATCGTCTCCACAGGCAACGAATGCAAGGAACTGCTGCTGGTGCTCGACCGCGGTTCGCACGACGCCGTACGCGTGATCTGCGTCAACGATGGCGACGTATTCGGATACGTCCATGACATGAAGACCGGCGCGGATTCTGACGGCGTGGTCCTCGCCGCCGCAGGAGAAAAAGGCAGTCAGGGCGGGTCTGCAGAGCCGTCACACGCCGCTCCGGAACAGCCCAGGTATCTGTACGAGCCGAACGCTTCGCTGATGAAGGGCGGCTGTTTCGCGCTGCTGGAGGACCATTATGGTATGCGCCAGATCGGCCCGAACAGCCACCTGCTGATATCGGGCACGCCGGCGCCGCAGTTTCCCGGTCGGGGATTTGTCATTGAAACCATCGCGGGTATGGGCAAGAAAGAGCTGAAACGGGCTCTAGCGGGCGTCGACAGGGCGAATATCGCAGTGCGCAACTTCCCGTTGACCGCTGTCCAGCTGCGCAGGAAACTCAAGCTGGCAGACGGCGGCGATGTGTATCTGTTCGGCACGACGTCCGTCGATGGCCGTCATGTCATCGTCCGCACCGTGAAGCAGTGAAACCGCGAAAAGGGTATAACAACAACACAGTTTGGCGGTGGCGCAGCACCATGCCGCGCCACCGCCAAACCGTAACGTTGCTTACCGTCGATATGGAGCTGGCTGCCGCGAGGGGATCTCGCCGCTCAGCGCCACCACATCGTCATGATGAATCCGACCATAATGATCGCGAAGGCGATTGCCAGGTTCCAAGCGCCGATACCCGGGATCGGCCACGTGCCGTTCGGCGACAGGTAGTAGACCACGGCCCAGATCAGGCCGATGATCATCAGCGCGCAGAACAGCGGCACGAACCAGCGTGGATTGGACTTGGTGCCCTTGATGGTCTCCTCGACGCGGCGCGTGTTCTCCGCCTGCCGCGACATCATGCGCTGCATCTGCGGGGTCATCTCTGACTTGTCGGCGGTGGCGTTGAGCACCGCCTGCACCTTGTCCATGGAGACGCCGTAATCGTCATCGGCCTCGTCGGTCTCGTTGGTGTCCGTGTCCTTGACGTCGGCGTCGGTCTCGGCCTGCCAGTCCTTCTGGTCTTCCGAGTCGGTTTCGTGCAGCTCTGTGTCAGCCATAAGCGTAGTCTCCATTCAATAGGCTAAAAAAATCATAATAGCGGTTACACTCGAAAGTTGAACACACTGGGAGGAATCATGGCCAGACACACCAGCAGGCACGCCGCCCGGCGCACGTGGCTCGGCGGCTTCGCGGTGTGCCTGATCGTGGCTTTTTCCGGGTATCTGCTGGTGACGAACGTGCGCGTGAACCGCACGGCAACGGTCACTTCCGACACGGCGGACCTAGTGGAGCAGCGCGTGGAGCATGTCGACCAGCTGCAGAAGGACATCACCGACCTGAGCGCGCAGATCAACACGCTGAAGGATTTCGCCAACAACAGTGGCTCCTCCGAGCAGCCCTCGGGCACGAGCGACCCCAAGCCCAGCGACACCGAGGACGCGGGCTCCGGCACCATACTGCCGGCGGTGCACGGTCCCGGCATCACCGTGACCCTGAACGACTCCCCGTTGTGGGAGAACATGGTGGACAGCTCGGGCTCGGCCGCGAACATCAACGATTACGTCGTGCATCAGGAGGACGTGGAGGCTGTTGTCAACGCCCTGTGGGCGGGCGGCGCGGAGTCGATGATGATCATGGACCAGCGCGTGTTGTTCAATTCCGCAGTGATCTGCCAAGGAAATGTGCTTCTATTGCAGGGCAAGAAATACTCGCCGCCGTTCACCGTGTCGGCGATCGGCCCCACAGATGCCATGATTCGGGCTTTGGACGACTCGAACGCGGTCAAGTTGTATAAAGAGTATATCAGCGCATTCGGATTGGGCTGGAAAGTGGAAAAAAAGGACGATCTCGTGTTCGGGCAGT
>ENA-OQCU01001060-OQCU01001060.1-human-gut-metagenome-genome-assembly--contig:-NODE-1060-length-10289-cov-2.996064_pt1 | contig 10289 bp, 11 predicted proteins | sample MGYA00242504_ERZ504590 | MGnify/ENA primary metagenome ERZ504590 (study PRJEB26092, sample SAMD00036318) | human gut metagenome | host: Homo sapiens | study: EMG produced TPA metagenomics assembly of...
ACCAAAACGGATCCGCTCGATTCCGTCGATCTCATGAAGTCTCTTAATCAGTGTCAGAAAGTCGATTCCCCTCATCCTTGAAATCGATGCCGTAGGAGGTCAGGTGGATTCCGGTGAGAACGATCTCCTTGTAACCTTCCTCTGCCAGGATCTTTACTTCCTCCTCCACATCCTCCGGCCGGCGGCTTCTGACGCGGCCTCTCGTATACGGAATGATGCAGTAGCTGCAGAACTGGTTGCAGCCGTCCTGAACCTTGATGAAGGCGCGGGTGTGCTCCGCCTGTTTGTTGATGTGAAGTTTCTCGTACTCGTTGGATCCCGCAAGGTCCGTGATGGACTCCCGGATCTCTTTTCCGGCAAACCATGCCTCCAGAAGCGGGACAAGGTCCGCCTTGCGGTTGTTTCCGATGATCAGATCAACAGCGGCATCCTCTCTCAGTTTGTCCGCCGCCGCCTGGACATAGCATCCTGCCGCAACTACCACCGCGTCCGGATTCTTCGCCTTCGCGCGGTGCAGCATCTGGCGGGATTTTTTATCTGCAACATTTGTCACGGAACAGGTGTTTGATGACATAGACATCCGCTTTCTCCTCAAAGCTCACGATCTCATAGCCTGCAGCCTCCAGAAGCTGTTCCATGGCCTCGTTCGTATGCATTTACTTTGCAGCCAAGATTATGCAGCGCTGCTTTTCTCCGAGCTGCGGCGCATGCAAGGCCGCAACCGTCGTTCTTGTACATGGCCTTCGCCATCTGCTTGGCCAGCTTCTTCAAGCTCTTATCGCCTAGGTCGCACGGATCGCACACCTGGTTCAGGATAGGGTTGGGGGACTGCACGATGGAAATCACGGTCAACACGTCCTTCTGAATTATGGGACGCGCCGCCCGTTTCAGGGCGGCGCGGGTTATCGTCGGATTCGTATTGTCCGGTTTCGGGCGCACCTTGTCCAGCAAACTTCCGAAAGCTCCACAAAACGCGAGGTGGGAAGGGCTATTGCTTGTCGTCCGCCACGATCTCCTTGAGGGAGGCGGCAAGGCCCGCCATGCCCTGGATCTCGGAGGGGATGATGAGCTTCGTGGCCCGGCCGTTGGCCACGGCCTTCAGCGCCTCGAAGGCCTGCAGCGTGAGCACGGCGTTGTCGGCGCCGGCCTCGCGCACCATGCGGATGCCGTCGGCCGTGGCCTGCTGCACGTTCTTGATGGCCTCGGCCTCGCCTTCGGCTTCGCGGATCTGCTTCTCTTTCTCCGCTTCGGCGGCGAGAATCACCTGCTGCTTCGCAGCCTCGGCAGACAGGATCTGCGCCTGCTTGTTGCCCTCGGCGATGGTGATGGCGGCCTGCTTCTCGCCCTCGGCCAGAAGCACCGCCTCGCGCTTCTCGCGCTCGGCCTTCATCTGCTTCTCCATGGCCTGCTGGATGGCGGAGGGCGGCGTGATGTTCTTCACCTCGACGCGGTTCACCTTGATACCCCAGGCGTCCGTGGCCTCGTCGAGGATGGCGCGCATCTTCGCGTTGATGGTGTCGCGAGAGGTCAGCGTAGTGTCGAGGTCCAAGTCGCCGATGATGTTGCGCAGCGTGGTGGCCGAGAGGTTCTCGATGGCGAGGATCGGGCTTTCGACCCCGTAAGTGTACAGTTTCGGATCCATGATCCTGAAGAACACCACCGAGTCGATGGACATGGTGACGTTGTCCTTCGTGATGACGGGCTGCGGCGGGAAGTCGAACACCTGCTCTTTGAGCGAGATGTAGGGGCGCACGCGGTCGATGAACGGCACCTTGACGTGCAGGCCGTTGTTCCACGTGTCGAGGTACGAGCCCAAGCGCTCCACGATGGCGGCTTCGGCCTGCGGGACGATCTTGATGCACGTGACCGAGAACAGCACCACGAGCACGACGATCACGATGATGGCGATCAGAAGCGGGTCGAGGGTGATCATGCTAGGACACCTTCCTTTCGACGATGAGCTTCACGCTCTCCTGCCCCACGATGCGCACGACGGCGCCCTGGGGGATGAACGAGCCGTCGGCGGAACGCGCGGCCCAGGTCATGCGGTTGTCGGTTTCCACGCGTCCGGTGAGGCCCTCGTTGTCGACGTCCTCCACCACGACGGCGGTCTGCCCGACATGGGTGGGCTCCTCCTGCTTTCCGCGGTCGCGGTACTTCACGAACACGGGGCGCAGGGCCACGAGGCACACGACGGAAACGACCAGGAACACGACGATCTGGACGAGCAGGTCGGCACCGAGCAGGTTCGCAGCGAACGCTGCGAGCGCGCCGATGACGAACCACATGGTGATGAGGCCGAACGACACGACTTCGACGACGGCCATGACGGCGGCCACGGCCAACCAGATGAAGGGGCTCACGGGCTCCTCCTTTCTCCTGCGTCGAGTATACCATCCCTCGTCTTCGACGTGCGCGAGGCGAGGAAACCGATCAGGAACACGGGGAAAGCGGCTTATGGGCGGCGCGGCGGCGCTTGAGGTCCTGCTGCATGGCGGCCACGGCTTCGTAGAGCATCTCCAGCTCGTCGGGATCGAGGCGCGACGGGTCGGCGATCTGCGCGCGCAGGGCGCCCACCGCATCCTCGGCATCGCCGATGGCGAGCTCCTCCACGAGGAAGGCCGCCAGCTGCTCGGGCGCAGCCGTCTCCGACACGGTGCCCGACGTCAGCACGGCAGCGGCGTCCGGAAGCGCGCGGGACGCCTCCGTCACGAGCCGCGCCGAGGAGGCCGCCGGATCCTCGGCCAGCACGTCGAGCATGCTCTGGGCGATCGCGGCGTGCGCCCTGCTCGTGCCAACTGCGTCTGCGCGAGCGCGTCGGCATGCAGGAGCGCCAGTCGGGGCGGCGCGCGGCCAGCGTCCAGCAGCTGACGTTCGAAACGGCGGCGGTTGATCTCGGCGCGCGGCAGGTTGCGAGCCGGCCTCCGCGGAGCGACGGCGCGCTCGAAACCTTCCGGCGCGGACTCGTCGTCGCGCTCCCCCTTCGGCCTTCGGAGCCTTCAAATGCTCCAGCTGGTCGATCACGTCCTGCTCGCGGGCGCGCACGCTCGTGGCTATCTGCACGGCGTAGTCGCGCGCGAGCATGGAGTCCTTGATGGGGGCCAGCACCTGCAGCGCGTCGGCGAGGGCGGCGGCGCGGCCCTCGGCGCGGCTGAGGTCATGGCGCGCAAGGCGGCGCTCGATGCCGTACTTCAGCAGCGGCTGGGCGTTCGCGATGAGCTTCTGCAGCTCCTCGGCGCCGCGCTGGGCCACGAAGTCGGCCGGGTCGAGGTTGTCCGGCAGCGTGACGGCAGCCAGCTCGATGCGGCTCTTGCCCGCCTCGGGCGTCATGGAGTCGTCGATGAACGCGAGCGCCCGGTCGGCGGCGCGCTGGCCTGCCTCGTCGCCGTCGAATAGGTATACGATGCGATGCTGCGCGTGGCGCGACAGCAAGCGGATATGGCGCATGGTGAGCGCGGTGCCCAGCGTGGCCACCGCATTCCTCACGCCCGCCTCGTGCAGCGCGATGACGTCGGTGTAGCCCTCCACCACCACGGCTATGCCGGTCGAGGCCATGGCCGCTTTCGCCTTGTCCATACCGTAGAGCACCTGCGACTTGTGGAACAGCGGAGTCTCCTGCGAGTTCAGGTACTTCGGCTCGCCCTTGCCCACCACGCGTCCGCCGAAGGCGATGCACTCGCCCTGCGGATCGTTGATGGGGAACATGATGCGGTTGTAGAAGCGGTCGCGCAGCTTGCCCCCGTCGTTCGACAGCGCCACGTTCGCCTGCACCATCTCGTCGGGCTTGAAGCCCTTCGCAGACAGGTGGCGCACCAGCTGCCCGTGCCCCGGCGCGAAACCGAGCTGCCAGGTCTTCGGCACCTCGCCCCCCAGGCCGCGCGCGCCCAGGTAGCTGCGCGCCGCCGACGCGTCGGAGCCGGGGTTGCGCATGAGCTGGCAATGGTAGAACTGCGAGGTCTCGTCGCAGACGGCCTTGAGGCGGGCCTTGCGGCTGCTGCCGATGCTCTTGCGCCCGCCGCTCTCGGCGATGTCGATGTGCGCGCGCTCGGCCAACCGGCGCACGGCTTCGGGAAACGACAGGTCCTCGGTCTTCATGATGAAGCCGAACACGTCGCCGCCCTCGCCGCAGCCGAAGCAGTGCCATAGCTGCAAGGCCGGATCGATCTTGAACGACGGGGTCTTCTCGTTGTGCAGCGGGCAGCAGCACCAGAAATCGCGCCCGCGCTGCTTCACCGGCGTCCGCTCTCCGATAACCTCGACGAGGTCGTTGGCCTCGCGCACCTTCTGGATGTCCTCTTCGCTGATGCCGCCCGCCATCGCGACCCCTACCTGCGTCTGTTCTGCTTCGCCAGCACCACGTTCACGAGGAACACGAATGCCAACGCCAGCGACGGCCCCAGCTCGGCGATGCCGACGCCCTCCTCGCCCGCGTTCGCGTACGCGAGCACGAGGCTGCCCGTCATGAGGACGAAGCTCAAGCCCCCGATAACCGCGAATATCCACTGCCTGTTCTGCATGCGCTCCCTTTCCGTGTTCGTCGCTGTCCAGTATAGCGCAAGCGCGCGCTCGCGGCGCCGCGGCGGGAAGGCGCAGGGCAATCAGCAGGATGCCAACCGAATCCTGACAAAACCGCAGCGGTATCGGACGCCGGCAGGACCGCTGCTATGCTTGATCGGCCGGTCGCGCTTCGCCGGCATTCCGAACGATCGCCCGAAAAGAGAGGTTTGCCATGAACGACGACATCACGATTTTGGCGGACTTCGATTCTGCGCTCTACGAGCAGGTCGAGCCGCCCCTCGTATCGCTCTACCTGCCCACGCACGGCAGTGCTCCCGGCGACGAGAGCGACCGCATCGAGTTCGAGGCCCTCGTGGAGCAGGCGCGCGCGAAGCTCGCCCAGGAGCGCGAGCGCCGCGAATACAAAGGCGTCGACGAGCGGCTCGCCTACGCAGCCGAGCACTTCGACGATCTGATGAGCCCCGCGCCCGGCGGAAGCCTGGCCGTGCTCGCAGGCAACGACCGAACCTACATCTACCGGCTGGGCTACGAGGCGGGCCCGCTCGCGTTCGTGGGCGAGCGGTTCTACGTCAAGCCGCTGCTGAAGAACTTCCAGTTCGGATCGCACTACTTCCTACTGGGGGCTTTCGGCCGACCGCTTCGCGTTCGTCCACGGCGACTTCGGCTCGCTCGAGCGCGTGGAGCTGCCCCGCGACGTGCTCGACGCGTTCAGCGAGGAGTTCCCGCTCGTGTACGACGGGCACGAGGGTGCGCTGGACTACTCGTCGCTCGAGAACCATATGCCGCCCTACCACGGCTGGAAGTCGCGCAACGACGTGAGGAAGGAGGAGGCCGGAAAGTTCTTCCAGTACGTGAACAAGGCAGTGACCGACTACCTCGTGGCCGGCACCGACCTGCCGGTGATCCTCGTGAGCCTGCCCGAGCACCAGAGCGCCTTCCGCCGCATCTCCACCATCCCCCATCTGCTGGACGAGGGCATCGAGAAGGACATCGGCGGCATCGAGGCCCCCGAGCTCTTGGCCGATGCGAAGGCCGTCATCGAGCATGTGCGCGAGGCGCGTGCGACCGAGCTGCTGGAGAAGTTCGGCGATGCCGAGGCGCACGGCGGCGCGTCATCGGACCTGAAGGCCATCGGGCTCGCTCTCGTGGAGCGCAAGTTGCGCGCCCTGTTCCTGGCCGAAGGCGCCTACATCCCCGGCGGCTTCGACGAGCAGACGGGCGAGGTCTTCCTGTTCGAGCGCGAGCCGCACGGCCGCTTCCAGGGCCCCGAGCTGGCCGACGGCTTCGTCCGCGCGGCCCTCGCCCAGGACGCCGACGTGTTCGAGCTTCCCGCCGAGAAGATTCCCGGCGACTCCGGCATCGCCGCGCTGTACCGGTACTAGGCGCTTCGTTACCATCAGCACTGACCCGCTTCGTTAATGCACGCTTTTGTCAAGCTTTCGTACGTATGAAAGGCGGTTTTGCTTGTCAAAAGCGTGCGTAAGCGGACTGCAACCGCTTGGAGCCGGCGCATGCGCTCGCTCGCCGGCCTCTTCGCCGTACGCGGCTCCATGCGCTACAATGTCCTCGATACCCGCGACGCCCGCCGCCGCGCGGCGGGCTGCACCAGCAGAGGACGCCCATGAACCGCACGAACATCCCCTACCTCGCGCTCGACCCCGACATCGAGGCCGCCATCCGCGCCGACCGCGCTGCCGGGCGCGCGCACCCGCATCGCTTCGACGACGCGAACGTCGTGCGCCGCGAGCGGAACCCTCACGACGACGCCACGCTCACGCGCCCCGCGTTCGCGCGCGACATCGAGAAGATCCTCAACGTGCCGGCGTACAACCGTTACGCCGACAAGACGCAGGTGTTCTCGTTCGTGGAGAACGACGACATCAGCCGCCGCGGGCTGCACGTGCAGTTGGTCAGCCGCGTGGCCCGCGGCATCGGGTCGCTGCTGGGGCTGAACTGCGAGCTCATCGAGGCCATCGCACTGGGCCACGACGTAGGGCACACGCCCTTCGGCCACGCCGGCGAGCGCTACTTGAGCGCGTGCTACCATCGACGAACCGGGCGCTACTTCAACCACAACGTGCACTCGGTGCGCGTGCTCGACCAGCTGTACCGCCGCAACGTCAGCCTGCAGACCCTCGACGGCGTGCTGTGCCACAACGGCGAGTTCGCCCAGCAGGTGCTGCGCATGGGCGACACGGCCGACTTCGCCGCGCTCGACAGGCTCGTGGAAGCGTGCACCGCAGACGAGCTTGCCATCAAGACGCTGCGTCCTTCCACGCTGGAGGGCTGCGTCGTCCGCGTCAGCGACATGATCGCCTACGTTGGCAAGGATCGCGCCGACGCGCTCGACATGGGCGTCATCGACTCGCTCGACGTGTTCGACAGCGAGGTCGTCGGCCGAGACAACGCGCGCATCATCAACAACCTCACCGTCGACCTCGTGAACATGAGCTACGGCACCGACCGCATCGCGCTCAGCGAAGGGGCGTTCGCCGACCTCAAGCGCGCCAAACGCCAGAACTACGAGCTCATATACGAGCGCGAAGGCATGGTGAACGGCGCAGGCAACATCGTGGAAGAGATGTTCGAGGAGCTGTACGAGCGCCTCTTGGAGGATCTTCTCGCAGGCGACGAGGGCTCGCCGGTGTTCAAGCACCATGCCGCCTCCCTCGCCGCCAAGTCTCGCACCGTGGAGATCGACGAGTACCTGGCATCTGATCCGAACCAGGTGGTCGTCGACTACATGGCCTCGATGACCGACAGCTACTTCATGGCGCTCTACGCCCACCTGTTCCCGAGAAGCAAGAAGCGCATCATCACGCGCGGCTACTGCTCCGATTTAGGCTGAGGGCCCACCGAGGAAAGGAAACGCCTGTGAAACTGCTCATCGCATCCGATCTGCACGGCGCGGCGCCCGCCGTGCGCGCGCTCGTCGACCGCATCGAAGCCGAAGCGCCCGACCGCATCGTCTTGCTGGGCGACCTGCTGTACCACGGCCCGCGCAACGACCTGCCGGAAGGCTACGCGCCGAAAGAGGCGATCGCGCTGCTCAACGGCCTGGCCGGACGCATCGTTGCCGTGCGCGGCAACTGCGATGCCGAAGTTGACCAGATGGTGCTCGACTTCCCGTGCATGGCCGACTACGCCCTCGTCGAGGCCGACGGGCACGTCCTGTACCTCTCCCACGGCCACCTGCCGGGCAAGTCCCCCGACGACCCGCCCATGCTCGCTCCCGGCAGCGCCTTCTTGTCAGGCCATACCCATGCGAAGACGCTCGACGAGCGCGACAGCATGCTGTTCGTCAACCCGGGAAGCACCTCCATCCCGAAGGACGGCTCCGCCAGCTACGCCGTGTACGAACACGGCGCGTTCATCCTGAAGGACTTGGATGGGAACACGCTGCGCGAAGGCGGATGGGAGTAACCCGAACGGCGCTCGACCCTTAACCTAACCGTCCTCGATCCACCGTGTATTCCACGTCGGCTATCGCGGCGGTCGAGGCGCGATGGCTCACCAGCACGACGGTCTTGTCGCCGCGGCCCTCGGAGAGCGCGCGGAGCACGGCGGCCTCGTTCAGGCTGTCGAGGTTCGACGTGGGCTCGTCCAACAGCACGAACGGCGCGTCGTGCAGGAACACGCGTGCAAGGCCTATGCGCTGCCGCTCGCCTCCCGAGAGCGTCTCCCCCAGCTCGCCCACCGGCGTGTCCAGCCCGCGCGGCAGACGTTCGATCAAACCGCTCAACGCCGCCTTGCGGCATGCTTCGGCCAGCTCTTCGGGCGAGGCGCTCGGCTTCGCAAGGAGGATGTTCTCGCCTATGGTGCCGGCGAACAGATGCGTTTCCTGCGTCATGTAGCCCTGCGTTTCGCGCAAGCTGGCCGTGTTCGCACGGCGCACATCCGTGCCCGATACCTCCACCACGCCGCGCGTGGCATCCCAAAAGCGCATGAGCAGCTTGCACAGCGTCGACTTGCCCGAACCGCTGCGCCCGGCCAGGTGCACCACGCTGCCCGGTTCGATGCGCAGGCTCACGTCGTCGAGCACGGGATGCCCTCCATAGGAGAAGTCGACGCGACGCACCGCGGCGCCCGAGAACGTCCCCAGATCCGCACCGTCGTCGACCTCCTCGGTCTGCGGGCGCTCGTCAAGCAGCTCAAGCACGCGCCCCCCGGACGCAAGCGTCTGCTGCAGCGTGGAGCCGAGATTCGCCACGGCGATGACCGGGCCGAACGACGACATGAGGGCGGCCGTGGCCACAAGAGCTCCGTCGGGCGCGATGGCACCGGACAAGCACAGCGACCCCCGACGCCAGCACCATCGCAACGTCGAGCGCCAGCACCAGCCCGTTCGTCAACGACATCGACAGAGCGCCGCGCCCCTTGAGGCGCGCTTCCGCGCGGGCAAGCTCGTCCATGCGTTCGTCCAGCTCGCGCGAACGTTCGGCCGCTCGGCCGAATTGCAGCGTCTCGCGCAAGCCTCGCAAGCTGTCAAGCACGAACGCGTTCATACCGCCCAGTCCCTCCCGCAGCTCGCGCCCGCCCATGCCGCTGGCCTTCGAGGAGGCGTACGGCACCGCTACGCCCACCAGCAGGTAGGATGCAAGAGCCAGCAACCCCAGCGCCGGAGATATCGTCGCGACGAACGCCGTCATGCCCGCAGACACGACGAACGCGATGATCGCCGGGGACAACGTGTGAGCATAGAACACTTCCAGCAATTCGATATCGCCGGTCACAAGCGAAACAAGGTCGCCTTTGTCGCGGCCTTCCAGCTTCGCCGGAGCCAAGCGGCGCAGCGCGGCGACACGCGGTCGCGCACGAGCGCCAACAGCTTGAACGCGAGATAATGGTTGCACAGCTGCTCGCCGTAGCGCAGAGGCCCGCGCGCGACGCCGCAGACGGCCACGAGCGCCAGCGCGGCGCCGTAGCCGACAGTCTGCGGAAAGCCCGCCAGGTCGACGAGCGCGTAGACCCCGAACACCGTGAGGAAGATGGCCGCCCCGAAGCCCAGCACTCCCAGCACGACGGCCAACGCCATCCAGGGAGCCAGAGGGCGCACGAGCCCCACCAGCCGCAGCATCACCGACAAGTGCAATCGGCGCGTCGGCTCGACGGGCGCAGGCTCTTCCCCTCTTCGCCCATGCGCAGGGCAGTCGGGGCAGCGCGCAGGCTCGGCCGCGGCGCGCGCGGATCCTCCGGAAACCGCAGACGGCGCCTCCGTCAGCCGATCCTCGGGATCGTCCGCTTCGACCGCCGCAGAGAAGCGCTCGAGCTCGGCTTGCCGGCTCCATAGGCGCGCATACGGGCCGCCGTGCTCCAGCAATTCGCCGTGCGTCCCGGCTTCTGCCACACGGCCGTCTTCCAACACGTAGATGCGGTCGGCGCCGACCACGGCCGCCAGGCGATGCGAGATCACGACGACGGTCTTCGTGCGCGCCAGCTCATGGACGACCTCGACGATGGCTCGCTCGCTCTCCGCATCGACGTTCGACGTGGCCTCGTCGAACACGTACGCAGGCGTATCTCGGAGCAAGGCGCGAGCCAGCGCGAGTCGCTGCCGCTGACCACCCGAAAGGTTTCCGCCTTCCTCCGCTATCGCTGCATCGAGCCCGCCCGCCTGCTCCACGAACCCTTCTGCGCGGCAGCGACGAAGCGCCTCCCACAGCTCCTCGTCGCTCGCCTGGGGGTCGGCTAGCAGCAGGTTCGAGCGCACGCTCCCCTTGAACAGGTAACTCGAGAACGGAACGACCGTGACGGTGCTCGCAAGCGAGGCG
>ENA-OQCU01001061-OQCU01001061.1-human-gut-metagenome-genome-assembly--contig:-NODE-1061-length-10284-cov-6.530078_pt1 | contig 10284 bp, 10 predicted proteins | sample MGYA00242504_ERZ504590 | MGnify/ENA primary metagenome ERZ504590 (study PRJEB26092, sample SAMD00036318) | human gut metagenome | host: Homo sapiens | study: EMG produced TPA metagenomics assembly of...
GCAACGAAGCAGGCGATTGGAATAATTTTATTATCAATTCAGATGATACAATTAGAAAAGATCCATTTTTCTATTCTGTTACAAAGGGAAATATTGATTACAGCTATATTGAAGGTATCGTAGAATAGCAAAAATTCCAGTTTGCTGTACTCGTTCCCAGCAGGGTTTGGGGCAGGCACGCCCCAACAAGAAGCTGTCCCAAAGGGGCAAGAATTTTCAAGAATTGAAAATTTGTGGCCACGGGACGATTCTTGCTCTCCCCTTTTTCGCTGCGTTTCGTAATTTTCACATTTCAATCTGCTCGCAGATTGTTGACAAGCTGCGCTTAACTCGATACTATAAAGGCAACCCGAACATACTGCCAAGGAGGTGCAACCATGACCGCCGTAATCTACGCCCGCTATTCTTCCGACAGCCAGCGCGAAGCGTCCATTGAAGGACAGCTGCGCGACTGCAAGGACTACGCCGAGAAGAACGGTATCACCGTGGTCGGCACCTACATCGACCGTGCCTACTCTGCCAAGACGGATGACCGCCCGGACTTCCAGAGGATGATAAAGGACAGCGCGAAGAAAATCTTCGATGTAGTTCTGGTCTGGAAGCTGGACCGCTTTGCCCGGAATCGGTTCGATGCCGTGAACTACAAGTACCAGCTGGAAAAGAACGGTGTCCATCTGGTGTCCGCTATGGAACCCATTTCGCAGGGGCCTGAAGGCATTATGGTGGAGAGTATGCTGATCGGCATGGCGGAATACTATTCCGCAGAACTCGCCCTGAAAGTAGCGCGCGGTGAGCGCGAAAATGCCCTCCAGTGCAAGTACAACGGCGGTATTGTTCCGCTGGGCTTCACCATTGGCAAGGAGGACAGACTGTACCATATCGACCCGGAGACGGCTCCTATCGTGCAGGAAATCTTCACCCGGTATGCCAACGGCGAACCGGCTGAGAAGATTGCAGCATCCCTGAATGAGCGCGGCCTGCGTACCCGCACCGGCAAGCCCTTTGTCAAGAACAGCTTCTTCCAGATCTTCCGCAACCGCCGCTACATCGGCGAATACCGCTACAAGGACATTGTGACGCCGGGCGGCATTCCGGCCATCGTGGACGAGGACTTGTTCAACCGGGTGCAGCAACGTTTCGAGCAGAACAAGATTGCCCACGGTCGCCCCGCAAAAGAGGATGTGAGCTATCTGCTGACCACCAAGCTGTTCTGCGGCAAGTGCGGCACCCTGATGAGCGGCGAAAGCGGCACAAGCCACATGGGAAACACCTACTATTACTACAAGTGCGGCAAAGCCAAACGCCACGGCAAGGCGCACTGCGATCTGAAAGCCATCCGCAAAGAGCCGTTGGAACGGTTCGTGGTGGAGACTGCCATCAAGGTGATTTTCAGCGATGAAATCATCGAACGGCTGATAGATTTAATTATGGAAGCCCAGCAGCAGGAGAACACCCGGCTGCCTGTCCTGAAAGACCAGCTCCGGGATACAGAGAAGCGGCTGGCAAATCTTCTGGAAGCCATTGAACAGGGCATCCTGACCCCGACCACCAAGCAGCGGCTGGACGAACTGGAAGCCCGGAAAGAAGCTCTGAATACCAGCATTCTGGAAGAAGAGCTGAAAAAGCCAGTCCTGACCCGCGAATGGATGCGGTTCTGGCTTGAAAAATTCCGCAAGGGTGACATGAGAGACATGGAACACCAGCGGCAGATCATTGATACCTTTGTCAACTCGGTCTACGTCTTTGACGACCGGGTCGTGCTCAATTTCAACTTCACGGACGATTCCAAAACGGTCACCCGTGAGGAAGTGTTGGGTTCGAGTGCCGTGGAGAATGCTCCACCAAAAGCCTCTAACGAAAGTTAGAGGCTCTTTTTTTGTTTCTACCACCAACGTGAGTCGGCATATCGGTACAGAACTCGAACAGCACGGCCACGCCGCAGGGTTTGGGGCAGGCACGCTATCCAAACCTCCAATTTTCCGCACCAAAGGGGCAAAATCTTGGCCAGTATTGCCGTTGCGCCGCAGGGATTTTTGGATTATACTGTTGACTTGTATCTTATTTTGTATTTTCCTGTTCAGCCGAGCCAAAGGAGGCATCCTTACGAACTATCTGTTTCAATTTGCGCGCATTCTGGCGTTCTGTTTTCTGGGCGAGATCTGCCACGCAGTGCTCCCGCTCCCCATCCCGGCCAGCATCTACGGCCTGCTGCTGCTCCTGGCCGCGCTCCGCTTCGGCATCGTGAAGCTCGAGCAGGTCAAGGAAGTGGGCCTGTTCCTCACCGGCATCTTCCCGCTGCTGTTTGTGCCTGCCGCCGCGGGCGTCATGGAGCTGTGGGCTGAGATGGGCGAGATGCTGCTGCCCATCGTCATCGCCATCATCCCGGTGACGGTGCTGGTCCTTGTGAGTGCAGGCCGCACCACCCAGGCCCTCACCAGCCGCCGCGCTGCAAAGAAGGAGGCCGAACATGACTGATCTCTTACAGGGCTTCCTCTCCGGGTCCGCCGCGTGGGGCGTGCTGCTGACGCTGGCCGCTTTCGCGCTGGGTGCTCTCCTCAACAAAACCACCGGCAAGGCCATCTTCAACCCGCTGCTGCTGGGCAGCATCTTCGTCATCATCCTGCTGAGTGTGCTGAACATCTCCTACGCCGACTACAAGGTCAGTGCCGCCCCGGTGAACTATCTGCTGCTGCCGGCCACCATCAGCCTCGCCATCCCGCTCTATGAAAAGTGGGATCTGCTGAAAGAGAATGCCGCCGCCATCATCGCGGGCATCTCAGTGGGTACGCTGGTGAGCCTGGGCAGCGCTTTGGCTCTGGCCCTCGCGCTGGGCCTCACCCGGGAGCAGTACGCCACCCTCCTGCCGAAGTCCGTCACCACGGCCATCAGCATGGACGTTGCCGCTGAGCTGGGCGGCATCGCGGCCCTGACGGGTGCCATCGTCATCCTCACCGGCATCGCGGGCAACCTGCTGGCCGAGGTGGTCTGCAAGATCTTCCACATCACCGACCCCATCGCAAAGGGCGTCGGCATCGGCACCTCGGCCCATGCCGTAGGCACCAGCAAAGCTCTGCAGATGGGTGAGGTCGAAGGTGCCATGAGCGGCCTGTCCATCGCCGTGGCCGGCGTCCTCACCGCCGTGCTCTGCCCCTTCTTCGCCAGCTTCATTCAGTAAAGATAGACAAAAAATCGCCCTCTGTACCGGCACAATGCCAATACAGAGGGCGATATTTTTTGCTTTTTAAGGCCCGGCTTCTTCCCGCTCGGCTTTCTGGCGTTCCACCTCGGCGATGGCCCCCGGCTCTGCCGCAGATAATTGTCACCCCAGTCGTAGCCATACGTGTCGTTGATGGTCTTGAGGTTGTCGAGATCGGTCATCATCAGGGCCGCGTGACGGAGAGTATCGGGCTTCTCGAACAGCTCCCCGCAGCCCACGAGGCTCAACACCAGCGCTGCAGCCGCCGCAAACGCGGCCAGAGATGTAAACACGTTCTGTCAAAATCAGCAATATCACAACAACTCTTTTCGGATTTTGTCGATTCTTACGTTTTCCCTTTTCCACAAAAAGCAGGGCAGGCCCGCGCCGCCCAAAGCCTCCAGCTTTTGGCAAAGCGCAGGTCTGCCCTGCATCGGATATTCAGCTTACAGTTTGCTCAGCTGGGGACCCTGAGCGGTATCCTTCACGGCCCAGCCCATCTCGGTGAGCTGTGCGCGGATGGCGTCGGCGGCAGCCCAGTCCTTAGCCTTCTTGGCGGCGGCACGCTTCTCCACCAGTTCAGTCACCTCGGCGGGAACTTCGTCCTTCTTGCGGTTGTACATCAGGCCCAGCACGCCGGTGATCTCGTCGAAGGCGGCAGCGCCGGCTTCGAGAGCAGCCTTACTGGAAGCGGCGGACAGGGTGTTGATGTCCTTGACGAGGTCGAAGACAGCAGCCAGTGCGTCGGGGGTGTTCAGGTCGTCGTCCATGGCGGTGCAGAATTTCTTCTTTGCTTCCTCGGCCTTCTCCTTCAGCGTCTCGTCGGTGCCGAACTCGGTCTTGCTCAGGGCAAAGTCGAGGTTCTCGCGGCAGGTGTAGAGGCGCTCGAGGCTGTTCTTGCAGCTCTCGATGAGGTCCACGGTGTAGTTCAGCGGCATCCGGTAGCCGGCGGTCAGCATAAAGTAGCGGATGGGCTCGTAGCCGTAGAGGTTGGCCACGTCGCGGACGGTGAAGAAGTTGTGCAGGCTCTTGGACATCTTCTGATTGTCCACGTTGATGAAGCCGTTGTGCATCCAGTAGCGGGCGAACTCGCAGCCGTTGGCGCACTCGCTCTGGGCGATCTCGTTCTCATGGTGGGGGAAGATGAGGTCTTGACCGCCGCAGTGGAGGTCGATGGTCTTGCCCAGATGGGTGCGGCTCATGGCACTGCACTCGATGTGCCAGCCCGGACGGCCCATGCCGTAGGGGCTCTCCCATGCGGGCTCGCCGGGCTTTGCGGCCTTCCAGACGGCGAAGTCGGCGGGATCTTCCTTCAGGTCGTCCTCCATCTGGCTGCGCAGCTCGCGGTTGCCGCTCTCGAGGTCGTCCAGCTTGAGGTGGCTCAGCTTGCCGTACTCGGGGTCGCTCTTGACGCGGAAGTAGACATCGCCGTTCTTTGCAACGTAGGCGTGGCCGCTCTCGATGAGGTCTTTCACGATGTCGAGGATCTGCTGGATATGCTCGGTAGCGCGGGGCTGGACGGTGGGCTTTTTGCAGTTCAGACCGGCGGCATCCTTCAGGTATTCGGCCTCGAAGCGCTGGGCGACTTCCTTCATGGAAGTACCCTCTTCCTGGCCCTTCTTGATGAGCTTGTCGTCGATGTCGGTGATGTTGGAGACATAGATGACCTTGTTGCCGCGGTACTCGAGGTAACGGCGCAGGGTATCGAAGACGATGAGCGGGCGGGCATTGCCGATGTGGATATAGTTGTAGACGGTGGGGCCGCAGACGTAGATGCGGTACTCGCCCGGCACCTGCGGCACGAACTCTTCCTTCTGGCGGGTCAGGGTGTTGAAGATCTGCATAGTTGAATACTCCTTTTTGTGGGACAGACCGAAGCCGTGATCATAAACCTCTCCGTCTCGCTTTCGCTCGACAGCTCCCCTATCGAGGGGAGCCCTTGGCAAAGAGGGCCAGCTCCTGCGAGCCTGCCTGAAAAAGCAAAAGCCTCCAACGCCATGCCAAAAGCACAGCATCGAAGGCGGTCTTTTCTCAAAATCGCGGTTCCACTCCGGTTTGTCGCTCAAAGCCGATAACGGCGGCCATCCGCGCTGCGATACTCCGCTTCCCGCAGCGTGCTGTCCGGGCGCACTTCACGCGGCGGTCTGCAAACAGGCTTCCAGCCAACGGCCCGTTCTCTCTGCCCAGACGATGCAGCGCTACTCTGCCCGGATAAACGCATTTATCCTTTTACAAACCTATTATAATAGCCGCCGGGGCGTAAGTCAAGCGTTTGACTCCCCTGCCCGGCTTGTGCTACACTGGGCAAAAATGCAGCCCGGAGGTTTTATCATGCAGCTTATCACCGAACGTCTTTTTCTCATCCCCCTGCAGCCCGACGGGATGCGCGCCCTTCTGGCCCGCACCACCGACCCGGAACTCATCCAGCCCTACACCGATATGCTGGACCTTTCCCTCGCCCACCCCGAGCAGTGGATCTGGTACACCGCATGGGGGCTTTACCAGAACGATTCCGGCGACTGGGTAGGCGACCTCTGCTTCAAGGGCCTGCCCGAAAACGGCCAGCCGGAAATTGGCTACGGCCTTCTGCCGGAATATGAACATCAGGGCTACGCCACCGAGGCTGTCCGCGCCGCCTGCCGCTGGGCCTTCGAACAGCCCGGCGTCACCGCCGTCGAGGCCGAGACTGACCCCGGCAACACCGCCTCGCAGGCGGTGCTGCACCGGGTGGGTTTTGTTCCGACCGGGACTGTGGGCGCGGAAGGGCCGAGGTTTATTCTGCGCCAAAAGCCTTGACTCCATCGCCAAATCAGCGCTTTCCCCCTTTACATCGCCCTCAACTTGTGCCATAATTTACTTTAATATAGCAGTTTGCGTTTTCAATGGTCTGGCAGCATCCGCAAACTGCATATCGCAAATATGCTGTTACCCATAGGCATATCTGTGAAACTTGCGATTAAGGGAAGCTGCCCTCGGCGCGGCGATTCGGCGGTGCGGGGCAGCAAGAGAGGGGTAATCTGCTATGAGCAAGATCATCATTCCGGAAAACTACACGCCCGCACTGAACCTGTACGACACCCAGCGCGCCATCGGCACCGTGAAGCGGCTGTTCGCCGACACCCTGTGCGCCACGCTGAACCTCTACCGCGTGTCGGCACCGCTCTTCGTCGAGGCTTCTACCGGCCTGAACGACGATTTGAACGGCGTCGAGCGGAAGGTCACCTTCGACACCAAGGACAGCGGCATCGAGGTGCAGGTCGTCCAGTCGCTGGCCAAGTGGAAGCGCAAGGCCCTGAAGGACTACGGCTTCCGCGTGGGCAAGGGCCTCTACTGCGACATGAACGCCATCCGCCGCGACGAGGACATGGACAACCTCCACTCCATCTATGTGGACCAGTGGGACTGGGAGAAGGTCATCCGTGAGGAAGACCGGAACGAGACGTATCTGAAGAACGTCGTGCGCTCCATCGTGTCGGCGGTCTGCGCCACCGAGATGAACCTCCACGCCATGTTCCCCCAGCTGCAGGATCTGCCGCTCCACACCCCCAACGTCACCTTCATCACCACCCAGGAGCTGGAGGATAAGTACCCCGACCTGACCCCGAAGGAGCGGGAGAATGCCATCGTCAAGGAGAACGGCACCACCTTCCTGATGAAGATCGGTGCTCCCCTCAAGAGCGGCAAGCCCCACGACGGCCGCGCCCCCGACTACGACGACTGGGATCTGAACGGCGACCTGCTGTTCTGGAACGAGCCGCTGCAGTGCAGCTACGAGCTGAGCAGCATGGGCATCCGCGTCAGCCCCGAGAGCATGGACCGCCAGCTCACCGCCGCCGGCTGCGACGACCGCCGCGAGCTGCCCTTCCACAAGGCTGTGCTGAACGGTGAACTGCCCTACACCATCGGCGGCGGCATCGGCCAGAGCCGTCTGTGCATGCTGCTGCTGGGCAGCGCCCACATCGGTGAGGTGCAGGCAAGCGTCTGGGACAACGCCACCCGCGAAGCCTGCGAGAAGGCAGGCATTCCGCTGCTGTAAGACTGTATATAAAAAGGACTGATGCATCCGCAGCAGTCCTTTTTCTTATGCCCTGAATTCCAGACCCACCTTGCTTTTTCTCCCGTTGCCGCCCAGCCACCAGAGCAGGAAGGCGTACAGCAGGTTCGTGACGAGGATGATGGTAAACCACATCAGCGTCTCCTGAATGGTCTGGTCGTATACCCGCATGAAGGGGTAGGGGCCGTCGATGGTTCCTGTAATATTGCCGTGCAGATCATACAGACCGTATAGGATCGTCGGCACCAGCGCCCACCAGACCTGCCCCAGCGGCAGGCGGGGCAGACGCTCGAAGAGCACCAGCGACAGAATCGCCAGCACCGGGTCGAGGAAATGGTGGTAGAGCATCGAGCCCGTGAAAAGCATGATGTACCAGCCGTTGCCGTCCTCGTACATGGGGGCGAGGATGATGACCACCGTTAAAAAGGTCATGGCGAGGCAGCTGGTGGAGATGAACTTGAGCCGCTTGAGCCAGAGGGGCAGCTCCCGCCCGGTGAAGATGCAGCCCAGCTGCCACAGACCCACCAGCAGGCAGACCGCGCCGTTGAAGATGTTGGACAGCTCGGTGTACATCGTGAACATGATGGTCCCGCCCATGGCCCAGCTCATGGGGACGGCGATGGTCTCGAAGTACACGATGAGGAAGTTCATTGCCGCCGAGGCCAGCTTCCGCAGGACAGTCAGGATGTTTTTCAGCACCATTTCACTCTCCTATCTGTAATTTTTTGTTGGAATATCAAAGAAACGAGCGGTTTTTTCCGCTCGTTTCTTTTTTACACCCGGACGGGCGCTTATTTTGCCGTATTGATGAAGCTGCGGTTATCCCACAGGTACTTGATGCCGGAGATGGCGGTGACAGCGGCCACGACCCAGCACAGCACGGAGGCGATGTCTGCACACTGCTGGCCCAGCACATTGCCGGTCAGGGAGACCGTGAAGTAGTAGAAGATAATGGTCAGCATCTGGAGTACGGTCTTCACCTTGCCCCACATGTTGGCGGCGATGACCTTGCCGTCCTTTGCACCGGCGGCCACCATGCGGAGGCCGGAGACGGCGAACTCGCGGGCCAGAATGATGCAGAGCACCACAGGGCTGCACACGCCGTCCCGCATCATGTAGATGAAAGCCACCGTCGTCAGCAGCTTGTCGGCCAGCGGGTCAGCGAACTTGCCGAAGTCGGTGACCATGTTCCACTTGCGGGCCAGATGGCCGTCGAGGAAGTCGGTAAAGCTGGCCACGGCGAAGATGAGGCCGGCGATGAGGTAGTACCGCGGGTTGTAGCTCGGCGTGATATACTGGCCAAGCGAGACGAAGATCATGAACACCGGCACCAGCAGGATGCGGGTCAGAGTGAGTTTATTGGGCAGATTCATACAAAATTAACCTCCAATCTGTTATTTTGCAACAGTACCATACAAATCGTAAAGGTCGCTGTCGTCCACCAGCACATCATAGAACTCGCCGGGGTAGAGCGGCTCTTCGCTGGACACGCAGACGTTGCCGTCCACCTCGGGGGCATCGGCAGCGGTGCGGCAGAGGTAGAGGCCGCTCTCGTCGTCCACACCGTCGCAGAGGACGCGGACCGTCTGGCCCACCTTTGCGGCCTGCTTCTGGGCCATGATGCCGGTCTGGATCTGCATCACCAGCTCAGCGCGCTTGTCCTTGACTTCCTGCTCGATCTGGCCGTCCATCTTGGCAGCAACGGTGTTCTCCTCGGCAGAGTAGGCAAAGCAGCCCAGACGGTCGAACTGCACTTCCTTCACGAAGTTGCACAGGTCCTCGAACTGCTCTTCCGTCTCACCCGGGAAGCCCGCGATGAGGGTAGTGCGGAGGGTGATGTTCGGGATCTCACGGCGCAGCTTGCCGATGACGTCCAGCAGCTCGGCGCGGTTGGAGCGGCGGTTCATGTTCTTGAGGATTGTGTCGTTGCAGTGCTGGATGGGCAGGTCGAGATAAGGCAGGACCTTCTCGTTCCGCTTCATGGCGGCGATGAAGTCGTCGGTGATGCGCTCCGGGTAAGCGTACATGATGCGGATCCACTCGAGGCCGGGGATCTTGTTCAGCTTGTCCAGCAGCTCACAGATGCTGCCCGGCTTGCCCCAGTCCTCACCGTAGGCGGTGGGGTCCTGGGCCACGATGATGAGCTCCTTGACGCCCTCACCGGCCAGCCAGCGGGCCTCGGCCACACAGTCGGCCATCTCGCGGCTGCGCAGCGGGCCGCGGATGCCGGGGATCGCGCAGTAGTGGCAGCGGTTGTTGCAGCCCTCGGCGATTTTTAAGTACGCATAGTGGGCAGGCGTGCCGATGACGCGCTTGCCGCCCAGAGGAAAGTCCTTCTTGAGGCCGTAGCTCTCCAGATGTTCTTCACCGTTGAACAGACGGGCCACGATGGAGTCGATGGCCTTGTTGGAGGCACAGCCGACCACGGCGTCCACCTCGGGGATCTCTTCTTCGATCTGGCTGCGGTAGCGCTCGGCCAGACAGCCGGTGACGACCACCTTCAGGTTGGGGTTTGCCTGCTTGTAGGAGCAGGCCTCAAGGATGTTCTCGATGGCCTCGGTCTTGGCACTCTCGATGAAGCCGCAGGTGTTGACGAGGATGACGTCCGCTTCTGCAAGGTCAGCCACCGTCTCGTGGCCCGCCGACAGCAGGATGTGGACCATCACGTCCAGATCGACCTGATTCTTCGGGCAGCCAAGGGAAATACACGCAATTTTCATTCGGATGATACTCTCTTTCTCTCTTGAGGGTCTGTTATAACGATTTGATGTGGTGTTGCGGCTGGGTTGGTTTTTTCTTCAAGATGGCTTGCGCTTCCGCGCGGGCCAGAGCGCAGAGCTGGTTTTTTCTTTGAGCAGGTCGCGTCGCCGGTGGCGCGGGGCTGGTTTTTTCTTTTGGTCAAGTGGCTTGCGCTCCGCGCGGGCCAGAGGTAGGGAGGGGTGTTTCGAATCCCCCCTCCCTACCTCTGGACTCCACTCTCCCCGCAACGAGTTAAGGGCTTCTCGCCCTTAACAATTCCAAAGAAGTGGGCTCC
>ENA-OQCU01001062-OQCU01001062.1-human-gut-metagenome-genome-assembly--contig:-NODE-1062-length-10273-cov-8.268973_pt1 | contig 10273 bp, 5 predicted proteins | sample MGYA00242504_ERZ504590 | MGnify/ENA primary metagenome ERZ504590 (study PRJEB26092, sample SAMD00036318) | human gut metagenome | host: Homo sapiens | study: EMG produced TPA metagenomics assembly of...
GCTTTTGGCATGATGCACAATAAAACCGCGCTCGAAATTGTGGATCAGCACAATAAAATTTGAAATCAAATTGAAACTTCTGCAAACTATGCCTCCAAAATGACAGATTGCGCGGAGAACGGTTCGTTTTGCAGTTTATATGATAAAATGACATCAAGCAAAGGAGTGGACGCACTCCGGAGAACAGCTATGAACCGGGTCGTGTACCCAAAAGAGAAGGAGCTAACAGTTATGGCACAGAAAAAGAAGGACAGTAAGATGATGGTCAAGATCATCAAAACTGCCGTTTCGGGTGTGTTGTGTGTCGCATTGGCGGGCGGTATGGTTGCGGCCAATGTGCTGATCCCGCCCAATGCCAGCAGCGTGCAGAGCATTTTGGGCCTGAAGAGTGGAGGCATCGATAACAGCAAGGCAAAGACCGAAGGCATCAATATGGAATACAGCAAGCCCGGCTTTGACACAGAGGAGGCGCTGGTTGAGGATGAGATCGCTCTGAATAAGAAGATCGCCGCCGAAGGCATTGTATTGCTGAAAAACGATGCCGGAAAGATGCCGTACAGCACGGATACGACCTTTAGCTTTGTCAGCCATTCTGCTGTCAGCTACATCGGCGGCAACAAAGTCGATATGAAAACGGCCTTTGAAGATGCCGGGTTCGGTGTCAACGAGGACCTCTGGAAATTCTATTCCGAAGGCAACGGCAAGGATTACGGTCTGGGTGTCGGCTCGGTCTCTTACGGTGATGACGAGGACTTCTCCATCAACGAGTGCCCGCTGTCCGTCATGCAGGCGGAGCCGGGCCTGACCGATTCCATGCAGGGCACGGTGCCGGTCTTTGTGTTCAGCCGTGTGGCGGGCGAAGGCCGCGATATGCCGCGCTCCATGTACAACCACACCGATGTGGAAGAGGACAAGACCAAGACCTACCTCGAGCCGGATTCCGTGGAACTGGAGATCCTCCAGTACCTGAACGACAACTTTGACGATGTCGTGCTGCTGCTCAACTCCAGTGCAGCGGTCGATCTGAGCTGGGTGGAGGATTATCCCAGCATCCACACCGTCATTTCGGCTCCCGCTATGGGTGATTACGGTCTGTGCTCTCTGGCAGAGATCTTCTCCGGCAAGGTGAATCCCTCCGGCCGCACCGTGGATACCTATGAAGTGGATGCCATGAACAGCCCGGCGGCGCAGAACTTCGGCGACTTTGCCTACTATGACGAGAATGGTAACCTGACCAAGTACAACTACGTCAGCTACAAAGAGGGCATCTATGTTGGCTACCGCTATTACGAGACCCGTTACGAGGACAAGGTGCTGGGTCAGGGCAATGCCGGTGATTACAACTACGATGACGCTGTGATGTATCCCTTCGGCTACGGCCTGTCCTACACGGATTTCGAGTGGTCTGATTACGATACCAGCTGGGATGGCGATACCTGCACCGTGACTGTCAAGGTCACCAATACGGGTGATGTGGCCGGTAAGGATGTCGTACAGGTCTATGCACAGAGCCCCTACACCGATTATGACAAGACCAACAAGGTGGAAAAGGCTGCGGTTGAACTGGTCGGTTACGCCAAGACCTCGGAGCTGGCTCCCGGTGCAAGCGAGACCGTTACGGTCACCTTCGATCAGGAACAGCTGAAGTCCTACGACTACACCAACGCCAAGACCTACATTCTGGATGCCGGTGACTACTACATCACCGCCGCCAAGAACGCACACGATGCCGTCAACAACATCCTTGCTGTCAAGGGCAAGACCGTGGAAGACGGCATGACCGCCGATGGCAACACTGAGTTTGTGGCGACCTATACCCCGGCCAACGGCACCGTGGATACCACGACCTACAAGCTCGACACCACCACCGGTGTGGAGATCACCAATCAGCTCGACCATGCAAACGGCGGCTTCCAGTATCTGTCCCGCAACGACTGGACCGGCACCTGGCCGACCACCGATGGCGAGGTCAGCGACCAGATCAGCACTTGGGGCAACCCCATCAACGGCACCGATGCAAACGGCAACCCCGCTTCCTATACTTACTATAAGACCATCAGCAGCGAGGATCTGGCAAAGCTGGATTCCTTCGATTCCCTGAACACCACCGATCCTTCTACCCTGACCGATGAGCTTGTCTACGGCAAGGACAACGGCCTCGGCCTGATCGATATGCGTGGTCTGGATTACAACGACCCCAAGTGGAACGACCTGCTCGACCAGCTGATCCCCAGCGATTATCAGACCCTGATCACCCAGTCCGGCTATGGCACGGCTGCCATCAAGTCGGTGGATAAGCTCTCCACGACCGATCGCGACGCTGCCACCGGCCTGGTCAACTATGGCGTTGATGCAAGCGGCAACTTCTACTTCAAGGGCAACATCACCCACTGCGGCGTAATCGTTCTGGCCCAGACCTACAACGATGATCTGGCCACTCACTACGGCGAGAACATTGGCGACGAGTCCTACTATCTGGATGTCGATGGCTGGTATGCACCGGCAGTCAACATGCACCGCACTGCATTCTCCGGCCGCAACAGCGAGTATTACTCCGAGGATCCGTTCATCGGCGGTCACATTGCTTCCCTCGAGTGTGAGGGTGTCGCCTCCCGCGGTATGTATGTCTTTGTCAAGCACTACGCCATCAACGATCAGGAGGACCACCGCGGCGACCGTGAAGGCCAGTACAGCATTGCGACCTTCCTGAACGAGCAGGCGGCCCGCGAGATCTACCTCAAGCCCTTTGAGATGTGCGTCAAGTCTGATAAGGTCGAGATGAACTATGCAAAGGACAACGGCGACGGCACTTACAGCAATGCCACCACCGAGATCCCGTCCGTCACCGGCATCATGACCTCCTTCAACCGCGTTGGCTATACCTGGGCCGGCGGCAACTACAACATGATCACCGGCCTGCTGCGCAACGAGTGGGGCTTCCACGGCTTTATCATCACCGATAATGCAAACACCGGTGTCTTTATGGATGCTGGCCAGATGATCCAGGCGGGTGCTGATGGCAAGCTGACCAACCTGCCCACCGGCGCACGCTATACCTTCAACAAGAATGATGTTTCGGATTATCACTATGGCCGTGAGGCAGTCCACAACATCCTGTATACTATTGCAAACTCCAAGGCAATGAACGGCGGTATGCCGGGCAGCCGTTATCTGGCAAAGGTCGAGCCTTACCAGAAGGTCATCTACGCGGTGGATGGCGTCTGCGGCGGTCTGATTGCGGTCCTGGTCATCCTGACCATCTTCCGCTTCCGCAAAAAGAAAGAGGACAACATCAAAACCGTCTGAGTAACACAAAACCGAAAGGGGCGGCGGGCAGAGCGCCCGCCACCTCTTCTTTTTTATCAGGAGCGATCCATGAAACACGCTGACATCATCCAGAAACTGAACTTAGAGCAAAAATGCGCCCTGCTCTCGGGCGAGACTGTCTTTACCACCCGCGCTCTGCCGGGCAAGGGCATCCCGGCCATCACCCTTTCGGACGGCCCCAACGGTGTCCGCAAGCAGGCCGGCGCCGCCGACCATCTGGGCCTCAACCCCAGCGTTCCGGCAACCTGCTTTCCGACCTCTTCCGCCACTGCGTGCAGCTGGGATGAGAAGCTGGGCGAAGCCGTGGGCGAGGCACTGGGCGAGGAAGCCGCTGCACAGGAAGTGGCTGTCCTGCTCGGTCCCGGCCTGAATATCCAACGCAGCCCCCTCTGCGGCCGTGACTTCGAGTATTTCTCGGAAGACCCCATCCTCGCGGGCAGGATGGCCGCCGCCTATGTGCGCGGCATCCAGAAAAACGGCATCTCTGCCTGCCCCAAGCACTTTGCGGTCAACAGTCAGGAGCTGCGCCGCATGGCCAGCGACTCGGTGCTCGATGAGCGCACCCTGCGGGAGCTTTATCTGACCGGCTTCGAGATCGTGGTGAAAGAGGCAAAGCCCAAGACCATCATGACCTCCTACAACCTCATCAACGGCACCTACGCCAACGAGAATGCCCACCTGCTGCAGGACATTCTGCGGAAGGACTGGGGCTTCGACGGGGCCGTCGTCACCGACTGGGGCGGCTCCAATGACCACGCCCTCGGCGTGAAGAACGGCTCCACCCTCGAAATGCCCTGCCCCGGCGGCGACTCCATCCGGGAGCTGATGAAGGCCGTACAGGACGGCAAAATTTCCGAGGCCGACGTGGACGCCCGCCTCGACGAGATGCTGGAGCTGGTGCTCTCCACCCACGCTGCGGTGGAAAAAGCGCCCCGCACCTTCGACGCTGCCGCGCACCATAAGCTTGCCCGCCGCGCGGCCGCAGAGAGCATCGTCCTGCTCAGGAACGAGGGCGGCATCCTGCCGCTCAAGCCCAATGAGAAGCTGGCCGTCATCGGCGACTTTGCCGAGACGCCCCGCTATCAGGGCGCAGGCTCCAGTGCCGTCAACGCCCTGCAGGTGGACACCCTGCTGGACAGCATCAAGGCTGACGACAGCGGCATCACCTTCGTGGGCTATGCCTCCGGTTTCGAGCGTCAGGGTGCAGCTGACGCCGAGAAGCTGGAAGAGGCTGTGGCCCTCGCAAAGAAGGCGGACACCGTTCTGCTCTGCCTCGGCCTCGATGAGCTGCGGGAGAGCGAAGGCCTCGACCGCTCTGACATGAAGCTGGCCGAGAACCAGCAGCAGCTTCTGACCGCTGTGGCTGCCGTCAACCCGAACGTCGTCGTTCTGCTGAGCGCCGGTGCGCCGGTAGAGACGCCGTGGGTCGGCCAGTGCAGGGCGCTGGTCTACGGCGCACTGGGCGGACAGGCAGGCGCCGGCGCGGCGGCAGACATCCTCACCGGCAAGCTCTGCCCCTGCGGCAAGCTGTCCCAGACCTGGGCGCAGGCTCACGACGATACCCCTGCCAAGGCGAACTTCGGCGGCGAGGGCCGGAACGTGGAGTACCGCGAGAGCCTGTATGTGGGCTACCGGTACTATCAGACCGCCGGTGTGCCGGTGGCGTTCCCCTTCGGCTACGGCCTGAGCTACACCACCTTCGAGTACAGTGATCTGAAGGCAGACGAGAAGGGCGTGACCCTCACTGTCACCAACACCGGCAGCTGTGCCGGTGCCGAGATCGTCCAGCTCTACGTCGCAAAGCAGGACGCAAAAGTCTTCCGCCCGGCGCAGGAGCTGAAGGGCTTTGCAAAGGTCTTCCTCGCCCCCGGCGAGAGCAGGACGGTGAGCATCGCTCTGGACGACAAGGCGTTCCGCTACTGGAACGTCAAGACTGACCGCTGGGAAGTCGAAGGCGGAAGCTATCAGCTCCGCGTGGGTGCATCCAGCGCGGACATCCGCCTGACAGCGGAAGTCTCCGTCAAGGGGACCAACGCTCCCGACCCCTACGAGGGTCTCGACCTGCTCCACTACGTCTCCGGCCAGATCAGCTATGTGACCGACGCCGAGTTCGAGGCTCTGCTGGGCCATCCGATCCCGGAGGATGTCGTCCGCATCGACCGGAACATGACGCTGGGCGAGATGGACCATGGCCGCAGTCCGCTGGGCTGGGTGGCACAGAAGGTGCTGCGCTGCCGTCTGGACAGCAGCTTTGCAAAAGGCACCCCCGACCTGAACACCGTGTTCCAGTATAATATGCCGCTGCGCGCGCTGGCCAAGATGACCAACGGCATGGTGAGCATGGGCATGGTGGACGGCCTCGTCTGGGAGCTGAAAGGCTTCTGGCTCGTGGGCATCCTTCGGGTCATCTATGAGTTCGTCAAGAATCTCATCCTGAACAGCCAGATGGAAAACCGGCTCAAAAACAGCTGAAAGGAATAAGGCCATGAATTTCTGGAATAACTTTGCCGCAAAGCATCCGGCCGCGGCCAAATGGGTGCGGGAGGGTGGACTGTTCGTCATCGTGTCCAACCTCATCACCGTGTTCAAATATCTGCTTCTGCAGTTCCTGCCCAAGGCATTTGCAAGCCTGCCGGTGGTGGACTTCGGCTGGCCGGGCATCGACATCACCCTGTTCGGCGAGACCTTCAAGTGGAATATCCTCGGCTATGACGCGGCCCACGGCGGCCTGCCCTACTTCTGCGCCTACATGGTGGCCATGGTCATCGGCGAGTGCATCAATTTCCCCATCCAGCGCAGCCTCGTCTTCCGCAGCAAGGGCAGCCTCGCCAAGCAGATCGGCTGGTATCTGCTGGCCTTCTGCCTCATCACCTGCATCGTCAACTCCATCAACTGCATCTGGGTGGCTGTGGCCGGTCTGCTGGTGCCTGATTTCATCTACAACATCGGCACCACGGTGCTCAACGGCGGCATCTCGATGGTCATCTTCTTCTTCGTGAATAAGATCATCTTCCCCGAAGGCGAAGCCGCAAAATAATCTGTCATCTTCTTTGTTTTCATCATTTTCTTCATCCGAACCAACAGGCCGTTCTCCTCCGGAGGACGGCCTGTTGGCATATTGAGCGGTTTTGGACGCTGCAAAGGACGAAATTTCGGTCATAGGGGAAGAATCTGCCCAAGGGTCTTGCACTTTGACGCTTTACTGTGGTAAAATCGGGCCATGCTTTTATCATAGAGGAAAAAAAGCACCAAAGGGGGAACGTATATGAGTGAGATCTGTATCATCGTCACCATCGTCGTCTATCTTGCGGCCATGCTTCTGGTGGGTTTCGCCTACAGCAAGACCAACAACGACAGCACCGACTTCTACCTTGGCGGCCGGAAGATGGGGCCGCTGGTCACGGCCATGAGTGCCGAGGCCAGCGATATGTCCAGCTGGCTGCTGATGGGTATGCCGGGTCTGGCCTACCTGACAGGCATCGCCTCGCCGGGCTGGACGGCCATCGGCCTTGCGCTGGGTACCTGGCTCAACTGGCTCATCGTGGCCCGGCGGCTCCGCCGCTATTCGGCCAACCTCGACGCCATCACGGTACCGCAGTTCCTGTCGCTTCGCTTCCATGACCAGCGCAACCTGCTGAACGCTCTGGGCGCGGTCATCATCATCGTCTTCTTCGTGCCGTATACGGCCTCGGGCTTTGCGGCCTGCGGCAAGCTGTTCCACAGCCTCTTCGGCGTAGATTACATGGCAGCAATGCTAGTGTCGGCTCTCGTCATCGTGGGCTATACCATCCTCGGCGGCTTCCGCGCCGTCACCACCACCGACCTCATCCAGTCGATGGTCATGTCGCTGGCCCTCATCGCGGTGCTGGGCTACGGCATCGTCGTGGCCGGCGGCTGGGGTGCTGTTGTCGAGAACGCCCAGAGCCTTTCCGGCTACCTGACCATGACGGCCAGCCACGACGCTGTGACCGGCGGGGCCACATCCTACAGCCTGCTGGACATCGTCTCCACCATGGCGTGGGGTCTCGGCTACTTCGGTATGCCCCACATCCTGCTCCGCTTCATGGCCATCGAGGACGAGAAGAAGCTGGTGCTCAGCCGCCGCATTGCCACCGTCTGGGTGGTCATCGCCATGGCGGCGTCCATCGTCATCGGCATGGTGGGCCTCGGCATGACCAGGGCCGGTGCGCTGGAATTCCTCAGCGGCTCGTCCAGTGAGACCCTCATCGTCCACATCGCCAGCCTCATCAGCCAGCACGGTGTGCTGGCGGCAGTCCTCGCCGGACTCATCCTTGCAGGCATCCTGGCGGCTACGATGTCCACGGCGGACAGCCAGATGCTGGCCGCTGCGTCCAGCGTGTCCCAGAACATTTTGCAGGAGTTCGGCCACCTCAAACTGAGCGAGAAGCAGAGCCTCTTCGCAGCCCGCCTGACCATCATCTGTGTCAGCGTGGTGGGTGTGGTGCTGGCCCGCGACCCGGATTCCAGCGTCTTCGGCATCGTCAGCTTTGCGTGGGCCGGTTTCGGCGGCTCCTTCGGCGCTGTCGTCCTCTGCGCCCTGTTCTGGAAGCGCTGCAACTGGCAGGGCGCGCTGGCCGGTATGCTCTGCGGCGGCCTGATGGTCTTCGTCTGGAAGTACATCGTCAGCCCGCTGGGCGGCGTCTTCGGCATCTATGAGCTGCTGCCCGCCTTCCTCGTCTCGCTGGCCGTCTGCGCGGTGGTCAGCCTCGTGACCCCGGCTCCCACGGAGGATATTCTGGCCGAGTTCGACGCGGCAAAATAACCGGTAAAAACAAGAGGAGGGCCTGTGCCGAAACCCGGCACAGGCTCTCCTTTTATGCTTGTGTGACGCTTCCGTGCTCCACCCGGTATACCTTGTCAAACTGCTTCATGAACGCCCCCGAGACGTCGTGGGTGATGGCCACCACCATGCAGGGGAGAGCGAGCAGATTTTCCATGATCTGTCCGCTGGTGTCGGGGTCGAGGCTGGCGGTGATCTCGTCGGCGATGATGAGGTCGTACCGGCGAAGCGCCAGCCGCGCGATGCCGATGCGCTGGCGCTGCCCGCCCGAGAGATTCTTGCCGTTCTCGCTGATGAGGGTGTCGAGGCCGTCGGGCAGGGTGCTCACCCAGTCGGTGAGGCCCGCCATCCCGATGGCGTGGGAAAGCTGAGCCTCGGGGAAGTCCGCGCCGAGGCAGATGTTGCTGCGGAGGGTGTCATTGAAGAGATAGGTTGTCTGGGCAATGTAACCTACTCGCTGGTAGAGGCTCTGACGGTCGATGTCCCGCAGCTGCTGGCCGTTGAAGAGGATGCTGCCGGTATAGTCTGGGTAGTACTGGAACAGCAGCTTTGCCAGTGTAGACTTGCCGCAGCCGCTTTCGCCCACGAGGACGGCTTTTTCCTGCCCGGAGACCGTCAGCCGGACGCCGCGCAGCACCGGTGCAGCGGCCCCGGGGTAGGAAAAGCCGGTGTCCTTGCACTCGATGTGCTCGAGTTTACCGATGGCCCGGCCCGCAGAGACTTTTTCCGGGCCGGACATGGCTGCTTCCAGCCGCTGACGAATGCCCTTCGAAGATCTGACCTTGGCCCAGCACTGGGCGATCTGATTACAGGGCGTGATGACGAAGTTCGCCATGCTGGCGGCGGTGGAGACGGTGCCCATCGTCAGCCGCCCGTCGAAAGCGAGAAAAAGGCCCACCAGCATGACGATGGGGAAGATGAGATTGCTGATGAGAGAGGTGTTGACCACCATGGCGTTGAGGCTCTGCTGGTAGGCCTGCTCGCTGTCGCGGGCCTGCCGGGCAGCATCCCGGTGGCGGGCGGCATAGGCGTCCTCCCGCAGAAAGCCCCGGATGACCTCGAACCCGCCCAGAAGCTCCTTGAGCTGCTGGGTGTAGCCCGCCATCTGGAGGGAAAAAGCGTCTCGGGAGGCTTTGAGCCGCTCATTCATCTTCCGGGGCAGGACCAGCGGCGGCACGGTCACAAGCAGGATGGCCGCCAGCATCACCGGGCTGATGTAAAGGTACATCCCCAGTGCACAGAGCATGATGCCGCCCCAGAATGCGATGTTGAAGAGGGACATATAATAGTCGTCGTAGAGGGTGCGCAGGTCGGTGGTCAGCAGGGAGAGATAGGCTGCGTCGCCCTCCCGCTGATATTGGGACACCGGGCGGCGCAGCACCCGCTCCATGACCTGTCCCCGCACCTGCTCCACGGCACCGCAGGCGAGTTTTGTAAAGGAGCGGCGGCTCAGCCGTTCGAAAAACCAGCTGGTGAAGGTGATGAGGAACACCAGCCCCATATAGCCCAGCGCCTCCTGCTTGCTCTTGGAGTCGATGAGCCACTTGAGCTGGAAGTTTTTCAGCGGCGCGAAAAAGGATACCGCCGCTGTAAAGAGCGCGAAGAGCATGAGCTTCACCCAGTGGTGTCGGAAGTAGTCGTTGACCGTTGCTTTTTTCATGCGCAATATCCTCCGCAGAGTACTATAAAACGAGATGGATTACAAGAAAGACCCATCCGACTTCCTTTTTGCGGGAGATCGGAGGGGTCTTGATCTTATGGCCTTATGTAAGAGGTGCTGTCAGCTTACAGCTGGGGGCCGGCAGAGACCAGAGCCTTGCCGTGCTCGTTGCCCTCGTACTTTGCGAAGTTCTTGATGAAGCGGCCAGCCAGATCCTTGGCCTTCTCTTCCCACTGAGCGGCATCTGCGTAGGTGTCGCGGGGGTCGAGGATGGCGGGGTCAACACCGGGCAGAGCGGTGGGGACCTCAAAGTCGAAGTAGGGGATCTTCTTGGTGGGAGCCTCGTTGATGGCACCGCTCAGGATGGCGTCGATGATGCCGCGGGTATCCTTGATGGAGATGCGCTTGCCGGTGCCGTTCCAGCCGGTGTTGACCAGATAAGCCTTAGCGCCGCTCTTCTGCATCTTCTTGACCAGCTCCTCAGC
>ENA-OQCU01001063-OQCU01001063.1-human-gut-metagenome-genome-assembly--contig:-NODE-1063-length-10272-cov-3.109414_pt1 | contig 10272 bp, 10 predicted proteins | sample MGYA00242504_ERZ504590 | MGnify/ENA primary metagenome ERZ504590 (study PRJEB26092, sample SAMD00036318) | human gut metagenome | host: Homo sapiens | study: EMG produced TPA metagenomics assembly of...
ATTTATCTGTGCGTTTCACACGGAAGGTGTTGAAATATAAAAATATCAGTTTTTAAGTTCGCTGATAGAATACAATGCCTTGCGGAAAATGTCTGCGGTCATTCCGCCGCTTATTATATCCGCTTTGTTGCCGTTTGCGTTCGATTATCGTTCTACTTGGTTTACTGTCAGTGAAAAAATTCACTTGGATTTATTTCTTTATCGCTTTGTTGTTTTCGGTCAATGCCGTGTTAAACTCGGTAGGTAATGTGCTGATGAACAAGGAGCAGTTACAGAATCGTCCGATGAAAGGTTTCATACAGATCTTTCAAGTGATTTTTTCGTGTGTTGCCATCATTGTCATCATTTCCATATTGATTAATAAGTCGCCTCTCAACCTGATTACCGGACTGGGTGCTTTTGCTGCCGTACTGATGTTGATTTTCAAAGATACCATCCTTGGCTTTGTGGCGGGGGTACTGCTTTCCGAGAATGATATGGTGCATATCGGCGATTGGATTGAGATGCCGCAGAATAATGTGAATGGGGTGGTGATGGATATCACTCTGAACATTGTGAAGGTTCAGAATTTCGATAATACGATTGTCACTATACCTCCTTATTCATTAGTTTCCGGTTCATTTATCAATTGGCGTGGGATGACTGAATCGGGCGGGCGGCGTATTATGCGCGAGTATGCGTTGAAACTGGATTACATACAACCCTGTACTCCTGAATTTTTGGAGAAAATGAAGAAGTTTGATGCTGATTTGGCCGACTTTATCACAGAAAAGCAGAAACAGGCGGCTGAAGGAAAAGTAGCGAATACTGACAATCCGGCCGGATTGGTAAATGGAACCATCGATACGAATGTAGGGCTGCTTCGTGCTTATATGACTCTCTATCTGAAGCGCCATCCTTTTATCAGTAAGGACCTGTTGCTGATGGTGCGCACGTTGGCTCCTACGGAGAATGGTCTGCCCGTACAAATTTATTGTTTCTCGTCCAATAAGAACTGGCCTAGTTATGAATCTATCCAGGCGGAAATCATGGAACATTTTGTTTCTGTTCTTCCCGAGTTTGGATTGTATCCGTTCCAGAATCCTACTGCCAGAGATTATGTAATCAGTGGTTTGATAGAGTCTGGCAAGGACCTTTCTACTGTAGACGGAATTCCTTGGCATTCGGTCTTGCCAAAGGAAGAAAAGGTATAGTTAGGGATTTAAACATTTATTAATGACTTGCGGTTGAACAATTCTTGTTGCCGCCGTGTTATATAAATGTGTTTTTCATAGTATTAGATTAAAGGTTGAAGATTGCAATCGGCTTGAGAGAAGTAGTTGCATCTGAAGTAGAAGCGTCTACTATAAAAAATATAGAAAGGTTGTTCCTTACGGGACAGCCTTTTTGTTTTGTTAAAAGAAACCATTCACTTTAACTTGAAATGTTAAAGGAATTGTTGCTTTTATTAAACAATACTATAATTTCTTCTTAACGCTTCCTTAAATTTGCAGATAGCAGGAAAGTGTTGTATATTCGCAGTGTGTTTTCATAGTTATTAGATTTAAGGTTAACAAAATGGTTGGAGCAAGGCGTTGCTCCGTTTTTTTATGGAGTAACGTGAGGAGTACATCTGCTGTCCGGTTCCGATATCCGATACAGAACCACAGAGAAGAATCCGTGCAATGTATTCCTCTCCGTGACTGTGTAACTTAATTCTGCATTTTTAATGCAAGAGGCAGGCTGAATTAAATAATCTCGATGCCTTGCTTCCGGCATAACTCCAATCCCACATCCTTTAACTTGAATTTCTGTATCTTTCCGCTGCCCGTCATGGGGAACTCATCAACAAAGAAGATATATTTAGGAATTTTGTAACGGGCTATCTTGCCGTCGCAAAAGTCACGTATATCAAATTCGTTCATTTCCACCCCTTCGTGCAAGATAATGAATGCGCCTACCGCTTCTCCGTATTTCTTGGAGGGGATACCGGCTACCTGTACATCTTTTATTCCTTCCATCTGATACAGGAACTCTTCTATTTCCCGTGGATAGATATTCTCTCCGCCACGGATAATCATGTCTTTTATCCGTCCTGTGATACGATAATTACCTTCTTCGTCTTTCACTCCCAGATCTCCTGAGTGGAGAAAGCCGTTCCGGTCTATCACTTCGGCGGTTGCTTCGGGGTTTTTGTAATACCCCTTCATGGTGTTATACCCTTTGTTGCACATCTCGCCTTGTACGCCTATGGGACATTCCTCGCCAGTTTCCGGATCGATCACTTTTACTTCCGTAAACTCGAAATCACGGCCCACCGTGTTGCAGCGTACATCAAACGAATCGTCGATGCGGGAGGCTGTCATGCCGGGAGAAGCTTCTGTAAGCCCGTATACACTGGTGACCTTCATAAACATTTTCTCTTCCACACGTTTCATCAGTTCCACCGGACAGAGTGAGCCTGCCATAATGCCGGTGCGCAGACTGGACATATCGAACATATCAAACATGGGATGGTTCAGCTCGGCAATGAACATGGTAGGAACCCCGTACAAGGCCGTGCAGCGTTCCTTGTGGACGGAGGCAAGTACCAGCAGCGGGTCAAAACGTTCCACCATCACCTGCGTGCATCCGTGTGTAAGGCAGTTCATGGTGGCTAATACCACTCCGAAGCAATGGAACAGGGGTACACAGACACATAGTTTGTCATCGGAAGTGAATTTCATGTGCTCGCCCGTCAGGAAACCGTTGTTGCTGATGTTGTAATGGGTGAGCATGACTCCTTTGGGGAAACCGGTCGTGCCCGAAGTGTACTGCATGTTCACCGTGTCGTGGCAGTTCACCTTCGCTTTCGCTTCCAGCAGCTCGTCATCGTCTATGTTGCATCCCAGAAGCAGAATTTCGGCGGTGTTGTACATACCCCGGTATTTCTCGGGACCGATGTAAATCACGTTCTTCATGCAGGGGAAGCGTTTGCTCTTCAGATATCCGCGCTGGCTGGTCTTTAGTTCGGGCAGCATGGCGTAGACCATATTTACATAGTCGTCATTGCCACGGTCTCCGTTTACGATACACAGCGTGTGCATGTCCGAGTTCTGGCAGAGGTATTCCAGTTCTGCCTGTTTGTAGTTGGTATTTACTGTTACGGCCACGGCACCGATTTTGGCGCAAGCGTACAGAAAGGTCAGCCAGTCGGGCACATTACCCGCCCAGATTCCTACATGGGTTCCCCGTTTCACGCCGATGGCGAGCAGTCCTTTGGCCATGTGGTCTACACGCTCGTTAAATTGTTTCCAGGTGAAGCGCAGATTGCGGTCGGAATATACGATATATTCTTTATCGGGAGTGGTGAGGGCCCAATGTTCAAGCCAGTCACCCAAGGTTCTCGTGCTTAATTCCATCATAAATCAAATAGGAGTATAGATAACAGCCAATATTTTGGCGGCTTGTCCTTGATATCCGTGTACGTGGTGCGGAACGATAGAATCATAATAAATACTGTCTCCGGCTTTAATCAGATGGCATTTTTTACCGTGGCATACTTCGACGGCGCCTTCCATGACATAGATAAACTCTTCACCTTCATGCGAGGAGAGTGAGAAGTGGCTTTCCTCCGTCGGTTCCACGTCTACGATGAATGGTTCCATATGCCTGTCCGCTTTTGATTTTGACAGTGAGTGGTAGCGCATATGTGTACGCAGGTCCATTGCATTGTTCGAGAAACTTTTGAAGTATTAACACGGCTTCTAAATAATCCTCTCCCGACGAATAAATTTGCACATTTTACCTCCTCAAAAATTTATATTCTCAAAATATACATCTTTTTAATAATACAAATTATAAAAACCGCATATTATAATTAATTGATTTCTCTGTTTGTATAATTTACTAAATAAACACTTTTACTATTGTTGCTACTCTCTGATATTTTGGCAGGATTATAATCTCCTGCCAAATAAGAGTCTAATACTGTGACTTAATGATGGAGTCAAACGACCCATCCCAAGCTTTCCTGTTGAATGTGATATAATTTCTGATATAAACCTTGTTTTTTCATCAATTCATTATGCGTACCGCTTTCTACTAATTTCCCATTTTCCAGAACAAATATCTGGTCGGCATCTACTACAGTCCGCAGCCGATGAGCAATCATAATGACCGTCTTTCCTTCAATCAGCTTTGCGATTGCCTTTTGAACCAAAACTTCATTTTCTGGATCAAGCGACGCGGTCGCCTCATCCAAAAGAATTGATAGGCGCATTTTTAAGTAATGCTCGTGCGATAGAAATACGTTGACGTTCTCCGCCAGATAATGTACTTCCATTTTCTCCTAAAAGTGTTTGGTATCCCTCCGGCATTTCACGGACAAATTCATCACAATAAGCTGCTTGCGCTGCTGTAATTACCTGTTCATCTGTGGCATTTGGATTACCGATCCGTATATTATTCATAACAGTATCATTAAACAGCGTCACATCTTGAAAGACAAAAGACATATAGGACATTAGGCTTTCTGCTCCATAGCCTTTATATCATTTTCCTCCAATCGTAATTTTTCCTTTTTGAATATCCCAAAAACGTGCAATTAGTTTTGAAATGGTGCTTTTTCCACTTCCGGAAGGTCCCACAAGCGCTGTTACACTGCCCTGTGGAATTTTGCAGGAAATATCTTTAATTACATTTTCCTGATTGTAAGCAAATGTGACATGTGAAAGTTCTATATCACAATTTGATACTTCTTTTTCTTTTCCTTCCATAGCCGGAGTTGTCAAAAGAGTACGCATACGGTTTGTAACAACATTCAAAATTCAGCAGGGAAGAAAGGTTCGCAAGAATAGATAAAATAGGTCCATAAATGCGTGTTACCATCAGCAAAAACATCAGAAGTGGAAGTAACTCAATCTCTCCGCTTGTCAATAACAATGCTCCGACGAAAATTGTAATTCCAATGCCAGCCTGCAATATCATGCTTGCGCTAGACATAAAGACCCCAACCGCCATTTCAACTTTTACTGCAATTTTTTTCATAGCCAAAAGAGCATTGTCTAAAGATTTAAAATGCACACCGCTTAATCCGCAGGATTTAATAATTTTCATTCCTTCAAGATATTCCTGAACCTGATCGGAAGCGTTCAATTTTGCTTTTACCTGTTTCTCAAACAACTTGATCTGATGTTTTCTGCTTAACCAGATAATCAGAAAAGCAAGCGGTACAGTACAAAATACACACAGAGCTAATCTCCAGTCAAAAAATGCAAGCAAAATACAAGTAAGAGTTACGGTAATCCCATTTGCAATCAGAGGTGGAATCGTACTGCTAAGTAAGGATTCCATACTGCTACAATCGGACATCATATTTGTTGTAAGTTCAGATAAATCTTTTGTATTGAAAAAACTCATCGGAAGTTTTCTCAAATGATCAGCAATCCGCAGCCTTGTGGCATTGGATTCTTGATAAGATGCGATATACGTTTTACGATAGTCATTTTTAGCCGCTAAAAAAACTAATAAAGCAGATATAATTCCAACTCCCCATAACAGCCAGATATGATTCCACTGGACATTTCCCCCATTTGCTACGGGTGTCAGTATCTCACTAAAAATCATAACCGTAACACAAAAAGGAAGGAGCATTGTTAAATTTGTTAAAGTACATGCACAAATTGCCTTTTTTAAGTCTTTGTACCCTTTATCCGATAAAAACAGGGCTTTCTGTAATTTACTCATTGTTACACCGCCTTTCCATTGAGTTTCCAGTTGATTGCCTCTGTATAATGATTCCACATTTGGAAATAACGGCCTCCTGCAGCAACCAGATCATCATGTTTTCCAGACTCTACTATTTGCCCTTTTTCCATAACAATAATTTTATCCGCGTTACGAATCGTAGAAAGTCTATGGGCAATAATTATTACTGTTTTATTCTGCATAAGTTTCTCAAAAGCCTTCTGAATTAAATATTCATTCTCCGGATCACTGAACGCGGTCGCCTCATCCAGCACAATAATCGGAGAATCTTTTATAATTGCTCTGGCAATCGCAATTCTTTGTCGTTCTCCTCCGGATAAATGAACACCTTTTGTTCCAACAACCGTATGATAACCTTCTGGCAATTTTGAAATAAATTCGTGGCATTGTGCAGCTTTTGCAGCCGCAATTACCTGTTCCTCTGTAGCATTTCTATTTCCCATACGGATATTATCTAAAATACTCTGCTTGAACAAGAAAATATCCTGAAACACAAAACTTACTTGACGCATAAGATCGTTTGTGCCATATCTCGTAAATCCACCCCACCAATGGTAATCTTTCCATCTGTCACATCCCAAAATCGGGAAATCAAATTGGCAATCGTACTTTTTCCGCCGCCGGATGGCCCAACAATCGCAGTAATTTGTCCTTGTTTTGCTGCAAAAGAGACACTCTCCAATGCTTTTTCTTCGTTGTTTCCAGTATAAGTAAAACTTACATGATCAAAAACCACATCTTCTCCCTGCGGTTTTTGAGGATTAGCTGTTTCCGGCATTTCTGGGATATTTAAAATCTCATCCATACGGGCTACATTACCATCAATCTGCATAAAGGATTCTGAGATATACATGATTTTATTCAAAACACCCGCAATCGCCGGAACAAATAACAGGTAGAAAATAAACTTCATTGAAAACTCTTTGAAATTAGATGTATTTGATCCGATTAAAATTCCAACCGGAACTAAAATCAGGTAAATATTATTGATAATGGTTGTGAAAGCCGGCATACAGATTTTGCCACCCCAGAGAAAATTTCAAAACCCATTCCGTATAACCGCTGATGGCCTCTTGCAACTTTTTAAATGAAGATGCTGTTTGATTAAATGCTTTGACAACAGACATTCCACGTACATATTCTACAGAAGCGTTATTCATCTCCTCGGATGCTTTTTGATATTTCCCCATATTTTCTTTCATAGCCCCACTGCCAAATCCAATAAACTCTGCTATAAAAGCCAAAATAATTCCTGCAAGGGAAGCAAGACCAAAACGCCAGTCAACAACAAAAAGGATAATGACCATTACAATCGGTGCAGTAATAGATGCTACAAAATCCGGAAACTGATGGGCAATAAAACCTTCCACACTTTCAATATTTTCGTCCATGATTTTCCGTAAGCGCCCACTGCCGATTGTAAGATGATACCCCAAAGGGATTTTTGTAATGTGGTCTGCAAATAACACCTTCAAATCATAAAGTGTGCCAAAAGCTGCTATGTGTGAACTGAAAATAGCCAAAAAGTAAAGCAGAATATTCGCAACGATTCCGGCTAATGCCAGCCACCCATAATTCATAATTCTTCCCATATCCAGTTGAACAAGGTCAGGGAATACATTTAAAATTTCACGAATCATAAAGTAGACCGCTATGTACGGGATAAACGAAGCAATCGCTGCCAAAGAAGAAAGGAGAGCAGATAGAAAAATCAATCCTTTTCTATCAGAAGCCAACTCCATACAGCGTGCCAGTCCCGTCTTTGATTTTGTCTTTTTAGACTTTGTGTTAGACATTGCACGATACCTCCTAAATACAATAATGGCGTAGTTAGCTATTTCTAACTACGCCATTATTGTATCGTTTTTAGTTAGTTATTTCTACTCTGTTTCTTTAAGAATAGACCAAAAATAGCCCAAAAATACCAGAGTTTTGTAAATCTTTTTTAGATGATACCGGCTTTTTGAAAGTGCTTTTTGAATAATCCTTTTGCAATCAAAGCTCCGATAATTCCAGCCACAAAGGTAACTACCGCAATAATTACAATCATTGTGCTATTCATAAAACTATGAAGTTCTGTAAGATATTCAGCGCTTACTCCGTTAGATGTGGACATATCATCTACATATCCAGACATGATTACCATTGGAAGATATGTACCTAAAGCAAAAAAAGTCATATAAATAGAGTATCCAATCGTATTCAGCCAAAAGTTTTTATATTGTCCAATTCTGGATAAAATTTCGGCGATAATTGCTCCTGCAATAAAGCCAACAGCCACCGCCCATCCAGCACCAATTAAAAATTCTATCAGGCCAATCACAACGCCGCTTAGTAAAACGCTCCATGCCTTTGGTACTTTTGCTCTCATCAACATATAAATGATACCACCCGGAAGAGCAGCAATCGCGCAGCCAAAAGCAAAAGTAACAACGGTTGCGGCTGAAGCAAAAATGCATACCATAACTACCGCAAAGAAAAGTACGGTAAAAATCCCTAGCGTAATGAAGTCCTTAGCCTTCATTTTTGTGGTTCCTCCACTCATGTTTGTTTGATTGTTCATAAAAGAAAACTCCTTTCTATTACCATATAACTATATAACTAAGATGAAATTACCCCGTTTATTCTGATAATTCTGGAACATATTTTCATCAATAGTTCATTGTCATGGGAAATCACCAAAATTGTTTTCCCTTCTTTTGATAGTTTTTGTAAAATTTCAGCAACACTTTCCATATTTTTATAATCTAACCCGCTTGTAGGTTCATCAAAAAGAAGCACATCACAATCTCTAAGAGCCGCAACACCGATAGCAGTTCTTTGTTTCTGTCCCCCCGATAATGACATCGGATGATGATCCTTATATTCTGTCAGGTTTAATTTTTCCATAATATTAATAATTTGTTGTTCATCTGGAGTCTTTTGCGCTAAAAGAGCTAAGGATAGTTCCTGATAAACACTGTCTGTAAATAGCTGATAGTCTGGATCTTGCATAACAAGGTAAGCCTTCTTCATTCTCTGTTTTGTAGGTACTTTTTCTCCGTTATACAAAATTTCTCCTTGAATTTCCCTCTGCAATCCGCAAATTGTTCTGGCTAAGGTTGTTTTCCCACAACCATTTTTCCCTACGATTCCAATAATTTCTCCGCGGTATGCAGAAAAGTTTATTTCCCGCGTTACCGCTACCCCTTTTTCATAACCGACAAGAAGATTGTTTTGCACTGACTACGGGTATCTCATTTTTTACAAGATTACCCTCCGGCAGATTTAAACAAGTCGGGAAATAACTGCGCAGCCCCAATTTTTGATATTCTTCCTTTGGGATTTTTTTAAATTCTTCTGCTGTCCATACTCTCTCCAGCATCCCATGCTTCATCAGTACAATTTTTATCTGCAATCCCATTAAGAAAATATAGACGGTGTTCTGATACAATAATTGTTTTCCCCATCTCTTTAATCAATAAACACAGCCTCCGCAATTCTTCAATGGCTTCTGGATCAAGATTAGAGGACGGCTCATCTAAGACAAAAACTATCAGGATTTAACGCATAAACACTGGCAAAAAGCAATCGTCTGTTTCTGTCCTCCAGACAATTCAAAAAGTTCCCGGTTCTTTAACTTCTCAATATGAAGTTCTCTGATAGTCGCTTCGTATCGCTGTACCATTGGGGATAAGGCAGCCCTTATTTCCATCCCAAATACAATTTCACTATCGGTATCAAGACTAAAAAACTGACTTCTCGGATTTTGAAACACAGAACCAATTTTATCTGCAATTTCATGCGGCTGAACCGAAGCAGTATTTACTCCGTCAATTGTTACTTCACCAGTTAATTCACCTTCATAAAAATGTGGGATCAACGTATTTATCAAACGTGTCACACAAGTTTTTCCACATCCGGACTCACCGGTAAGAACCACACATTCGCCCTTTTCTATCCGCAAAGTAAAGTTCGTTAAATTTTCAGTATTAGAACCTGCGTAACGGAAAGATACACTGTTAATATTTATCATTTTATATTCTCCCGTAAATTTGATATTTTGCATAAAAGAGGGCGACAAACGCTATAACAAAAGATACTAGGACAATAATATCTTTTGGTGTCACTTTAAGCTGAACAAAAGAAGTTCGTTGATCCGGATTATCAATTCCTCTTGTAACTGCAGAAGCAGACAATTCATCCGCAATCGAAGCTGAACGCATGACAATCGGAACCACCATTGCTTCAAGCAACAACAATGGCCGGGTAAACACATTTTTCCATGAAAGCGCAATTCCTCTTAACTTCATAGCATCGTAAATTCTATGTATTTCTTCACTGAATGTAGGAAAAAAGCGAAGTACCATTGCGAAAGTAATCGTAATACTCCGTGGAAATCTAAGAGAATACATTGCCGCAATCAGTTCGCTTACTTTTGTTGTTGCTATAAAGGTAGAAGCGAATAAAATTACCGGTATCATAACACGGATAAATAAAGTGAAAATAGAAAGAATCGTTTCAATCGCCTGTGGAGTATATGCACAAACTTCTTGTATGATAACG
>ENA-OQCU01001065-OQCU01001065.1-human-gut-metagenome-genome-assembly--contig:-NODE-1065-length-10254-cov-7.972944_pt1 | contig 10254 bp, 9 predicted proteins | sample MGYA00242504_ERZ504590 | MGnify/ENA primary metagenome ERZ504590 (study PRJEB26092, sample SAMD00036318) | human gut metagenome | host: Homo sapiens | study: EMG produced TPA metagenomics assembly of...
TTCGACCTCATCTTTGGAATCGTTAAGGGCGAGCAGCCCTTAACTCGTTGCGGGGAGAGTGGAGTCCAGAGGTAGGGAGGGGGGATTCGAAACACCCCTCCCTACCTCTGGCCCGCGCGGAGCGCAAGCCATTTGACCAAAAGAAAAAAACCGCCCGCGCCACCAGCGCGAGAACCATTTCTGGTTCTCTTTTGACACGCAAAAGAGAACCAAGCTCTCCAGCAAAGCAAAAGCAATTTATAAATATAAAAAGACCTTCAAGTTCTCTTCATGAAAACTTGAAGGTCTTTTCTTGTTTCAGTTATTCAAACAGCCCTTCCGGCAGACAAATATCCTTCTTCGGCACCTTATCCCACGAAAAGTCTTTGATGAGGCTTTCCGGCGTCCGGGGTGCAGGCTCTTCCTGCAGGCCGTAGGCATAGGCCAGACGGCCCACGATGTCCTCGGCCGTATAGCGGGCGCGAAGGTTCTCAAGGCTCTGGTCGCCGTCCCGCTTGGAGAGCCGCCGCCCGTCCGACGCCAGCAGCAGAGGGCAGTGGGCGAACTCCGGTGCGGGCAGACCCAGAAGCCGGTACAGATAGAGCTGCCGCGCCGTAGAGGAAAGCAGGTCGGCCCCGCGCACGACTTCGGTGACGCCCATCCGGGCGTCGTCCACCACGACGGCCAGCTGATACGCAAATACGCCGTCGGCGCGGCGGAGGTAAAAGTCACCGCAGTCGCGCAGAAGGTTTTCTGTATGTTCGCCCATACAGCCGTCGGTGAAGGTGATGTTCTCGTCCGGCACCATGAGGCGGTAAGCAGGAGCTTTCTTTTTCCGCTTTTCGGCGATCTCTTCGGCTGTCAGCCCCCGGCAGGTGCCGGGATAGATGACGTTGCCGTCCGAGGTGTGGGGCGCACTGGCGGCATGGAGCTGGCTGCGGGAGCAGAAGCAGGGATAGACAAGCCCCATGGCTTCCAGCTTTTTGTAGCTCTCGGTGTAGATACCGCTGCACTCGCTCTGGTAATATGGCTCATGGGGGCCGCCCTTGCTGCCGCCCTCATCCCAGAAAAGGCCCAGCCACCCAAGGTCTTCTTCCAGCTGGTCGGCGTACTTGCGGGGGCAGCGCTCCGCGTCCAGATCCTCGATGCGGAGAACGATCCGCCCGCCCCGGCTCCTGGCGCTCAGCCATGCAAGAAGGCTGCACGCGAGGTTGCCCAGATGGAGCCGCCCGCTGGGGCTGGGGGCGAACCGCCCGACGACAGCGCTCACAGGCCCAGCTTCCACTCCCCGTCCTTCGGCTGGAAGATGGGGGTGTTGTAATACTCTGCCACGGCCTTTGCCATGTACTCGGCGTCGGCGCAGCTTGCCGTCTCCATGGCGGAGTGCATGGCCAGCTGGCCCAGACCGATGTCCACCATAGGCATCAGGATCTGATGGCCCAGCAGATTGCCCAGCGTGGAGCCGCCCGGCACATCGGCGCGGTTTGCGAACACCTGCACCGGCACACCGGCCTTCTTGCAGATGGCGGTGAAGGCTGCACCGGTGAATCCGCTGGTGGTGTAGGTCTGGCGGGCATTATACTTCAGCAGGACGCCGCCGCCCATCACGACGGGGTTGGCGGGGTCGCTCTTTTCGGGGTGGTTGGGATGGGTGGCGTGGCCGTTGTCGGCGCTCAGCACCAGAGAGTTGGTGCGGGCGCGGATGCTCTGCTCCCTGCTGACGCCCATGCTCTCCTCGATGCGGGCCAGCACGTCGGCCATGAGGGTACCCTGCGCGCCCTGACGGCTGGAAGAGCCGACCTCTTCGTTGTCGAACATGACCCAGATGTCTCCGCGGCCTTCTTCTTCGCCGCGGCCCTGCAGGAAGCCCCACAGGGTGGTGTAGGCGCACTCGAGGTCGTCGATGCGGCCGGACATGAAATACTCGCCGTTCAGGCCCATGCGGACAGCCTTCTCACGGGTGGCGAGGACCAGGTCAGCGTCGAGGATGTCCTCGGCCTTCACGCCGGCCTCTGCGGCCAGGACCTCTTTCAGGTTTCCGCCCTTGCCGCCGAAGATGGGCTGCAGATCGACCTGCGGGTTATACTTCATGCCGTTGTTCAGGTCGCGGCTAAAGTGGATGCAGAGGTTGGGGATGCAGGCCAGCGCACGGTCGGGGCAGACCAGACGACTCTCGATGCCGCTCTCGGTGCGCACCAGCAGACGGCCTGCCACGGTCAGCGGGCGGTCGAGCCAGGAGGGCATGATCATGCCGCCGTAGCCCTCGACCTCGGCCTTGGCGAAGACCTTGTCCTCCGTGTCGAACTGCTTGATACGCCAGGTGGGCGAGTCGCTGTGGCTGGCGGCTGCGTGCCAGCCGGTCAGCTCACCCTTGGGCATACGCCATGCCAGCACGGCAGAGCCGTTGCGGGTGGTGTAATACTTGCCGCCGGGGGCCAGCTCCCACGCGGCGCTCTCAGGGCAGTTCACATAGCCCTCGGCTTCCAGAATGGCGGCCGCAGCAGCCGTGGAGTGGAAAGCGCTGACGCCGGCGTCCAGAAAACGGAAAAGCTCTTCTATCGAAAAAACTGCATTTTTCATGGTTATTTTCTCCTTGGTATTTTAACGATCCATATATCCTTTATTATAGCCCGCTGCGCCGGAAAGGTCAATCCGGCCCCACTGCGCGGCCCCTTAAAATTTGTTCGTGGCAAGGCCGATTGACAACCGCGCGGCAGAACAGTATACTAGTCTCAGAGAGATATTTTCCCCGGCCTGCGGGCCGGGCGCAGATAGAAGGAGGACATCCCCTATGACTCAAAATCGCATCCTTTCGCTCCTTGTGAGTGCTGCTCTGCTGTGCGGCCTGCTGGCAGGCTGCTCCAATACAAACGGCGACGCCTCCCACGCAAGCTCTTCGGCTTCTGAGCCGTCCAGCGTCAGCAGCGAGAGCGCCCCCAGCAGCACCGCGCAGGCCGACACCTCCGGGCTGTTCAACAAAGATTTCGACGAGAACTCACTGTTCAGCGTAGACGGCACTGCAGCCGCCTTTGAGCCCAGCCTCGGCTGGGGTCCCGGCGTGTCCGGCTGCTCCCTCAAGAGCGTGCAGGCCGCAGCCACCCTGCTGGTCTGGGCCGACGAGGCAAACCTCTCTGCCCGCACGGAAACGGCCATTGAGGACGCCTACACCCAGTGGTACGACAACCTCTCCGACTCGGAGCAGGAGGGCTTCGCCGAGGCATGGCCCATGATAAAGGACGATGCCGCTGCCCTGCTGGAAGACAAGGACGCCATGGCAGGCCGTCTGGAGGACGTGGGCCTCGACGCCAGGAAGCTGACCTTCTCTGAGAAGGACTGGAACGCCCTTGAGGATGTTGTTGACCCCCTCGTGCCGGAGGCAAAGGGCGAGTATTAAATCACAGAAAAAAGGCCGGACGCCTTTCCGCTTTGGTGCGGAAGGCGTCCGGCCTTTGTTTTATCGGGATCAGACTTTCTTGAGGGTGTAGGCGCGGGTACCCATGCCGACCTTCTCGGCCTGCTCGAGGGTGGCTTTCCACTCGATGTTGGGATTAGAGTCCTTGAAGTTGTCGTGGTGGCAGTTCCAGCCCGGGGTGGCGAGGTTCTGGCCCAGCTGGCTGTTGGGCAGCGGAGCGGCGTTCAGGCAGGCGTCAGCACAAGCCTGGTCGAGGGCCACCGGGTCGAAGGAGGCGAACATACCGATGTCCGGCAGGATGGGCGCGTCGTTCTCGCCGTGGCAGTCGCAGTTGGGACTGATGTCCTGCACAAGGCTGATGTGGAAGGTGGGACGATCATGGCAGACGGCGGCGGCATACTCGGCCATCTTGCGGTCCAGCATCTCGTTGGCGCTGTCGCACAGGGCATAGATGGCGTCAAAGTTGCAGGCACCGATGCAGCGGCCGCAGCCCTTGCACTTGTCCTGGTCGATGACCGCCTTGTTCTTCTCGTTGTAGCTGATGGCGTCGGAGCCGCACTCCTTGGCGCAGCGATGACAGCCGCGGCAGAGGTCTTCCTGCACCGCCGGGTGGCCGGAGGCGTGCTGCTCCATCTTGCCGGCGCGGGAGCCGCAGCCCATGCCGATGTTCTTGATGGCACCGCCGAAGCCGGTGGACTCGTGGCCTTTGAAGTGGCTCAGGCTGATGAAGATGTCGGCGTCCATGATGGCGCGGCCGATCTTAGCGGTCTTGCAGTATTCGCCGTTCGGCACAGGCACCTCCACCTCATCGGTGCCGCGCAGGCCGTCGGCGATGATGACCTGACAGCCGGTGGTCATGGGCCAGAAGCCGTTCAGCTGGGCGCAGGTCAGGTGCTCGAGGGCGTTCTTTCGGCTGCCCGGATACAGGGTATTGCAGTCAGTCAGGAAGGGCATACCGCCCTGCTCCTTGCACAGGTCGGCCACCACCTTGGCGTAGTTGGGGCGCAGATAGGCCAGGTTGCCCAGCTCGCCGAAATGCATCTTGATGGCGACGAACTTGCCCTCCATGTCGATGTTCTTGATGCCTGCCGCGATGCACAGGCGGCGCAGCTTATCGGTGAGGCTGGTACCTACGGGACAGCGGAAATCGGTATAGTAGACGGTCGATGCTTCCATCGGTTTTTCCTCCTGTTTTCTTTGACGATTTCAGGTGCGCAGCTCCTGTTTGCCGCGCTCATACTCTCTGAAAAAATATTATAGCACGCTGAACGGACAGGCGCAAGAAAAGCCCCTCGCCGGGGCGAGAGGCTCAGAAGATCTGAGTTCGATCTTACACCATTGCAGACACCACTGCCACAGCCAGCACCACAAGGCCAAGGGCGATGCGGTAGATGCCGAAGAAGGTGAAGTTGTGGCGCTTGACGTAATCCATCAGGAAGCGGATAGCCGCCAGGCTGACCACGAAAGCCACCACGCAGCCCACCGTCAGCACAGCCACCTCGGTGCCGGTGATGGTGACACCGGAGACGGCGAATTTGAGCACCTTGAGCAGGGATGCGCCCGCCATGACCGGGATGGCGAGGTAGAAGGTGAACTCCGCCACGCAGGCGCGGGAGAGGCCCAGCAGCAGGCCGCCCACGATGGTCGCGCCGGAACGGGAGGTGCCGGGGATGATGGCCAGCATCTGCCAGACGCCGATGATGAGGGCGTCACGGTAAGTGATCTGTTCCAGATGGGTGACGTGGGGCGCAGTGCGGCGGCTCTCCACCACGAGGAACAGCACACCGTAGAGGATGAGCATTGCGGCCACGGTGATGTAGTTATAGAAGTGAGCCTCCATCCAGTCGTCCAGCGGGCTGATGACCAGCACCGGCAGGGTGGCGGCGACCACCTTGAACCAGAGCTGCCAGACGCTGGGCTTGGAGATGACGCAGCCATGCCGCAGGCCGAAGGGCCACAGCTTGCCCCAGAACAGCACCACCACCGCAAGGATGGCACCCAGCTGGATGACCACGCGGAACATGGACATGAACTCTTCGCTGGCGTTGAACTTTACCACCTGTTCCAGCAAAATCATATGGCCTGTGGACGAGATGGGCAGCCACTCGGTGATGCCCTCCACGATGCCCATCAAAATCGCTTTGATGATCTCAAGAAACATATAAGCACTCCTCCTGCCGCACGGGCTTTTGTGATCCTTATCATCATACTGTTTCAGTATACCATATTCCGACTCTCTGCGCACCAGGAATTCAAAAAATTTTATCTCTGGAATCCCCTACAGCTTTTCTATTTATCTGCGGGGAAAAATATGCTATACTGGGATGTAGATTTATTGTAGGACACTACGTCCAGCGAAAGCCTAACACCCTCGGCGAAGCCGTAAATCGGAGAAACGAGAAAAAAGTGCAACAGCGACGACCGCCGCCAGTGGCGGAAACAGGGAGGAGCTGTTGGGACAGCGGCCAGCAGGATGCGAGCGGCAGCGAAGCAGACGCTGGGAGCCGCAACCCGTCTTAGCGAAGCGGCTAGCATTTTTGGGCTTCGACAACTCCTTTGGGGTCTGAAAGGGGCGAGCAGCCCCTTTCTCGTGGATCCCTGTCCTTGCCGCGCTAAACACGCGGCATTTGCTTCGCAAACCGGACTGTCGGCTTGAAAGCCCCACTGGGGCTTTCATGGCTTCGCCACCACCGAGCCTCTCAATCGCTGGTGTTTTTCTGGTTCTCTTTTGACATCAAAAGAGAACATTAGCCTTAATGCAAAAGCGTTTTGCCCCGCGCACAGGCGCGAAAGCCAACTTATATGTTTTATCTTTTATTTTTTAGCGAGGTAATTTCATGAACATTCTTGTAATCGGCTGCGACCAGGTGGGCGCATCGCTGGTGCGAGACCTGGAGCGCATCGGCCACGACATCTCCATCATCGAAAAGGACTCCGAACAGCTCAAGCGTCTGGACGCCTTCGACGACTATACCTTCAGCGGAAACGCTCTTGTGGGCGACCCCACCGACCCCGACGTACTGCGTCAGGGCGGCATCGAGAACTGCGATGCCGTGGCCGCCGTCAGCGAGGACGACTCCCTCAACCTGATGGCCGCGCAGATCGCCAAGAGCCTCTTTCAGCGCGAAAAGGTCATCTGCCGCGTCTCCGACCCCCACCTGCAGGTGCTCTACCACAAGGCCTACGAACTGGACACCATCTGCCCCACCGTCCTCACCGAGCAGGCCGTGTTCCGTTCTCTCGCCAAATAACCGATACCATTCGTATAATGAGGTAGTATTATGAAAGTTTGTATTGCCGGCGGCGGGCGTGTGGGCCGGTATCTGGCCCAGAGCCTGCTGGCCAACCACCACGAAATCGTCATCATCGAGCCGGTGGAGAGCCAGTGCCGGATGCTGGCCGATATGCTGGACATCCCGGTCATCTGCGGCGACTCCATCAGCGTGGACACTCTGCGCACCGCCGACGTCGCCAGCTGCGACGCCTTTGTGGCTGTGACCGGCTCTGACGAAGACAACCTTGTGGCCTGCCAGATCGCCAAGCGGGAGTTCGGCGTAGACCGCACCGTGGCCCGGGCCTCCAACCCCAAGAACCGCGAACTGCTCCACACCCTCGGCGTGGACACCGTGGTCTGCGGCACCGACAACCTGAGCCACATCCTCGAGCGGGAGATCGAGACGGATACCATCCGCCAGCTCCTCTCTCTGGGCGGCGGCACCGCCAGCCTGAATGAAATTTTTGCTGCCCGAGAATTTCCTCTACGCAGGCAAGGCCATCATGGACATCCCCATCCCGGGCGACACCATCCTGATCAGCATCACCCGCGACACCGAGTTCATCATCCCCCACGGCAGCACGATCCTGCTGCCCTGGGACCACATCCTCTGCCTGACCCGTGACGACAGCCTGCACGAGCTGACCGAGGCCTGGGGCCTCAGCGATAAGTGACGGAGCAGGAGCTTCGGCGCACCGCCGTCATCATCCCGCCCACTGGCCGGGCCGTCCTCTGCGTCTGGGCGGCGGTGCCGGGGCTGTTCGCTGCGCCCTTCGTGTTCTGGCAGAGCGTCGCCGCCGGGGCGGGTTTCTGCCTGCTCTGGGGCTTTCTGGTCTACTGCCTCTGGGCGCGGGCCTGCAGCTTCGCCGCCGTGCTGGGGGAACGGACCGTAACGGTCTACTCCGGCGTTGCGCTGCCGGTGCGTCAGGTGCTTCCCCGCCGGGCTGTTACCAGCGTCCGGCTGCTCCGGACACCCCTGCTGCGGCTGGGCGGCGTCTCGCTGCTCATCGTGGCGGCCCCGGGTGCGAAGCTCTTTCTGCCTGCCATCCCGGCCCAGCAGGCCGGGCTCCTGGCTCACATTCTGGCGGAGGATGCACCATGACCCGACAACGGCATTACCATCCCCTCGCCGCCCTCCGCTTCCTGCGCAAGGCGGTCGTCGTCTGCCTGCTGCCGCTGGCGAATGCCCTGCTGGAATTCAGCCTGAACGCTCTGCTCACAGCTCTGCGTCAGGACGCCGCGCTTCTGCTCTTCCTCTGCGGGGCCAGCTCCATCCTGCTGGAAGCCAGCAGCTGGGCGCTGGATGAGGCCGGTGTGCTCCGGCTGCGGTGGGCGTTCCTCTCCAAGCGGGAGCGCATCATCCGGGGCGAAGCTCTGGCCGCACTGACCATCGAGCAGCCGCTCTTCTTTCGGCTGCTCGGGGCCAGCCGGGTGGTGCTCTACCCGGTGGGCCAGCCTGCCAAGCGAGCCGTCACCCTTTATTTGCACAAAGAAGACGCGCAGGAGCTTGCCGACCGCCTGATGCCGGTCCGGGACCCGGTCTGCCACCGCCCTGCCGGGGGCGAGCGGGCCGCGCTGGTGGTTTTGGGTGCCAACGGTCTGTCCACGCTGGCGCTGACCTATTTGGCCATCCGGCAGAGCCGGCCATTTCCCCTCACCGCCGAGGCCGTGGCCCTCTCCCGGCTGAACGTCCTCGTCCGGTTCGCAGCCCACTGGCTGCCCGCCGGTGCGGCGTGGATGCTGGTGCTGACCGGGTTGCTCTTCGGCATCAGTCTGGCCCGCAGTTTGGCCCAGACCGTCCATTATACGGTCTGGCACACTGCCGACCAGCTGGGCAGCCGGGGCGGCTGGCTGTCCCGGTTCGAGTTCCGGGTGCGGAGCCGTGAGATCAGCTACGCGGACGTCCGCGTCTCCCCCATCGCCCGGCTCATGAAGCGCTGGCCGGTATTCGTAGTGGCAGGCAGCTGCCGCCCGGAACTGCCGCTTTTCGTCTACCGCTCCGGGCAGGAAGAGCTGTTCCGGGAGCTGCTGCCCGAGTTCCGGATGCCGCCCGACACCCGGCACGACCTCACCCACCGCAGCGCCGTCTTCTTTGCGCCTGCCGGCATCCCGTTCGGGCTGTGCCTGCTGCTGGTGCTGGTCTCCCGCAGCGTTCTGCCTGCCCTCACGGGGACATTGCTCATTCCGACGGCGGTATTTGCCGTCTTTCTGGCGGGCGGGCTGATGGGCTGGCTGAAAGAGGGCATCTGGCTCCGGGAGAGCCGGTTCACCCTGCGGCGGCAGAAGGGGTTTATCTCCACTGCATCTGTGTGTTCCACCCGGATGTCTGCCTGCGCACCTTCCAATCGCCCTGGGCGGCACGTTACCAGCGCATGACGCTGACGCTGGCTCTGCCCGGGCAGGTACGGCTCAAGGTGCGCAGCATCCCCGTGCGGGACGCTGCGCCCTGTCTCAACGCTTTGGAGCAGAAAACATAAAACAAAAGGAAGTCTGATTCTCATGATAAAAACCATTCTCTTCGATTTGGACGGCACCTTACTGAACACCATCGACGACCTGGCCGACGCGGCCAACTGGGTCTGCACCCAGCACGGCTGGCCGACCTTTCCAGTAGAGACCTACAAGCACTTCGTGGGCAACGGCATCCCGAAGCTGGTGGAGCGCTTTTCCCCGGAAAACGCCCGGACGCCCGAACAGCTTGCCGCCACGCTGGCCGAGTTCTCGGCCCGGTATGACGCCCACAAGGAAGACAAAACGGCCCCCTATCCCGGCATCCCGGAACTGCTGGCCGCGCTGAAGGCCGAGGGCGTCCAGACCGCCGTCTTTTCCAACAAGGCGGACGCTTTTTGTGGAAAGATCATCGAGCACTACTTCGGCCCGGACAGCTTTTCGCTGGTGCGGGGCAGCCGCCCCGGTGTTCCCACCAAACCCGACCCGGCTGGCGTCTACTCCCTGATGGCTGACCTCGGCGCAGACCCGCAGAGCACCCTTTTCGTGGGCGACAGCGACGTGGACATCCTTACGGGACACAATGCCGGTCTGCCCGCTCTGGGCGTTCTCTGGGGCTTCCGGGGCGAAGCTGAGCTGACCGCCGCCGGTGCCGATGCTCTGGCCACAAAGCCGGAAGATATTCTGACGTATCTCCACCAGCACTGAAAAACAAAAGCACAGCCCTGCCGGGACGCTGAAATGCATCCTGGCAGGGCCGTAGTTTTTTGCAAAAGGAACTGATGAAAAAATACCGCGAGTGAGCGTCTGAGCCATTCCTCAAGCAAAGAAAAAGCGATTCAAAAGCGCTATTTTACAATTTTCCGCTTTTCTGCTATACTCGAGCTATAGAACGACCCCCGGCAGAACACCGAGGGACATCGAAACAGGAGGTTGCAACTTATGGGCTTTTTAACTGGTAAAACCGCCATCATTACCGGCGCAGGGCGCGCTGTCCTGAAGGATGGAAGCTGCGGCTCCATCGGCTACGGCATCGCCACCGCATACGCCAAGGAGGGCGCGAACCTCGTCATCACAGGCCGCAATGTCAGGAAGCTGGAAGCAGCCAAGCAGGAGCTGGAAAGCCTCTACGGCATCAAGG
>ENA-OQCU01001066-OQCU01001066.1-human-gut-metagenome-genome-assembly--contig:-NODE-1066-length-10243-cov-2.731218_pt1 | contig 10243 bp, 7 predicted proteins | sample MGYA00242504_ERZ504590 | MGnify/ENA primary metagenome ERZ504590 (study PRJEB26092, sample SAMD00036318) | human gut metagenome | host: Homo sapiens | study: EMG produced TPA metagenomics assembly of...
CAAGGAGCCGTTCCGCGTGGCGCTGCTGGGTGCCATGCTGGAACTCGGCGCCGATGAAACGGCATTGCACACCTCGATCGGCACGTATGCGGACGAATTGGGCATCGACGCGATCATCGCGGTCGGTCTAAAAAAGGTACAAAAGGACGTGCTAAGGCTACATTAAAAATGGATGGAGGCTTTTCTAATGCTGCTGTGGAATTCCGCCCGACGTTGAATGGGGAGCAGCGTAGAGAGTTAATTTATGAAGGTTTGATGAACTTTCAACAAGATGAAATAGCCAAGAATCCGGAGGCGGGATTGGCATCGCCCACCGAATATGCCGATTTACATATCAATGATTATGCCTCCATTCCGGAACTGGGATATACTGACTGGAGAAAAGAATTGATGCGTACGGCACATCATCAAAGTTATGAAGCGTCCGTATCGGGAGGCAATGACAAGACTACGTTCTATTCTTCATTGGGTTTTAACCGTCAGGAGGGTTTGGTGGAAAATTCTAATCTGGACAGATATACAGCTCGTTTGAATGTAACCCAGAAGGTAGGTTCCCGTGGGGAAGTGGGCGCCAATGTGATGTTCTCTCAATTAAATCAGGAAATGAATGAGGAGCGTGGATCATCTATTAATCCTTTCCTTTGTGTGGCTTTGAATACCACTCCGTCTTTTCCGGTACGTGACGCTGAAGGGAATTATGTAGGATCATATCCCAGTAGCAATGTGAATCCGTTGCGTGATATCCGTACAGATTATAACCGTACCCGCATGACACGTATGTTTTCTACAGGCTATGCTTCGATAGATATTATCAAAGGGTTGAAATTAAAAGAAACGCTTAGCTATGATTATAATATTCAGAAAGATTCCCGTTATTGGAATCCGTTGAGTGGAGCCGGAGCTAAAAGTGGTAGTGATGCACAGACGGCAAAGGGATTTATAGAATATAGTAAATTGATTTCTTCCACTTCATTGGGATATAATACGACTATAGCACAATTACACCATGTGGATGCGTTGGTAGCTTATGAAATTGAAAATTATCAGACTGACAAAGCAATGGGGGATAAATCCAAACTTCCTTCAGATTATTTGGTGGAACCGGATAATGCAGCATCATTGAACAGCTTTGTGTCTTCTACTCAGGATTCAAGAATGATTTCTTATGTATCCCGTATCAACTATGATTATGATGACCGTTACTATATTGCCGGTAGCTTCCGTCGTGACGGCAGTTCACGCCTGTCACCCGAGAACCGTTGGGGAAATTTTTGGTCTGTATCCGGTATGTGGAATGTAGGTGCGGAAAAATTTATGCAATCTATAAAGAGTGTGCTGAGTGATTTAAAGATACGTGCCTCGTATGGTGTGAATGGTAATCAGCCGGGTGCTCTTTACGGATATATGGGACTTTATTCCTACGGGCAGAATTATATGGGAGGTGGTGGATCTTATGAATCGGCATTACCGAACCCGAACCTTAAGTGGGAAAAGAACTATAACTTGAATTTGGGACTCGACCTGGCATTTATCAATCGTATTTTTGTCAGCTTGGAATATTATAATCGCGATACGAAAGATTTGCTTTACAATCGTCCTATCAGTAGCACTACCGGTTTCCCAAAATTATTTGGGGAACTTGGGACAACTGAATAATAGAGGTTGGGAACTGGAACTGCGTACCATAAACTTTGCCGGTAACAACTTTAAATTTGGACTTCTGCTTTTGAATATGACCCACAATAAAAATAAGATTGTATCATTGGATGGTAAATTGGACCAGTCTATCGAGGGAAGCTGGTTTATTCATAAAGTGGGGTTGCCGTATTCTACCTTCTATGTGAAAGAATATGCGGGGGTTGATCCTCAGACAGGAAAAGCTTTGTACTATATGAATACACAGGATGCAAATGGCAATGTGGTACAACCTCAAGAACAGCCTTGGGCGGATGTTGCTGACTTGAATTTTGACAACGAAACCATGCAGCAAACCATGATTGATGCCATGAAGTATTGGGTAACAGAAATTGGTATTGATGGATACCGTTGTGATTATGCCGAGGGGGTACCAGATGCTTTCTGGAAGAAAGCAATCGCCGAGCTCCGTACACTTGACAATAATTTGCTGATGCTTGCCGAAGGCGGAAAAACGTCTTTAATGAACAATGGTTTCAATCTGCTCTACGGCTGGAACTTCCATAGTAAACTGAAAGACTATTATGCCGGTAAATGCTCACTTACTGACCTTTATGCTATGAATACTTCCGAATTGGAGGGAATGCCGAAGGGTACGTTACGGTTACGCTATTCTACTAATCATGACCAGGCAAGTGAGGCATCACCGATAGAATGTTATGGCGGTGAGCGTGGTGCCATGTCTGCTTTTGTATTAACGACTATGCTCGAGGGGATACCTCTTATTTATAGTTCGCAGGAAGTAGCCTATCCGCGGTCACTTAACTTTTTCAATTACGGAGTTATAGACTTGAAGTCCAATGAAGTCTTTGCGCAAGAGATGGCAGAAATCATCAGAGCCTATAAAGCTACGAGCAGTGTACGTGGTGGTGAACTGGAAGTTTATACTACCGGAGATGTCGCTTCATTTTATCGGGCAGCAGGCAGTCATGGCATGTTGGTCATGGTGAATACCGCCAATGAGTCTGTACAAGTGAAAGTACCTATGGAGCATGCTGGCAAGACCATGACCGATGTGATTGCCGGTGTGGATGTGGAGTTGCCTACAGTAATGACGATGGAGCCTTATCAATATTTTATATATCAACAATAACGGATGTATATGAAACATGTATTATTAACAGTTGTATTTCTGGGAATTGCTTGTGTGGCGATGGCACACGAATTGTTATCTCCCAATGGGAATCTGAAACTCAATGTTGTGCTTGATTCCGAGGGGGGGCCGGTCTATAGCTTATATTACAAAGGAGAGCCGGTTGTAGAACCTTCTGCCTTGGGAATACTTATGGAAGAAGCGGATTTGTCAAATGGCTTCCGGATTCTTGATGCAACAAATTCTACTTTTGATGAAACTTGGATGCCTGTATGGGGAGAGTATGAAAAAGTCCGTAACCATTACAATGAACTTACTGTCACTTTCTCACAACCGGCAAAGCACGACCGTACGATGATTGTACGTTTTCGATTGTTTGACGATGGACTCGGATTCCGTTATGAGTTGCCGGAGCAGAAAACCATGAATTATCTGACGGTAAAAGACGAACTGACGGAATTCAATCTGACCGGTAATCATACACTCTATTGCATTCCCGGTGATTATGATACGAATGAGTTTGCCTATACTACTGCGGCCATTTCCGAAAGTGCGCGAAGCTATGGAACGTAATCTACGTAAAAAAGGATATGAAGCTAAAGCGACTTCATTCACAGTACAAACACCCCTTATGATAAAGACTACCGAAGGACTTTATATCAATATTCATGAAGCTGCCTTGGTAGATTATTCTGCCATGTTGCTGAATGTGGATGATAAAGAGTTTAACTTTTCTGCTCATCTTACTCCCGATAAATTAGGAAAGAAAGGATATCTGCAATTACCGTTGCATACCCCGTGGCGTACAATTATGGTTAGTGACGATGCACGTAGCATCCTTGCTTCTCAGTTGATTCTTAATCTGAATGAACCTTGTAAGCTGGAAGATACTTCTTGGATTAAGCCACAGAAATTTATCGGTGTCTGGTGGGAGATGTTTACTGGTGGAGGAGGTACATGGGCATATAGCGACTATTATAAGGCTAAACCCGGCATAACCGACTATTCAAAGTTAACTCCTAATGGACATCATCCGGCCAATACTGAACATGTGAAAGAGTACATAGACTTTGCGGCGGAGAATGGTATTGATGCTGGTATTGGTTGAGGGTTTGGAATGAAGGTTTGGGAAGATTGGGCATCCTATCGTAAGGATCGTCAGTTCCTTTTTGACAAACCTTATCCGGACTTTTGATGTTGCGGTACTACATGCCTATGCCAAATCAAAGGGGGGTAAAGATTATCATGCATCATGAGACGGCTGCTAATGCTGCCGATTATGAGCGGCAGCTGGATGTAGCCTTTCAATTTATGGTAGATAATGGCTATAATTCTGTAAAGACAGGATATGTGGGCTCAATCATTCCCCGTAGTGAATATCATTCCTCACAATGGATGAACAATCATTATATACATGTGGTGAAGCGTGCTGCTGATTATAAGATTATGGTAGATAGTCACGAGGCTGTTCGTCCCACCGGCTTGTGTCGGACCTGGCCCAACTGGGTAGCGCAAGAATCTGCCCGTGGTGGTGAGTTTGAATCTATGGGGGGCAATGATCCGGATCATACTTGTATCTTGCCGTTTACTCGGTTGAAGGGTGGTCCGATGGATTACACTCCTGGTATTTTCCAGACAAAACTTTCGTATTATAATAGTTCGAAACCTAAAGGTCAGGCGGGTACTACATTGGTAAAACAATTGGCTCTATATGTAACGATGCCCTCTCCGTTACAGATGGCAGCAGACCTGCCGGATAATTATCGCCGTTTTCCCGATGCGTTTCAATTTATTAAGGATGTAGCGGTGGATTGGAGCAATTCTTGGTATTTGGAAGCCGAACCGGGTGATTATATCACAGTGGCTCGTCAAGCCAAAGGAAAACAAGAGTGGTATGTAGGTGCTATTACCGACGAACATCCTCGTACGGCAACTATTCCTTTCTCTTTCTTACCCGAAGGAAGGAAATATATTGTTACCGTTTATGCAGATGGTCGGGATGCAGACTGGAAAGATAATCCGCAGAGCTATGACATCCGTCGTGGCATAGTAACGTCAAAGAGTGTGCTGCGTCAACCTTTGGCAAGTAGTGGAGGGGTGGCTATCAGTGTTCGAGAAGCAACAAAAGAAGAGGTAAAAGGATTGAAGAAATTATGAAGCTTGTCCGTACATAGTAATTATTATGTTGCGGATTTAATACAAGCATTTAAGAATTAAAGTTAGCAATTGGAAAGGCATAGTCCGTGAGGATTGTGTCTTTTTTCGTAAAATTATTCGTCATTTCTTATTTTCTTTATTATAATTTTTCTATATTTATGCCGTTATGGCGAATTGTTGACAGAATAGGAAAAGAATAGACCATTTAGGTATGAATAGAGAATGCCGGGGATTTGACATTTTATCATTCTTTAATCAAAATATAACCGTAAAATTTAGCTGTTTTGAAAAGTTTTCTTATATTTGCGGTGTTATTCATTGACATTTTGTTTGAATAGCGTGAAGTCAACAAGGTAATAACCTTTAAAACGTAATATTATGAATATCGAACGTATCATGGCCTCTTTAGAGGCAAAGCACCCCGGCGAGTCTGAGTATCTTCAAGCCGTAAAGGAAGTTCTTCTTTCCATCGAAGATATCTATAACCAACATCCTGAGTTCGAGAAAGCGAAAATTATAGAACGTCTGGTTGAACCTGACCGTATCTTTACTTTCCGTGTTACGTGGGTGGATGATAAAGGTGAAGTTCAGACGAACCTCGGTTATCGTGTGCAGTTCAACAATGCCATTGGCCCGTACAAAGGCGGTATTCGTTTCCATGCTTCCGTAAATCTTTCTATCCTCAAATTCCTGGGATTTGAGCAGACTTTCAAGAATGCCTTGACTACATTGCCTATGGGTGGCGGTAAGGGTGGTTCCGACTTCTCTCCGCGCGGAAAGAGCGATGCTGAAATCATGCGTTTCTGTCAGGCCTTCATGCTGGAATTGTGGCGTCACCTCGGTCCGGATATGGATGTTCCTGCCGGTGATATCGGTGTAGGCGGTCGCGAAGTGGGCTATATGTTCGGTATGTATAAGAAGTTGACTCGCGAATTTACGGGCACATTTACCGGTAAAGGATTGGAATTTGGCGGTTCGCTGATTCGTCCTGAAGCAACAGGATTTGGTGGCTTGTATTTCGTAAACCAAATGTTACAGACAAAAGGCATTGACATCAAGGGCAAGACCGTGGCTATCTCCGGTTTTGGAAATGTGGCTTGGGGTGCTGCTACCAAGGCTACCGAATTGGGTGCCAAGGTGGTTACCATCTCCGGTCCCGACGGTTACATTTACGACCCGAACGGTATCAGTGGCGAAAAGATAGATTATATGCTGGAACTCCGGTCATCGGGCAACGATATCGTAGCACCGTATGCCGACGAATTCCCCGGCTCTACTTTCGTGGCAGGCAAACGCCCGTGGGAAGTGAAAGCGGACATCGCTCTGCCTTGCGCTACCCAGAACGAGCTGAACGGCGAAGATGCACAACATCTCATTGACAACAAGGTGACATGTGTAGGAGAAATCTCCAATATGGGATGTACCCCCGAAGCTATCGACCTCTTTATTGAAAACAAGATTATGTATGCACCGGGCAAGGCTGTCAATGCAGGTGGTGTGGCTACCAGCGGACTGGAAATGTCGCAGAACGCCATGCACCTCAGCTGGAGTGCAGCCGAAGTGGATGAAAAACTCCACGCCATCATGCACGGAATTCATGCTCAATGCGTAAAATATGGGACAGAACCCGATGGCTACATCAACTACGTGAAGGGAGCGAATATCGCCGGTTTCATGAAGGTGGCTCATGCCATGATGGGTCAGGGAATTATCTAAGAGAGAAACTTTGTTTAGTTGTATTTGTATTTGTGGTTTGTGCTGCCCTACGCCTGTGAAGGTATCGGGCAGTACTTTTTTTATTCTCAATTAAAAAAGTTGTATCTTTGTATCCGAGAAACCATAAATGACAAAGAGATGTTACTACCTGAATTGAAACTGAGACGTGATAAAATACGCTCTCTCATGGCTCAACAAGAGATTGATGCCGCTCTTATCGCTTGCAATGTAAACTTAATCTATACGTACGGACGTGTCGTCAGCGGTTACTTGTATCTGCCGTTGAATGCTCCCGCCCGTTTATTCATCAAACGTCCTAACAATATTGAAGGGGAACATATTCATCCTATCCGTAAACCGGAACAACTGCCTGACTTACTAAAGGAATGTGGTTTGCCCATACCTGCGAGGTTGATGCTGGAGGGGGATGAGTTGTCTTTTACGGAATATAACCGTTTGGCTGCGTGTTTCCCTGAAACGGAGGTGCTTCCTTGTGGTACGGCACTTATCCGGAAGGCCCGAAGTGTCAAGACTGAAATAGAGATTGAGATGTTCCGTCGTTCCGGCATTGCACATGCTAAAGCTTACGAACAAATACCCTCGGTTTATAGACCAGGAATGACAGACCGCCAGTTATCCATCGAAATAGAGCGCCTGATGCGTCTGGAAGGTTGTCTGGGTATTTTTCGTACCTTCGGACAAAGTATGGAGATTTTTATGGGAAGTCTGCTGGCAGGAGACAATGCCACTGCGCCTGCCCCCTATGATTTTGCTTTGGGAGGCGAGGGACTTGACCCGTCACTGCCTATCAGTGTGAACGGTGCACTGTTGCAGCCCGGTCAGAGCTTTATGGTTGATATGGGGGGTAACTTCTATGGCTATATGGGAGACATGAGCCGTGTATTCTCTATCGGAAAGCTGCCGGAAAAGGCATATGTTGCCCATCAAGTTTGCCTGGACATACAAGAGGCTGTTGTAGAAAAAGCGAAACCGGGTGCTGTTTGTGAGGACCTTTACAATCTCGCTATCGATATTGTCACCAAAGCAGGCTTTGCCGACAACTTTATGGGAGCCACTCAAAAGGCCAAGTTTATCGGTCATGGCATCGGTTTGGAAATCAATGAAATGCCGGTATTGGCTCCGCGTATGAAGCAGGAGTTGGAGCCGGGTATGGTCTTTGCATTGGAGCCGAAAATTGTTTTGCCGGGCATTGGTCCCGTTGGTATCGAAAACTCTTGGGTTGTAACAGCGGAAGGAGTGGAGAAACTGACGTTGTGTAAGGAAGAGATTGTGGAACTTTGAAAATTGATAATGGATAATGGATAATGGAAAATTGCCATGCGGTTTCAATAAATACGCTGCACTGTTTATTTTTCCATTATCCATTTTCAATTATTTTACCCTTCTGTTAAGCTGATTATTCGCTTTCGAAGGTTTGGATTTACCAATCCGTTTTCCGGTTGGCTTGGCCTTGTTGCTCCGTTTGGGCTTTATGCCGGAATGGTTACTCGCCTTCATAATATTCACATAAGTAGTAGCGGGCTATAAAGTCCCAATATTGATGCAGTGTTTCTTTTCCTTTCAGGAAGGGAAGTTCCACATCGGGTAGAATTCCTTTGGCCATTCCGTATTTCAGCAGGTCGAACGGACACTCTCCGGGTTGGCAGAACATCTTGTAACCCTCTGCAGCAGCGCGTTTGGCATCGTACATCGGGTTATGTTCTTCACAGAAATAGGCGGCCACGTTGTGGGCTACGAGCATACCTTTGGCGTTGGCATAAATCACGAACTCTTTTTGGTATTCCAGGTCGGGCAATAGTGCGGACCGTTTGTTTTCCCATCCCAAGACATCGACAAAGAAAGTGCAAAGCTCCTTGTAATCGGTGAAGTATAGCAGCGGTTTCCCCTGGCTGTATTCCAGACAGCGGGCGGCATCTTTACTCAGTTTGGTTTCCGGAGTGACTTCCGGCAGCGGAGTAATGGGCATATCCAGTAAATCAAGTCCCATTACCCAAAGGAAGGAAGATTCTCCCTCGCTGATGGGAGCTTCTTCGAAACGTGCATCCATCAGTTCATAGGCGCTTTGGCTTAATGCAAGCAGGTCTTTGTCATAAGGACTGAACAAGGTGTATTCCTTGTCAAAAATACTGAATTGTGATTTCAATGTCCACAGTACGAATGCAATGTCTTCCTGATTTATTTCATCGGGCGTATAATCGTCACCCAGTGGATAGAACGGCAGGTAAGTTCCGTATACTCCTTGAAAGGCTTCGGAGAAAAGTTTCCAGCCTCCGCTTTGGGCAATGGCATCTTGAAAGTACATGCCGAGGGAGATGGCTGCGTCAATTTGGGTACGCAGGTCTTCCTTGTTGAACAAGGGAGAGGTCTTGACGAGGGGCAGGATGCTTGTGGCAAAGTCGAGGTACCATTTGTCCGTTGGCAGTACGTGGGTGCGTTCATTGGCCCCCAACCAATATTGCATGTTGATTGTTGTCATGATTTGTTTGTTTTAGATAAATATTATAGTCTTTTTAATGCCAATTTGATGACTTGTTCCACCGGTGCGCTTGGTTCTTCCTTCAAAATGGCAAGCACTACTTTTTGTGAGGGGGCTTGTGCAAAGCCCAGCATGGTAAGGGCGGCTACGGCTTCTTCTTGTACTTGTGCGTTGGCTGCCGATACCAGTGTACCTATGGTCCCTGCGTTGCCGGCTACAACGCTGCCGGTCTTGATTTTGTCTTTTAAATCCACAATTATCCGTTGGGCTGTTTTCAGCCCGATACCCTTGACTGTTTTCAGTAGAGTGGCGTTTTCCGTGCTGATGACATTTATCAGTTCGGATGGCGAGAGTGCCGAGAGAATCATGCGAGCTGTATTTCCGCCGATGCCTGAAACGGAGATGAGCAACAGGAATAGTTCGCGTTCCTGCTTGTCAGCGAACCCGTAGAGGACATAGGCGTCTTCACGGATAGCTTCGTATATATATAGTTTGCATTCTTTCTTGCCCTGGATGGCGGCATACGTGTTCAATGAAATATTGACGCCGTATCCCAGTCCGTTGCAGTCTATTATTGCGGTTGCCGGACTTAGTTCGGCAATTCCGCCTCTGATGTTATTCTATCATAATTCTTTTATCTTGTCGGCCCAAAATGCAGCCTTGCGTACATATCATCTGACGAATGTATGAATATTATTGGACTTTCACTCACTAAAAAAAGAAAAACTGTGTGAAACAGCAGGGAGTTCTGCCGATATAATAAATTAAAATGCTTACTTTTGTGCCGATAAAGTAGAAAACTGATAAATAAATTCATAAAAAGAATGAAAAAAGTAAGAGCAGCCATCGTTGGCTATGGTAATATCGGGCATTATGTGCTCGAAGCCCTGCAAGCAGCTCCCGATTTCGAAATTGCCGGTGTAGTACGCCGTGCCGGAGCTGAAAACTGTCCTGCGGAACTGAGTGCATATCCCGTTGTGAAGAATATCAAGGAACTGAAAGGCGTGGATGTTGCTATCCTTTGTACGCCTACCCGCAAAGTGGAAGAGTATGCAAAGGAGATCCTTGCTTTAGGCATTCATACT
>ENA-OQCU01001067-OQCU01001067.1-human-gut-metagenome-genome-assembly--contig:-NODE-1067-length-10226-cov-5.787108_pt1 | contig 10226 bp, 8 predicted proteins | sample MGYA00242504_ERZ504590 | MGnify/ENA primary metagenome ERZ504590 (study PRJEB26092, sample SAMD00036318) | human gut metagenome | host: Homo sapiens | study: EMG produced TPA metagenomics assembly of...
TATTATGATGGCAATCCTACACTGTTTATCTCGCGAAGTTCGGGCTGTCTGAAACGACTACCGGATATATCTATTCCGCGTTCTATGCATCTATCTATATTCTGGCATTGGCAGGCGGTATCATTGCCGATAAGACTTAAAAACTTCAAAGGCACTATCCTGCCGGTCTGGTGATGATGGCGGTGGGTTATCTGATTATTGCCATTCCTACTCCTACGCCTGTTCCCAGCATGGGACTTTACCTGGGACTGACTTGTTTCGGACTTCTGGTCATTGCTTTCGGTAACGGTCTGTTCAAGGGTAATCTTCAGGCATTGGTGGGTCAGATGTACGATGATCCCAAGTACTCAAGCCTGCGCGACTCCGGTTTCCAGATATTCTACATGTTCATTAACATCGGCGGTTTCTTCGCTCCGTGGATTGCTATCGGTGTGCGCAACTGGTGGCTGAAGGTCAACAACTTCGACTATGATGCCACTTTGCCCGAACTTTGTCACCAATTCCTTAAAGAGGGCGACAAGATGGCTCCCCAGGCTATGGAGAATCTTACGGCTCTGGCAGACAAGGTTACGCTCGACGGCAGCCATGTGGCTGATATGGGTGCGTTTGTCAACAACTACCTGGATGTGTTTAACCGCGGTTTCCAATATGCTTTCATGGCTGCCATTGTTGCCATGTTGATTTCATTGGTAATCTACCTGGTCAACAAGAACCGTTTCCCCGACCCGGCAAAGAAGGTTGTAGCTGCCAAGGAACAGAATGCTACCGTAAGCAAAGAAGAAATCAAGATGAGCGCAGCCGAAATCAAACAGCGTATTTATGCCCTGTTCGCAGTGTTCGGTGTGGTAATTTTCTTCTGGCTGTCGTTCCACCAGAACGGTTATTCGCTGACTTACTTTGCACGCGACTATGTAGACTTGAGCGTAATCGATATTGACCTTGGCTTTACCCGCATCAAGGGTGCTGAAATATTCCAGTGCGTAAACCCGTTCTTTGTGGTATTCCTCACTCCGTTTATCATGTGGCTGTTCGGCGCATTGAAGAAAAAGGATAAAGAACCGTCCACTCCGATGAAGATTGCCATCGGTATGGGCATTGCGGCACTGGCATACGTGTTCCTGATGATATTCTCGTTCACTTTGCCTGCCAAAGATGCGTTGAGCACGATGAGTGCCGCCGAAATCAATGCCATCCGTGTGACTCCGTGGATTATGATAGGTTTGTACTTCATCCTTACGGTTGCCGAGTTGTTCATCTCACCGCTGGGACTGTCTTTCGTGTCCAAGGTTGCTCCCCCTCATTTGCAGGGTCTGATGCAGGGTTGCTGGCTGGCTGCAACGGCAGTAGGTAATTCGCTGCTTTTCGTTGGCGGTATCCTTTATACCACTGTTCCAATCTGGGCATGCTGGTTGGTTTTCGTGGGTGCAACGGGCGCTTCCATGATTGTGATGCTCTCAATGGTTAAATGGCTGGAGAGAGTAGCGAAATAATAGAGAAAACGTAAAGGTCAACTTTGGAATTGCAGAGTTGACCTTTACAGTTATAATGTAGCCCTTTAGAAACGTAATGTAGCTCTTTGGAAACGCAGTGTAGCCCTTTGGATTCCATGATGCGGTCCGCTGCTTATTCTTCGATTTTCAACTGCATGATGTAGTCGTTCATATAATATCCGTTTCCTATCGGAAAATCTCCCTCTCTGGATTTCTTCATCCCCATGTGCTCGTAAAAACCTACCGCTTTGTTGTTGCGGTTTACGTTCAGCTCCATGATGCACGGGGCGGGATGCACATCCCTGATGTATTTCACAGCTTCGCGAAACAGGAAACTCCCGCAGTGTGCGCCCTGATAATAAGGAAGCACATAAATCTTTTGCAGGTGAAACAGGTCTTTTCCTTGTTGCTGTACGGATACATAACCCGCCGCTTCGCACTCCTCACAGGCAATGAGGTACACATGCCCCTCTTCTTCCATCTGTTGGCGGATGCTCTCTAAGGAGTACATCCATTCCATCATATATTCGATTTGTTCTTTTGAAAGAATTTCTTTGTAAGTTTCGGGAAATATCTGCCAGGCGAGCTTATGGATTAACCCGCAATCGGCGCTTGTTGCTTTTCTGATGGTAAACATGTTTTGCTGCGTTTATATTAATATGATGCAAATATAGCATACTTTGTTTCAAACAGAAACCAAACTGCAATTATTTGTGGCATATCAACGGGAATTTTGCGGGTGCGACAGGCGCAGCCCGGATTGCTCTCCGGTCATATATACTCTTAAATAATATTAATGTAAGGTACTTTGTAATACAAGGTACTAAGATAATACATATATTTGTGCCATACAAAGGATGCAGGTATGGCATTTTTTGTTGTAAATAGTCAAACCATTTAATAACATATACGAATTATGGACGTTAATAATGTAAAGTCGCAGATGCGCAAGGGCATGCTTGAATATTGTATCATGCTGTTGCTCCATAAAGAGCCGGCTTATGCTTCGGATATTATACAGAAACTGAAGGAAGCGCGGCTCATTGTGGTGGAAGGTACGCTCTATCCGCTGCTCACCCGTTTGAAGAACGATGATTTGCTGAGTTACGAATGGATAGAGTCCACGCAGGGACCGCCTCGCAAATACTATAGGCTGACCGCAAAAGGAGAGGCTTTTCTGGGCGAGCTGGAGGTGTCCTGGCGCGAACTGAGCGATACGGTCAATCATATTGCCAACAATTAGCATGAAGCATGTTGGGCTATTGAAGAGTAATGAAAGAATAATAAAAAAACATTAACGTGAAAAGACATTAACGGTAAATTTTAGGAGGAACGGTTTTTCATATCGATGAAGATGCCTACCGCCTTTTGGATAATTATTTAAGCAACCTGAAGATACATTTCCGTAAGGAAGCCGGTGCAGACGAGATAATCGATGACATTGAACGCCGTATCTCCGAGCTTTTTACGGAGAAGCTTGCTGCGGGTTCGCAGGTGATTACCATTGCCTATGTGGAAGAAGTGATTGCCCGCATGGGAAAGCCGGAAGAACTGGAGCCTGATGCAGGAGATGCCGCTTCCGGAAACGGCAGTTGGGATGGCAGCACCATGCCGGCATACAGGTGCAGGCGCTTCCGCAACTGCGGAGAAAGTGTCTCACCATTTCTATCGCAATCCCGACGATAAGATGTTGGGCGGTGTGGTGAGCGGATTGGCTGCCTATTGGGGTTGGGACGTGACGATGTTGCGTCTGGTGCTTGTAATAATCATGATTTTCGGATTCAAGCTCCTGATACCCGCCTATATCATTTGCTGGATAATCGTTCCGGAAGCCCGCACGGCAGCCGAGAAACTGAGTATGCGGGGCGAGGCGGTTACGGTGGATAATATAGGCAAGACGGTGACCGGCGGTTTTGAGAAGGTGGCAAACGGCGTGAACGATTATATGAGGTCCGACAAGCCTCGCACTTTCCTGCAGAAACTGGGCGATGCCCTGGTTATGGTGGTGGGGCTGTTCCTTAAAATCTGCCTGGTGATATTCGCTATCATCTGCAGTCCGCTGCTGTTTGTGTTCGGAGTGGTGTTCGTAGCCCTGCTTTTTGCTGCCGTAATGGTGGCCATCGGCGGTGGGGCAGCACTTATCTCGATGTTCCCTACTTTTAATGTAGTATTGCCTGCCTCTCCGTTATCGGCCATTGTGATGTATATTGCAGGTATCCTGGTAGTGGGCATTCCGTTGGTAAGCCTCGTTTGGATGATATTCAGCCAGATATTCAAGTGGCAGCCTATGGTTTCCGGCCTGAAATGGACATTGGTCATTCTTTGGATTGTAAGTGCGTGTGTCTTTGGCATCTGCTTCGTAATGCAGGGAGCGACGTTCCCGATATTGGGCGTGCTGGTCTGACAAGCGAGGGCATGGCATAGAAAAAAAGGAAGCCGGCAACATCACTGCAACGATGTGCCGGCTTTCTTTTTTCATATTCTTTTTTATCTGCTTTCTTTATTGTTTTGCAGGCTTCAGCCACTTATCCAGCCATTCAAAGAATGTGCGCTGCCACAGAACGCCGTTTTGCGGTTTCAGCACCCAGTGGTTCTCATCGGGATAGATAAGCAGCTGGTCCACGCGCTTGACCATGACGCTCTCGTTGATGCTCTGGTCGGCACGGCCGATGAAGTAGCGGTAGAGGTCGAGGTCCATATAATACATGGTCTTGACGAAAGGCAGAGGCTGGTAGACGAAGATGTTGTCCACGTAGAAGGTATGCTTGGGCAGCACCATGCCGCACTTGCGCAGCACCTCAGTGCGGTACATGACCGAGTGCATCAGCAGGTTCTGGTCGGGGCGGAAGTGGCCGACGTGCATCCAGGTGAACAGACGCTCCTGCGGGAAGATGTTGGTGTACCGCACAGTGTGGCTGGTGCCGTCCTCGGTGTGCTCGTAGACATAGTTGCAGATCATGAGGTCGGGGGCGGTGCCGCGGGTCACGAGGGTGTGCAGGCGGGCCAGCACCTTCTGGAGGGCGTCGGTGTCCAGCCAGTCGTCGCTGTCCACGACCTTGTAGTAGAGGCCGGTGGCGTTGCGGATGCCCTGGTTGACGCCCTCGCCGTGGCCGCCGTTCTCCTGATGGATGGCCTTGACGATGGTGGGGTACTTGGCAGCGTACTCGTCGCAGATGGCCGGGGTCTCGTCCTTCACGGAACCGTCGTCCACGAGGATGATCTCGGCCTGCTCCTCGGCGGAGAGCAGCGTTTCGATGCAGTGGCGCATATATGCCGCCGAGTTGTAGCACGGGACGGCAAAGGTGATGAGTTTCTGTTGCATAAAAATAAGCTCCTTATCGTGCTTGCCCGGCCATGTTCAGAACAAAATGGGCCGGAGATGGAGATATGTGTTCTTATTATAGCATTTTCGCGCACAAAAAGCTAGGAACACCAGCAAATACCTGCCAAAAAACGACGACAGAAGAGCGATCTGATACCATTTCGGGCCGGGCTGTGCTATAATAATACGGATACAGATTTGAAAAACGCAGGAGGCACCCATGGCAGACCCGCATTCTATCTTGAAAAAAGTTTTTGGCTACGACAGTTTCCGCCCGGGGCAGGAGGACATCGTCCGGCGGCTGCTGGACGGGCAGGATGTGCTGGCGGTGATGCCCACCGGTGCGGGCAAATCCATCTGCTATCAGGTGCCGGCGCTGCTTCTGCCGGGAATCACCATCGTGGTGTCGCCGCTGGTCAGCCTGATGAAAGACCAGGTGGGGGCGCTGGTGCAGGCGGGGGTGGCGGCGGCTTTCCTCAACAACAGCCTCACCGACAACCAGAAGGCCCTCATGCTCCGCCGCGCCCGGGAGGGCTGGTATAAGATCATCTATGTGGCCCCGGAGCGGCTGGAAATGCCGGGCTTCCAGCGCTTCGCGCAGGAAAAGCTCATCAGCATGGTGACGGTGGACGAGGCCCACTGCATCAGCCAGTGGGGGCAGGACTTCCGCCCCAGCTATCTGCGCATCAAGGCGTTCGTGGACAGCCTGCCGAATCGCCCGGTGGTGGGCGCGTTCACGGCCACGGCGACGGCCCGGGTGCGGGACGACATCCGCAGCCACCTCGAGCTCCATCAGCCCTATGAGGTGACGACCGGCTTCGACCGGCCCAACCTCTACTTCGAGACGCGCCGCGCCCTGCCCAGCCAGAAGCCGAAGGAGCTGCTGGACCTTGTGCTCCGGGAGGGCGACAACGCGGGCATCGTCTATTGCAGCACTACGAAGCAGGTGGACGAGACGGCCCGCCTGCTCCAGAGCCGGGGCATCCGGGCAGCGGCCTACCATGCCAAGCTGGACGCGGATACCCGGCGGAAGAATCAGGACGATTTCCTCTACGACCGCGTTCAAATCATGGTGGCGACCAACGCCTTCGGCATGGGCATCGACAAGCCCAACGTCCGGTTCGTCATCCACTATAATATGCCCAAGGATCTGGAGAGCTATTATCAGGAGGCGGGCCGTGCGGGCCGCGACGGTCTGCCGTCCCGCTGTATCCTGCTCTACTCCGGCACAGACGTGCGCACCATCCGCTTCTTCATCGACAAAGAGATGGAGGCGGACAACGGCCTGCCCGCCGACGTCAAGGCCGAGGCCGCCCGCAAGGCGGAAGAGCGGCTCAAGTATATGACCTTCTACTCCACCACCCAGAAGTGCCTGCGGCGGTTCATGCTGAACTATTTCGGCGAGGCCGCACCTGAAAAGTGCGGCAACTGTTCCTGCTGCCTCTTTGCCGAGCAGAACGCGCAGGAGGTGGAACAGCGCGCTGCCGCCGCAAAGCAGAGGGCCGCGGCCAACTCCCGGCGGCTGTCGTCCCGCCGTGCTGCTGCCGGCGGCGACCTCAGCGAGGCAGACGAGAAGCTGCTGGCCGCGCTCTACGCCCTCCGCAAGCGTCTTGCAGCGAAGCAGAATGTTCCGGCCTACATGGTGTTCAGCGACGCGACCCTCCGCGAGATGGTCCAGAGCAAGCCCCTGAGCATGGATGAGTTTTTGAACATCACCGGCGTCGGCGAAAAGAAAGCCGCCCGCTATGGCATGGCCTTCCTGCGGGCCATTGAGGATATGGTGGGGAGCAGAGAATAAGAAAAGGCGCAGATCTTCCACGAGCCAAGAGGCTCGTTGTGGAAGATCTGCGCTTTTGTTTATCATTCCATCGTATGGGTGGAGAACACTTTTTCGTCCTGCCACCACACCGGCTGCCCGGCGGCGAGGGACTTGGGAACATCCAGCAGACGCTGGTTCCGGCTGCCCCGGAAGCGGAGGGAGATGTCGTGCTCAGCCTCCACGAAGCGGCCATCCACCAGCACATCCAGCAGACTCAGCAGCTCGTCGGTAACTTCACACCGCGCGTGGCAGGGGACTTTGCCGGTCAGCTGCTCCCAGGTGTAGCCGGAGTAGCACCAGACCGTTTTCTTCGGGTAAAGGGCTTTGAAATTTTGCACGAAGGTCACCAGCTCCCGCTGGTTCTCCGGCTCCATCGGCTCGCCGCCCAGCAGGGAGAGGCCCGTGATATAGTCCGGCTTGCAGGAGGCGAACACCTCGTTGCGGACGGGCTTGTCGAAGGGCTGGCCATAGCCGAAATCCCATGCCACCTCATTGAAGCAGCCGGGGCAGTGGTGGCGGCAGCCGGAAACGAAGACGCTGGTGCGGACGCCCGGCCCGTTGGCGATGTCGTAATATTTAATAGTCGCGTAGTTCATAAATCAGACCTGAAAGCAGAGCACGCTGCTTTGCCTTGCAATTTTTTTGTGCTTGGGTAGCTTGCCAATGGCTTTCCCCTCTGGGGGAGCTGGCGCGAAGCGCCTGAGAGGGTCACAAGTGCAACACCCGATCCTTGATCTCCTGCGTCCGGCCCTGGTTCCAGAACTGGGTGCCGATATAGCCGCAGGTGCGGCGGGCGACATTCAGCTTGTTCTGGTCACGGTTGCCGCACTTGGGGCACTCCCACACCAGCTTGCCGTCGTCCTCGACGATCTTGATCTCGCCGTCGTAGCCGCAGCACTGGCAGTAGTCGGACTTGGTGTTCAACTCGGCGTACATGATGTTGTCGTAGATGAACTGCAGCACGCTCATGACCGCCTCGAGGTTGTCCTGCATATTGGGGACTTCCACATAGCTGATGGCACCGCCCGGAGACAGCTTCTGGAACTCGCTCTCGAACTTCAGTTTGGTGAATGCGTCGATGTGCTCGGAGACATGGACGTGGTAGCTGTTGGTGATATAGTTCTTGTCGGTGATGCCGGGTACGATGCCGAACCGCTTCTGCAGGCACTTGGCGAACTTGTAGGTGGTGGATTCCAGCGGGGTGCCATAGAGGGAGTAGTCCATGTTCTCGGCCTTCTTCCACTCGTTACACTTGTCGTTCATGTGCTGCATCACGCTGAGGGCGAAGGGCTTTGCGCCGGCGTCGGTGTGGCTCTTGCCGGTCATATATTTTACGCACTCATACAGGCCGGCGTAGCCGAGGCTGATGGTGGAGTAGCCGCCGAAGAGCAGCTTGTCGATCTTCTCGCCCTTCTTGAGGCGGGCCAGTGCGCCGTACTGCCACAGGATGGGGGCGGCGTCGCTGGGGGTACCCAGCAGGCGCTTGTGGCGGGCCTGCAGAGCACGGTGGCAGAGGGCCAGACGCTCGTCGAATATCTTCCAGAACTTATCAAAGTTGCCGCCGGAGCTGAGGGCCACGTCCACCAGATTGATGGTCACGACGCCCTGATTGAAGCGGCCATAATACTTGGGCTTGCCGGTCTCGGGGTCAACATAGGGGGTCAGGAAGCTGCGGCAGCCCATGCAGGTGTAGCAGTGGCCCTCGCCATTCTTGTCTACCTTCAGCTCGAGCATCTTCTTCTCGGAGATATAGTCGGGGACCATCCGCTTGGCGGTACACTTGGCAGCCAGCTCGGTCAGGTAGTAGTAGGGGTCGCCGGGGTGGATGTTGTCCTCTTCCAGCACGTAGATGAGTTTGGGGAAGGCGGGGGTGATCCAGACACCGGCCTCGTTCTTCACGCCCTGATAGCGCTGACGGATGGTCTCCTCGATGATGATGGCGAGGTCAGCTTTCTCCTGCGCATTGCGGGCTTCGCCCAGATACATGAACACGGTGATGAAGGGGGCCTGGCCGTTGGTGGTCATGAGGGTGACGACCTGATACTGGATGGTCTGGACGCCGCGGTTGATCTCGCTGCGCAGGCGGCGTTCCACGATCTCACGCTTGCGCTCGTCAGAGACATCCAGACCCTCCATCTCGGCCTCGACCTCGGCAGCGATCTTCTTGCGGGAGACGTCCACGAAGGGGGCAAGATGGGTCAGGCTGATGCTCTGACCGCCATACTGGTTGGAAGCCACCTGTGCAATGATCTGGGTGGCGATGTTGCAGGCGGTGGAGAAACTGTGGGGCTTCTCAATATAGGTGCCGGAGATGACGGTGCCGTTCTGGAGCATGTCGTCCAGATTGACGAGGTCACAGTTGTGCATGTGCTGGGCAAAATAGTCGGAGTCGTGGAAGTGGATAAGGCCTTCCTGATGCGCCTTAACGATCTCCGGGTCCAGCAGCAGGCGGGCAGTCAGGTCTTTGGAGATCTCACCGGCCATATAGTCGCGCTGGACGCTGTTGACGGTGGGGTTCTTGTTGGCGTTCTCCTGCTTGACTTCTTCGTTCTGGCACTCGATGAGGCTCAGGATGCGCTCGTCGGTGGTGTTGGTCTGGCGCTTGAGGCTCTGGATATAGCGGTAGGTGATATAGTGGCGGGCGATGTCATGGGCCTTGATGTCCATGAGCTGGTTTTCCACCATATCCTGTACCTCTTCCACGCTGACAGCGCGGTTGAGTGCCTGACACTGGTCGGTCACAGCTGCGGCGATGTCAGTGATCTGCTCCCGGGAGAGACGGGCCTTGCCGCCTACCGAATCGCTGGCCTTGGTGACAGCGGTGATGATCTTGGTAATATCAAAAGGCACTTCCGCACCGTTGCGTTTGATGATCTTCATAGCGCTCCTCCTGTTTCGCGTATACAGTGTGAACGGGTGTCTCCTGATACAAGAGGCACCCGCAACTCTCATTGGTCGTTGGTACTATCATATCACTATTTAGTGATATGTCAATGGAAGAACCACTACATTTTGTGTTTTGTAGCTTTCGCCAAAAATAGAGGAAAATTTCCGGAACAAAATTTGAGACGAAACCTCTTGACAATCTGCACAAAGGAAGTAGTGCTTTCCGCAGGGTAATAAAGGCCATTGTCTATACTGTGCCCCCTTATATAATACATTATAAAAGACAAAAGACTTTGCCTGAAGAATCCAAGAGGATGAAGCGGATTTGAGTCAGCGCGAAAAAACCTGAAAAAACTTGCAAAAAGGCGTTGACATCCGGCCCGGTGTATGGTATTATACTTGAGCGCCAAGCGCTGAGACAAAAGAATGACTTCTGAGTCCCGGCTGGAAGTAAAACGAAAAGAACCAATAGACGTCCGAAAGTTCCGGTCAGCGCCGAGAAACTGAGAATGCTCCAAGTTCGCCGGAGAAATCCGAATCACGAAAAACTTCGAAAAAAGAGCTTGACAAAAAATCACTTCTGTGATAAAATGAACAAAGCTGTCAGCCGCATGGCTGAGGCGCAAACAGGAACCTTGAAAATTGAACAATATCGAAAAACTTGTAACGGAAACCTATTTTCGTGTTGGAAAAAACACGTTAAACAATT
>ENA-OQCU01001069-OQCU01001069.1-human-gut-metagenome-genome-assembly--contig:-NODE-1069-length-10224-cov-3.439933_pt1 | contig 10224 bp, 12 predicted proteins | sample MGYA00242504_ERZ504590 | MGnify/ENA primary metagenome ERZ504590 (study PRJEB26092, sample SAMD00036318) | human gut metagenome | host: Homo sapiens | study: EMG produced TPA metagenomics assembly of...
AAACCATAATCATGACAGACGACAAATAATGACAAAAATCCTATATCAAACATCAAATGTAGAATTAATTGAAGCATAATAAATGCCGGATGAAATATCATATTTCTATCCGGCATTTCATTATAACCTCATATTTTTCGCTTAAACTTCATTTCATTAAATTTCTCCCATTTCAACAACAAAAACCGCCACCAGCGAGCTTACCAGCAGAAACATCGGATAAAACAGATACGGCAGTATATTAAAGGCTGACACCTCATGCCCCAGCTCGTGTACTGCCGATATAGCCACGAGCATCTGCGCTCCATATGGTATCATCCCCTGAAAAATGCACGAAAATGTATCCAGTATAGACGCTGTTTTACGCGGAGTTATATCATATTTCTGAGCCATTTCCTTTGCTATCGGATTTGCCATAACTATAGCAACTGTGTTGTTGGCAGTGGCAATATCGATAAGTCCTACCAGAAGTCCCATACCGAGCAGTCCACCTCTTTTGCCCTTGAATGTCCGGTAAATTCCAGAAAGCAGGGCATCAAATCCGCCATATTCACGGATCAACGCACACATGGCTGCCACAAGCACTGCGACCATACAGGTTTCAAACATGCCTGACGCTCCACTTCCCATATTGGTAAGCAGATCGTATGGTGCTGTATTTCCTGTTGCGAGCATTATGACCGTTCCCGATATGATTCCTATTATAAGAACTACAAATACATTTATTCCGGCAATTCCACCGAACAGCACAAGAATATACGGTACTATCTGCAACAGATGATATTCCTGCGATACAGCGCCCGCGATATCTGTCCTGAATGACAGAATTGCTATAACAACCAGCGTCATTACTGCCGCCGGAAGTGCAATGAAAAAATTCTCCCTGAACTTGTCCTTCATCTGACAGCCCTGTCCGTTACATGCGGCAATGGTCGTATCTGATATAAAGGAAAGGTTGTCTCCGAACATTGCGCCACCCATTACGGAGCCTATACAAAGCGGCAGACCAAAGCCCGATGCATCCGATACTGCTGCCGCTATCGGCACAATCAGTGTTATGGTTCCAACCGATGTCCCCATCGCAATAGACACAAAACATGCCACGACAAAAAGCACCATCACCGCGAACCTTGCCGGTATCAGTGACAGCATGAAATATGCCACGCTCTCCGCACTGCTTCGTCCTACTACACCCACGAACGCTCCCGCTGTAAGGAAAATGAGCAGCATTGTTATGATATTTTTGTCAGCCAGTCCCTGTGCCATTATCTCAAGCTTTTGGTCGAATTTCACACTATGATTCTGCAGACATGCCACCAGTATTGCCACGAGAAATGCTATTATGATGGGCACATTATAAAACCCCATCGGAATTTTCATTACATATTCAAAAAGTATTCCCAATCCCAGATACAGTACGAGAAATACTGCTATTGGTAACAGGGCTATTGGATTTTGTTTTTTCACGTTTATAAGTTTCCTTGACAATTTTTTTAGCAATTTTCATCATAAGTAATCATCATTAGTATGTCAATAATAATATGCTATTTATTATAATTTTATGTAACTGTTCAGTACCTTCACAGTTGTGAGCCGCAAGTGTTTCGCACTGAGTTAAAAGGATAGCACGATGTAAATGTGTTATTTCCCGGTTTATTCGCTCAAAAATTCAGTCACCTTTTCTATCTGCGCACTATTGTACTCCATGTATTCCAGATAATACTTTTTCACGGTCTCATTCTGCACTTCTTTTTTATAGAGCCACTGTCTTGTTTTAGCCTCCGGTGCAAACAGCACTGCCTGATATTGTGGAGAAAATATCTCATCGAGGCTGCAGGCTGATTTGTCCAGCACGCAATTGTAGTCCATATTTTTTTCCGCAAAATACCGGTTCAATGCTTCCGCAAACTTTTTTGCTTTTCTCACATGGACAGCATATTCCACCGGATTATACGGCTCTCCTTCTATTACCGGCACCTGCCACACTAAAATACATTTTTTCATCTCTTTGTACTCCTCATTTTTTGCCAAATTTATATAGATATCTTTATTAAATTTTGAAGCTTTAACAGTGTTATCAGTATCTCTATTTGCTATACATACTACCACCATAAGAAAAAACAAACAATATATATGTGCTATTTGGTATGATTTCGGTGCCATTTGACACAATCTACTGTTATGGTGAATTTATATCTAATAAATTTAATTATAGTTTTATGTAATGGTATCTGGCACCAATATGGTCAAAATCATTGTTTGCATATTCACTATACTCTTTTATGCACAAAAAAAGCAATCACTATGGTATGAACGACACTTTTTAGGTATGAACGACATAGTGATTACTTTTTTATATAACTTTTTCCTATTATTAATTATATATTTATTGATACAATAAATCTTTCATTTTCCTGAGATATTCTCATATCTTCCATCATATTTTTTTATCAGTTCTCCTTACATTTTCTAACACAATACCATGATTCAGCTTATTCCTCTTTTGTAGTAATAAACTTTTGTTTTTGATTATAATACTCTCCATATCATAACTGTTACAAACCGAGATAAATATTTGTGAATTATAACCGACTATCTCAAACTCAATTATTCTTTTGTCCTCTTGTATTTTTTCGCATGCCTCTATGGCATTATTTAAGAGATTCGATATTATTGTGCACCGTTTCTTTCCCCCAACAGCCACCGGCGAAGCTCGTATATATGTCCCTTACAATATCATATATTTATGTAATTGTCGCGGTCTACCTCTATCACGGTATAGTAATTCTTTCCAAGCTTTTTCCTGACATTTTCCTGTATTGCATTGCATATATCATCATCTGAGGTGATATAGCCGAATGGAACCGCAATGTCAAAAATCCAGATTCGTATGTGTATCACCCCTGATAATACGGAAATCGTGCATATTTATGTGCGAATCAAGCCCTTTTATCACAGAGAGCACCTCGGCCTTCAGTCCGGCTACCTCCTCGTCCTCTATCGCTACCGGGTCCATGTGGATGGTCACTATACAGCCCATCTCCCTTCGTATCCTGCGCTCCAGATTATCGATTATATCGTGCAGCTCGACCATATCTCCGTCCTCCGGCACCTCTGCATGAAACGATACTATCCTGTGTCCCGGTCCATAATCATGCACCATAAGGTCATGCATACCGAGTATGTTTTTGTCAAAGTCCAATACCATCTCCTTGAGTCTATCGACAAACTCCGGCTCCGGCTTTGCTCCAAGCAGCGGGTCTATCGCCTCTCTGGCTGACGATATTCCTGAATAGAATATAAACAATGACACAAATACACCGCCTATTCCATCCAGATTGAATCTTGAAAAGTGCGCTATGAGTGTGGCTGCAAGTACTACAGATGTAGCGATACAGTCTGACAGACTGTCCCTGCCTGTCGCCTCGAGTGTTGATGAATCAAGCTTTTTTGAAAAATAGAAATTGTATACCGCCATGACGCATTTTACGGCTATTGATGCCAGTAGTATCGCTACAATAAGCCATGAAAACTCTATGTCCTGCGGCTTTATGATTTTGCCAAAGGAATCCCTGAACAGCTCAAAGCCCATGATGAGTATGATTGCTGCAACTGCCAGTGTAGCCACATACTCCATCCTCGCATGTCCGTATGGATGCTCCTCGTCGGCTCTCTGTGCCGCCATCTTGAAGCCTGCTATCGTGATGATTGAAGAGCCTGCATCTGACAGGTTGTTGAATGCATCCGCAGTGATTGAGATTGCACCGCTAAACATTCCTGCAAATAGCTTGCCGGCAAAGAGTATGAGGTTTAAAAATATACCGACTATACCGCACAGCATGCCATATTTATTTCGTTTTTCAATGTCTGTTTCTGTCTTTGGCATTTACTTTACCTCTATTTTTATTTTATATCCTGATTTACAGCTTATTTCACCGCTCCGAATCTGTTGAACGGGTAATATCTGAATATTGCTTTTGCAAGTATATCGTCCTTAGACACATATGTGTGCTCCCAGACTCTTGCGTCTGATGAGCCATTTCTGTTGTCACCGAGCAGCAGATATGAGTCCTGTGGCACCTTAAACTCGTAAGGTCCGGCATTTACTGTCCACGGATCCTCACCGCTCTGGTTTGACTTGAGATAATCCTCCTCAAGCGCCTCACCGTCTATATACACCTGACCGTCCTCTATGGTGACTGTCTCTCCCGGCAGACCTATTACACGCTTGATGTATTTCTCAGAAGGCGAATCCGGTGCATTGAATATGACTATATCCCCTCTCTTTGGGTCTGAAAATGTATATGCGAGCCTGAAGCCAAATATGTCATCTCCAATCTGTATGGTATTCTCCATCGAGCCTGACGGAATATTTGCATTTATAATAACATAGTTCTTTATGAGTATTGCCGCTACAATGGCGAATGCGATTGTTAACACCCAGCTTAAGATTTCCTTGACAGGTGTAGTTTTTTCCTCATGGCTTTTTGGCTCCATCTCATCGGTTGTTTTTGTGTCTTCATCGTTGTTTAAGTCTAATATCTCCATTTTCATGTTCTCCTTATTCATGCTTCAATAAGTGTTTGATAATATATGTCATGGCTGTACAGCCTTATGGTGCCATCCACCACTTTATAAAGTCCTTCCTTGTAAAATAAAGACTTGTAAGCCCGTAATCTGCGATTTCCATTATGGATTCCCGCATTTACACTTATTATCTTCCGTTTATTATATTTTCCGGTGTGGTCTGCATGATTTCCTGCGCGTAGTCATCACCGAACTTCTTTGCCACGTACTCATAGCATTTTTTCATGTTGCAGACACGCTCCTTTGTGCCATGGCTGTCGCTTGCTATTACATCAACAAGTCCTGCCTTCAAAAGCTTCTTTGTATATCTCTTGAAGTGTCTGCCATCTATGCCGAGCACTGAGTCTGCATTGACCTGTATGAGCGCTCCCAGCTCCTGCAAATCCTCTATACGGCTTATATCACTGAGACACTCATATCTCTCTACATGTGCTATCACCGGTATATATCCTGCAAATATAGCTTCGCGCGTCATCTTGTATATAAACGAGTATTCGCTGGAATGTGAATACTCTGTGAGTATATACTGTGTATCTGCCAATGTATGACACAGCCCACCATGAAAGGCATCTATCATATCGGTTGCCACATGATACTCTGTGCCGAGCTTTAATTCTATTCCAAGCTTATTTGCATATGGCATCAGCTTTTTATAGTGTCGCTCTATCTTTTCAAGCGGATGCTTAAACATTCCATTGGCGCAGGTGCGGTGTGAGGATTATGCCTGTGATGCCCTGCTTTTTGGCTATCTTGAGCATCTCTACCGATTCCTCGAGCGACTTTGAGCCGTCGTCCACTCCGTATAATAAATGGCAATGTATATCTATCAAAATTCATGATCCTCCGTTTTGTTTTCCTGAACTATCATTATACTATATACAGATTTTCGTGCAATTCTTTAGATATTAAATTTTTCTTCTTTTTGTTGGGAGGGCGTGGCGTAAGCGCCGGGCATCCGTGCATCGCACACGCACTCCCGCGCCTGCTACGCTACGCTGCTAAGAGACTGTACGAATTATGCCTTGGGGTGGTTCTATGCTTGACGAAACCGGCTTTTATGCGCCGTCCGTGGCGCATAACGCCTTGCCCGGCCGTCCATGGCCGGGCATTTCTGTTTTTCTTGGGCATAATTCTACAGTCTCTAAGCAGCTTCGCTATTCGCCTGCGTGGGAGTGCGTGTGCGCTGCCGGATGCCCGGCGCTTACGCCACTTACGTTGTGACAGTATTTTACGATTTTAGATTTGCGGTTTTTTTAGTTATTGGTTGGTTGCAAGCTTGACACCTTGCTGTCAAGCTTGCGTTTGAAATGTTATTTTTTTGGTGGATTACTACGATATCTCATGATGACAATTAACATATGTGTCAGTTTTCAGATATATCACATATAATAAGTATTCGAGGTCCAAATATCAAAGATATTTGAACCTCGGGGGATTATGCTATAATACTATAATGCCATAGCACCATAGCACTATAGCGCCATAATGTTATAATGCCATTATGCTATATAATTATATTATCCGATTTGTCTGACGAGATTTATCATTTCGATTGCACCGAGTGCACAGTCATATCCTTTGTTTCCGGCTTTGTTCCGGCTCTTTCTATTGCCTGCTCGATGTTTTCGGTGGTGACTACTCCAAACATTACCGGGATTTCTGATTCGAGTGATACTGACGCGATTCCCTTTGATACCTCATTGCACACATAATCATAGTGGCTTGTTGCTCCTCTGATTACTGCTCCGAGGCAGATGATTGCATCGTATTTTCCACTTTTTGCCATCTTCTTTGCGATGAGTGGTATCTCGAATGCTCCCGGCACCCATGCTACATCTATGTTTTCCTCCGGCACGTCGTGTCTTACGAGTCCGTCCTTTGCTCCTCCTAAGAGCTTTGATGTGATAAATTCATTGAATCTTGCTACTACGATTCCTACCTTGATTCCATCCTGTGTCATTTTTCCTTCGATTACGTTCATTTTTCGTTCTCCTTTTGTTTTTTTATTTTTGCTAGTATGAGAGTATATGTCCCATGCGGTTCTGCTTTGTTTTCAGATAAAACAGGTCATGCGCTGTGGCGCTCATCTGGATTGGCACTCGCTCGCTGATTTCCATGCCAAATTCTGAGAGCTGGTATACCTTGTCTGGGTTATTTGTGAGAAGGCGCAGGCTGTGTACGCCAAGCTCTCTTAATATCTGTGCTCCGATATAGTACTCGCGCTCATCTCCGGCAAAGCCGAGTGCCAGATTTGCTTCGAGTGTGTCCATTCCCTGTTCCTGAAGCTCATATGCCTTCAGCTTATTTATCAGGCCGATGCCTCTGCCCTCCTGACGCATGTAGAGCAGTATTCCTCTGCCCTCCTCGTCTATCTGTCTCATGGCCGCCTCAAGCTGCTGACCACAGTCGCAGCGCTGTGAGCCGAATACATCTCCTGTGAGACACTCAGAGTGTACTCGGCAGAGCACATCTCTTCCATCTGCGATTTCGCCCTTTACAAGTGCCACATGATGCTCTCCGTTTAATCTGTTGACGAAGCCATATGCCTTGAATTCGCCGTATTTTGTCGGCAGCTTTACCTCTGTGACACGGTCAACGAGCTTTTCATGTATCTTTCTGTATTCCTGAAGTGCCGCTATTGTGATGAACTTGATATTCCATTTTTTTGCAAGCTCCATGAGCTCTGTTGTGCGCATCATGGTACCGTCCTCACGCATTATCTCACAGCATAGCCCACATTCCTTTAGTCCTGCGAGCCTGCACAGATCGACTGTTGCCTCTGTGTGTCCGTTTCTCTCAAGTACGCCGTTTTTCTTTGCAAGAAGCGGAAACATGTGGCCCGGACGTCTGAAATCCTCAGGCTTTGCGTCATCAGAGACACATTTCATTACTGTGATTGAGCGCTCTGCTGCGGAAATGCCTGTGGTTGTTGAGACATGGTCTATTGATACTGTAAATGCTGTCTCATGATTGTCTGTATTTTCCTGCACCATCTGCGGAAAACGAAGCTTCTTTACATATTCCTGCGACATCGGCATGCATATCAGACCCTTGCCGTGCATCGCCATAAAGTTGATGTTTTCTGTTGTGGCAAATTCTGCCGCACAGATGAAATCGCCCTCATTCTCTCTGTCCTCATCATCTGTGACAAGTATTATTTTCCCTGCACGAAGCTCATCAAGTGCTTCTTCTACTGTGTTGAATTTCATATTTTATGTCCTTTCTCTTATGATTTTGAAGCTGTTCAATTACATAATTTTTTAACCATTCAGCCCCACGCACATTCGCAAACCCGCACGATACCCGTGCTTTTATGTTAAAAGCCGTATTTTGCCAGGAAATCTCTTGTTATTCCTTCCGGCTGCCCTTTACACAACAGCTTCTCAACATATTTTCCTATGATATCTGTTTCCAGATTTACGACAGCTCCCACTTTTCTGTCCTTTAGAACAGTCTGGCTTACCGTGTGCGGTATCGCTGATATCGAGAAATTATCCTCTGCCACCTTTGCGACTGTGAGGCTTATTCCATCGATTGTGACGGAGCCCTTCTCGACTATATAGCGCATGAGCTGTGGTGTGGCCTGTATTGTATACCAGATGGCATTGTCATCCTTTTTAACCTCCACAATCCTGCCTGTTCCGTCAACATGTCCCGACACTATGTGCCCGCCAAATCTGCCATCTGCCGCCATCGCACGCTCCAAATTGACATGTGCTCCTCTCATCGCATTTGCAAGCGATGAACGGTTTAGCGTCTCGTGCATGACATCCGCTGTAAACGCATGTGGCATGAGCCTTGTGACTGTGAGGCAGATACCGTTTACCGCTATGCTGTCTCCGACCTTTGTTCCAGCTAGCACTTTTTCAGCTCTGATTGTAAGTACTGCTGAGTTTGCTCCACGTGAAATTGTATCTATTGTTCCAACTTCTTCAACTATTCCTGTGAACATTGTGTATCGCCTTTCTTTTTCTATATTTTCCTCACACTCATTTGCATAATTTACATGGTAAATTGTTTCCGGTCTCACCAAGGCGAAACAGTAACAATTACATCAATTACACAACATCACACTCGATAAGGAAATCATCACCAAGCTTTGTCACCTTACTGCTTCCAAGCATCACGGCATGTGCCGGTGAGTCGGTTCCCTTTCCCTCTATCGGAGTTTTTGCATCCGCCCCTCCGAAAAGCTTTGGTGCAATGTAAGCGTATACCTTATTCACAATCCCACTCTTAAGGGCTGACCAGTTGAGTATTCCGCCTCCCTCAAGCAGAATGCTGTCTATGCTTCTTTCGCCGAGCTTTTGCATGAGGTCATTTAAATCAATATGACCGTTTTTTTCAGCTACATACAGAATTTCTATTCCGTTTTCTTCAAGCCGTGTTATTTTTCTGTTTTTTTTTGATAATTTATTGTTTTTTTCTATACTGTCTATTTCAGTTTCAGACAAGGCTTCTGACTGTGCGGTTTCACGATATCGCTCACTGACTGCAACAATCGTCGGCACTTCCTTTGCAGTATTTACTATCTGCGATTCCAGTGGAAGCTTAAGGTGCGTATCGCATATTATGCGGATTGGATTTACTCCGCCCTCGATTCTGCATGTAAGCAGTGGATCGTCTGCAAGCACTGTTCCTATTCCTGCCATTATGGCTTTATATCTGTGGCGCAGGTTTTGCACATGTTCCCTCGCTTTTTCTCCTGTTATCCACTTTGATAGTCCTGAATATGTGGCTATCTTTCCATCCATCGTCATGGCATATTTCATAGCGACGTATGGACGTCTAGTCTGTATAAAGTAAAAGAATACCTCGTTCAGCCTGTCGCACTCGTCTTTAAGCACCTGCGTGACAACCTCTATCCCATGCTCTTTAAGGATTTTGATACCGCCTCCGGCGACAAGCGGATTCGGGTCATCCGAGCCCACATATACTCTTTTTATACCGGCTTCTATCACTGCCTCCACACATGGCGGCTGCTTGCCATGATGACAGCAGGGCTCGAGAGTCACATACATATCCGCTCCCCGTGGCGATTCCTTGCAATGCTTTAACGCATTTCTTTCCGCGTGCAGCTCTCCGTATCTCTCATGCCAGCCCTCTCCGATTATCCTGCCGTCCTTTACTATCACAGCTCCGACCATCGGGTTTGGCGAGGTATATCCCATGCCGCGCTTCGCAAGCTCAATCGCCCTTCTCATATATTGTTCATCAGTCATTTGAGTTCCTTTCCTGTCCTTTTTTATATTCCACAACATACATCTCGAATTCGCTTCTTACGAAGCTTCTCCGCAGTTTACACTGCTACAATTCTCGATTTATGTTGTGTCGTCAAATGTTCGCATATCTCCTTGCATGCAAGCATGCAGATATATATGCTCCATTTTACCTCTTTGTTCACTAAAAAAGCCCTGAACTATTATCGTTCAGGGCCTAATGATTTCAAATATCATAATCTCAGATAAACATGCACAAGCTGCATTTCATCATAAATGAATTTTGAGACAAAAAAAATTACTGGAATGTATCAAACACTCCAGAGTAGATATCTGTTATAACTATGATATGTGCTGTATCTATATCTAATATCTGAAACTGAATCTAAAACCCAGCTATCTATACTCTGCATATATC
>ENA-OQCU01001071-OQCU01001071.1-human-gut-metagenome-genome-assembly--contig:-NODE-1071-length-10221-cov-3.174757_pt1 | contig 10221 bp, 11 predicted proteins | sample MGYA00242504_ERZ504590 | MGnify/ENA primary metagenome ERZ504590 (study PRJEB26092, sample SAMD00036318) | human gut metagenome | host: Homo sapiens | study: EMG produced TPA metagenomics assembly of...
AAGATACTCGTTACCTCTTACTACGTGTGTGATTTCCATTAAATGGTCATCGATTACGTTTGCAAAGTTATAAGTTGGGTATCCGTCAGATTTGATCAGGATCAGATCTTCCAGTTCCTCATTGTTTACTGTGATATCTCCGTAGATTACATCATGGAATGTTGTAGTTCCCTCTGTTGGCATATTGAAACGGATTACGTGTGGTTCTCCTGCATCAAGACGACGCTGTACTTCTTCTTTGGAAAGTTTAAGGCAGCGTTTGTCATAAATGGAAATCTCTTTTCCTGCCACAACACGTTTCATACCTTCCAGTTCTTCCTTCTTACAGAAACAGTAGTATGCATCACCCTGTTCTACTAACTGCTGTGCATATTTCAGATAGATTCCCTGTGCCTGACGCTCACTCTGAACATACGGTCCAAAGCCTTTGTCCTTGTCCGGACCTTCATCATGGAGAAGTCCTGTTTTTGCAAGAGTACGGTAGATAATATCTACAGCGCCTTCTACGTAACGTTCCTGGTCTGTATCTTCAATACGGAGGATGAAATCTCCGCCTTCATGTTTTGTAATAAGGTATGCATATAATGCTGTTCTTAAATTTCCAACATGCATTCTGCCTGTAGGGCTTGGTGCAAATCTTGTTCTGATCTTAGCCATAACTTTTTTCACTCCTGAATTTTTTATATATTCAAAATCTGTAAAAAAAGACCCTGCTTAAAAGCAGCGCCTTTCTACTTTCGGGTTTATTATACGTCAGAGGCTTTCTTATTTCAAGTCGGGATGGAGGAAATTTTAAAAAAGTTTGTTATGGAAAGGGACGCATGACAACCTGCAACAAAACAGCGCAGAAAAATATTTTATTTGGAGTGCATTTGCAGGGGTCTTAGATATTCTTAGCTCTCAGAAATCTGCGTTATGAGCCGGCTGCATCACTGTCTGAGCGAAGTTTGCAACGGAGCGAGTTTGACAAGCCGGCTCATGCCTTTAGCAGATTTCTGAGAGCTTAGAATATCTTAGACCCCGAAACCGCACTCCAAATAAAATATTTTTCTGCGCGTCCCTTTTAACATCGTGCTACATCTTACGAAACCTCTCATACCGTTCCTGTGCAATCTGCAGTCCACTTTTACCAGTCTGTTTCTCCAGAAACTGCTTCATTCTAATCTTCATATACTCTGCAATTTCCGGCAAATTCTCCTCACTTGCAGGATATTCCTCCGGTATGATCCGTTCAATGATTCCCAGTTCTTTCAGATGAGCCGCCGTTACTTTCATGACCTCTGCAGCTTCCGGTGCCTTTCTGCTGTCTTTCCAGAGAATGGAAGCGAAACCTTCAGGTGAAAGGATGGTGTAGGTTGCATTTTCCATCATCCAGACTTCATTGCCAACTGCAAGTGCAAGTGCACCGCCACTGCCGCCTTCACCAATTACAACCGAAAGAACCGGCACCTTCAAATCGGACATTTCCAGAAGATTCCTTGCAATGGCTTCGCCCTGTCCCCGTTCTTCTGCTTCCAGTCCACAGAATGCCCCCGGAGTGTCTACAAATGCAATGACTGCACGTCCGAATTTCTCTGCCTGTTTCATCAGTCGAAGAGCCTTTTTGTACCCTTCCGGTGATGGCATTCCGAAGTTACATCTGATGTTTTCTTTTGTAGTATGCCCTTTACGGATTCCGATTACTGTAACGGGCTGTCCGTCCAGTGTAGCAATGCCGCCGATGATGGCATTGTCGTCTCTGACACCTCTGTCACCATGAAATTCCATGAAATCATCAAAAATGGCATCAATATATTCCGCTGCTGACGGACGGTCACTGCTTCTGGCAATCTGGACTCTATCCCAGGCTGTGAGATTTTTTTGTTTCTTCTGCTTTTTCTTTTTGCCAAAAGTATCGAAAGATCTGGCAGATGTTTCCTGTGGAAATTCTCCGTAACATTTTCTGGTATCATGCAGTTTCAGGATCAGCGAAAGAACATCCCGCATAGAGCCTCGTTCAACAATTCCGTCGAGAAATCCATGTTCCAGAAGAAATTCCGGTCTCTGGAAGCCCTCCGGCAGTTTCTGACCTATAGTCTGTTCAATGACTCTCGGGCCGGCAAATCCGATCAGTGAGCCTGGCTCTGCAAGGATAATATCTCCAAGCATGGCAAAGCTTGCTGTAACGCCACCGGTAGTCGGGTCTGTCAGCACAGATGTGTAGAGAAGCCCTGCCTGGGAGTGACGTTTAATGGCTGCGGAGGTTTTTGCCATCTGCATCAGTGATACGATTCCTTCCTGCATTCTGGCACCGCCGGAGCAACAGAACAGAATGACCGGAAGTCCCTGTTTTGTTGCTTCTTCAAATGAGCGGGTGATCTTTTCTCCCACCACATATCCCATGGAAGCCATGAGAAATCTGGTATCCATGGCTCCGATCACTGTACGGATTCCTCCGATGGTGGCTTCTCCGATGAGAATTGCCTCATCAAGGTGTGTTTTTTCTCTCAGATCCTCAATTTTCTGCGGATAATCCGGATAGTCCAGTGGATTACTGTTGTCAATTCCTGTGAACCACTCTTTAAAACTTCCTTTATCTGCGATCATTTTGATCCGGCGTTTCGCACTGATTCTGAAATATCCTCCGCATTTCGGGCACACATAGGCGTTGGATATTACGTCTTCTCTGTAAACCATTTCTCCGCACTTTGGACATTTGATCCATAAGCCTTCAGGTACGGAAACAGATGCGGCCTGTTTATGCCGGTCTTCTGAAACTGTTTTCTTAAAAAATCTCTTCAAGTCTGCCATTAAAATCCTGCTCCTTTATGTAACCCAATTTGATGTTCTTTCAGACAACAAAATAACATTAATAACTATTAATCAAACTAATTCTGTCAAAAATTATTTTATCGATTTGCTTATCAATTACCTTTCAATAATAAATATGTAATTTCTGCTGAACTATAAAATATATTTGCACCAGTTTTCTTTTACAGATCCGGATAATGCTGCGGAATGAAATCTGTGGTGATATTTCCTTCCTGAAAATCCGGCTGATTGAGAAGTTCATACAGAAAATCCACGTTAGTTTTTACTCCTTCGATGGCAACTTCTCCAAGTGCACTGATCATCTTTCGAATGGCACTGCGGCGGTCTTTGTCATAAACAATGATCTTGGCAATCATAGAATCATAGTAGGGCGGAATTGCGTAGTCATTATAAACTGCTGTATCCACGCGGATTCCGTTTCCACCGGGAAGATGTAAGTCAGTGATCTTACCCGGGCATGGCATGAAATGTCTCTCAGGATCCTCGGCATTGATTCTGCATTCCATGGCGTGGCCGCGGATTTCTATGTCTTTCTGCTGAACGCTTAACGGTTCACCTGCCGCAATGCAGATCTGCTCTTTGATCAGATCTACACCAGACACAAATTCTGTTACCGGATGTTCTACCTGGATTCTGGTGTTCATTTCCATGAAATAAAATTCTCCGGACTGATTCAGAAGAAATTCTATGGTTCCTGCACTTTCATAGCCTGCTGCCTTTGCTGCCCGTACTGCTGTCTCACCCATTTTCTTTCTCAGATCATCAGAGATTGCGATACATGGAGACTCTTCGATCATTTTCTGGTGACGTCTCTGAACAGAGCAGTCTCGTTCTCCCAGATGAACTACATTTCCGTATTTATCCGCAAGAATCTGCACTTCAACATGTCTGGGATTCTCCACAAACCGTTCCAGATACATGGTATTATCGGAGAAGGAATGGACCGACTCCTGCTGTGCTGTCTCAAACAATTTGGCAAATTCCTGTTCATTTCCGGCTACACGCATTCCTTTTCCACCGCCGCCTGCTGATGCTTTGATCATGACCGGAAAACCGATTTCCTTTACAGCTTCCAAAGCCTGCTCTACTGTGTAGACCGGTTCCTTTGTGCCGGGCACTACCGGGACTTTAGCTTTCCGCATTGTGTTTTTCGCCTCAGATTTATTTCCCATTCTGGAAATTACTTCTGCGGAAGGACCAATAAATGCCACATTACATTTCTCACACATTTCCACAAAACGGCTGTTCTCTGAGAGAAATCCGAATCCCGGGTGGATTGCTTCTGCTTTTGTGGCAATGGTAGCACTTAAGATTCGCTCCATGTTCAGATAGCTGTCTGATGACTGTGCCTTTCCGATGCATACTGCTTCATCTGCAAGCTGGGTATGCAGGGCATCTCTGTCTGCTTCTGAGTATACGGCTACTGTGCGGATTCCCATCTCACGACATGCCCGGATGATCCTCACTGCAATTTCACCACGATTGGCGATCAAAATTTTATTAAACATCTGTTATGCTCCTACTGCAAAAGTCAGCTCTGCGATCACTGCTACCTTACCGTCCTGGTTTGTTGCTTTTGCTTTTCCCACTCCCATGGGACCTTTTTCCTTAATGATCTCTACTTCGAGAGTAAGGGTATCTCCGGGAACTACCTTGTTCTTGAATTTTTGCATTGTTGATCGATGCAAAATATGCGATCTTTCCTTTATTTTCCGGTTTACTCAGAATTGCAACTGCGCCTGTCTGCGCAAGCGCCTCAACGATCAGAACCCCGGCATAACCGTTCCTGTGGAAATGTCCTGCAAATGCGGTTCATTATAGGTAACACATTTCTTTCCTGTTGCCTTCACACCCGGCACCAGTTCTTCAATAGTATCAATCAGGAGGAACGGGTGTCTGTGGGGAATGATCTCCATGATTTCTTTTGTTGTAAGTTTCATAGTTTTTTACCTCCTTCTTCTATTCTATCACAAACATCGGCTGTCCGAACTCTACCATCTGCTCGTTTTCTACAAGGATTTCTTTTACTGTACCATCAAATTCTGATTCAATCTCGTTCATCAGCTTCATTGCTTCCACAATGCCAAGGACCTGACCTTTGCTTACTTTATCTCCTATTTTTACAAAGGGGGGATTTTCCGGAGAAGATGCTGCATAATAGGTACCTACAAGAGGAGATTTTACCACACTTCCTGTCTGTACTTCATCGTTAACAGCATTGACGGATTCTACATGTACAGCCTGCTGCACTACCGGCTGATACTGCTGAGCATCTGCCGGATCAGTATTGACTGCCATCTGCTGTACAATTGTTTTCTCTTTTGACATGGAAATATTTAAGGTATCGTCCTGCAGGTTAAATTCTGTGAGATCTGAATCGCTGACTGCGTGGATCAGTTCTAATATATTTGCCAGTTCCATTTATTTCCTCCTGCTGAAATAGCTATATTATAAGATCACTGTCGTATATTGTTTTCAAAATCACCATACCATTTATTATCTGCGTGATCAGTCTTCGTACTTTTTAATAAGTAAGGATGCGTTATGTCCGCCAAAGCCAAGAGAATTGGTAAGTGCATATTTGATATCCATCTTTACATTACCGTTTCCTACATAATCCAGGTCACACTGTTCATCCGGCACCTTATAACCAACAGTCTGATGGATCAGGCCTTCCTGAAGTTCTTTTACACAGGTGATCACTTCCACTGCACCGGCAGCTCCCAGAAGATGTCCTGTAATAGATTTTGTAGAATTTATTTTCATTTCTTTTGCGTGTTCACCAAATGTTTTCTTAATGGCAATTGTTTCAAATAAGTCATTATGATGTGTGCTTGTACCATGTGCATTTACATACCATACATCATCTGTGGAAATTCCTGCTTCTTTTACAGCCCATTCCATAGCTTTGGCAGCACCGGAACCGTCCTCTGCAGGGGATGTAATGTGATAAGCATCTCCTGTTGCACCATATCCGACAACCTCGCCAAGGATTTTCGCTCCACGTGCTTTGGCATGCTCCAGTTCTTCCAGAACTACCACGCCGGCACCCTCACCCATTACAAAACCGCTTCTTTCTTTGTCAAAAGGGATGGAACATCTCTCAGGATCTGTGGATGAGGTCAATGCTGTCAGTGCCGCAAAACCACCAAAGCCTGTTGGTGTGATAGCAGCTTCCGTTCCACCTGCAACCATAACATCTGCATCAGAGCACTGAATAGTACGGTATGCTTCTCCAATGCTGTGGGTTCCTGTTGCACAGGCAGTTACAACATTAATGTTCTTTCCGCGGAGTCCAAACTGAATGGAAACATTTCCGGATGCCATATTGGAGATCAGAAGAGGAATCATCAGAGGATTCAGTCTTCCTGGTCCCTTTGTGTTGAGAATTTCGCAGGATTTCTCTACCACCTGCATACTTCCGATACCGCTTCCCACGCTACAGCCTACACGGAAGGGATCTTCTTTTGTCATATCCAGTCCGGACTGCTCAATAGCTTCTTTTGCTGCTGCTACCGCATACTGGCTGAAAAGCTCCATACGTTTTGCAGATTTGAAATCCATATAATCCTTTGGATTAAAATTGTTGATCTCTGCTGCCATATGCGCTCTGTAATTTGTGGAATCAAAACGTGTTACTTCTGCAAAGTTTGTTTTTCCTTCTTTTACGCTGTTCCAGAATTCTTCTACACTAAGGCCTACCGGAGTGATTGCTCCCATACCTGTAATTACAACTCTTCTCATTTTGTTCTCCTTATTTATACGTTCATACCGCCATCTACGCTGATGACCTGTCCTGTAATATAGTCTGCTTTGTCTGATGCCAGAAATACCGCTGTATTTGCAATATCCTCCGGTTTTCCGAAACGTCCCAGGATAATCTGCTTACATGCATTTTCCCTGATTTCTTCTGAGAGTACTTCTGTCATCTCTGTGTCTACAAATCCGGGTGCAATGGCATTTACCGTAATTCCCCGGCTGCCCAGCTCTCTTGCCATTGTTTTTGTCAGACCGATCACACCTGCTTTGGATGCAGCATAATTTGCCTGGCCCACATTTCCGAGGATTCCGGAAACAGAAGAAATATTGATGATCTTTCCACTTCTCTGTTTCAGCATCTGACGGGCACTGTGACGGATTGTATTGAATGTACCTTTCAGGTTTACATTAAGTACAGAATCGAAATCCTCTTCTTTCATTTTCATGATCAGACCATCTTTGGTAATTCCTGCATTATTAACCAGAATATCAAGGTGTCCATATTCTTTAACTATATCTTTAATCATTGCTTCACAGGCTGCGAAATCACTGACATTGCATTTATATATGGAAGCTTTTCCACCGTTTTCTTCGATGGTCTGTTTTACTTCCTTCGCTCTCTCTTCAGAACCATTGTAATTGATAACCACCTCTGCACCTTCCTTTGCAAGAGCAATAGCAATGGCTCGTCCGATTCCACGTCCTGCACCTGTAATCAGGACAATTTTATTTTTCAGCATTTTACAGACACTCCTTTCTCACTTCATCCAGATCTTCTGTTTTCTCAACATGTAATGCTTTTACATTTCTGTTGATCTTTTTGAGAAATCCTGTCAGAGTTTTTCCCGGTCCAATCTCAATAAAAGTATCTACACCATCATCAATCATCTGTTCTACACACTGCTGCCAGCGCACAGAGGATGAAACCTGGCTGACAAGCAATTCCTTTACCTGCTCCGGTCCTGTCACATACTGTGCAGTTACATTTGTCACATAAGGTACTGTAAATGACTGGATTTCTACCTTCTCCAGTTCCTGTCCCAGTTTTTCCCCTGCGCCTTTGAGAAGCTCACAGTGAAATGGGCCACTGACTTTAAGAGGAATCACACGTCTGGCGCCTGCTGCCTTTAATGCCTCCCCTGCTGCTGCAACTGCTGTCTCCTCGCCTGTGATCACAATCTGTCCCGGACAGTTATAATTTGCAATGGATACAATTCCCTGTGTCTCATCGCAGATTTTTTCAATCAGCTCTGCATCTGTTCCAAGAACAGCGGACATTGCACCACCTGTAGGATATGCCTCCTGCATAAAAATTCCTCTTTTTCGCACTACAGTAAATGCATCCTCTTCCTTCATAACACCGGAGGCCACCAGTGCTCCGTATTCTCCAAGGCTCAGTCCAGCATTTACCTGAGACCTGATTCCGGCTTCCTCTACAGCTCTTAAAATTGCGATTTCTGCTGTCAGCATGGCAATCTGTGTATATTCTGTAATATTTAATCTGTCATTTTCTTCAAAGCATAAAGCTTTCACATCAAGTCCGGATGCTTTTGATGCGCTTTCAAATACTTCGCGACTTACAGCATATTTTTCATAAAAATCTTTCGCCATTCCTGTATACTGTGCACCCTGTCCCGGAAATACAAATGCAATTTTAGACATATCATTTTCCTTTCCTTTATTTTTATGTTTATATCAGATGATAACAATTTGTTTCTGATTGCAAATTATTTTAGCTTAAAATATTTTGATATTCAAATTATAATGTCAAAAAATTCTCCCCGAAGCCATCTCTGGCTCCAAGGAGTTATTTGTCATTTCTATATGATTAAGCCTCTACGCCTTTGTTTTTCAGATAATCCATAACAGCTCCGACTGTTGTTAAATCTGTAAGATCTTCAGCCGGGATCTCAATATTGTATTCATCTTCCAGAGCCATAACCAGCTCAAACAGGTCAAGTGAATCTGCGCCAAGATCATCCTTGAAAGAAGTTTCAGCAGTAATTCCTGCTGCATCACAATTTAACTGCTCTGCGATCATTTCACTCATTTTTTCTAACATAATTTTTTCTTCTCCTTTAATTCAAGCCCCGGAATGCTTCTCTTTTTCATGCTCCGGTTATCACTTGTTTTTTATTATTTTTGTTAAGCAGATGATGATTCTGCCTTTTCTTGTTTTCAACCTTATCATCCGTCAGACCAGTAAATACGTCTCATTTATTCAGATTTGGTTTTATCGGGATTGATTACTTTGATGTTCAAAGTATATATTCTTCCCTCCTGTTTGTCAAGCACTATTTTATTACATTTTTTATTCCTCAAATTTAATCTGCCTTGCCACACTCAGCGCAAGTCCCATCTCTGCCATAAGGAATACGATCGACGTACCTCCATAACTGATAAACGGAAGAGTGACACCTGTATTCGGCATAAGGTTTACAACAACCGCAATATTAAGAATAACCTGCAATGCTATGTGAATAAAAATCCCACTGACCATAAGTGAGCCAAACATATCCGGTGCATTCTGTGCAATAACAAACAGCCTGTATAACAGATATGCATAAAGCATCAGCACGATAAGACCTCCAAAAATCCCCAGTTCTTCACAGATAATTGAAAAAATCATGTCATTCTGTGCCTCAGGTACACTTCCCAGCTTCTGAATACTGTTTCCAAGTCCTCTGCCAAAAAAATCCTCCCGAGCCAATCGCATACAATGCCTGAATTGTCTGATATCCCCAACTGTCCGCATATTCTTCCGGATGAAGCCATACCATGATTCGTCTCAGACGAAAGCTTCCACTTCCATCAACACTCACTGTTGCATTCAGAAAAATGACTCCGATCACTGCCAGCGCAATAACAACACCTGCAATAATAATAAAAATCTTAATATCCGGGTGAGCCACAAAAATCAGTCCTGCAGTAATACAGAAAATAATAATTGCTGTACTCAGATTGTCCGTAAATACATATGCAGCCAGTGCCAGTCCGCCTCCCACAACAGCAAGAACCATACAGCCCTTTAAGGTACGGACTTTCTTTCCCATATGCACGATCATATATGGGAGGCAGACAATAATTGCTATCTTGGCAAGCTCTGCCGGCTGGAACTGAACCGGTCCAAGATTCAGCCATCTCTGGGCACCATGAGAAGACTGCCCCAGCGGTGTTTTTACCAGTGCCATCAACACCAGTGCCGCTACATACAAAGCTGTGCTAAAACGGTTCAGTATCCGATAATTGATTCTGGAAATGATCAGTGCCATGATAATACATGCCACGCTGATGATGGCCTGTTTTTTAAAAAAAGTACATGTCGCTTCCGTAATTTATCTGAGCCATATAAGGAGCTTGTACTGTACAGCATGATAAGCCCAAAACAGGTCAGCAGTACAATAACTGCTACCAGACTGTAATCATAATAATCTGTTTTTGTTTTTCGACGCGCCCTGCTCTTGGAAGATGCTGTTGAATACGACTTTTTTTGTGATTTTGTATTTTCCATTTAATCACCTGATGCTTTCTTGTTTTCTAAAATTCCCATCTGACTTTTTTATTATAACAGAAAGCTTTTTCATAAGCAATGGGGCAGTTGCCTGATTGCATCTGCCCCATTTTAGTTACTATTCACTGGTAATATCCCGC
>ENA-OQCU01001074-OQCU01001074.1-human-gut-metagenome-genome-assembly--contig:-NODE-1074-length-10204-cov-4.076312_pt1 | contig 10204 bp, 14 predicted proteins | sample MGYA00242504_ERZ504590 | MGnify/ENA primary metagenome ERZ504590 (study PRJEB26092, sample SAMD00036318) | human gut metagenome | host: Homo sapiens | study: EMG produced TPA metagenomics assembly of...
AGGTCATCATAAAATAGAAGCTTCATTATAATAAGGTTCCGGATTTTTGTCCCTTCAAAAAGACACGTTGTAAGCCATAATGTATGACTAGACTTTTGTACCAGCTTTCCATTTTCCCATGTCCTACTATTTTTAGCTTCCATTCGGATAGAGTATGGTCTGTTTCAATTTCCTTCCAAATCTTTAAAGCCAGAGAATTCTTTTAGGTTCTTCTTCCAGTCTGGATACAATAAGTACTTCTTTCTTTTTGTGATTATAGTTGGCTAAATCATAGAAAGAGTGGAATGAAAGAGCATTATGGATTATTCTTATTTTACTATCATCTTTTAAATGAGAGTATTCTAGAAACGGCTTTTTTGAAATGAGAAGATAATAAGATAACCTTATCGGCAAAATGATATGACTCTCTATATAAAATAGGTAGTTTTATTATTTTTCTTATCTTTTGATATGGAAAGGATAAAAATTTGCTGATGTTTTTCCTAATGTTCTTTCCTTCTTTTAGTTCTTTTTTAGGATTATCTAAGGTGATGAAATTAATTTCCGTGGCAGGACTTACGTGGAGTGCAAACATTAGCTTGCATTTTTTGTTTTGAGACTGGTTTTAAAGCAAGTCTTAAACTCTTAGTTAACTTATGCTCTCCTTGATTAATAATGACGTCAATTTTATTTTGTTCTATAAATTGGATTAAATTATTGAGATTGTGATAAGAATTGATTTTAATTGTATTAACGAATTGCTGTTTAATAAAGGATTTGTCAATGTTGTATTTATAGGCAGAGTAACAGTTCACATTATAAAAAGTAGTTAATGCATTTGCAATATTAGCAGTAACTCTTTCAACACCTCCGTATTGTGGCGCAACTTCATTGGTAGTATAAAATAGTATATTCATTTGGGAACTTGTTTTAAATATAATTTTTGAATCTTGTAGACAACTCCCATCTGGTTTGAATTGAATTTCCGTGCAAATATTTTATTAGAGTTAATAAGCGTCTGATAATCATGGTCTTGCCATATATAGGGGCTGCCATGCTCCCAGTCAATTTCCCGCATACTACCGGTATTGGCATTGTTCGTACAATGCATTCTTTCTCGAAAAGGAGAGTTCCATAAAATAGTTTGAATGAATATTTCATCTGCGCAAAGTGTATATTTCATACGATTTAATACAATCTCTTTGTATTGTAATAGATACTTGACTGCGTTTTCGGTAATACTTATTCCAATTTCCTCCTTTTTTGAATTCAAAGTTTGTTTTCTGCGATAATGGCTTATTTTCTGTACTGCTAATATGAGGTTTCGGATTAATGCTGTAATTCCATGTAACAGATGTTCCTTATCTTTTAACCTTTTTGTAAAAAAATAGTATCGGAATACTTTGCGCTCCAAATCACGCTGATGAGCGGCATCCTGCCAAAAGCCTACAAATTCTTTACCGGCATTCTGCTGGAAAAAGCATGAATGTAATCTTGGCTTTTATGGGCAAATCCGTTCCGGATAATAAATGATAATAAGCATAGGAACCGTGTGATAAGGCCGTTTCAAAGAGAAGATATTCTACTTGTACTTGGCTGATATCACCCCAATATACTTCGATGGGATTTTTATTAAATAAAAGCCGGCTTTCTGCATTTTGACTTTTTTATTTGCTGAAACAGTTCTGTAGCCCGTTTGTCAATATGCAAATAAATGTCATTACGTTCATCGTCCAACATGGAAAGTAGTACCTCCAGTACCGGATATTCATTGTGGGCGATAATCAGAAATGCATGTTTCATTATATATCAGGTTTTAATCTTTTAAAGAAATTAGGAATCGTTACATCCGGAATAATGAATCCGTCTTTGCGAAGTGCTTCAAAATAAGCACTGCCGATAACACGTTCATATTCAGCCTCTAGTTTTCCTTCTTTATGTAACTGATAGAAGTAGCGCCAGTGGCGACCTCCGTGTCTGCCCTTGTGTTGCTCCAGTTGCTTGCCGCCATTTATCATCTTTTCCATAAACTGCTGCTTGCCGCGTATATTGTAATGATATACATGGATATGGCTGTCGGCAGAGTTTTGTGGGAACATGGTTACTTTATGGTTTCCCATTGAAATTTGCAGGTAACCGGCAGTCCGGTGAATGACTTTTTTGTTCTGACGCTCAAACAGCGAATAGAGTGACAAGTCATATTTTTCAGGTTCGGTTACCGCTTTTACAGTCTTATCCCATTGCCAAAAGGGTTTTTCTTCTTCAGGATAGACACTTCTCATTTCACAATTTAGCACATTGGCATTGGTGGCATATAATTCATCTTTCAAATTGCCGGTAGGGGCATACCATAATTCGTCGGCATCGGCATTGATAATCCAGTCGGCCTTATAAATGGTTTTGGCTTTCCAAATCATACGGTCTACCCAGTCCTTTTGTTCATAGTTGGTAGCCTTTTCTTCTATCACTTCTTTAATCCACCCTTTTTGTTTGTATTTACGGATAATGTCCGGAGTTGAGTCTGTGGAGTTATTATCAGTAATGATAAACCCGTCCACTCCCATCGCTTTATGGAACTGTAAATTCTCTTCCAGCATCCCTTCTTCGTTTTTTACCAGCAATGTCATGAATAATTTGACTTCTTTCGTTTGTTTAAAAGCCAAAGGAAATTCGGATATAACGTGCCCTATTTTGGATAGTAATAAATTGCTCATAAATAACCAATGATTATTGATTTCTACCTGTCATATTAGAGATAATTAATACTATTGTCAAAAGAATTTGTTTTATTCTGAACTCATTATAATAGATAACGTAATCCTTAGTTTTCTCATAATATTCTGATATTTAATTATATAACAAATTTACTCTTTTTCTGTAAATATAGTATATAAATGCTAGTTTATTATGAAACATTAACTGGTAAGGGCGTTACCGTTTTTTAGCTCATAATTCCAAGTTTTTCATGTATTCCGTCGCAATAGGCTTTCCATAATCGGGGTATATCTTTCCATTGATAGGCTTTTGCAAACGGACTGGTGAACAACGCGATGAAAATATATCCCATTACTCCGTTGAAGCCGCGAAGATATTTCACTGCTATGTTGCGTCCGTAGTGATGGTTTAAATAAGTTGAATTACGGATCTGGTAAAAGCGTTTCCACTTTTTCTTCTTGCTTCGCTCATTCCATGTGTCGTTGGAGAAGAATTTCTCTTTATCCATCAGGGCATCAGGTATATAGAGTATTTTGTACCCTGCCCGTATGGTGCGGAGACAGTAATCTGTATCATCACAGAAAATGAAAAGGTCTTTATTGGGAAGACCTATCTTCTCAACGACTTCGCGGCGGATGAACGGACCTTCGAAAGCTGTTCCCGTAATTTCTGTCGGTGAGGTGATGTGCCGTCCTGCCAGTTTCTTGCTGTACATGGATACAAAAGGATTGCTCAGGTTGTATGCCTGGAAGTCATGGGTGAATATTTCTCCTTCGAGCAACCTGCGAGGGGCCAGTATGCCGATATCTTTCTTGCCGGTATACGGCAAGAGTTGTTCCAGACAGTCGGCCCGCGGAAATACATCGTCATCCATGCACCAAATCCAGTCGGCACCCGCCTGATAAGCGTATTGTATGCCTGTATAGAATCCTCCCGCACCGCCCACATTGGTCTGATTGATTACTGTCAGCCCTTCCTGTGCGGCAAGCCATTCCGTTGTACCGTCCGTGCTTCCGTTATTTACTATTACAATGGAAGATATCGGCTTGTTTTGTTGCAGACAACGAATATTTCTTTTCAGAAGTTCCATTCGGTTGTAGGTTACAACTACGGCTATAATGTTCATGATGCATTTAGTTTTTAGTAAAGGTTATCTATTTTTCCCGGCTGTACGCTTCTATAGGCTCTCATGAGCTCAAAGCATTTTTCCACATCAAAGTTCCGTGCCTTGGCGTATTCTTCTGCCATCCATCGGTGCATTTGTGGAGTTGCCGGCAGGCGTTCAAAGTTTTTGCAGCCGGTCTTCATATCTATGGGGCCGATGTACATCCGGTTCAAATCGACAATTTCTATTGTTATGCCATTGGGAGTTTTCTGAAACAGGATGTTGGCACGTCCGTAGTCTTTGTGGGCGTATCCGTGTTCGTGAAGACGGGCGGTCACTTTGCCTATGGCGCGGAATACTTCCTCGGCGTAGTCAAATTGCTGTGTGAACAGGTTGTCGTAAATGTAGGGGCAGGTGGAGAGGAGGCTGATATAATAACTTTTATCGAACAGCAGCCCTGAACGTATATTCATATATCCCACCGGTTGCGGAGTGCCTACACCTATTTTCAGCAGCATTTCTGCATGGTCGTAAGAGCGTTTTGCCTTGGATGGACGAAATATGCCATATACAAACCGGTTGATAAGGTGGGGGCTGTGAAAGGATTTGATAACATATTCTTTGCCATTGTATTCCATTTTCCGCAATTCATTGCGCCCTTGGTGAATAACAGTACCTTCATTCCTTTGGAAACGTTCGGGAATGGATACTATAAATTCTTCCAGATTTTTGAAATCAGGGTGAATCACTAAGGTGCGGGGATGAAACAAACGCTCTGTCTTGCTCATATCATTATAATAGTGTTAAATTTTGTCTAGTCCTTTGGTATATTTCAACCAGTAATATTTTAAAGGATTCTTGTATTTCAGTTGTTTCCACGGACGGCTGCTATGGGGCCTGTGCCATACGGGCAACGTGGTGAACAGGTAGTTTTGGAAACCTCGTTTCAGTGACTCGTGCGAGATGGTCACATCATACCAGTTCTTGCTTGGGTCTAATGTCTGAAAGTCAAATGCTTTCAGCAGTCCGGGGGTGAGTAGTGAACAGCAGAAGCTGCAATGCTTTTTTTCCGGGTACACTTGATTCTCGTGTCCCTTGGCGTGTAGGTAGGGGTAATTGATTACGCCTTTTTCATCGGTTGTCACAGCTGCTGCAATTCCGCATTGTTTCTGTTGCAATGCTCCATTGTATAGTGATTGCAATGTGTTTTTTTTGACAATAACATCCGATTCCACAATCAGTAATCCTGCATCTGCTTCGATGGCTTCTTTTTGTGCTGTTTGTAACACCAGTAGATAGTTGGGAGAGGGGTGGTCGGTCAGGTCTGATAAGTTGACCAGACGAAAATTCCATTGACGGGCGGCCTCTTCCAGCCGATGGGTATTTTCTTCCGTGCTGAAATCGTTATAGACAGTATAAGTGAAAGGAACCAAAATATCCGATTCCATGATTGCTTTTACGGTTTCAAGCGTGGAGTCAATCGAATCTTTTACGGGTGTTATGATATGAAGGCACTTCATTGGTTTGTTATCTATGTTGTTTGTCAATTTAGGAATATCATGCAAATTTAGCGGAAAACCTTGGGGAGTCCAAGGATTTCCTTTTATTTAAATGTCTTTTTGCATAAGGCGAGGGCGGCGGCTACGGTATCGTCCATGTCGGCGTATGCGTATTGTGCCAGACGGCCTCCGAATAAAACGTCTTTCCGCCCAGAGGCCAGTTTTTTATATTGGCTCATCATTTCGGTGTTCCGCTTGTCGTTTATCGGATAGTAAGGTTCTTTGCCCGGCGCGAAATCATCGGGATATTCATACGTGATTACAGTGGTGGGCTGTGTGCCGAATTCAAAGTGCTTGTGCTCAATGATTCGGGTATAGGGTACCTCACGTTCTGTATAATTGACTACTGCGTTGCCTTGGAAATCCTCTGTTTCCAGCTGTTTATGTTCAAAGCGCAGGCTTCTGTATTCCAGATGTCCGCATTGGTAATCGAAGAACTGGTCTATGCATCCGGTGAACAGGATATTGTCTGCCAATGCGTCCAGTTCATTGCGGTTGCTGAAATAATTGGTGTTGAGACGAACCTCGGTTCCTTCCAGTAACGCATCGATAAGGGCGTTGTATCCGCCTTTGGGGATTCCTTGGTAGCTGTCATTGAAATAGTTGTTGTCATAAATGAAACGGAAAGGAATACGTTTGATGATGAATGCCGGTAATTCTTTGGCGGAACGTCCCCATTGTTTCTCTGTATAACCTTTGATAAGGCGATGGTAAATGTCTTTTCCACATAGCTTTAATGCTTGCTCCTCCAGGTTGGCGGGGGTGGCGATATGGTCAAATTCTTTACGTTGCTCTTCTATCTTGGCCTTGGCTTCCGCCGGAGTCTTTACTCCCCACAGCTGATAAAAAGTGTTCATGTTGAAGGGAAGATTGTATAATTTCCCGTCAAAGTAAGCCAAAGGGGAGTTGGTGTATCGGTTGAATTCGACAAAGCTGTTTACATAGTCCCACACTTCTTTATTGTCGGTATGGAAGATATGTGCACCATATTTATGTACATGGATGCCCTCTATATCTTCACAGTAGATATTGCCTCCGCGATGATTGCGCTTGTCAATTACCAGGCAATGTTTACCTACTCGTTTTGCCTCGTGGGCAAAAACGGCGCCGAACAAACCGGCACCTACTATCAAATAATCATATTTTTCCATAATCACTTAGTTTCTTCCTGTTGTCTGCGCAGCCACTCTTCTTTGGTTCTTTTCCAGCGGTTATGGCTCCAGAGCCAATATTGGGGATGCGCTTTTATTGTTTGTTCCAATTCTCGGGTAAACAAATCGGTCAATTCAAAATCGGGTACTTGCCGGGGGGTGTCGCACAATGGTTTGAGCCGGCAGTGGTAGTATCCTCTTTTGACCCGTGTTACGTCAGCATAATAAATCAAGGCGTCCACTTGCTTGCCTATTTTCTCCGTACCGATGAAAACCGGTGTTTCTTGGTTTAGAAATTCAGTCCAGTGATGTATGCTGTTCCACTTGGGTGCTTGGTCCGAAATAAATCCGATAATTGCCTTTTGCTTTGTCCGTTTCAATTCAATGATGCGGCGCAAAGTCGTTTTCATGGGGATGCATTCGCCTCCGAACTGGTTGCGTAATCTTAGAAATAGTTTGTCGAAAGCCTGATTGTACAGTGGATGATAGATTTGTCCGCAGGATATGTCTTTGGAAATCCAATAAGGCAAGGATGCAATCCATTCCAGTTGCAATAATGCCTAAATAGATAAAACAGAAGTCTTTGTTCTTTTTGTTCATGCTTTCCACTATCTCGTCCAGTCCTTCAAAAGTCATTCTTCTCATCAGTTGTTTTTTTGAAAATGGAGAATAACTTGAGCGTTTCTACTATATAGTCGCAAAAAGAAAGAGTAAAATTGTTTCTCGATTTGGACAATCTCTTTTAAATCTTTCTCGGGGAATGAGTTCGATAAATTATTGCGTATGATTTTACGTCTGTAGCGGATGCAATAATAGAGCGGATAAAAAAGAAGATCGGATATGAAATATAAGAATCGCAAGGGTAGAAGCGAAAGCAAATACCACAAAAAGAAAACGGAATAATATATGAGATTTATTTGTTTCATTTAACTGATGACTTTGTTTATGTGTTCTATTACCATTTCGGGAGTTATGCCTTGCAGACAGGCATAATCTTTTCTATAACAGTGCTTTTCTCCGGATAAGGAACAAGGACGGCAGGGCAGGTCTATCTGTATTGTGTTTGCCGCAGACTGATTCCATCCTGCAAAGCCTGCACAGGGATGCGTTGCCCCCCAAATGGATACAACCGGGATGTTCACTAATGATGCAAGGTGCATATTGGCGGCATCCATTACCAGCATGACGTCCATATTGCTCATGAGGGCCAATTCCATATTTATGGTTAGTTTGCCGGCTGTTGAGATGACGTTGGGGAAATGTTGGGCCCATTCTTCCAATACTTTGATTTCTTTTTTCCCGCCTCCGAATAAGAAGATTTTTGTATGGTCGCGTGCAGATAGATGTTTGAGGATCTGCTCTTGCTTTGACAACGGATAGATTTTGCCTACATGTGTTGCAAAGGGAGCGATTCCAATCCATGTTTCTTGGTTCTTCTCACCGGTTAACGGAGCCAGGCTGGAAATATTGCCTTTATTCTTTCCGAAAAGGGAGAGGAAACTTAACCGGATGGGGTAACCTATCTGACTGAGCGTATGGGCACAGCGCTGAAAAAAGGAGTCTTGCTCTGTATATATTTTATGTTTCCGCCGTATCAGTTTTTGCAGTTCCCGCCTGTTCTGCTTGATGTGGGCTGCTTTTATGCCTGCCAGACGAAAACGCCAGCAAAGAAAACGGCTGCGGAATGTGGGCTGGAAAGCGGCTACGGCATCAAATTTTTCTTCTTTTAAATCATTGTACAGCCATCCCAGACCCATTAATCCGGCATGTTCTCCTCTGAAATCTGCCCCACGGAAAATAACATTGTCCGGCACATTCTCGAATAAGGGGGAGAATGTGTCTATGCTCAGCACCATGATTTGATGCTGGGCATATTGCGTAGCCAATGAGTGAATGACCGGGATTGCCATTGCCACATTATTGATGGATGAAAAGCAGATTACAAGAATCTTGGACATAACAGCTGTTTTATTGAATGTACAAATCTATGCAAAGTTTTCTAATCAGCCAATTATTATTCGGTAAAAGTGTCTACCTTTGTTCCCAAGCAAGTTTTTGAAAGATGAAAATAATTGTAGATAATAAAATACCTTATATACATGAAGCTGTCGAACAGATAGCCGATGAAGTGGTGTATTTGCCCGGTAGTGGTTTTACCGCCGGGGATGTACGGGATGCTGACGCATTGGTGATCCGTACCCGTACCCGTTGTAACCGTGAACTGCTGGAAGGAAGCAAGGTGAAATTCATTGCTACTGCGACCATCGGTTTTGATCATATTGATGTGGACTATTGTGATGAGGCGGGAATTGTATGGAAAAATTGTCCCGGTTGTAATGCCGGCAGTGTGGAGCAGTACCTGCATTCGGTATTATTATTGTTGAAACGCCGGAAGGGGGTGAGATTGGAAGAAAGCTGTCTGGGGATTGTTGGGGTAGGACATGTGGGAAGCCGTATCCAACGTATGGCGGAGGCATTGGGGATGCGGGTCTTGCTGAATGATCCTCCACGTGCGGACCGGGGGGAAACGGGATTTGTGGATTTGTCTGTACTGGCAAGGGAATGTGATATAATAACCTTTCATACTCCGCTGAACAGGAATGGGAAATATAAAACGTTCCATCTGGCGGATGCGGATTTCTTTGCCGGTTTGCAACGGAAACCTTTTATTGTGAATACTTCTCGTGGAGAAGTAATAGAGACATTGGCTTTGCTTGATGCGCTGAAGACAGGCCGGATACGTGATGCGGTTATTGATACGTGGGAAAATGAACCGGATATTCACCCGGATTTGTTGCAGAAAGTTTTTTTGGGAACCCCTCATATAGCAGGGTATTCAGCTGACGGAAAGTCGAATGCTACACGGATGGCATTGGAGGAGCTTTGTAACTTCTTCCATATACAGGCTGATTTTAAAATAGTACCGCCCGCTTTGCCGTATATGGATTATTCTTCTGATCCGGAAGAGGCTTTTCTACAGGTGTATGATCCGACTCGTGACAGTGATGCATTGAAACGGCATCCCGAAGAATTTGAACATTTGCGGGGGAATTATCCATTGAGGCGTGAAATTTCTTTTTTACCGTAGGGGGACATTTCAATGTACCCCCACGGTGGCCAGAACTTTTAGTCTGCTTTTGCTGTTTGCATCTCTTCTGCTACAATCTGTTCGCAATCTTCAATGCTGTATCCCGATGCGGGTTCGCTCCAATACCATAAGGCGGGAGCTTGTTGTAATGTATCCATAATCAATTATTTTTTAGATGGGTTATTCAATGTTATAGTTGTTTCCGAATGTTGGTTGCCGCCCAGAATACCTGTTCCTCCCTCCACATTGCTGTAAACCCGTAGAGGTTCGGCTAGTCCAATGTTACCCAAGCCTCCTTCTAACGTGCTTCCGGCAATTTTTTGTAAGGACAACAGGTATAAAAAGTAGGATTCGGAAAGGGAATAGATGGAAATGATTCTTTGTTCTGTTTCGTCTAACTCTGCCGTTGTCTCTTTTATTTGTAAAGTATAGGTTTGTCCGTTAATGCTTTGGTCGGTAAAGAGGGCTCCTCCTCTTTTTTTCCAATCCGTTGAATGCCATACTTTCGTCCAATATGGCATCCTGTTCCTTGAATACAGGATCTATATAATCTATTTCTGTTTCGTAGTAACCGTAATAGCCCGTTTTTATTTGTGTGATTTTGGCC
>ENA-OQCU01001075-OQCU01001075.1-human-gut-metagenome-genome-assembly--contig:-NODE-1075-length-10203-cov-4.837237_pt1 | contig 10203 bp, 8 predicted proteins | sample MGYA00242504_ERZ504590 | MGnify/ENA primary metagenome ERZ504590 (study PRJEB26092, sample SAMD00036318) | human gut metagenome | host: Homo sapiens | study: EMG produced TPA metagenomics assembly of...
GTGATACGATAGAACTAACTTGGGAAAGCAGAAAATTAATTTGTAAAATAGAAAAGTGGGAGGAAGCATATGAAGGAAAAAAGTAATCGCGATTGTGTGTGCAGTCGCAGTGCTGGCGGCAGCCGGAGGGGGAGTGACATGGCATTTCCTTGGAAACGGTACAAAAGAGGACGATAACGTCGTCTATGTCAATACTGTAAAAGCCCTGACCAATCTGGGAACTGGAAATGGAATGGAAAACCGCTATGCCGGTGTTGTGGAGTCGGAAAAATACCTGGAAAGTAGAGAAAAACAGCGAGAAAAAGGTAAAGGAAGTTTATGTGGAAGTCGGTCAGGAGGTTCAGGTCGGAACACCGCTGTTCTCCTACGATACCGAGAAATTCCAGAGTGACCTCGAGCAGGCGCAGCTGGATCTGGAACGCATAAACAATGAACTTTCAAGTATGAATACCAATATCAACCAGCTTTACAAAGACAAAAAGCAGGCATCAAAAGACCAGCAGGCAAGCATCACACTGGAAATTCAGGAAGCGGAGCTGGATTTAAAGAAAAAAGAATATGAAGGAAAATCAAAACAGGCGGAGATTGATAAATTAAACAATAACATCACCAATGCGACCGTGATCAGTGAAATCGCCGGTGTCGTAAAATCAATCAACAACGATGACAGCAGCGCCGGCGCTTACTCCGGTGACAGCTCCGACAATTCCTTCCTGACTGTTCTTGCAACGGGAAATTTCCGTGTAAAAGGCCAGATCAATGAACAGAATATGAGCGACGGTTCGATTACGGAAGGAAGCCAGGTGATCGTGCATTCTCGTGTAGATGAGAATCAGACCTGGACCGGAACCGTGACAAAGATTGATCGGGAAAATGCAAAGACCGGCAATAACAACATGTACAGCAGTTCCGGCGATGGCATGACACAGTCGAGCTCCTATCCGTTCTATGTACAGCTTGCCGGAACGAATGGTCTGATGCTCGGCCAGCACGTTTACGTAGAGCCGGATGTCGGCCAGCAGGAAGTCAAAACAGGAATCTGGCTGTCTGACTCCTTTATCAACGATGTCGACAGCAATCCTTACGTCTGGGCCGATAATGGAAAAGGCAAACTGGAAAAACGAAGCGTAACGCTTGGAACGTACGATGAAAACATGATGGAATATCAGATCACCGACGGCCTTGCAGAAGATGATGCAATCACCTTCCCGGAGGACGGTCTGGAAGAAGGGATGAAGACCGTAGTCAGCACCGACGGATCACTGGGACAGAGCAATCCGGCCGGCGGCGAGGATGACGGTATGCTTGACAACGACGATGGAATGGTCGACGACGGTATGAAGCAGGATGAAAACGGCATGGTTGACAATACCATGGACGGCGCAGAGTACAGCGGTGAGGAAGATACAACGAACGTGATCGGCGGCGCCGACAATGGTGATGCAGAACCGGCAGACACACAGGAAGCCGGATCAGCAGATGACGGGGAGGTGCAGCCGTGATTCTGGAATTAGAGAATATCTGTAAAGAATATATGCAGGGCAAAATCCCGGTTCCGGTTCTGAAAAACATCAACTTCTCCATGGAAGAAGGCGAGTACGTTGCGATCATGGGTCCTTCCGGTTCCGGAAAAACAACACTGATGAATATTGTCGGCTGCCTCGACCAGGCGACGAGCGGACGGTTGATCCTCGACGGACAGGATATCAGCAAATGCAGTGACAATCAGATGTCCGATATCCGCCTGCAGAAAATCGGGTTTGTTTTTCAGAACTTTCAGCTTCTTTCAAGACAGAGCGCGATGGAAAACGTATGTCTGCCGTTAACCTATGCAGGTGTACCGAAAAAAGAGAGAAGAGAGCGTGCGGCGATTGCCCTCGAGCGCGTAGGACTTGGCGATCGCATGGATTTTAAGCCGACGCAGCTTTCCGGTGGACAGAAACAGCGTGTGGCGATTGCACGGGCAATTGTCAACCATCCGAAAATTCTGCTGGCTGATGAGCCGACGGGAGCACTCGATTCCCATTCCGGCGAGCAGGTCATGGAGCTGTTCCAGAGCCTGAACGACGAGGGCGTCAGCATCTTGATGATTACGCATGACGCGGAGATCGCATCGATGGCACAGCGCACCGTGGAGATCCGCGACGGAATGATGAAATCGAAGGAGGTGGCCGAAACATGAAAAAAGGAAAAGCCGCAAAGAAAGTCGTGATTGCAGTTGTGACCGCAGTTGCCGTGGGCGGTGTCAGTGTCGGCGGTTATTACGGCATCCGCCAGGCGCAGAAGACGACCGTAAAAGTGTATCCGGTCAGTGACTTTACGAGTGGTTACTGGGAAGACAGCATGAATATGGAAGGCCAGATCACCTCGACGGCTTCCCAGAACATCTATCTTTCAGACAGCCAGACCATTTCCCAGGTTCTCGTCAAAGAGGGCGATGTGGTAAATGCCGGAGACACGCTGATGACATACGATACCAGCATGATCGAGCTGGATCTGGAAACGCAGCAGTTACAGCTTGCACAGACAAAGCTGAAAATCCAGCAGAGTGAAAAAGAACTGGAAAAGCTGAAAAAGACAAAACCGGTAGCGGATACGCCGCTGGATCCGGTGGAGCCGGATTTCCCGGATTTTCCAGATGAACCCATCGATCCGGATTTCCCGGACGAACCGATTCCGACCCCAGAACCGGAGCCGACGTACGAGGATGCTGTTCTGTACAGCAGTACGAATAAGCTTGTATTTGGTTCCAAACCATACAAAGGAGAAGGAACGCAGGAAGACCCATACACCTATCTCTGCGCACCGGGGACAGTCCTGACAGGCGGATTCCTGAATCAGATGGCAGGATACGCGGATGAAAAGGGAACGAAAAAAGAAGAGGACAGCGAAGGATACTGGTTTCGCCTGGAGATTCATGAGGAAAACAAAGCCGCAGAGGCGCTGGAAACCGTGTGGGAGCAGGATGGAACGAAGATTGCGAAAGCATACGAGACTTCGTATGAAGCAGTCCTGAGTCTGAAAGAATCCGAATCGGCGGATGCACCGGAAATAAAAATTACCACGCCGATTGCAAATACAGAGGTTGCAGAGGGCGGCGAGCTGAAGCTGAAAATCGGAATCAATGAGAAGAAAGATACCGAAGAGAAGCCGGATGAGAAAGCCGACGATAAAACGGATGATAGAACCGAGAGTCCGTCCGAGGACGATGTGACACAGCCGGGTGAAGCCGGAAATGGAAGCGGTGAGGCAGACGATTCCACGGAAAACACCGAAACGGATGGCACTTACACATACGTCTGGAAACACAACGGAAAGACAATCGACGGAGATTTTAAGGATACTTACACAAAAGAAAACATCACAAAAGAGGATGCCGGAATCTATATAGTAGAAGTGACAGCGAAAAATGACAAGGGTACTTCCATGGCAGTCAGCACTGCAAATGTGGCGGTAAAAGAAGGAACGATTACCCCGACACCAAGTGTAACTCCGACCCCGAGCGTTACGCCGGGACCGAGTGTAACTCCAGAGCCGACCGTCAGCCCGGAACCAAGTACAACACCGATTCCGACCACAGAGCCGGTTCCAACAGAAACTCCGGTGCCGAGCGAGACCCCAGTTCCGACGGAAACGCCGACGCCGACCGAAGCCCCGGCAGAACCGGAAGCGGAACCGCAGAGCGAAGATGCACCGGAAGCAGTGCAGACGACAGCAAAAACCGTATTCTACGGTAGAAAAAGCATCGGTACAGTCCCTCTTTACATCATCCACAGGAAGCAGCGCAAATAACAATACTTCTTCCGGTGATGATACCCAGATGACCTACACAAAAAGATGAGTTGAAAAAAAGCCATCAGCGAAAAAAGAAAAGCCAGAATCCGTAAATCTGAAGCTGGATCAGAAGGAAGAGGAACTCAAAAGTCAAAAAATACGCAGAAAATCCCTGGATTCCCAGACCGTAAAAAGCGAACGAATCAGCGGTGTGGTAAAAGAAAGGTTGGAAAATGCAGAAAAACCCGTCCAACGACGGAAGCGCCTTTATCCAGGTCAGTGGAAACGAAGGTCTGTAACGTGCGCGGCTACTTAAGCGAGACGTATCTCGATCAGGTAAAAGTCGCGATGAACTCAACGTGACTTCTTTGGTCTTCGGGATGACTTTTTGCCAGCGGCAACCGTAACCGAGAATTTCTACCGTACCCGACAACAAGCTACATGTCGTACAGCGAGACACCAGCCTCCTTCTATCCGTTCACAGCCGTTATCCCGGAAGGCGGAGAAGGTTTTGAAAAACGGTGACTGGATCGAGAATTGCAATCACTGTCGGAAACGATGTAGAAAACGGCAACGGCCTGTACGTCAGCAAAGAATTCATCCGCGAGGAAAACGGACAGAAATTCGTTTATATCCGGGATGAAAATGTAAATTAAAGAAACAGAATGTGGTAACCGGAAAACTTCTGTGGGGCAGTTATTACGAAGTGAAGAGCGGTCTTTCCGAAGAGGATTACATTGCATTTCCGTACGGCAAAACCGTGGTGGAAGGCGCAGACACGAAGGAATCCAGTTCATCGGATTATTACAACAGTTAAGGAGGCGCATTATGTTAGAAAATGTAAGACTTTCCTTTCAGGGAATCTGGTCACACAAAATGCGTTCCTTCCTGACGATGCTGGGTATTATCATCGGAATTGCGTCGATCATCTCAATTGTCTCCACGATCAAGGGAACGAATGAGCAGATCAAACAGAACCTGATCGGAGCTGGAAACAACAACGTGACCGTCAGCTTAAAGCAGGGCGACGGTGATTACTGGATGGACAACGGACTGCCAAGCGGCGTGTCGAAACTGTCCGGTGATCAGAAAAAGCGGATCCGCGAGCAGGATCAGGTGGAAAATGCATCGTTTTACACCGAAAGAACGTATGTGAGCGGCATCGCAAAAGGAAACACAACACTGGACAGTGCGAAGGCGCTTGGAGTGGATGAAAATTATCTGTCGACGTGCGGATATCAGATTTATCAGGGACGCGGCTTTGTGGAGAGCGATTTCTCGAAGACCCACAAAGTTGTCCTCCTCGACGATACCGCAGTGCTGACACTCTTCCCGGATGAGTCGCCGGTCGGCAAAACGATCGAGATCATGGGAGAGCCGTTCACGGTGATCGGCGTGATCAAAAAAGCCGATTCGTTCCAGCCGGTCATCAATTCCAGAGATGACTACTATACGTACAATCAGGAATCCTATCCGCTGGTGCTGATGCCGGATGTCTGCTGGCCGATCGTATTCCAGTATGATGAACCGGAAAATGCCGTTGTGATGGCAAAAACGACCGAGGATATGAGCACGGTGGGAAAGACAACAGCGGATATCATGAACGAATCCGTGACCAATACAACTGATTCTCTTTCCTATCAGGCAGAGGATCTGCTGGAGAAAGCAAAGAGTCTGCAGGAGTTAGGCCAGAGCACGAACCAGCAGCTGATCTGGATCGCGAGCATTTCGCTTCTGGTCGGCGGTATCGGTGTTATGAATATTATGCTGGTATCTGTAACGGAACGTACAAGCGAGATCGGCCTGAAAAAGGCGATCGGAGCAAGAAAACGCAGAATTCTGTTCCAGTTCCTGACCGAGGCGGCGGTGCTCACCAGCATCGGCGGACTGCTCGGCGTGCTGGGCGGCATTATCATGGCACAGGTGATTTCGAGGGTATCGCAGACGCCTGTGGCGATCAGTATTCCGGCAATCATTTTCTCCGTGGTCTTCTCCATGGTGATCGGTATCGTATTCGGACTGCTGCCGTCGGTAAAAGCAGCGAACCTGAATCCGATCGATGCGCTGCGAAGAGAATAGAACAAAAAAGAGTTGAAAAATCCGTGCGGGTACAGCGTAGGTGCTGGATCCGTGCGGATTTTTTGTGCGGCGTGTGCGGATGAAACTTAAGATCTTTACTTTTTGCGGAAAGTCGGTTATACTGGAAAATAAGCGCAATTTGCGGCGCAGCAAAGAGGCATTCGAGTTTCGGATTCGGTATGTTTATGAAAATATAAGAAAGATTCAAAGACATTTCACATTCGTTTATGGTATAATCAAACAAGAGTATGACCAACGAAAAGGAGTATACGCGAATGAATATTTTGTTTTTTATCACACCGAAAAGTGAAACGGCTTATCTGTATGACGACTGCTCACTTCGGCAGGCCATCGAGAAGATCGAATATCATAAATACACGGCGGTTCCGGTACTGAACAAAAAGGGCTGCTACGTGGGAACACTGACGGAAGGAGATCTGCTCCGCATCATAAAAGAACGGTATCTGCTGAATTACCATGAAGCAGAGGATATCCCGCTCTGGCAGGTTCCAAAACGGTGGAATTATGAGTCCGTCAACATCAACAGCAACATCGAGGACCTGATCGAGATGTCCATGCGGCAGAATTTCGTTCCAGTTGTGGATGACGAGGGAATCTTCATCGGCATCATCCGAAGAAGAGATATCATCCAGTACTGTTATCAGAAAAGCGGCATCAAAGAAGAGGAAGAAGCCCGGCGCAGCGCGCGGAAACAAAACGCAGAACAGATGATTCTGCAGTAAAGAAGAAAATGAGGGAAACATTATGAAAAAACTGATCGATCTTATCCAGGAAGAGCTGGTAAAAGCCTTTACCGCTGCGGAGATGGACCCGTCCTATGCAAGGGTTTCCGTTTCCAACCGCCCGGATCTGTGCGAATACCAGTGCAACGGCGCAATGGCAGCTGCAAAAGCATACCACAAAGCACCGATCCAGCTGGCTGAAGCAGTTGTAGAAAAAGTGACCGATCACAGCGTGATCGGTGAAATTGAAGCCGTAAAACCGGGATTCATCAACCTGAAAATCAACCCGGAATTTCTGGCAGATTATCTTTCCAAAATGCAGAACGACGAAGATCTTTCTGTAGAGAAAGCAAAAAATCCGAAAACCATCAATCGTAGATTACGGCGGAGCAAACGTGGCAAAACCGCTTCACGTCGGCCATCTCCGTTCCGCGATCATCGGGGAAAGCATTAAGCGTATGGGACGCTTCATGGGCCACAACATGATCGGTGACGTTCATCTTGGAGACTGGGGTCTGCAGATGGGACTGATCATCACCGAGCTGCAGGAGCGCCATCCGGAGCTTGTTTATTTTGATGAGTCCTTTACGGGAGAGTACCCGGAGGAAGCACCGTTTACGATCAGCGAGCTCGAGGAGATTTATCCTTGCGCAAGCGGCAAATCGAAAGAGGACGAGGACTATAAGAAACGTGCACTCGAGGCAACGAGAGAGCTGCAGCAGGGCAGAAGAGGATATCGTGCGATCTGGAAACACATTATGAACGTTTCTGTTGCCGATCTGAAAAAGAACTATGGAAACCTCGACGTTCATTTCGATCTGTGGATGGGTGAGTCCGATGCACAGGAGTACATTCCAGACATGGTAGATTACCTGAAAGACAATGGTTATGCACATTATGACCAGGGCGCACTCGTTGTTGATGTCAAAGAAGAGACAGACACAAAAGAGATCCCGCCGTGCATGATCTTAAAATCCGATGGGGCAGCTCTGTATGATACGACAGACCTGGCAACCATCATCCAGCGTATGAAACTGTACAAGCCGGACGAGATCTGCTATCTGGCAGACAAACGTCAGGAGCTTCACTTCGTACAGTGTTTCCGCTGTGCAAGAAAAGCAAAACTGGTGAATGATGATACCGTTCTTTCCTTTATCGGCTTTGGTACCATGAACGGAAAAGACGGAAAACCGTTCAAGACCCGTGAGGGCGGCGTTATGCGTCTGGAGCGTCTGATCGGCGAGATCAACGATGAGATGTATCAGAAGATCGTGGAGAACCGCAGCGTAAAAGATACGGATGCAAGAGGAACGGCACAGATTGTCGGACTGTCTGCTATTAAATACGGTGACCTGTCCAACCAGGCATCGAAAGATTATGTATTCGATGTTGAGAGATTTACTTCCTTCGAGGGAAACACCGGTCCGTACATCCTGTACACGATCGTTCGTACAAAATCCATCCTCGGAAAATATAAAGAAGAGGGAAATGAACTGAAGAAAGGCGCACTTCTGGCACCGAAGAGCGACAGCGAGAAAGCTCTGATGCTTTCCGTATCCCGTTTCAACGGCGTTGTGGAGAACGCATTCGAGGAGAAAGCACCGCATAAGATCTGTGCTTATATCTACGAGCTTGCAAACGAGTTCAACCATTTCTACCACGAGACCAAGATCTTAAGTGAGCAGGATGAGGCAAGAAAAGCATCTTACCTGGCACTGCTGGATCTTGTCCGCGAGGTACTTGAGACCTGCATCGACCTGCTGGGATTCTCGGCACCGGAACGGATGTAAGATTCGTCAAGAGGGAAAAAATAGATAAAAAACAGGCGATTTTTTTGGCAGCCGTCGGCTTCTGTAGTTCTTTGCGGAAACGGCGGCTGTTGTGTTATACTTACATCACGATTTTTCATCCGCTTGGACATTCGTCCTGAAAAATCGATTCTATATTACTCTATCGAAGAGCCATTCGGCTCAATTTATATCCATGTACAAAAACAGAATATCGGACTGACAAACACTTTGACGTAAAAAGAGGAGGCGGGATCATTGGAAAAGTAGAACTTCCGGGAGGGAAGTATCGCCATGCTGTCAGTGCTCGGAAGAGGGGCAACGTCTGTCGTTTATCTTGCAGAGAAAACTGGATCCGGAAAGCGGTATGCAGTCAAGGTAAGTATATGTGACAGGGGAAAAACTGCGCCGGGAAGCGTTTCTTTTACAGAAGTTTTCATATCCCGGGATTCCCTGTGCGGTGGAACTTCTGGAAAGTGGGACAAAAAGCTTTCTGGTGATGGAAGCTGTAAACGGAAAATCTATCGGACAGCGTATGCGTAAGGGAGAACGGTTTTCCAGCCGGGAAATTCTGAAAACGGGAATTGCCCTGAGCGGGATTCTCTGTTATCTCCATGCACAGAACCCGCCGGTTTTCTACCGGGATCTGAAGCCGGACAACGTGATGATAACAGAGCGTGGTGAAATATACCTTGTGGATTTCGGTGCAGCCGGAACAGAAGAAACGGGTGTGGAAGTCCGTTATGGAACCCGCGGTTATGCAGCGCCGGAGCAGTATGACGGGAAGTGTGACGCCCGTTCCGATCTTTATGCACTCGGCGCACTGCTTGCGGCAATGGCGAAGCATGCGAAAAAGCGGCAGAAAAGAGGACTCTGGCGGGTGATGGAAAAGTGTATGCAGAAAAAGCCGGAGGAGCGGTATGCGTCTGCCGGAGAAGTCAAAAAGGCACTGCGGCGGCTGGAAAGAAAGCAAAAAGGCAGGAAGACTCTGCGGATCTTTGCAGTTTTTGCTTTTCTGACAGGAGGAGCGGCTGCGGTTGCCAGCAGGATGCCATGGGGCAGTTTCCGGCGGCAGACGAATGGGAGGAGCAGGGAGATCTCTGGTTCTGCGGAAATCCGGTGGAAGAAGGCAGTCTGCCGAACTACCAGAAAGCGCGGGAAGCGTTCTTAAAGGCAGACCATCTCAGTCAGGCGGGGCGTGTGGAGCAGGAACTTGTGGAATACTGTCTGGCGGATGATGCGGCAAGGGAAAAAATGCAGATGGAGCCATTGCTGGACTGAATTTTATGATGACACGCAGCAGGAGCCGGAAAAGGAAAAACGCTGCCGCAGATATCTTGCTGTTGCAGGAATGTATTTCAGTTTTTCCGAAGAACTGGCGCGTGAAAATGACATAGACGCCATGCGGAAAGGAATCGAAGTGCTGGAAAAGGCCGCAGGCGAGAATATGGAGGGGCAGTGGGAGGCGGTTATCTGGCAGAGACTGGCGGATGCGTGCTATCTTGGCGGAAAATCCGGGGATGGGGAAAGAGAACAGGACTGGTGCCAGGAGAGTTTTCTCTATTACGAACGGCTTCTGTGCAGCAGACAGGATGGAAACCGGCGGAAAAATCTGCTCAGGGCCGCAGAGCTGGCACTTCAGTTCGACATGCAGGAAAAAGCAGAACAGTACCTCAACGAGGCCGCAGAAATTCCGGGAATGGAGGAGGATATTTTTTATCAGCAGATCAGAAAAGATAGGGAGGAAGCAGGATGAGAAAAAAGACCATATGCGCAATGATGACAGGATTCCTGGCAGTCCAGGGAATCGAAGTCCACGC
>ENA-OQCU01001076-OQCU01001076.1-human-gut-metagenome-genome-assembly--contig:-NODE-1076-length-10201-cov-1.880881_pt1 | contig 10201 bp, 10 predicted proteins | sample MGYA00242504_ERZ504590 | MGnify/ENA primary metagenome ERZ504590 (study PRJEB26092, sample SAMD00036318) | human gut metagenome | host: Homo sapiens | study: EMG produced TPA metagenomics assembly of...
ATAACTTGATTTGTTATTGTTTACAGGTGACGTTTAATGTACCATAAATACGCTGCCGGTAAGGGTAACCGATCATCGTATTTCTGACAATCGGGGAGGTAACGCAGCTATGGACGAAAAAGTATACGGCTATATGGACTGGCCGAGGATTGAAGCTATTGTGTATGGAGAGGAAACTGCTCCCAGAGATGTGATGGGACCAAGGATCACACAGGACGGAGTTCTTATTCAGGGATTTTTTCCTGATGCAGAAGAAGTCAGTGTGATCAGCGGAAAGAAAACCTATGTCTGCGAGAAAGAGGACGAGGCCGGATATTTTGCAGTATTGCTTCCTGTACGCAAGGTGCCGGAATACAGATTTCTTATAAAAATGGGAGAGACAGAGAAAGAATGTTATGATCCCTATGCTTTTCCATGCCAGATCACAGAGGAAGAGGAGAAGGCTTTCTGCGCGGGTGTTTATTATGAGGCATATAAGAAGCTGGGCGCTCATCCTGTGGAGATTAAAGGAGTGAAAGGTACTCTTTTTGCTGTCTGGGCTCCGAACGCAGTGAGTGTAAATATCGCAGGTGATTTTAATGGATGGATTGGACGTGCGACTATTATGCATCGTATGCCTATGTCAGGTATCTTTGAGCTGTTTGTACCCGGGGTAGAGGCAGGGACACATTATAAATATGAAATTAAAGTCAAAGGCGGCGAAGTTCTGTTAAAGGCTGATCCTTATGGGAACAGTGCAGACCATGATCCTGAGGGAGCATCTGTGGTAGCAGATGTAAGTGCTTTTCAGTGGAATGACGGAGACTGGATGAAAGAGCGTCACAGATTTGATGACAGGAAACAGCCGGTTTCCATATACGAAACATCTCTGGAGGAATGGAAATCCGCTGAGGAGCTGGTGGAATTTCTGGCAGAGGAAGATTTTACCCATGTGGAACTCCATCCTGTGATGGAATACCTGGATGATATTACAGGTGGTTATTCTACATATGCATATTATGCACCTACTTCCAGATTTGGAAGCGTGACGGATTTTCAGAAGCTGGTAGATGAGCTGCATCAGGCGGGGGTCGGTGTGATTCTGGACTGGACACCTGCACAGTTCCCGCGTTATGCCTCCGGTCTGGAGAAATTTGACGGAACACCTCTTTATGAGAGACAGAATCCGGCAGAGGCCATTCATCCGTTCTGGGGGACATTGCTCTATAATTACGGAAGCCCGATGGTGAAGGACTTCCTGATCTCCAATGCCTGTTTCTGGGCTGAGGTCTACCATGCTGACGGTCTGCGTATGGATGATGTGGATGCTATGCTGTATCTGGATTATGGCAGAAATCCGGGAGAGTGGACACCTAATATTTACGGAACCAATGAAAATCTGGATGCTCTGGAATTTCTGAAGCATCTGAATTCTGTGATAAAGGAGAGAAATCCCGGATTGCTTTTAGTTGCTCAGGAGAACGGACTCTGGCCGGAGCTGACAGACAGTGTGGGAAATGACCATCTGGGATTTGACTATAAATGGAGTGGCGGATGGACAAAAGATCTGCTTGAATATCTGAGCAAGGATCCTATTGAGAGAAAGAATTACCATGATCAGCTGACTATGTCCATGCTCTATGCATACTGCGAACATTATATTCTGACGCTTGGCAGCAGGGATGTTGGTACATTGAAGGATTTCGCGGATAAGCTGCCGGGAAGTGAAGAACAGAAGAATGCGCAGATCAGAGAGGCTTATGTTTATATGATGCTTCATCCGGGATGCAAGATGATGGCACCGGATAAAGATATGCCAAAGGAACTGGAGGTATTTGTCAAAGACCTCAATAATATGTATCTTGCTCATCCTGCACTTTATCAGCTGGATGATGAATATGATGGATTTGAATGGGTTCAGCTGATGAAGTATGAGGAGAATGTGATCGCATTCATGAGAAAGACAGAGAAACCGGAAGAAACTGTTCTGGCTGTCTGCAATTTCGCGGCAATCCCATATGAAAACTACAATGTGGGAGTTCCTTTTGCCGGCAAATATAAAGAAATCTTTAACAGTGATGATAAAAAGTACGGTGGTAATGGTGTAGTAAATACGAGAGTTAAAGCGGCGAAGAAGGCTGAGTGTGATGAGAGAGAGTATTCCATCACATTGAAGCTTCCGGCACTTGGCGTGGCAGTCTTTACCTGCACTCCGGAAGAAATTGAGAAAAAGCCTGCTGCCGAGCACAGCCAGATCAAGAAATCCATCACCAAGACAAGAACTGTACGAAAGGCTGCCGGGAAAACAAAAGCAGCTGTAAAAACCGCAGTGAAACCGGTGACGAAAAAGGTGACAAAAGAAGCACCCCAAATAGTGAATAAAACGGAGGAGAAAATACCGGTCAAAAAGGACTTGACAGAGAAGAAATAATATTATAAACTAAATGCTGTGGCTGTCAGAATTATCAATTTCTGACAGATTACAGCATAAGCTGAAATAGCTCAGTCGGTAGAGCACTTCACTCGTAATGAAGGGGTCGTGAGTTCGAGTCTCATTTTCAGCTTGAAAGATATTGGGCAATTGTAATTTTATAGAAAATCCGCTATACTGAAAAGCAGAGTATAGTGGATTTTTTTATGTTTTTATGGAGGTTCGTATGGTGAGTACCTTAAAATTGCCGGTAGGAATTGAAAAGATTGTAAAGAGAAATTTACGTTACTGTTCACACGCCACTATCCCGCGAGGTGTTTTGGCATGAATATGCAAAAATCCCGAGACATACAAGCCAAAAATTCCATTGCCGCAGGCAATCTGGAATGAATTTTGGCTAAGTTACTGTGAACGGAGTGAACAGTAACAAATTTACTTGACAATCTCGGGCCTATCCTTTAATATAACTTTTGGATTATACCAAATAAATAATGACCGGGAATCTATCAAGAAGAATGGTTGATTTCCGGTTTTCTTATGTGGACATCATGGTCAGGAGTGCACGCAGACTGGATGGAACAAAAACGGACCGGATATATCTATAATTGGAAAAATGGACATATACAGATGCGAAACCATGCAGAGACTGGCACTGTAACAGGCGTCAGCATTGGCATAAACCGATGTAGGGGCGAGAGCTTTTACGCGTGGTTTCGTATCTTTTTTAGTATAAAGAGGTATCTTTTTTACATGAAAGGAGCTGAATATAGTTGGCAGAGGTTTCACTTGAACTGAAGGAGATAAAGAAAAGTTTTACAGAAGGCGAAGCAGTTCTGGATAATATCAGTCTTGAGATCAGTAAAGGAGAGTTTATTACTTTGCTGGGATCTTCGGGATGCGGCAAGACGACAACGCTGCGAATCATTGCCGGTCTGGAACAGCCCGATGCAGGAAGTGTCTGGCTGGACGGCAGGGAAGTGACAGGTCTGGAGCCGAACCAGAGGGATGTGAATACGGTATTTCAGAATTATGCGCTCTTTCCGCATATGAATGTTGCGGAGAATATTGGCTATGGCCTGAAGCTGAAAAAAGTTCCTAAGAGTGAGATCAGGAAAAAAGTTTCTCAGATGCTGGAACTGGTACAGCTTGAAGGATATGAAAAAAGAAAGCCTTCCGAACTCTCGGGCGGTCAGAAACAGAGAGTTGCCATTGCGAGAGCACTGGTGAATAATCCCAAAGTACTGCTTCTGGATGAGCCGCTGGGAGCACTGGATCTGCAGCTTCGCCGTGCGATGCAGATAGAACTGAAGCATCTGCAGAAGAAACTGGGAATTACATTTATCTATATCACTCATGATCAGGAAGAAGCTATCAATATGTCTGACAGGATCGCGGTGATGAGGGACGGACGTATTGAGCAGATCGGAACACCGGATGAGATCTATAATCATCCAAAGACCAGTTATGTAGCAACATTTGTAGGAAATGCCAATATCCTGCATGGAGTTGCAGAGAGTATTCAGGGAGAGAATGCAATCGTAAAGATCGGAAATGACAGGGTAATTGTAAAGCTTGAAACAAGTCAGCAGGATACAGAGGATACAGGGGTAAAACAATGCCTGTCAGCAGGAGAGAGAGTAACTCTGGCTGTGAGAAGTGAAAATATATTGTTACAGGAAACTGCTGTAATCGGTGATACCGGTACAGATCACAGAGACACTGTTGATATAAGTGTGTCAGGCGGTGGTTTGGATGCACATAATAAGAATAGTGTATCAGGTTTACAGGCAACTGTTACAGAGAAGAATTTCGCAGGAGGTCAGCTTCGTGTAACTCTGAAGCTGAGTGATGGTACACAGTTGATCGCCAGCAGATACGGAATCGACGCATCCGTCGCAGAAGGCCAGACAGTGAGATGCAGTTTTCTGCCGACAGATGCAGTACTGGTAGACAGGGAGGACATTCATGAAGAAGCGTAGAAACCGTTCTGACAGTTCTGCATGGATGGCATTTCCACTGTACATTTTTACTATTGTGTTTGTAGTATGCCCCCTTATCTATATGGTGGCGCTGAGTTTTGCTACGCCGTCCAGAGGATTTGGGGTGACCTGGAAATTTACGCTGGACAATTACAGAAATATTCTGGAACCTGTATACCTGAATACATTTGTGGAATCACTGAAACTGGCATTTACCAGTACGATAGTGATCGCTTTGATCGGCTATCCGTTCGGGTATTTCATGGCGAGGCTGCCGGAGCACAGAAAGAAAAAGGCACAGCTTCTGTTGTCCACGCCGTTCTGGGTAAATTCCCTGATTCGTCTGTATGGCTGGATCATTATTCTGCAGAAAAAAGGACTTTTGAATTTTGTATTGATAAAACTCGGGATCATTGAGAAACCGCTGTCCATCCTGTACAGCTATCCGGCAATTGTGATCGGTATGATTTATGTGCTTCTCCCGTTTATGATCATGTCTGTATACTCCAGCGCAGAGAAGCTGGACTGGTCTTATGTGGAGGCTGCCAGAGATCTTGGGGCATCCAGACTGCAGGCGTTTTTTACCATAACACTGAAGCTTACACTGCCCGGGCTGCTTTCGGGTGTGATCCTGACTTTCGTGCCATCCATGGGACTGTTCTTTATTGCAGATATCCTGGGCGGAAATAAAGTTGTACTTGTGGGAAGTCTGATACAGGATCAGATGACAAGAGGAAGTAACTGGCCCTTTGCAGCAGCACTTGCTGTGGTGATGATGGTACTTACAACTGTACTGATCATGATTTACAGGAAAGTGACAAATGCCAGAGAACTGGAGGGAATCGGATGAAAAAGAATTCAAGATTTGCCGGATTTTATATGGGGCTGATTTTCTTCCTGATGTATCTCCCTATTGCAGTAGTGATCGTTTTCTCATTTAATGAATCCAAACTGCCAGTGAAATTTACAGGCTTTTCCCTGAAATGGTATCAGGAACTTTTCCATGACAGAGCAATGTTGGAAGCGTTGGTGAACAGTCTGATCCTTGGGGTATTAAGCTGTCTGGTTAGTGCAGTGATCGGTACTTTGGGTGCAGTTGGGTTATCAAGGATTCACTGGAAGTCAAAAGGGGCGCTGGAATACATTTCCATATTGCCGTTAATGATACCGGAGATTATCCTTGGTATGGTGCTGATGGCGTTCTTTTATATGCTGAACCTGCCCTTTGGCATGCTGACACTGTTAATAGGTCATACGGTATTCTGTGTGCCTTATATTCTGATGGAAGTGAAGGCAAGACTGGCAGGCATGGATCCGGCACTGGAAGAGGCAGCCAGAGATCTGGGGGCAGGACCTTTCCGGGCTTTCCGGGATATTACGCTGCCCTTAATTATGCCGGCGGTAATTTCAGGTTCGCTGCTTGCGTTTGCCATGTCTATGGATGATGTGGTAATAAGTATTTTTGTAAACGGACCGCGTTTGTCTACGCTGCCGATCAAGGTGTACACACAGCTGAAAACGGGAGTGACGCCGGAGATCAATGCGTTGTGTACCATTCTGCTGGCAGCTACACTGATTATTTTTATTGTTTATTCACTGATACAAAGAAGAAAAAATAAATGATATAGCTTTCACGAATATTCTGAACAGCCGGTCAATGCTTTTGGAACAGCCGGATTATAAAAAACAGAGAAAAATACATTCAGAGGAAGGAAAAGATGATGAACAAACTGATTGAGTTAAAAAATCTGACCAAGAATTTGATGATCAGCAGGTTTGCGCGGCATCAATCTGGATATTTACGAAAAGGATTCCTGACGCTTTTGGGACCCAGCGGATGTGGGAAAAGACAACCACTCTTCGAATCATTGCAGGCTTTGAAGAACCAAGTGACGGAGAAGTACTGTTTAACGGGATTGAGATTTCCAAGCTTCCCCCGTACAAGAGAGAGGTTAATACTGTGTTTCAGAAGTATGCTCTTTTTCCTCATTTAAATGTGGCGGAGAACATCGGTTTCGGGCTGAACCTGAAGAAGGTCGATAAAACTGTCATCGCCCAGAAGGTGGAGCGTATGTTGAAGATGGTTGGTCTGGAAGGCTTTGGGAAAAGAGATGTAACTCTGCTCTCCGGTGGACAGCAGCAACGAGTGGCCATTGCCAGAGCCCTGGTAAATGAGCCGAAGGTTCTGCTTTTAGATGAGCCCCTGGGTGCACTGGATGCAAAGATCCGTAAACAGATGCAGGTAGAATTAAAGAAGATTCAGCAGGAAGTCGGCATCACTTTCATTTATGTTACCCATGACCAGGAAGAAGCCCTGTCCATGTCAGATACGGTTGTTGTTATGAATAACGGTGAGATTCAGCAGATCGGCTCTCCTACAGATATCTACAATGAGCCGGAAAACCGTTTTGTTGCAGGCTTTATCGGTGAATCCAATATTATCGAGGGAACCATGATCCGCGATTATCTGGTTACTTTTGACGGATTTGAGTTTGAATGTGTGGATAAGGGATTTGAGGATAATGAAGAGATCGAAGTTGTGTTAAGACCTGAGGATCTGGATATCGTAGATCCCGGTCAGGCAAAGATCAGGGGGATTGTGCGCAATATTACCTTCAAGGGCGTGCATTATGAGATCCTGATCGAGACAGAACTTCGTACTTATATGGTTCATACCACAGATTATGCGGAAGTCGGAAGGGGAAGTGGGACTGAAATTCGGGCCTGAAGACATCCATGTTATGTGTAAGATGGGAAGCTACTGATGAAACAGTACAGAAATCTTATCAAACCATATCTTGTGTGGGCATTTGTGGTCATTGTCATCCCGCTGATTTTGATCGCATTATATGCATTTACAGAAGATGGAAACGAGGTGCTGACGTTCTCCTTCACCCTGGAGAATTTCCGCAAATTCCTGGAAGCAACGTATATGAGCGTTATTTTCAAGTCCTTTAAGCTTGGAATCCTGACGACGGTCATCTGTCTGGGACTTGGCTATCCGCTGGCATATATTATTTCCAAATGTCCGGAGAAATCCCAGAGTCTTCTGATCCTGCTGGTAACTATTCCGGAATGGATCAATATGCTTCTGCGTACCTATGCATGGATGAACCTGCTGTCAGACAATGGTATCATCAACCATTTGCTTGGATTACTGGGGATTTCCCCGGTGACAATGATGTATACGGACTTTTCCGTAGTGGTTGGTCTGGTCTGTAACTTTATGCCGTTTATGATCATCCCGATCCACACATCTCTGAGTAAAATGGATAAATCCTTTATCGAGGCTGCCTATGACCTGGGGGCAAATAAATTTCAGACCTTTACAAAGGTTATCTGGAAATTGTCCATCCCCGGCGTGCTCAATGGAATCATGATGGTATTCCTGCTGTCTATTTCCACATTTGTTATTCCGAAACTTCTCGGAGGCGGACAGTACATGCTGATCGGTAACCTGATCGAATCTCAGTTTATCTCTGTTGGTGACTGGAACTTCGGAAGTGCGATTTCTCTGATTCTGGCTGTGCTCATTCTGATCTTTATGAGCCTGATGAAGAAGATGGATAAAGATGAATAAGGGAGGACGGCATGAAACGTAATAATAAATTTTTCTCAATGTTATATGTAGTACTCTGCCTTGCTTTCTTTTACCTGCCGATCCTGGTGACGATGATCTTTTCCTTTAACTCATCCAAGTCACTGACCAGATTTACAGGTTTTTCCCTGCGCTGGTATCAGGAACTTCTCGGTAACGGGGAAGTAATTAAGGCAGTTTATGTATCTGTTACCATTGCAATCATTGCGACCATTGTTTCTACAATACTTGGAACCATTACAGCGATCGGTTTATCCAAATCAAAGAAGGTAATCAAGGAACTGCTTTTGAATATTAATAATATCCCTATCCTGAATCCTGAGATCGTAACAGCCATCAGCCTGATGCTGTTGTTCTCTTCTCTGGGATTTCGAAAAGGGTATCTGACTATGCTGCTGGCACATATTGCGTTCTGTACCCCGTATGTAATTACCAGCGTTTATCCGAAGGTAAGGGCTCTGGATCCGAATATGGCAAATGCTGCCATGGACCTTGGGGCAACACCTTTTTCAGGCTCTGACAAAGGTTATCGTGCCGATGATCAAAGAGGGTATTTTCGCAGGCGCGCTGCTTGCATTTACCATGTCATTTGATGATTTCGTTATTTCCTATTTCGTATCAGGAAATGGTGTAAAGAATATCTCTATTGTTGTATATAATATGACAAAGCGTATCAATCCGACGATCAATGCTTTGTCAACCATCGTGATCGTAGTCATCATCGTGGTACTGCTTTTGTCCAATCTGCTTCCGAAGTTTAAGAATAAAGCCAGAAAGCTGAACAGGAAAGCAGTAAAAATTGTCTCTGTAGTTCTGGTTGTTGCCGTTACGGCAGGGCTGATCAAAATGGGGATTCGTGGCGCAGTCCACTCATGTGCTGAAAGTTTACAATGCAGGAGAGTACATGGATCTTTCCCTGCTGGAGGATTTTGAAAAAGAATATGATTGTACCATCGTATACGAGACTTTTGAGTCAAATGAGATGATGTACACCAAGCTTTCAAGCGGTGAGACTTATGATGTGCTGATCCCGTCTGATTACATGATTGAGAGACTGATCAAAGAAGAATATCTGCAGGCACTTTGACTGGAAAGAAATTCCGAATAAGAAAAATCTGCTGAATGATGTCATGAACCAGAGCTATGATCCGGGCAACCGTTATTCCTGTCCGTATTTCTGGGGAACAGTAGGAATCCTTTATGATAAGACAGTAGTAGATGAGGCTGATCTGAAAGATGGCTGGAATCTTCTGTGTAATCCGAAATATAAAGGAAATATTTACATGTATGATTCTGAGCGGGATTCCTTTATGATAGCCCTGAAGGCTCTTGGATATTCTATGAATACTACAGATGAGAATCAGATTCAGGAAGCTTACCAGTGGCTGGTTGACCAGAGAAATACCATGGATCCGATTTACGCCGGTGATGACGTCATTTGACAATATGATTTCCGGAAACAAGGCTATGGCAGTTGTTTATTCCGGAGATGCTTCTTATATTATAAGCGAAAATCCAAATATGGATTACTTCACACCGAGTCAGGGAACCAACAACTGGTATGATGCAATGGTTATCACAAGGGACTGCAATGAGACAGAGCTTGCCCATCAGTTTATTAATTTTATGCTAAATGAAGAATCTGCTCTTTCCAATACGGAAGAAGTAGGTTATACTTCTCCTGTAAAGAGTGTTTACGAAACTATGATCACCGGAGAGTATGAGGGCGTTTCCTCCTACATCCCGGATTTCGAAAATCCAAATAGCGAGATCTTCCGTTATCAGGAACCGAAGATCAAGCAGAAATATGCGGAGCTGTGGACGAAGATCAAGGCAGAGTAAACATGGAAATTTATAAAAACGGAAACGTGGCTGGCAGAAGCCGGCTGTGTTTTTGAAGAAGAGGAGAATGATTATGAAGAAAAAGGTATTTGCGGTAATTCTTGCTGCAGCAGCAATCTGTGGCAGCCTGTCACCTGTATACGCAGCTGACTCCGAGCTTGTCCTTTATACCTGGGAAGGAATGTTCCCGCAGGAGGTTCTGGACGGATTTGAGGAAGAAACCGGCTGTAAGATCGTATATTCCAACTTTGACACTGACGAGACCATGCTGGAGAAGGTTTCCATGGCAAAAGGCGGAGACTATGATGTGGTAATCGAGATGACTACATCCTTGAGAAAATCGTGGAAGAAGGTCTTGCCACCAAGCTTGAC
>ENA-OQCU01001077-OQCU01001077.1-human-gut-metagenome-genome-assembly--contig:-NODE-1077-length-10200-cov-2.811675_pt1 | contig 10200 bp, 11 predicted proteins | sample MGYA00242504_ERZ504590 | MGnify/ENA primary metagenome ERZ504590 (study PRJEB26092, sample SAMD00036318) | human gut metagenome | host: Homo sapiens | study: EMG produced TPA metagenomics assembly of...
ATCAAGGCGTTGTGGGCGCGCAAGGCCATGGGGTGCTTCGCTCGTCGGGTTCAACGCGCGAGCATTTGGAATCCTACGGGCACGACGAAGAGCAGGGCCTTAACGCGCCGGTGAGCGAGTACGCGACGTTCGCTTATTCTACGGCGCTCAACTACCTGCTTTCAGATCGCAAGCACCATATGAGATCGGCGATACGACAGTAGTGTACTGGCTGACAAGCACGATCAGGCCTGCGTCGACATCATGTCCGATTTCTTGAATCCTCAAACAGGAGGTGGCGACGATAAAGACAACGAAAGCGGCAAAGGTGATCCCGATCGCGTCATAGACGCGGTTATGCAGAGACTTGCGCAAGGGCTTCCTATTGGGGAGGTCGATCCTGATGCCAACTTCTATGTGCTCGGACTTGCTCCGAACGCTGCTCGCTTGTCGGTTCGTTTCTTTCAGCGGGATACGTTCGGCGCCATGCTCGACAATTTGTACCAGCACTACGAGAGACTCGATATCGCGCGCGCTCCGTATGAGAAGAAGTACCTCGTGCCATACCGCTTACTGGTTGAAACCGAGAATCCGAATGCGAAGCAGCCGGCTGCCACATCGCTGCTTGGCGGTGCGCTCCTTCGCTCCATTTTGGGGAACCAGCGCTACCCGGAGGCTCTTTTCGAGCAGACGATCCTGCGCGTGCGAGCAACACAGGATAACGAGGAGCGGCGCACGCGCAAGGTGACGCGCGGTCGAGCAGCCATCATCAAGGCATACCTGATAAAAAACTGCAACCGAAGCGAGGAGGAGGTCACCGTGGGACTGAACGAAGAGCGTTCCGACGCTCCCTACGTGCTGGGAAGGTTGTTCTCGGTGCTCGAGAGCATTCAAGAAGCCGCAAGCCCCGGTTTGAATTCGACGATTAAGAACAAATACTACGATTCGGCGAGTGCCACTCCGAGCGTGATCTTCCCGATCGTGATCGGCTTGTGCGACAAGCACCTCACCAAGCTTTCGCGAGACAGCAAGGGGCTTGCCGTGCACTACGAGAAGATGCGCGGGGAGCTTCTCGGCAAGTTGGACGCGTTTCCCAAACGGCTCTCGCTTGAGGAACAGGGCGATTTCATCTTGGGATACTACCATCAAAACCAAAAGCGCTTTGAAAAGCGCGATGCTGAATCCGACCAGATCCAGGAGGCATAGCCATGAGCAATCCTATCAAGAACCGTTACGATTTCGTTGTCTACTTCGATGTCGAGAACGGCAACCCCAACGGTGACCCGGATGCTGGCAATATGCCGCGCATCGACCCGGAAACCGGATACGGCATCGTCACGGACGTATGCCTGAAGCGCAAAGTGCGCAACTACGTCGAAACGGTGAAGGAGGACGATCCCGGTTTCGACATCTACGTGAAGGATGGCTCCATTCTCAACGTGAACGATGCTCGCGCGTTCGAAGCGCTTGGCATCGATGCGAAAGACATAAAGAAGCTCAAGAAGGATGATCCTGAGCTTGACGAGAAGATTCGCGACTTCATGTGCGCGACGTTCTACGACGTGCGCACGTTCGGCGCGGTGATGACGACGTTTGTGAAAAACTCGCTCAACTGCGGCCAGGTGCGAGGTCCGGTGCAGCTGACGTTCGCTCGAAGCGTCGACCCTATCATTCCTCAGGAGATCACCATCACGCGCGTAGCCAAGACCACCGAAGAACGCGCCGAAGCGAGCAACACCGAGATGGGCCGCAAGTACGTGGTTCCCTATGCGCTCTATCGCGGGGAGGGCTACGTTTCTGCGAACTTGGCGCGCAAATCGACGGGATTCTCGGAGGACGACCTCGCCCTTCTGTGGGATGCTATCGTCAACATGTTCGAGCACGATCATTCGGCTGCGCGCGGCAAGATGGCGGTTCGCGCGCTCGTGGTGTTCAAACATGACAGCGAGCTTGGCAATGCGCCGTCGTACAAGCTGTTCGACGCTGTTTCAACCCAGAAGAAAGCCGGCGTGGAGGCTCCGCGTTCCATCGACGACTACGAGGAGATCACCGTTGACGAGGGCGCCGTGCCCGAGGGAGTCACGGTTCTGAGGATGGTGTAGCGGTGTACGACGAGGACGAGTTCCTCGCGCTGTCTGGTATCCAGCACTTCGCGTTCTGTCGACGACAGTGGGCGCTCATCCATATCGAGCAAGCGTGGGCCGACAACGTGTTGACAGCCCAAGGCGAGCTCATGCACAAACGCGCCCATGATGAAGAGCTGCGCGAACGGCGAGGTGATACCCTCGTCGTTCGCGGCTTGTCGGTGCATTCGCGTGCGCTCGGCTTGTCGGTGCATTCGCGTGCGCTCGGCTTGTCAGGGAAGTGCGACGTCGTCGAATTCCGCAAGAACTCGCATGGCCATACTCTCACAGGAGAGGATGGCCTTTGGCGCGCCGTGCCGGTGGAGTACAAGCGCGGTTCGAGCAAGGCGAACGATGCCGACCGACTGCAATTGTGCGCACAGGCGTTGTGCTTGGAGGAGATGCTTGGGGCGGATGTGCCCATTGGGTTCCTCTACTACGGCGAAACGCGTTCGCGCGAAAAGGTGGAGTTCGACGAGTCGTTGCGCGCCTTGGTTGGCTCGATGGCGGAGGAGATGCATGCCTTGTATCGACGTCGTCATACGCCACGGGTGAAGCCTTTCTCGGCCTGTCGGTCGTGCTCGTTGAACGACCTCTGCCTGCCGCGCGCCATCAATCGGGCGACGGTCGGGGAGTATGTGGCCAAAAGGCTTTCCGAGGAGGAGCTATGAGGCATTTGCTCAACACGCTTTACGTGTTCACGGAAGACGCGTATCTCATGCTCGATGGGGAGAACGTGGTTGTACGTCGCGATGGCGCAGAGCTTGGACGAGTGCCGCTCCATACGCTCGAGGGCATCCTCTGCTTCTCGTACCGAGGTGCAAGTCCTGCCCTTATGGGTGCTTGCGTCGAACGGGGCGTTGGCTTGTCGTTCTTCGATCGGAAGGGTCGTTTCCTTGCAGGCGCATACGGCGAGCAGCGCGGAAACGTGCTGCTGCGAAAAACGCAGTATGCATGGTCTGAAGACACCGAAAAGAGCCTTGCTATCGCTCGGAATTTCATTGTGGGAAAGCTCTACAACGGTCGTTGGGTGCTCGAACGGGCGGTGCGCGACCATGGGTTGCGTATTGATACGGGATCGGTGAAGGCAACCAGCATGAGGCTTGACGGCTCACTTCGTAGTGCGGCCGAGTGTGAAACGATGGATTCCTTGCGAGGGATTGAGGGCGACGCGGCTGCAGAGTATTTCGGCGTGTTCGATGAGCTGGTGTTGCGAGATAGGGAGACGTTTCGTTTTACAGGTAGAGCGCGGCGTCCTCCGACTGATGCGATGAACGCTATGCTGTCTCTGTTCTACACGGTTCTGGCTTTCGATTGCGCGTCTGCGCTTGAGGGTGTTGGGCTTGATCCGTTCGTGGGTTTCATGCATGCGGATAGGCCTGGTCGACGCTCGCTTGCTTTGGACTTAATGGAGGAGCTGCGGCCGGTGTTCGTCGATCGGTTCGTGCTTTCCGCCGTGAACAACCGGGTGGTGAGTTCGAAGGATTTTGAAAAGCGGGAATCGGGTGAGGTTCGGTTGGGCGATGAAGGGAGACGGGCTTTGTTCGGCGCTTGGCAAGAGCGAAAGAAGGAGACGATCACCCATCCCTTTTTGAAGGAGAAGATCCCCCGGGGGCTTGTGCCGCATGTGCAGGCGCTGTTGCTCGCTCGTTGCTTGCGCTGCGATCTAGACGGCTACCCGCCGTTTCTATGGAAGTGAGATGGTTGGCATGCTGACAGTGATTACCTACGACGTGAATACCGAGGATCCGGCGGGCCGACGTCGCTTGCGGAAAGTGGCGCGACATTGCGTCAATTACGGTCAGCGTGTCCAGAACTCAGTGTTCGAATGCGTTGCCGATGCTGCGACGATGGTTCGTATCAAGAGCGAGCTCGTCGAGCTGATCGATCCGGAGAAAGATAGTTTGCGATTCTACAGTCTTGGAAACAAATATGAGACGAAGATTGAGCATGTAGGTGCGAAACCAACGTACGAAGCTGAAGGGTTCTTGGCGTTGTAGGACCATGGTGCGAGCATGAAGCTCGCATATGACATACGTGAGGTTCGCACCAAATAGTGTGACATAAAGATGCCTGACGCGCTTGTTGCGTGTACCTTGTTTGTCTAATGACACTATATGTTGATCGAAGCAGTAAATTTGCACATAATATTGCAGTCACTCCCCGCATGGGGAGTGCGGGTTGAAATGCGATCTGGAACTCCCGCACTTCGTAGCGCGTGGTCACTCCCCGCATGGGGAGTGCGGGTTGAAACTGTTCGGGTTGGCTGGCAAGCTGAACGCTGACACGTCATCGTTCAGCTTGCGGGCGCGCGGGTTGAAGTCGCGAGCAGCTGTCGTGGTACGGCCGAGGCGTGGTCGGTCGTACCCCTCGCGGGCGCGCGGGTAGAAGCAGGGTATCCGGGTTGAAATCGAGCAGCGTTTCGGCAGGTTCTGGTCGCTCTCAAACGAGGGGGTAACCGATCCTTGCCGTCGCTTCCTATCGAGACGCGGATTGATTCGCTGATTCCGAGTTTTGCTCGTCGGACGCCTGCGCCGAGTTGTGAAAGGCGCAGGCGTCCTTCGGATCGCTACTCCACCACCAAATCAACGAGCTCAAACGTCGTGCAGTCCACCAGCCCGCGATTCGTCAGCCGCAGCTCGGGCAGGCATGCCAGCGGGATCAGGGCCATCGTCATGAACGGCGACGGCATGGTGCAGCCGATCTCGGCCCATGCGCCCTCCAAGGCATGCAGCCTTCTGCGCTCATCGTCACAGCGTCGAGCGAGTCCATCAACCCGGCGATGGGAAGCTCCACCAGCCCCAGCACCTTGCCGTCGGCGACCACCGTCATGCCGCCTCCGCAGGCGGCCAGCGTGTTCGCGGCCAGGGCCATGTCCTCGTCGTTCGTGCCCACCACCAGCAAATTGTGCGCGTCGTGCGCCACGGTGGACGCCATCGCGCCGCGCTTGATGCCGAAGCCCTTCACGAAGCCGCAGCCGCACGTGCCCGTCTCGTGATGTCGTTCGAACACGAACGTCTTCAGCGCGTCCTGCTCAAGGTCGGACTCAAGCCGCCCGTCCACGACCGGCAGGTCCACATGCGCCTCGAACGTGCCGACCTTGGCGGGGATGATCTCGATCGCGCGCACGCACACGGTTCCGTCGGCAACGCCTTCGGGTGCGGGCACCTCGAACGATGCGGGCGTCAGCTCGCGACCCAGGTGCATCGAGTGCGTAACCCAGTCGGGGAATTGGAACGGCGGCAGGTCGAACAGGGCGCGGCCGTCTTCCGCCACCACGTCGCCGTCGATCAGCACGCGGGTGACCCTCAGGTCCTCCAGATCGTCCAAGAACACGATGTCGGCGCACTTGCCGGGCGCGATGGAGCCCAAGTCGTGGTCCATCTGGAAGCACTGCGCGCAGTTGATGGTGACCATCTGGATGGCGGTCACCGCATCGATCCCCAGCCCGACGGCTACCCGCACGATGTGGTCGAGATGCCCGTCGGCCACCAGCGTGTGCGGGTGCGTGTCATCGCTGACCAGCGTCGCGAAGCGCGTGTCGATGTCGTTCGCCAGCACGGCCTCGGCCAGCACCGGCAGGTCCTTCCAGGCCGAGCCGTAGCGCAGCTGGGCGTACATGCCGAGGCGCATCTTCGCCAGCACGTCCTCGGGACGCGTGGACTCGTGGCAGCAGCGCACGCCCGAGGCGACGTAGGCGTTCAGGCCCCGGTCGGTCTCGGGCATGGAGTAATGGCCGGTCACGATCTTGCCCGCTTCCAGCGTGGCGCCCACTTCGCCGTGCGCGTGGTCCGTGCTTCCTAGTATGCCCGGGAAGTTCATCATCTCGCCGAGTCCCACGACGCTCGGCCATGCCATCGTCTCGGCCACGTCGTCCGGGCCGATGGACGAACCGGTGTCCTCGAAGCCGGGCACGGCGGGCACGCACGACGGAGTGGTGATCATCGTCTTGAGCGGCGTGCGCCGCGCGTCCTCCTCCATCACCTTCACGCCGTCGAGGCCCAGCACGTTGCAGATCTCGTGCGGATCCATGTAGATGCCCGTGGTGCCGTGCGGCACGACGGCGCGCGCGTATTCGCCCACGCCCATCATGGACGATTCCACGTGGATGTGCCCGTCGAGGAACCCTGGCGCGATGTACTGCCCCTTCGCGTCGATGACCTGCGTGTTCTCGCCGATGCAGTGGTCGGCCTGCCCGAGGTAGGCGATGCGGCCCTCGGCGATGGCCACGTCCACGTTCTCCTGGATCTCGGCCGTGCACACGTTCACGAGCTTCGCGCCCTTGATCACCGTCTCGGCGGGCGCGAGCCCCTGGGCGACGGCGGACAGGGTTTTCGAGCACTCCCACAGCGGTTTCTTGCAGAACTTGTTGATCATGCCTCGCTCCTTAGATGAACGGCGCCGTCTCTTCGGCGCAGGGTCGATACGGTCATTATCTGCCTTGCTCAAGCTGCCGTCCACGATCCCTTTCTAGACTTCAAGCGGAATGCGCAAACGTTCTGTTGCGTCCGCGCTGCCGTCCTCGGGTGTATACTGCGAGTCGCTTTGCGCGCCGTGCACCCGTACCGAAAGGACTGATCATGCTGGTTACCACCCTCGACCATGCCGCTGGCAACGATTACCTCGCCGCGCGTTTTCAGAAGGCGTATGCTTTTTTGAACAGGGATGACCTCGGGTCGCTCGCGCTCGGCCGCGTCGACATCGACGGGGACGCCGTGTTCGCCAACGTGCAGGAATACGACACGGTTCCCGCCGAGGAGAAGCAGCTGGAGGCGCACCGCCGCTACTACGACGTGCAGTTCGTCGTGTCGGGCGAGGAGGTCATGCAGTATGCGCCGCTCGAAGGCCTCGCGAAAGTACAGCCCTTTGACGAAGACGCCGATTTCGGGCTGTACTGCACACCCGATGCGTCCAGCTCCTCGTGCTGCGTGCGGGCGACGTGGCCGTGCTCGCACCCGAAGACGCCCACAAGCCGGGATGCGCGCTCGCATGCCCCATGCTGCGTGCGCAAGCATCGTCGTCAAGGTGCTCGTGCTAGCGCGCATGGATTCCCGGGCAGAAAACGATCCGTCGTTCGTACCTGTACGTGCTCGAATGCGCCGACGGCACATGGTACACGGGCTACACCGTGGACGTCGCCGAACGCGTTCGCGCGCATAACGCCGGAGCGGGCGCGAAGTACACGCGCAGCCGCCTTCCCGTGCGCCTGCTCGCGCAGGCGGCGTACGCGACGAAGCACGAGGCCATGAGCGCCGAGTACCGCTTCAAGCGCCTCACGCGCCGTCAGAAAGAACGGCTCGTGCGCCGTGCCGCGCGCGAGCCGTTCGAGCAGGTTCTGAGCGACCTCATGCCCGCGGCGGGTGTGCGCGAAGACACGGAAGGTGTTGATGTCGGAGGGGAGGCGCGATGAGCCTGCGAAGCGCCGGCGACGACGTCGTTTCCCGGATCGCGCGCTTGTTGGAGCTCGAAGGCGACCGGTGGCGGCCTCATCGGGCGCTCGAGCTGCTGTCGTCGTGCTGGGCGACCGCGCCCAGGTGGGCGACGCGTCCCGCTACATATTCGCGTATGCGCGCCATCGGGGCTACGACCTGCCGCCGTACCCGTTGGCGGGGTGCGGGAGATCCGCGAGTTCTTCGCCGACGAGGGCGTGCGCAACGTGCCCGACTGGTACGAGAAGAAGCTCGGGCTCGACGAGCGCGCCTACGAGGCGCTGCCGTCGCAGACCATCGTCGTGGTGCGCGATCGTGCCGACCGGCGTAAGGCGTTCTTCCTCGACGGCATGCGCTATCGCAACGCCGCCGCCTATGAGAACCTCGCCGATAGCGGCTTCGCCCGCACGCTTTCCGAAGACGATCTGGAAGCGCTGTTGAGCCGCATGCTCGCGTTTTTGACCGGCGACGATGCGTTCTCTGAGGCGGAAACGACGTCCGTCGGCCCGCTTCGCGGCTCCTCTTGCGCGTTCTAGCGGACCGGTTCGGCTTCGGCCATCGCTTCCAGCAGCCGGCGCATCTCGGCGCTGTTCTTGAGCGCGAAGCGGGCGCGGGTGGGGCCGCCGCCTATCTTGACGGTCCACGCGTCGTCGGGCGCGGCTTCGAACACGTCCTCGTCGGTGCGGTCGTCGCCGGCTGCCAGCAAGAAGCCGTAGGCGGGGTCGCGGAACCAGCGGTGGGCCGCGTGCCCCTTGTCGACGCCGCGCGGCTTCACCTCGATCACCTTGTTGCCGTCCATGAGCGTGATGCCGCGGTCGGCCAGGCCGTCTCCCAGCGCGTTCTTGATCTCGATGACGCGCCGTTCGGCCAGCTCCTGGCTGCACATGCGGTAATGCCACACCAGCGAGTAGTCCTTCTCTTCCAGCAGCGATCCGGGCGTGCGGTCGACGAAGTCGGCCAGCACGGGGCGGATGGCGTCCTTCCAGCTGTTGTCGAGCGGTTCCTGCAGCGTCCATGCCCGCCCGCTCGCCGCGCCTCCGTCCGCTTGCGCGGCGAACCAAACGCCGTGCTCGGCCACGAGGTCGACGGGCAGCCTGCCCAGCCATGCCTCGAGCGTGGCGTGGTCGCGTCCCGACACCACCACCACGTCGTTGTCCGCGCTGCCGCCCAGGCGCGCCAGCACGTCCAGCAGCCGTTCGTCGGGCGCGACGCGCGCGGGTCGTCCGAGAAGGGCATGAGCGTGCCGTCGTAGTCCAGCAGCAGCGCGCGCCGATCCGCGTCGCGGTACGCGGCTCAGCAGCCGCCCGGCCGACGCTGGGGCCCAGCAGATGCGCGCTCATGCCCGCCTGGCGGCGCTTCACGTCGGCCACGGCATCGAGGAACTCGCGCGCCCACTTCTTCGACGTGTAGCGTGCCAGGCGCTGTTGCATGGGCGCGTTGCGCTTGCGCTGTTCGTCGGGCGGCATGGTGAGCGCCTCCTGCATGGCACGGGCGATGCCTGCGCGGTCGAACGGGTTCACGCACAGAGCCTCGTGCAGCTCGTAGGACGCGCCGGCCATCTCCGACAGCACCAGCACGCCTCCGTCGCCGTCGTGGCAGGCCAGGTACTCCTTGCATACGAGGTTCATGCCGTCGCGCAGCGGGGTGACCAACATCACGTCGCTCGCAGCGTACAGGCTGACCAGCTGCTCGAACGGCAGCGAGCGGTAGTAGTAGTCCACAGGCGTCCAGTCCATCGTGGAGTGCTTGCCGTTCACCTGGCCCACCAGCTCGTCGATGCGCTTCTTGAGCGCGCGGTACGAAGCCACGTTCTCGCGCGACGGGACGGTGACCAGCATGAGCACCACGCGACCCTTCCACTCGGGGTGCTTGTCGAGGAACGCGTCGAACGCGTCCAGCCGTTCGGGGATGCCCCTTCGAGTAGTCCAGCCGCTCCACCGACAGCATCACCTTGCAGCCCTCGTGCCCCTTCTCGGCCGCCAGCGTCTCCACCGCCGCTTGCACTTCCGGCGTGCGCGCGGCGTCGCGATAGCGCGCGTAGTCGATGCCGAGCGGGAACGCGTCCACCTGCACCACGCGTCCGTCCACCGTCAGCGTGCCGCTCGTGTTCTCGATGCCCGCCACGCGTCGGCAGCTGGACAGGAAATGGCGCACGTAGTCGTAGGCATGGAAGCCGATGAGGTCGGCTCCCAGCACGCCGCGGACGATCTCGTCGCGCCACGGCAGCGTGCGGAACGTCTCGTAGTCGGGGAAGGGGATGTGCAGGAAGAACCCGATGGACGCATCCGGCAGCGCCTCGCGCAGCATCGACGGAAGCAGCATGAGGTGGTAGTCCTGGATCCACAGCGTGTCGCCGGGGCGCGCTTCGGCCAGCGCTGCCTCGCAGAACCGTTCGTTCACGCGCCGGTAGGCCTCCCATTCTTCTTCGTTGAAGCGTGTGAACTGGGGGAACCCGTGGAACAGCGGCCAGATGGCCGAGTTGGAGAAGCCCTCGTAGTAGGCTTCGGCGTCGCGGTCGTCCAGGAACACCGCGCGGCAATCGCGCTCGTCGAACGCCGCGGCCAGCCGGGCGCGCTCGTCGTCGCCCATGCGCGCGTCCGCGTCGGCCCAGCCGATCCAGAGGTTGCCGTCCTGCTCGTGCAAGGGGCCTAGCATGGTCGCGTTGTGGA
>ENA-OQCU01001078-OQCU01001078.1-human-gut-metagenome-genome-assembly--contig:-NODE-1078-length-10199-cov-5.677621_pt1 | contig 10199 bp, 7 predicted proteins | sample MGYA00242504_ERZ504590 | MGnify/ENA primary metagenome ERZ504590 (study PRJEB26092, sample SAMD00036318) | human gut metagenome | host: Homo sapiens | study: EMG produced TPA metagenomics assembly of...
CATCCCTTCTTTCCTTTAAATTTTTCGTAACTGTTCAGAGTCCCATCTCGATTTTTCTTCCATTTCGCATGGCTCTGAATCGTTACAATTTTTCTTTTTCATGCTCTCGTTTCAACCGATGAACATATTATACAAAAAAGAGGGGCGTTTTTCTATCATTTTCCGGCAGTCTGTATATTAAAAAAGAGATGTCTTTTCACATCTCTTTTTTAATCAGAACGTTTTTTTGTTATTGACATCGTTTTTTTGTTATTTTTGTCTGCTCCGGTTACTCATTTGGTGTACATCCGACCAGCTCCCGGAACGTTTTACTGAAATAAGAAAAATTTCCATAGCCGACTTCCATCGCAATTTTGCTAATCGGAAGCGATGAACCGCGCAAATACTCCTTTGCCCGCTCAATGCGCCGCTCAGCAATATAATTCGGAAGCGACATTCCCGTTGTTTTCATAAAAATTTTGGAAACGTAGTCCTCTGAGAGGAACACTTTTCCTGCAAGCACGGATCTTGAAAGATCCTCGTTCAGATTCTGTTCGATATAGTCTTTTAGCTGCTCCACCACATTGTCACTGCGGGATTCGTTCTTTTTCTGACCTTCCAGCACATCAAACAGATAATCGATGAACGCATGGGCACCTACCACAGAAAGAACCGCCTCTCTCCGTTTCGTTTCATACTCTTCACTGTCAAAAATCTGTCCGAAAACAATATTGCTCTCTTTTAAATAAACATATATATTCTGTATCATTTCTTCAAAAAAACGAATTGATGAAATCTTTTCGCAGACCGCCGCTTTTCTCACGCTTTTTCAGATATTCCTGCAGCTTTTCCCGCACAGCCGCAAGGGAATCGGATCGCTCCATCTCAGCCAGATACGTTTTCCACGGCACTTCCTGATAATCGCGCTCTACGAAAGACCAGCGTGTCTCATACAGAATCCCTGTTTCATCCGGCACTACATACTTTTCCATCTCTTCGAGCTGATCGCGGCTCTTTGAAATCTCATCCAGTACCGCCGGTTTTCCCATGTACATGCAGAATCTTGCCGGAAACGCACCCGCCAGACAGGTCCGCAGTTCTGCCAGTTCCTCCTGCGTTCCCATCGCACTTCCGTGATTTCGCAACACAACTGCCCATTCCAGATCGCTGACATGTACCACGGTTTCCAGTTTCATTTCTGTTGTTTCCACATATTCCGTCAGAACATTTGTAATCACAAAATTATATAAGCTGATCTCCTTTTTATAATGTTCCTTATCCGGAATTTCCAGTACCCGCAGCAGAATCAGACGGAAGGTCTCATCCGGAGTACAATATCCGCTCTTTTTTGCCCTTTCAATCCAATACTCCTCCTGCAGACACTGAACCAGAAGATCCTCCCAGAATTGCTTTTCATTCTCTCCTTTTTTCTCCTGTTTCTTCTGTTTTTGATGTTTTTCCTGCACAATCCCGACAACTCTGCGCAGCGCTGTTTCCAGATCCACATTGGAAATCGGTTTTAACAGATATTCCCTTGATGACAGCTTCAGCGCCATCTGCGCATACGCGAAATTTGCATAGCTGCTCAGGAAGGTACATTCAATATCCAGCTTTTTGTACCGGATCCATTCCAGAAGCTCCAGCCCGTTGCCCTGTGGCATATCAATGTCACACAGCAGCATTTCAATCGGATACTCTTCCAGCAGCTTCTGCGCCTGGCGGATGTTGTTCGCCGTAAATACCATATCAATTCCAATTCCGCTCCAGTTGACGGTTTCTTCCAGCTTTTCCACCAGAAGCTTATCATCATCTACAATCAGAATACTAATCCCCATAGGTAAGCCTCCAATATATTTTTCTTCTTTTTCCTACAGAAAAAAGCCAGCCGACAGACTCTTATTTTTCTGTCAGCTGGCCTGTTTAAAAACCATTATAACCTGTTTATTCTTTTCCGTCAAAGCAATAGGTACACATTTTGCATTTCGGCAGTCCGATCGACTCTACCAGATCGTCCAGACGGTGATATCTGAGGCTGGTGAAATTCTGACGGCGGCAGATTTCCTGGCACATGGACTCGTAGCGGTCGCTGGTCGGATCTGCATACTCTTCCAGTACTTTCTCTGCGTTTTCTCCCTCTTTTTCCAGAATAATCCGTCTGGTGATCAGATCCAGCTCGGATTTGGAGCGGGAGAAATTCAGGAATTTGCAGCCATACAACAGCGGCGGGCACGCCGGGCGGACATGAACTTCTTTTGCACCGCTCTGATATAAAAATTCCGTTGTCTCACGGAGCTGCGTACCGCGCACGATGGAGTCGTCGATCAGCAGCAGTTTTTTCTGATTGATCAGTGCCTGCACCGGGATCAGCTTCATTCGGGCAATCAGATTTCTCTGTTCCTGATTTGTCGGCATAAAGGAGCGTGGCCAGGTCGGGGTATATTTGATGAATGGTCTTGCAAACGGAACTTTGGACTCATTCGCATAGCCGATTGCATGGGCAATTCCGGAATCCGGCACGCCTGCAATGAGATCCGGGTGGACATTGCTTCCCGCATCACGTTTGGCAAGCATGGCACCGCAGTGATACCGCATCTCCTCTACATTGATCCCCTCATAGGACGCAGTCGGGTAACCATAGTAAACCCACAGGAAGGAACAGATCTTCATCTCCTCCTGCGGCGGCACGAGCATCTCGACGCTCTCCGGCGTAATAAAGTCAATCTCACCCGGTCCGAGTTCATGGTAATCCGTGTAACCCAGGTTCAGATATGCAAAATTTTCAAAGGATGCGCAGTACGCTCCCTCTTTCTTTCCAATAACAAGCGGGGTGCGGCCTTTTTTATCGCGCGCAGCGTAGATGCCGTCTTTTGTCAGCAGCAACAGCGTCATGGAACCGTCAACAACATCCTGCAGATGGCGGATGCCCTCCGGAATCGTCTTTTCACTGCAGATCAGAGATGCCGCAAGTTCGGTCGCATTGATCTGACCGGTGCTCATCTCCTGGAAATGGGTGCGGCCGTTGCCGTAAACCTCTTTTAAAAGCTGATCCATGTTGTTGATTTTTCCAACCGTGGTAATCGCAAAGCTTCCAAGGTGTGACTGGATCAAAAGCGGCTGCGGTTCATAGTCGGAAATGCAGCCAATGCCGAGGTTTCCCTCCATTTCTTCCACATCACGCTCAAATTTTGTACGGAACGGTGAATTTTCAATGTTGTGGATAGCACGTGAAAAGCCATTTGCTCCGTATGTCGCCATACCGCCTCTTCTTGTTCCGAGATGTGAGTGATAGTCTACTCCATAAAACAGTTCCAGTGTACAGTCTTTTCTTGATGCAACTCCAAAAAAGCCTCCCATTTCTTGTCTACCTCTCTTTGTGTATTTTTTCTCCCTTGTGTTCTCTTAAATATGAATGCCCCGGCAAACCGGGATGCCCGGTTACTGTTCACCGATGCGGGAACCGCAACCAGTCTTCTTTTAGTGTACCACGATCTTCTCCGTACTGTAAAGTACAACTAATAAATTTGATATAAAAAACAATCTACATTAATAAATAAATTTACAGCTTTTTCCACAAAGATTTTACTGTAAAATCAAAAAAAGAAAGTATTGATTCTTTTTATCGGTTATGATACTTTAAAACTGCTTATGAATCTTGGTTTTGCGTTAAACGCAAGAAAACGATTCATTCTTATTTTATCTTTTCTTAAGAGGAGGTTTTTACCATGGTTTCACTTTTGTTACCAGTCATTTATCTGGCATTCATCAGTCTCGGACTGCCGGATTCTCTGCTCGGCTCAGCGTGGCCGGTCATGTATCAGGAGCTTGGAACTTCTGTTTCTTCTGCCGGCATCATTTCTATGATTATTGCCGCCGGAACAATCGTATCCAGTTTGAACAGCGACCGTCTGAATACCCGCTTCGGCACCGGAAAAATCACGGCAGTAAGCGTTCTCACAACAGCAGTGGCGCTGTTTGGATTCTCCGTCAGCCACTCTTTTCTCGCCCTCTGCCTCTGGGGTATCCCCTATGGCCTCGGCGCCGGAAGCGTGGACGCAGCCCTGAACAACTACGTTGCCCTGCACTATAAAGCCCGCCATATGAGCTGGCTGCACTGTATGTGGGGCGTCGGATGCAGCACGGGGCCGGTCGTCATGGGATATGCCATCAATCATTCCACCTGGAACAACGGCTACCGTACCATCGCATTGTTTCAGATTGTGCTGACTCTGATTTTATTTTTCAGTCTTCCGCTCTGGCAGAAGCCATCTGCTGATGCTTCTGCAGATGAGACCTCCGTTCCGGAACAGAGAAGTTTTTCCCGCCTGATCCGCGTTCCCGGTGTCAAAGAGGTTCTGACCTGCTTCTTCTGCTACTGCGCGGTAGAATCTACTGCCGGCATGTGGGCTGCAAGCTACTGTACTTTGTTCCGCGGCATCAATGCAAAGCGTGCGGCAAGCTGGGCAAGCCTGTTCTACGTTGGCATCACGATCGGACGGTTCTTCTGCGGTTTCATCACAATGAAATTAAATGACCAGAAAATGATCCGGCTCGGACAGGCTGTGATCGCAGTCGGCACGATTCTGATGCTGCTGCCGCTTGGCGATTCCCTTCTGTTTATCGGCCTGATCCTGATCGGACTTGGCTGTGCGCCGATTTATCCTTCCATCATTCACGAGACACCGGCAAACTTCGGTGCCGACTTAAGCCAGGGAATCATCGGCATCCAGATGGCCTTTGCTTACATCGGAACCTGCCTGATGCCGCCGGTTTTCGGCGTTCTCGGCCAGCATATTTCCTTCGGACTGTATCCGGTATTCCTGATGGCCATTTTGATTCTGATGGTTGTAATGGCAGAGCGGATGCACCGCGTAACGGCGGAAAAGAGAAATTCTTATAAAGCCAACTATTAATCCAATTATTCTGCAGCAGAATGGTCCCCTTGGATCAAACTCTGATATACTGCGTACAAAAAAGTACATCTGATCAGGTTACTCCCTGATCAGATGTACTTTTTGTAAATTTCGGAAATTTTTTCAAGCACGCTCCGCTTCAAACTCTTTCACCACATCCTCCAGCAGGTTTCTGATCTGCAGGTGCTGCAGACATACTTTCTCACATTTCCCGCATTTCACGCAGTCTGATGCCTTTCTGCCCGGTGCAGTACATACAAGATTGTGATAAGAAATACTGATACATCACGCCAATTTTCCTGTTTCATTCCTCAATCATGCCAAAGACATCTTCAATCTCGCCCATATACAGATAATGGAGATCGCCATCTTTATATAAAGTATCGCGCGTAAATTCCGGCAGATCTTCTTTCTCCATTCTGACCGCATAGATTTTTTTGCAGACAAAGGTCAGCTCTGCCTCTTCAAATCCAACCGCATTTCCCAGCATCTTCGGTGTCAGACTGGTCAGACTGATCTTATCCGGCACATCATTTCCCGATTTTGATCCCAGGATTCCAAGATCCTTCCGATATTTCTCTGGAAAAAAGCAGACCGTAAACTCGTCTTCCTTCTGCAGAATCTGATGCGTCCGGCGGCTTTCCCGGATAAATACGGTAATGATCTGCTTTCCTTTCTTTGGCGGTCCCCAGATCGTCCCCATCGTACCCCATCCGATCGTCATCGTATTATACTCCCTTGGCGTACCCGCAGTACACAAACCCCAGCGGTCATCAAAAATAGAAAACACATCATACTTTGCGGTTTTAAAATTCTCCATCGTAATGTTCATACTACATTCCCCTTTCGCTGATTTGCTTTGTTATCCTTAGCATACCGTACGGTAGTAACTACCGGGCAAGAACTTTTTTTCGAAGCCTTGAATTTTTATAAAAACAGGGAATTTTTTTATTTTAGAAATAAGAATTGTATGTTATACTAATGAACGTTGCCACTCCCAGACAGGCAGAGAAGGGAGGGTTGACAGTGCAAGAACTATTCATTTCATTTTTTCTTTCCGTTATGGCAAGTATAGTAGCCTACTATATCTGCAAATGGCTGGACGGTAAGAAATAACTGGCAGCCAGCCTAAGGTTTAAGCCGCCTTGCCCAAAAGGCACAGAAAGCCCCACGAGTTGCAGCTCGTGGGGCTTTTGTTGACTTTGCAAGCCATTCATTTCATTGCCTATCGGCATTATAGCATATGAAAATTTAAAATGCAATATTCTTAAGTTTTAAAAATAAGATTTCTTTTTCATCTATTTTTCCACAACGCAAAAACCGGAATGCTTACACATTCCGGTTTCCAGCAGAGCGCGAGACGGGATTCGAACCCGCGACCCCAACCTTGGCAAGGTTGTACTCCACCCCTGAGCCACTCGCGCATTTATTAATTTTTATCTTGCTAAGTGCTCGCTGCACCTTACAAATGATACTATACAGGAACTCCCCTCATTTGTCAATACCTATTTTCAATTTTTTTCAAAAAAATCAAAAGTATCTACGATTCCCTCAATTTTCGCTCTCCATCAGACACCCGCACAGCTGTCTTCCCCCCACAAATTCACACCGAACCACCCTCCTGACGAATCCAGACTCCTTTCCATCCGTCCTCCCAACCTCACATACTCACGCCGATCCGCCTCCTAGCGGATCCAGACCTCTATCCACCCCACATGCTCACGCCGATCCGCCTCCTGGCGGATCCAGACGCTTTACCCCCGTCCCCACCGTCAGACCTCGTGCGGCTTCGTACCTGCGGTGCAGCGGGCACGAAGCCGCACGAAGTCGTCCGCGGTCGTCCGTATTCACCTCTACGCCTTCAGAATCGCGCTCAGCACATACTGATTATTTGAGAAGTTTTTCTGCGAAATATCCCCGAGTCTGATCAGGTCAACATCCAGCCACAGCTCCTCTGCTGCCACCATCATATTTGCAAACATAATCCCGAAATTCACCTCATCCCACTTCCGAAGCTTCTCCACACTGTGCTTCTTCGAGAAAATATGAATTCTGTTATCATACACCACAAATCTCCACGGCTGGCTGTTCATACTGGATGGCGACAGTCTCGCCGCTTCCAGCATCTGCGTCATCCACTGCCGCGGCACCTCTTTGAACACACAAAGATCCTCCAGCGGCAGTCTCTTTGCTTCACTTTGCCGTCTCGTATGCGAACCATGACTCTTACCAAAAGCGACGATCCCCACCAGCCGCTTTCCGTTCTTCTCAAGCTCCGCCTTTTTCACACGATTACTTCCGATAAAGCAGGTTCCCAGTCCGATACTGCACAGATACAGCACCATCTGTTCCATAATATAACCCACGTTCATCAGATATCGTTCTGACTCCTCCGAATAAAAAGCCATATAATACGGCGCCTTCACACTGAACATACTGAGCATTCTCTCCTGCCCTTTTCTGTTGTCCAGAATCGCCATATCCACACCGATGCCCGAAAACAGTGCCGGCATCTCCTTATAATGCTCCCAAATCTTATCCAAAGTCTGCGGCGGAAGCGTATCAAAACAATAATTCCTTACTGATTTTCTAACAAAAATAGCCTCATATAAATTCATACTCTCACCCTTACTTCATCTGCTATCCGTCTGTTTTTGTTACAGTTCACTGCTGAATGAACAGTAATATTTCTTTCATAGCCGGCCGCGGCCCGCTCCCCATTTTTACAGGAGCAAAGCCGCATTCCGAAAAATTTACGTTTAATCTTCCGCATTCGACAGAAATACGGAAATTCTCCCTCTTAATCGCAAATATTTTTCAATTTCCAGCTCATCCATTTTTACTCTGTAATAATATTGTAACATATCCAAAAACTTTTTCAAGGGAAAACGCGCCAAATTTTGTATATTTTTCACACATATTTCCCATCAAATTTATGCAACTTTAAAACCTGTGCTTACGCTTCCGCGGTCAGCTTCTCCAGCTCCTCCACATAAGAAGCAAACACATCCAGCGCCTCTTCCACCGGCTCCGGCTTCGTCATATCGACGCCGCAGATCTTCAAAAGGTCAATCGGATCCATCGAGCAGCCGCCGCTTAAGAACTGTTTGTACTTCTCCACGATACCCGGCTCCCCTGCCAGGATCTTGCTGCTGATCGCAATCGCCGCCGAAAATCCCGTTGCATACTGATATACATAGAACGGTGTATAAAAATGCGGAATTCTCGCCCATTCCAGCGCGATCTGCGGATCCGAAATCATATCCGGTCCGAAATACTCCTTGTTGATCGACAGATACAGCTCCGAAATACCGTCCGCCGTCAGCGTGCCTTCCTCTGCCATCTTCTCATGAATCCGCTTCTCAAACTCCGCAAACATCGTCTGGCGGAACACCGTTCCCTTAAACTGATCCAGGAAATAATTCAGCAGGAAAATCTTCTCCTCTTTTTCTTTCGCATGCTTCAGCAGATAGCGGATCAGCAGTGCCTCGTTGCAGGTTGATGCCACCTCAGCGACAAAGAGGCGGTACTCCGCATACGTAAACGGCTGCGTATGGTTCGAATACCAGGAATGCAGCGAATGGCCCATCTCATGCGCCAGTGTGAAGACCGAATCGATATTTCCGTTAAAGCTCATCAGCACATACGGATGGGAATCGTAAGAACCCCAGGAGTAAGCACCGCTCTTTTTTCCTTCGTTCTCATAAACATCCACCCAGCGCTCCGAAAAGCCCTTGTCCAGCAGTGCCACATAATCATCCCCGAGCACGGCAAGCGCTTTCTTCACGATCTCGATCGCCTGCTCATACGTATATTTCTGCTCGTACTCTTTCGTCAGAGAAACGTAAACATCATACATATGAAGTTCATCCACACCGAGCAGCTTTTTACGCAGTGCCACGTAGCGGTACATCGCCGGCATTTTTGCATGAATCGCCTCGAGCAGCTTGTCGTAAACCAAAACCGGGATATTTCCGCCATCCAGCGATGCAGCCAGTGCAGATGGATATTTTCTTACATCTGCAAAGAATGCGGCCTGTTTCAGATTGGCACCGAACGTTGCGGCGAGCATGTTTTTGTGTTTTTCATACTCCGCATAATACTTCTCAAACGCTTCTTTTCTGACCCGGCGGTCCTTCGACTGTAAAAATCCGACGAAGGTGCCGTGGCTCAGTGGAACCTGATTTTCCTCTTCATCCGTGACCGGCTGGAATCTGAGGTCTGCGTTCGAAAATGCCGAGAAAATCTGATCCGGGCTGGATGCCATCTCTCCGGCTTTTGCAAGAACCGCCTCCATCTCCGGCGAGAGAATGTGCTCTTTCTTGCGGAAGTTTTCTTTTAATATGCGATCGTACAGACGGAGCGGCTCATATGCTTTTTCAAATTCTGTAACCGTCTCCTCGTCAAGCTCCAGGATCTCCGGCTCTACGAAAGAAGAGGCATCCGCAAGAACAGCCATCATGCTGTCCATCTTTCCGGCATAGCCCTGATACTTCTGATTTCCCATATCCTGGTGATATTTCTGGCTTGCATAGACATACAGGCTGGAAAAGACGCGGCTGATGTCATCAAGACCGGAAAGAACGTCATACAGCGCTTCTGCACTCTCTTTCATTGTTCCCTGTTTTTGCGCGGAACGCTTCTATTTTCTTCGCAAGCTCCTGCTCTGTTTTCTCAAATTCTTTCATCACTACCAAACAAACTCGAAAGATCCCAGCAGTACGCCGGATCCATCTCTTCTCTTTTTTTCAGTTTAATTTCTGCCATATTTCTCCTTCATCCATCTTTTTAGACGGAACTATTTCTGCGGTTTTTCTTCTAATACTAATGTGCCGCACTTACGCTTAGTTTACCACAATTTAACCTCTAAATCTAAAATTTTTTCTTAATTTTCTTGACAAATCCATAAACCGATTGTATGATTGTACTATCAAATTAATACAGTAGTACAAAAGGAGTGAATGCCATATGCCATGGAATCTTGATTCCTCGCGGCCGATCTATCTGCAGATCATCGAGCGGGTACAGATGGACATCATCACCGGGCGCTATCAGCCGGGCGATAAGCTTCCGTCCGTCCGCGATCTCGCGCAGGAGGCCGCCGTCAACCCGAACACAATGCAGAAAGCGCTTTCCGAACTGGAACGCAGCGGACTGATCTATTCCCAGCGGACCAGCGGACGCTTTATTACCGAAGATAAGGAGTTGATTCATCAGATGAAAAAAGAACTTGCCGCCGCAGAAGTATCTGCTTTTGTTGCCCCACATGAAACAGCTCGGCATAACCCCGGAGGAAAATCCGGCAGCTAC
>ENA-OQCU01001079-OQCU01001079.1-human-gut-metagenome-genome-assembly--contig:-NODE-1079-length-10199-cov-4.913125_pt1 | contig 10199 bp, 12 predicted proteins | sample MGYA00242504_ERZ504590 | MGnify/ENA primary metagenome ERZ504590 (study PRJEB26092, sample SAMD00036318) | human gut metagenome | host: Homo sapiens | study: EMG produced TPA metagenomics assembly of...
TGATATGTACCCAGCAATACCCGATTCCACCTATTCCGAAAACAAGGACATACCCCGTAGCCACTCGCTTTTTTATCTTTAACGTAAATGAAACAGAACATCAAATTAGCTCAAAACAAAGCAAGTAAGAACCAGATAGGTCCATTAAACAATTGACGTTGTGTGAATAAATCGGATATACCGGTTGCCTTGCTTTTAATAATATCGGGAGATAGCCAGCCTATCAAATAAAAAATGCTATAACTGGCCAAATAGAAAAACAGGAATGGTATCAGTATTTTATTGGCTTTCTTTACCAGCAAATTGAGAAATCCTCCATAATCTTTGAAAAACAAGCCTGACAAAATAAAGTAAAGAGGCATACGCATTCCCCGCAGCCCCGGAAAATCAACATTCACATCTGTATGCATCATTATGACCAATAAAATACATACTCCTTTTGCCAAATCTATAAACTCTATTCTTTTTTTAGTTTCCATCCGATTAAATAGTAAGTTTTATTTTTCATCTTTATTTTCAGAACTTCTTGCCAAACACGATGGAACAGAACGTGTTGAGCAGAATCTTGAAGTCGAACAGCCACGAACGGTGTCCTAAATAGTAAAGGTCGTACTCCAGACGACGCAACATCTTTTCCATTGTGTCCGTATAGCCGTTGTACAGCGTGGCATATGAGGTTACACCCGGACGGATCTGGTAAAGATAAGTGTATCGCGCATCATGCTCAAGTATTTGGTCGATATAGAACTTGCGTTCGGGACGTGGCCCTATGAATGCCATATCGCCACGCAGTACGTTGTAGAGCTGGGGCAGCTCGTCCAAATGGTGTGCACGGATGAAACGGCCTGTCTTTGTCAAACGGGGATCGTTGTCACCCCCGCTATGGCTAAGCTGCGGTCCAAACTTTTCGGCATCCAGACACATGGAACGGAACTTATAGATATAAAACGGGCGGCCAAACCTACCGATACGTTCTTGCTTGAAAATAGCACTTCCTCCATCTTCCCGGCGAATGGCAATATAACAAATCAAGAATAACGGAGAAAAAACAACCAATGCAATCAATGACAATATGAAATCTCCGATGCGTTTGACATTGCGCGCAAATGCGGACATCCCGTCAGGAATGAAACTGTCTTTGGGTACGTATTTGCTTACATGTGTAGTTACTATTATTTCATCATTGTTGCTAATACCATCTTTCAGCTTGTTTACCCATTTTGTATATGCGTCTGTATTTATGGCATCAGGCATCCGCAGACTTATATAAGTGTCCGTCTGTGAAGCAACTTCGATGGCATTCTGCAACAACGGTATGACCGATTCATTGGAAGTAATTGTACACGGCATTTGAAGACTTTTGGAATATCCCCGTATACTGTTATAACCATTGCTCTTGCCAAATAACCGTAAGCCATACGCCGAATAACCATATGCATACCACATACCTGTCATCTCTCCACGGTACAAGTGAATTTGGTATCCATTATTACTATACTCATTGGTTAGAATGCTATTGGTTTCCATAAATATAAAAAAACTCTATTATTTCTTGTGTGACGAGTACCATTGCTGTTCTATTGGTATTCTTATTTTGAGGAATGTACTCACAAAAAACGCCTCAATTTATCCGACAAATTTTCCTGTACTTTTTTTTGTAATTGCTTCTTTCCAAATTGAATGGCAATGGGTATCGCTACCAGCCAAGTCATAGAAACTGTTTCTCAGCAACCATTCGGCTTTCTTCCTTATCCCAATACCATATGCGCCGACTAACGAAAAAAAGGTTGAGTTGAAGTCTTACATTCAATCCTTTCAATTGCCTGTAATCGTTTTCATCCATATATACATACCGTTCGGGATGTGCCAGTACGGGAATATAGCCTTTTGTCTTGATGCGGAGCAGGATGTTGTTCAATCCCATCGGAGGATTGAAATAAGAGGTTTCCACTAATAAATGATTTTTCCGTCCTTGCCCCAAAGGCAGTACATCGTTCTTCGCCAGACGTTCTTCAAACAGATTGTCAAGCATATTCTCGGTGGCAAGATAAAGCATAATGCTTCCCCGATAGGTAGCCTTTAATTCCATGAATCTTTCTTTCAACTCTTTTGTCGTGTTCGGCATATCCTCCATGACGTGTGGTGTTAGCCAAACCTCTTTGATTCCCAACTGCTCATAAAAGGAGAGGAGTTGCAGGGATTCGTCTATCGTCTGCACACCGTCATCCACATCGGGAAGCAGGTGACAGTGCCAATCAGTAAAGCCTTGAAAGATTCCACTATCCTTCAGACTGATGCGCTTATTAAAAGACCACACGAAGACAAAGAAGAATTAAGAATGAATGATGAAGAATGGATTTTCAGTATTCTTCCTTGGTATATCCGGCATAACCGTAATGGTAACCATACTTGTAACCATACTTATATCCGTAACGTCCGTTACCGCCGTCCGTACCGTTTAGGACAACCGACATATTACTGTATTTCTTGTCTGTATAGAACCTTTCTATCTCTGGCAACATGCCCCGGTCGAGCAATCCTGCACGGATAATAAACAGAGTGATGTCTGCCAGTTTATTGATGATGGCGGCATCGGCCACGATTTCCACTGGAGGGCAATCGATGAAGATGTAGTCATATTCCTTACGCAGGTCGTTTATCAGTTGCTCCAACCGTTCTGTGAACAGCAGTTCGGTAGGGTTGGGTGGTATCATGCCTACGGGGATGATGTCCAGCTTGGCATCGTCCGCAGGTTTGCGGACGATTTCCTGCCAGGTCTTTGTTTCTCCGATAAGGTAATTGGAGATGCCTTCTTTCGGTCTGCCCACATACCCGCTGAGCGAACCTTTACGCAAATCAAGGTCGATGGCAATCACTCGCTTGCCCTTGATAGTGAGGCTGGTGGCGAGGTTGAACGTGATAAAGGTCTTGCCACTACCCGGATTGGCCGAGGTGAGCATGATGACATTCGACTCCCGTTCCTTGCCTACGACAAACTCCAGATTGGTGCGTACCACACGAAACGCCTCGTTGATGACATTGCGGCTCTTTTCTTTAACCACGATTGCGCATATCTCCTCTTTTGTCTTCGCTTTGCGGCTGTACCATTTGCTCTTCTGGAAGGCAAGCGGTATCTCTCCCACGAAGGGAGCAGTCATATTTTCCAGATCCTTACGGCCACGGACAACGGTGTTCATGTTCTCGCGGATGAAGATGATGACTATCGGGACAAGCAGTCCGAGGGCGAACGCCACGAGCAGGATATTTTTCTTTATCGGTGCAGTGGGTATCATGCTTCCGCCCGGCATGGTGATGATGCGGGTATTGTAGGCGGTGAACGCCTGTGAGAGCTCGTTCTCCTCACGTTTCTGCAACAGGTAAAGATAAAGTGACTCCTTCACCTTCTGCTGCCGTTCTACCGATAGCAGGTACTTGGCCTGCTGCGGGTTGGAGGCAATCTGCGAGGTTGCCTGCCCGCTGTAGCCCCGCTGGCTCTTTATCTGGGCATTTAGGGTAACCAGCAGGTTGTCGATGGAGGTGAGCAACGCGCTCCGCATGGCGGAGAGGGAAGCGTCCATCTCCACCACTAACGGGTTCTTCTCGCTACTGTGCGACACGAGGCTGTTGCGCTCCAACAGTTTGCTGTTGTACTCGCTAATCTGTGTGGCGATGCCCGGATTGTCTATGCCGGAATTGGCGGGAAGCAACTGAGAACTGTTACTTTTGTTCGTCAAATAGTTACGTATATAGCGTGCCATGTAGACCTGGTTGTCCAGTTCCTTGATGGCTGCTTTCGCCTCGCTTGCCTGCGCCATGTACATGTTGGCGGCGGCCTGTACGTCGGGCAGCAGATGCTCGCTCTTGTAGGAGGAGATGTCATCGTCCACGTTGCCCAATTCGCCCTCGATCACACCGAGACGGCCGTCGATGAACTTCGAGGTACTAATGGCTATCTGGTTCTTGTCCCTCACCCAGTTCTCGTTGTAGACAGCTATCAGGGTGTTCAGCACGTCCTCCGCACGTTGGGTGGAGACATCCTTGAATGACAAGGTGATGATGTTGGATTTCTCGTCGATCTGCGACACGACCAAGTCGGCACTGTAAGTGGAGGTGGCTTCTCCGAATGGCAGGCGTGACACATATAACAAGGTCTCCGTATCGTCCGTATAATAAGGGGTCGAAATGACGACGATTTTCCCGATCCCACTTGGTATGGTATCGCCCAGATTCCCTTTCAATTCCATCTCACCGACGCTCTCGCCATTCCGCTCAATGTCGGATAAAGTGACCTTGCCACCTTTCGACAGTTGCAAGGTGAACGTAGCGGATTCGTCCTCAGGCAGGTCGCTGATGCTGACGCTGATGGGGAGCTGCCGTCCGTAGACCGTCTGGCGGTGGAAGCGTCCGGATACTTTATAATCCATGTCCAAATGCAGGCGTGAGACCACTTCCCGCATCAGGTCGGGTGACTGCAACGTGCCCATCTCGTTGTTCACATTGGTATTACTTGTGAACAGGCCGAAATCGGAGAACGTCTCCATATCGGTGGAGGCGGACTTCCCTTTGGAATCGTCCTTGATGAGGATGGAGGCGGAACGGGTGTATACCGGCGGTGTAGTGAGCAGGTACCAGACAGCAATGCCGAGACAGACGGCTAATGAGACCACAAACCAATGCCATTTTCCGAGGCAGAGGTAAAATAAATCCTGTATTCGGATGAAGTCCTGCGGACTTTGTACGGGTGTATTTCTTTGTTGGGTTACCATTTCTTGAATGAGGAACTAACAATAATGATGATTTTATTATTTGAATATCAATACGCTGATGGTAGTCAGCAGGGATGCCAAGGAAATCCAGAATGAGGTGCTGCGTACGTTATTGCCGTTAACCGTGGACTGGCGTGCCTTGGTGTCGTTAGGTTCGACATACACCACGTCATTCTGTTGCAGGTAATAGACCGGCGAGGAATAGAGGTGGTCGGCGGAACAAAGGTTAATGCCATAGACACGCTGCTTGCCGTTCTCGTTACGCAACACCAGGACTTTCTCGCGTTTACCATATATGGTCAGGTCACCGGCCTGGCTCAAGGCGTCGAGGATGGTGAGGTGATCCTTGTCGATATTGTAACGTCCGGGACGGTTCACCTCACCCATGACATTCACGCTCAGGTTCATGAACTCAACCGTGACTACGGGATCCTTGATGAGGTCGTGCGATTGTAACTCCTTTTTTATATAGACCGCGACTTCCTCACGGGTCATATCTTGCACGTGGAGTTTCCCCAGCACGGGGAAGTCGATATCACCCTTGGAGTCCACCGTATAACCGGACAGTCCCCGGTTTGTCCCCAATGAACTGTCCTGTCCCACTTGCTGGCTGACGATCGGAAGGTTGAACAGGTTGGTCAGCCTCAAATCCTGGCTGTTGACCAAAATAGATAACTTGTCTTTCGGTTGGATCTTGATTTCCATCGGTACGGCAAGCATTAACTCGCTCTCACCGGGACGCAGATCCTGGAAGTAAGAGATTTCCTTGGATGTGGAGCATGCGACTAAGGCAAAGACAGATGCTGCCACAATAATGATTTTGTAAAACTTCATTGTAATTCTTAAAAACTATAGTTTCTTGTTGATTCGATTTATTTTCCGGGTCAACCATATATTCACAGCTATCCAGCATGTTGCCGTAGCTCAGAACTGGCACATACCAGGCAGTAACGCCACGGAAAAGAACACGACCGACTTGAAGGCGATACCGCCCAGACGGGGAACGACTCCCTGGTGGATCTTGCGCTCGTCGGGCATGTCAAACAGGTTCCTGCAGAAGGAAATCAAAAGGATCAGGGGAATAAGCACCCCTGCGGAAAGCGCGCACACGATAAATACCAGAATTGAATTGACTGTCCAGAATAAAGAAGGAGCGGAAAGATTGGAAATGAAAGCCATAGGCAGTTCTGTCAGATAAGTTGTATATACTCAGGATCGACCTCCACCCCCACAGCAAGAAATCCTTTCAGTTCGACGAGCAGGCGTTTGACCTTGGACCCCCGTGTCGTGAGCAGGCTTCCCTCGTATTCGTTAAGCGGTCCGCCCACGATGCGGATCCTACGTCCGTACATGGCAGGGGTTATCTCTTCCGGCAGGTAATATTTGGGGGATTCGGTGGCATTCACGGCACGGATGAAACGTTCCATGTCCGCGTCGACAACGACCATCGGCTCCCGCCAAGTGTTGCGTAACCAACGGAACTGAAGGGTCGGGGTCTTTTTCACAACAGCGTCAAGGTTCTTCCGTGTCTCATGCACGAAGAGCAGGTCTTGTATGAACGGTACCTCCTCACGGACACGCACACCCTTACGGGTGACCAAGTGCCATTTCATAGGGACAAAGACTTCCATCTTCTTCCCATCAAGCAGTTTATAGGCGGGCAGTTTTGCGTTCGTCCTTTTCAGGTCGCGCATCACGAACCACCGTACCTCTTCCTCATTCTCTTGGAATGCCATTATTTCGCTTCAGGACAATATTATCAATCCTGCACGATTGTAAATTTCTCTACCAATCAAGCAGTTACAAATATAGTTCGTAAAAGTTCGGGATTTCTTCCCGTTCTTGTTCCATTGTTTCGTTCTCATCAGAAACTGACGTCTGTCCGCCCTTACATCGGGCAGACTTTCAGGCGAGTTTGCGCCTGTTCTTGTTGCACTTCTCTCCGTAAGAGATGAATAACATGACATCTATGAACAAAACAGCCTGATAATAAAGACTTTGATTTCTCATCAAATCCTATCTGCTCAACAAATCGTTTTGCAGCTTCAGGAATCATACCATTCCGTATTATCTTTTTTGCTCATTTTTGTAGTCGTTTTCAATATTTTATGTAATTTTGCACCATGTTATTCATCTCTTACGGAGAGACCATAATTCTTGCTCAACATTAATTATCATCCTTGAACATTCCCGCTCCATGACTATTCCCTGAACAAGTATTCCTTGTTTAGAAAGTTCCTTTTTTGCACTTCTCTTTTCAAGAGATGGGTTACCTTGTAATTATTAATCTAATTATTTAAATATCAAGCGATTTTTATACTGTTCTGCTTTATACAATCTGCTTTTGCTCAACAAATGCCTCTTTTCACTTAACCGTTTTTTGGGGTATGGAACATATTTTTTATCATTAATGGTGTGTTTTTCTATATTTTATGTAATTTTGCATCAAGAAATTCATCTCTTGAAAAGAGAGCGTCCATTCGCTCAACATGCTACTCCCTGCATAAGGACTTTAGAATCAGACTATTCGCTTTATCTATAGTGGTTGTGTCCAATGAGGCCAGATAGATCCTTGTAGTGTTTTCCGAATCATGTCCCATACCTTCGCTGATTACAGAGATCGGAATATTCTTACTCCGGGCTGCGCTGGCCCAGGAATGGCGCGCGACGTAATGGGTCAGGGGAACGGACAAGCCCAACTCTTTCCCAATGGCCTTCAAATATCTGTTGATACGATGGGAGGCATTGATATATTGCTTCCTCTCATCCATACCCGGCCTGACGATGATGGGAAGAAGGTACGGGGACTCGGAAACATTGTAACGGCTCACGATCTCCTGCATGCACGGCTCCCATTTTACAAAAAGTTGTTGACCGGTTTTCTTCCGCCGGTACGTGAGGATACCGTTAGCAAGATCCTTCTTCCTTAAGAATGCCATATCGACCATGGACATCCCCCTTGTATAAAAACTGAAAAGCAGCATGTCCCTCGCAAATCTTTTAGCCGGATAAATTGACAGGTCCAACATTCGGAGCTGTTTCATCACACGCAGTGGAACGGCCCGCTTCGTTGTCCTCTCGACTCCCGTATAGACATATTTGAAGGGAAAACGCTGGGTGACGAGATTCCTTCTCTACGCACGGCTGTAGGTCGCACGCAAAATACGCATGTAAAAGGATATCGTGTTCATGGAGATTTCTTTAGACTTCAGCCATGCTTCGTATGCAATTATCAGATCGAAATCCATATCCCTGAGCGGCACGTCCTTCCCACCCATAAATCGCATGAAACTGTTGAGCGCGGAGTTATAGGTCTCAACGGTTCGTACTTTTCCCAGATACTTCAGGCCATTTATTACTTCCCGCATAAAAACAAGAAAGAAAAGCCCGCGATGCTCGCCGTGAAAGGCGGAAGTTACGCCATCGGCAGTGAAAGCACCTCCCTTCCGTTCCAAGACAGTGATGACATTCTCCAGCCGGTCAATATCTTCCGTTATTTTTTTATCTAATGACAAGAGATATTGTTGTCTGTCCTTATCCGGCGAAATGAATGACAATCCGGGAATGACGTTTATCCCACTCGGCAGGAAACAACTTATAGGAAGTGTTGATCTGTCTTGCCACACGCCCGTGAATCACTTGATAATAAACCGTTCCTCTCTGCCATCCACAGAGGAAGGTCTGAATTTAATTTTTACTTGTAGCCATAAACTCTCTGATTTAAAAATTTTACAGGATGCAAAAATTATCAGATACAATCACTTGCCTGTTTACGCAAAATATTGTATTTCAGAGAATAAGAATCTTGTAATGACTAAATATAAAAAAAGGAGAATGTAATGCCGCTTTTTGCTGGAAGGAAAATGCTTTACTCATTGGATAGGGGGAGGCGTGGAATCAGCCCTCCTTCGTCCATAGCTGGTTTTGAGATGTTTATGCGGCAGGAAACACTTGCTTTTATCGCTGGCTAAATGTATATTTGCAGCGTTAAAAATCGTTCTTTGATTAATGCAAAAGAAAACAGAATATAGTAATTCGCTCGTTTCTAAATCGTTACCTATAAATAGAATGATATATTATAAATAATTGTTTATCAGTTAGATATAGATTTTACTATGTTTCGCCGTGTGTGTGGTCAGGTTCTTCCTGATATTGCACAGGTCAGCGATTTCCTTCAAATAACTGTTCATGCGTTGATTGCATATGACAGGCAGGCAGAGGCATTTTTTTTCGGCATATGGGATGTTCCTCGTAATTTTTTGAGGATGGCAAGCGGAACCGGCAGCATGGGGGATGTTGCAGACAGAAGATGCCCGGTGTCTGCGCTCCAGTTTTACACGTCCTTTTCTGATCCACCAGTCACCGTTGTTGTCCTGCACGAGGTTGTCTTTTGTCAGTGTGGACACATTGGCGAAGGCCAGCCCGGTGAAGGCGGCAAAGACAAAGATGTCGCGTACCAGTGCCAGCCGGGGGATGGTGAATTCTTTCTCCATGATACTTTTCAGTTCCGGATAGGTCAGGAATACGGGATCGGTTTCGTCCTGCGCCATCTTGTATCCGTAGAACGGGTCCTTGCGCATCCATTCTTTGGCCAGGGCCATGTTTGTAATACGCTTGAAGCATTTCATATAACGGACAATGGTGTTCCGGCAAAGGCCGGCTTCCGTTTTTAGGAAAAGGTCAAACGTGGCAATAAAATCGGAATTCAATTCATGGAACGTAATGTCTTCTTTTCCGTAAAAGTCAGGAATGGCCTTTTGCAGCGTTTTTTCATCACGTTGATGTAACGGTTGATGGTTACAGGCGCGTAATCTATGTTTACTGCCTTTTTCATTTTTTCTATTTCTTCGTTCATTGTACCGAGCAGGGTACGCATTTCCGTCTCTTTTCCGAATACCCGTTTCAGAAGAAGTTTGGGCGTGATCAGTGCAAGTTCGAGCATCAGTTCCTTGTGCTTCTGAAAAGCCAGAGCACTGAGTTCTGCGATGTAGGCGTTCAGTTCTTTGGCAGTCCTGTCCTTTCCCTTGCTGCATCCTTTGGCGGAATCCCATTGTTTTGGCAGAACGCTTCGCTGTATTCTGGCCTCTTCGTAATGCCCGTCAATGGTTATACTGCATAAGAATGGGTGCCTCACCGTTTTTCAGAAGTTTTGTCTTCAGAATGAAGAACAGGATGTTCATTGTTCCTTGTTTCATACTCGTTTCCTTTAGTTGTTGGACATGTTTTACTTTGTCAACTGGAAAGGGGTTGGAAGGGACGTCTTTTCGGTGGATTTTTTTATTTGAAGGATATGAAAACCACCGAATCCGCCCATGCCCTGCATCTGCGCCCGATGCAATCAGCCCATCAAGAGAGTCAAGCTGAAGGACGGTTCTATCATGCAGGCGGCAGAGTTTGCAGCCACCCATGAGGGAATGTGCGCTGACTGCTATA
>ENA-OQCU01001080-OQCU01001080.1-human-gut-metagenome-genome-assembly--contig:-NODE-1080-length-10193-cov-3.315220_pt1 | contig 10193 bp, 7 predicted proteins | sample MGYA00242504_ERZ504590 | MGnify/ENA primary metagenome ERZ504590 (study PRJEB26092, sample SAMD00036318) | human gut metagenome | host: Homo sapiens | study: EMG produced TPA metagenomics assembly of...
GCAGCAGATTCTTCGCTGGCGCTCTGAATGACGCCTTACGTGTGCGCTTTATCAGTCAATAAAAGACTGTCAGAATTCCCACGGCTTCTTACTGTACCCGGTCATTCAGAACGGAGGTAAGAATACCTTGTGAGAAAGATGGAAAACAGAACAATGAAACGGAGCTGAAGAATCTATTCCCCTGATAACATCTTACCGTCTTCCTCGCCACCGCAGCAGATTCTTCCGGACACCTTTGTCCTACTCCCTTCAAATTTATGCATGCAAAAAGGACTCACATCTCTGCAAGTCCTTTTCCTTTATCAGCAGCTTCCTATCCTCCCGGGCCGCTTCCGGCCAAGTACTTTCGGCGTTTGTGAGCTTAACTTCCGTGTTCGGCATGGATACGGGTGATCCTCACAGCTATCGCCACTGTTTCTCTGAGAGCCTGTTCTCTCAAAACCATATAGAAGAAGTCCTGAAGTTATTCGCTTGTCTCGGTGTTTTCTAAGTTAAGACCTCGACCTATTAGTTTTATGTCGCTCCAAGCCTTGCGGCTCTTCCACTCATAACCTATCTACCTCATCGTCTGTAAGGGGTCTTACTCATTGCTGATGAGAAGTCTCATCTTGAGGTTGGCTTCACGCTTAGATGCTTTCAGCGTTTATCCTTCCCGGATGCGGCTTTCCAGCCGTGCCACTGGCGTGACAACTGGGACACCGTTGATCCGTCCACTCCGGTCCTCTCGTACTAGGAGCAGCTCCTCTCAAACTTCTTGCGCCCGCGATGGATATGAACCAAACTGTCTCACGACGTTCTGAACCCAGCTCGCGTACCACTTTAATGGGCGAACAGCCCAACCCTTGGGACCTACTCCAGCCCCAGGATGTGATGAGCCGACATCGAGGTGCCAAACCTCCCCGTCGATATGAACTCTTGGGAGAGATTAACCTGTTATCCCCAGGGTAGCTTTTCATCCGTTGAGCGATGGCCTTTCCACCCAGTACCACCGGATCACTAAGCCCGACTTTCGTCTCTGCTCGACTTGTTGGTCTCGCAGTCAAGCTCCCTTCTGCCTTTGCACTCTTCGGCCGGTTTCTGTCCGGCCTGAGGGAACCTTTGGGCGCCTCCGATACCCTTTCGGAGGCGACCGCCCCAGTCAAACCGCCTGCCTGAGAGGGTCCGCAGGGTCGTTACTCCTCGCGTTAGAATCTCAGCAACAGAAGGGTGGTATCCCAACATCGGCTCCGCACCGCCCTAGGGCAATGCTTCGGCGCCTCCCACCTATCCTGTGCATCTGTCACCGGGATTCAATCTCAAGCTGCAGTGAAGCTCCATGGGGTCTTTCTGTCCAGTCGCGGGTAACCTGCATCTTCACAGGTATTTCAATTTCACCGGGCCCCTCGTTGAGACAGTGCCCAAATCATTACGCCTTTCATGCGGGTCGGAACTTACCCGACAAGGAATTTCGCTACCTTAGGACCGTTATAGTTACGGCCGCCGTTCACCGGGGCTTCAGTTCGATGCTTCGCTTTCGCTAACTTCTCTCCTTAACCTTCCGGCACCGGGCAGGCGTCAGCACCTATACTTCAGCTTTCGCTTTCGCAGGCACCTGTGTTTTTGGTAAACAGTTGCTTGGGCCTCTTTTCTGCCGCCCCTTTTAGCTCTGAGCGTTTCTGCTCTTCACTGACCGGGGGCCATCCTTCTCCCTAGGTTACGGATGCAATTTGCCGAGTTCCTTAACGAGGGTTTTCCCGCGCACCTTAGGATTCTCTCCCCGCCTACCTGTGTCGGTTTACGGTACGGGCGGATCTTGTCTCGCTAGAAGTTTTTCTTGGCAGTGTGGGATCCATGAGTTCGTCAAAGTTTCCTTTAACTCCCCATCATGTCTCTGCTTTTAGCTGCAGGGGTTTTCCTCTGCTGCAACATACGCACTTGGACGCGCTCTTCCAGCCGCGCGATCATGTGCCCTCCTGCGTCGCTCCTTCGCTCGATCGACTTGATCCGGTACAGGAATTTCAACCTGTTGTCCATCGCCTACGCTTTCCGCCTCGGCTTAGGTCCCGACTTACCCTGAGTCGACGATCGTTGCTCAGGAACCCTCGGGCTTTCGGTGGAAAGGATTCTCACCTTTCTTTTCGATACTCATACCGGCATTCTCACTTCTTATTCGTCCACATGTCCTTCCGGTCATGCTTCTTCCTTATAAGAACGCTCCCCTACCCATGATATTGCTATCATGCCATAGCTTCGGTTCCGTGCTTGAGCCCCGGACATTTTCGGCGCAGCGTCTCTCGACCAGTGAGCTATTACGCACTCTTTAAATGGTGGCTGCTTCTGAGCCAACATCCTGGTTGTTTATGAAATGCCACATCCTTCGCCACTTAGCACGGCATTGGGGACCTTAGCTGATGGTCTGGGCTGTTTCCCTTTTGACTACGGCCCTTATTAGTCGCAGTCTGACTCCCAGGTATGATTGCAGCCATTCGGAGTTTGACTGGGTTTGGTAACCGGGTAGGTCCCTCTCCTGATCAGTGCTCTACCGCCTGCAATCTTTTCCCTGAGGCTAGCCCTAAAGCTATTTCGGGGAGAACCAGCTATCTCCACGTTCGATTGGAATTTCACCCCTACCCACACCTCATCCTAACCCTTTTCAACGGATATAGGTTCGGTCCTCCACACATTTTTACCTGTGTTTCAACCTGGACATGGGTAGATCACTGTGGTTTCGGGTCTACGCTTCCTGACTTGCGCCCTCTTAAGACTCGCTTTCGCTTCGGCTCCGCATTTCCTGCTTAACCTTGCCAGGCTTCGTAACTCGCCGGTTCATTCTTCAATAGGCACGCCGTCGACCTTATTATTAAGCGGTCTCCGACTGCTTGTAAACATACGGTTTCAGGTTCTCTTTCATTCCCCTCCCGGGGTGCTTTTCACCTTTCCCTCATGGTACTATGCGCTATCGGTCGATATCTGTGTTTTGCCTTGGAGGGTGGTCCCCCCTGTTTCCCACGGGATTTCTCGTGTCCCGCGGTACTCTGGTGCCATCTCCGCGTTTCTCTTTTTCGCCTACCAGGCTTTCACTGTCTTCGGCACTGTTTCCCAACAGTTTCGGCTAAGGTTCTTCGCGGGTCTGATGGTCCTCAACCCCGGTAAAGTTTCCTTCACCGGTTTGGGCTTCTTCCCTGTTCGCTCGCCGCTACTTGGGGTATCTCGTTTGATTTCTTTTCCTCGGGTTACTTAGATGTTTCAGTTCGCCCGGTTCCCTTCTCATGCTCTTGGGCATGGATGGCTGTGCATCATCACAGCCGGATTTCTCCATTCGGATGTCTGCGGGTCAACGATTATTTGCATCTCTCCGCAGCTTTTCGCAGCTTGTCACGTCCTTCGTCGGCAGATATCGCCAAGGCATCCACCGTATGCTCTTAGTATCTTAACTTACGTTTTTTTACCTTGACTTTTGTTTCTTTTTCCCGGGGAAAGGGTTCCCTCTCTCCGGGTTTCCTTCAGTACGCCAGAAAATTTTTCTCTTTCGTGAAATCTTTTCTTTCGTTTCTTCTTCTATACAGTTTTCAAAGAACAGTTGAGAGTTATGGTTCTCTCAAAACCGAACAGTACTTCGAGATTTCCGATGTCCGACCTACACGTTCTTAAGGTTTCTCTTAAGCGTGTCTCCTTAGAAAGGAGGTGATCCAGCCGCACCTTCCGATACGGCTACCTTGTTACGACTTCACTCCAATCATCAGCTCCGCCTTCGACGGCTGGCTCCTTGCGGTTACCTCACCGGCTTCGGGTGTTTCTGACTCTCATAGTGTGACGGGCGGTGTGTACAAGGCCCGGGAACGTATTCACCGCGGCATGCTGATCCGCGATTACTAGCGATTCCTACTTCACGCAGGCGGGTTGCAGCCTGCGATCTGAACTGGGGGTGTGTTTTTGAGCTTTGCTCTCCCTCGCGGGTTCGCTTCTCTTTGTTGACACCCATTGTAGTACGTGTGTAGCCCAGGTCATAAGGGGCATGATGACTTGACGTCGTCCCCGCCTTCCTCCGCGTTGTCCGCGGCGGTCTCATTTGAGTCCCCACCTTTACGTGCTGGTAACAAATGATAGGGGTTGCGCTCGTTGCGGGACTTAACCCAACATCTCACGACACGAGCTGACGACAGCCGTGCACCACCTGTTTTCTCGTCTTCCGAAGAAGAACTCCGCATTTCTGCAGATCGCGATCAATGTCAAGACCTGGTAAGGTTCTTCGCGTTGCGTCGAATTAAACCACATACTCCACCGCTTGTGCGGGCCCCCGTCAATTCCTTTGAGTTTTAATCTTGCGATCGTACTTCCCAGGCGGGATACTTATTGCGTTAACTCCGGCACAGAAGGGGTCGATACCTCCTACACCTAGTATCCATCGTTTACGGCGTGGACTACCAGGGTATCTAATCCTGTTTGCTCCCCACGCTTTCGCGCCTCAGCGTCAGTTGTCGTCCAGAAAGCCGCCTTCGCCACTGGTGTTCTTCCTAATATCTACGCATTTCACCGCTACACTAGGAATTCCACTTTCCTCTCCGATACTCCAGCTTCCCAGTTTCCTTCCCATCACGGGGTTAAGCCCCGCACTTTTAAGAGGGACTTGGGAAGCCGCCTGCGCGCGCTTTACGCCCAATAATTCCGGACAACGCTTGCCACCTACGTATTACCGCGGCTGCTGGCACGTAGTTAGCCGTGGCTTGCTTTTCCGGTACCGTCAATGCAGTTTGTTCTTCGCACTCTGCCTTTTCGTCCCGGATCACAGAGTTTTACAACCCGAAGGCCGTCATCACTCACGCGGCGTTGCTCCGTCAGGCTTTCGCCCATTGCGGAAGATTCCCCACTGCTGCCTCCCGTAGGAGTCTGGACCGTGTCTCAGTTCCAGTGTGGCCGTTCATCCTCTCAGACCGGCTACTGATCGTCGCCTTGGTGGGCCGTTACCCCTCCAACCAGCTAATCAGACGCAAACCCCTCTTCAGGCGATAGCTTACAGGTAGAGGCCACCTTTTCTTCCATGGGCCATGCGGCTCTTGGAACTTATTCGGTATTAGCAGTCGTTTCCGTCTGTTGTCCCCATCCTGAAGGCAGGTTGTTTACGTGTTACTCACCCGTTTGCCACTCAATTCTGGAAAGAGCAAGCTCTTTCCGTCTTTTCGTTCGACTTGCATGTGTTAAGCACGCCGCCAGCGTTCGTCCTGAGCCAGGATCAAACTCTCCATGATAGATTGTTTGTTTCGGCTCGATTTTGTCTTGCCTTTCTTACTCAAATTCTTTGCGGTTTCTTTTTTCTTGAAACTCGCACATCGGCTTTTTTCTCGCTGTACTGTTCAGTTTTCAAAGAACCATCGCTCTAAGCGACTTAAATAACATACCACACAAAAATGCTTCTGTCAACAATATTTTATTTATGACCATTGCTTTCCATGCAGGCTGTCACGCCTGACAATGTGTGTAATATTATCATCTTACTAACCGTCTGTCAATTCCATTTCCTGTATTTTCACATTTTTTAACCGCGTTTTCTTTGTATATACCTACAATTTTATGTCTGTTTTTTATAAAGTACATATACAGGTTGAAAATATTCTTTACTATGTTTAATTTGATACCTACAAAGCAGGCTTGTATAAGCTTATTATTTGGATATCCGTTATCTACGGCTGTGCCTAAGGACTTTATATTATAAAAAGTCCTGCCCAGAAATCTGTGACAGCTCCATTATCTTCATAACCATATACCCTTTTCTGCTGTAGATCCGGGTACTATCTACATATGACCGCATTAAATGCATTTTTTACATTTTTTCCGTCTGTGGATTCCAGTCCGTTGTGCTGGGAAATATAAGCGTCTGTCACCGACCGCCACAGGGTATTTCATACTATCCCCCTTTCCCCCGCATATATACCATCCTTGAAAAACCCCTTATTGATTTCTACCTTGTTTTTGGAAAACCTGTAAGCAATCAAATTTCCTTCCGCATTATTTATTACAATGAGATCACCTTTATAATAAGCTATGCCCTCAGCCAAGAAGACTGATTTATCTTTCACGCTGCACCCAAGAAGTTTTTACGCTGTCATTTCTACATTTCCCGCTTTGACCGCCACTGCGGCAGGTGCTTTCATTTCTTCTTTTTCTGAACCGTACCGTAGCCTGCAAGACCAAAAGCTACGACAAGCACTATACCGGCTAATAATATCTTACTGGATTTCATAAGGATTCCTTCTTCCTGCTGAGAAATACTCCCCCCCTAAGATAAGATGCGGGTATTGGAATTTATAATAAAAATAAGATCATATCTCTACTTTTATCATACAGAATACAGAAAAAATGACAAAAAAATAACCTGTAACAAGTTTACAGGCTTTTAATTTCGTAAATAACTATTTATATCCTAAAATAAATTTTTATTATTGTTTGTCAAAATAAGTATTTATTTTCTTAACCGATTTATTTCAATAGTTTTGCGGCAGGAAATACATGGGATCCACTGCTTCTCCATGAATACGAACCTCATAGTGGCAGTGAGGACCAGTGCTGTTTCCCGTGCTCCCCATAAGGGCAATCATGCTGCCCTGGTCCACATGCTGTCCTTCATAAACCAAAACAGCGGAATTATGCCCATACCGCGTAACAATACCATCGGCATGTTTTACTTCCACAAGGTATCCGTAACCGCCGACCCAGCCTGCCTGCGTGACAGTCCCCGCAGCAGTCGCAGAAATAGGTGTGCCGTAATCGCCAGCAATATCTACTCCTTCATGGAAGGTAGATCCGATACCGCCAGGACTGGTCCTGTATCCGTAGTAGCTGGAAATAGGACCCGCAACTGGCCATATGTTCGGCGTTTCCGCCGTGGGATTCACAACAGAGCTGACAGCACCGTAGGCCTGGTTCATAAATTCGGAACGGAGTGCGACGACAAGACGTATCTGCTTATCTAAAAGTTCATCAAGGCGGCGCATTTCTTTCAAAAGTTCTCCCGGCGTTTCCGAAACAGCAATTTTCTCATCATCTTCTTTCTTATTGCCCGCCGTTTTTGCTATATCAGGAACAGTAGAAGCACCTCCGATACCGCCGGTTCCCATTCCCGTATTTTCAGGTACTGTTCCGCCGTTCGTACGGACAAGTTCCTGAAGTTGCCCACTGATTTTCTCAACAGTTTTAGCCTTATTTTCAAGGGCCTGCATTTTTTCATCTGCCATTTTAAGCTGGCTTCGATAAAGTTCATTTTCCGCGTGAAGCGCATTCGTGCTGTATCCTGCCCATCCCGCCAAACTGATGGAAAGAATGAGGAGCACCGCTGCGGCACCACCGAAAAATTTTTCAGTTTCTTAAATTCTTCCGATGAAAATATAACTTTCACTTCACCGGTTTCTTCATTTTTTTGCTTTGATCATCCACTCACCCGTCAATCTATTTCAAAGGAATATTCCTGTTTCTTTGCATCATTTCTTTTCAATCCGGTCAATACGCTTAGCAGACGGATTTTCACCGTTTCTCTCTTCACCGGCACGAACTGCATCTTCTACCCTTTTAGCCACATCAGGCATGAGCGTATTCAGTGCAATACTGATACTTTCCGCTTCTTCTGAAGAAAGCGCTTCCCTGCATTCGCCGCCGGTCACAGCTTTTGCATAAATGCGGGACGCATCATGACCAGCCAGAGAAGAAAAGGGACGACGCCATTATTTTTGCCGTCCAGAAGGGTAAGAGAAAAGGAAAGTTTATCTCCTGTTTCATCAAAGCATCATATCGCACCAAACCGATTTTCTGGAAAGATTTCAGCTGCATCGTAGCCAAAAGCTCCTGCTGATGAAGCATGCCCTGGGAATGATTCCACCATATCCCGGAGTTCCCGTACTTCTGTGGATAATTTCATTTCGATAGATCCGCCATCTTCGCCCATCATAAAATATTTATATTTCCTGTACAAACGGTTTACCTTGGCCCGGAGCCAGAAAAACTGGAGAATAAGAAATACCAGTAAAACCGCAAGAATCGTGCCGATTACGGAGAGTATGAGCTGATAATTGATATTGAATTCTAAGATATCCATGGATTCATTTATTCTCCCTGTTTGAGAAGTTTTGTAATACGTTCAAATTCTTTGTCACTTTTAAAAGAAATGGAAATGGTGCCTCTATGACTGTTTTTCCCTTTTCCCACTTTAATTTTTACACGGGATCCTACGGCATTCACCAAATCTTCTTCCAGCGCGCGGAGATACGCATCCGCTTTATCCGCAGGCTTCCGCTTTTGTCCGTCTTTTTCACGGCGGAGGATTTCCTCGATACGCCGTGCGGAAAGATCTTCTTCCACAATTCGGCGCGCAAGCGCGATCTGCTCAGCAAGGTGTTCCAATCCTAAAAGGGGACGAGCCTGTCCCGCCGTCTAATTTCCGCTCCAAAAAGAAGGCTTTTACCTCTTCAGAAAGATCCAGAAGCCGCATCATATTCGTCACATAGGAACGACTCTTACCGATAAGGTTTGCCATCTTTTCCTGTGTGAAATGATATTCATTGATCATCCGCTGATAGGCAAGTCCTTCTTCAAGAGGATTCAGATCTTCACGCTGCAGATTTTCAATGAGGGCGATTTCCGCCGTTTCCTGATCGCTGTAATCTCGGACAAGAGCAGGTATTTCCACAAGCCCCGCCAGCTGGGCCGCTCTTAAACGGCGCTCGCCGGCAATAAGTTCATATCCGCTGTCTTTTTTTCTTACAATAACCGGCTGGACGACGCCGTGTTCTTTGATGGATTCCGCCAGAGCATTTAAAGATTCCGGCTCAAATTCACGCCGCGGCTGCCATTCATTGGGGACAACAAGGGAAATGGAAATACTTTCGGTATTCTTTTCTTCCATCACTTCTCTTCCGAGCAGCTCTCCCAATCCTTTTCCCAGTCTTTTGGTCTTAGACACGTTTAATCACCTCACGGCACAACTTTTTATATGCTTCCGCCCCCTTGGATTTCGGCGCGTATGTAAGTATGGGTTCACCGAAACTCGGCGCTTCCGATAATTTCACTGATCGGGGAATCACCGTGCGGAAAACTTTATTTCCAAAATATTTTTTCACTTCATCAGCTACCTGAAGGGATAAATTCGTCCTGCCGTCAAACATCGTCAGCAATATCCCCAGTATGGACAACCCCGGATTCAGCTTACGTGTCACGACCTGTACTGTCTTCACCAGCTGGGAAAGTCCTTCAAGCGCATAAAATTCCGCCTGAATGGGGATAAGTATTTCCTGCGATGCTACAAGAGCGTTCAGCGTCATAAGACCTAAAGAAGGAGGACAGTCAATCAAAATGAAATCATATTTATCGCGTACCTGATCCAGTTTTCTTTTCATAAGAAATTCCCGTTTTTCCATGGAAACCATTTCAATTTCAGCCCCTGCCAAATCAATGGAAGCGGGGAGAATGGATAATTTCTTTATGTCTGTCTTGACGACGGCTTCTTCGATGAAGACATCATCCAAAAGCACATCATACAGCGTTTCCTCGAACTCCACATCTTTGCTGAGTCCGCTGGTGGCGTTTCCTTGGGAATCCGCATCCACAAGCATCGTCTTATATCCTTTGTCCGCCAGGAACGCAGCCAGATTTACCGCTGTTGTGGTTTTTCCCACGCCGCCCTTTTGATTCACAATCGCAATGGTCTTTGCCATAGCACACCTGCCTTTTTGGGTCGTTGCAAAGGGTCAGGTTCTATTATATAGCGGCGGTAGACGTAATTCAACTGAAATTCGCGCATGTTTCACGTGAAACAGGAAAAAAAGAGGATGGGGCTGTTTCACGTGAAACAGCCCCATCCTTTCAGGAAAACCGCCATGGCCTCGGCGTACGGCGCGCCTCTACTTGGGAATAGTGATGGTCAGCAAGATGGAGTCCTCCGTCTCCTGGCGCTTGCAGTTGGCCTGTACGCCCGCGCTCTTCATCATGGACAGTCCCCGGGTCACGGTGTTGAGAAACAGCCGCACATCCTTAATTACAAAGGTTGGTTTTTTCGGGCGGGCTTGTCTGCCGGATGAAGCAGGGTTTCCACATACTCCTCCGTCCGGGCCACAGTAAGCCCCTGCTCTACCACATGCCGGGCGGCCGTGCGCTGGAGCTCCGGCTCCTCCAAGCGGAGCAGCGCCCGGGCGTGGCGCTCGGTGCAGCCGCGCTCCCGCAGCAGGGTGAGG
>ENA-OQCU01001081-OQCU01001081.1-human-gut-metagenome-genome-assembly--contig:-NODE-1081-length-10181-cov-3.517406_pt1 | contig 10181 bp, 5 predicted proteins | sample MGYA00242504_ERZ504590 | MGnify/ENA primary metagenome ERZ504590 (study PRJEB26092, sample SAMD00036318) | human gut metagenome | host: Homo sapiens | study: EMG produced TPA metagenomics assembly of...
CGGTTCGCAACGCCGTGTAGGCGTCTCTTGAACCTGCTGCTGCGTGGCGCTGTCGGAGTCGAGCACCTTCTTCGCCGCGTCGAAGGCCTTCTTGAATGCGGCCCACGAATCCGCCGTGTAGTTGGATTCCTGGTACTTGCGTAGCGGCAAAGACCAGAGTGCTCCAGCAGCGCCTTGTCGATGTTCTTCACGGTGTGCGCGTCGATGACGGGCTCATCGGTCTCGATGTTCGGGAAGAAGCCGTTCTTGTGCAGCGCCAGCACCTTCGGAGCGGTCTCGGACGAATCATCCGCGGTGTGGACGGCGACCTTCGTGCCGTTCTCGTCGGGGAAGCTGACCGTGCCGTTGCCTTCGGTGGCGGAGTCGCCGAACCACAGGGCAGGGTGGTACGCGTCGAACGAGTCGTCCTTGGAACCGCCCGCAGTGTCGACGATGTACTGATCCTTCGCGCCGGCAGCGTAAATCGACTCGATCTGTGCCATGTAGGCGATCGGGGCGACCTTGGTGTCCTTGGTGAATCCAAGGGCGGACAGCTTCACGGAGAGCACGACCTGGTTGGAGTCGGAGACATATGCGGGGTCGATGGGCTCCTCGTCAACGACCTTGCCGGTTGTCGCGGAAGTCGTCGTGGCCCATGCGGTGTCGTACTGCGTGTTGCCTTCGGTGGTGCTCACCGAGATCATGTAGTCGGCCTTCATGTCGCCGTCCACGTCGAAGATCACGTCCGGAATGAAATTGTTGCCCAGGTGGGACCACGTCTTGTCGGTGATGATGCCGAAGCTCAGCAGGCCCTGCGACGGATCGGAGAGCTGAGGTGCGGTGCTGGAATAACCGATCGCGCGGATGTCACCTGCGGCAAGGCTGCGAGCGGCGTCACCGTTGCCGGTGTAGCCGTCGACCGGATCCTCGGCACCGTACACGAACGGGACGAGCTCGGAGTGGTAGCCGGTGGCGGTGTCGCCCTGGTCAAGGCCATGGCCGGACACGGACAGCGTGCCCTTCTTGTTGTTGAAGCCGCTCAGTTCCGTGGTGGTTTCGGAGATTGCCTTCGGCACCGAAGTGACGGGCACACGCAGCGTGGTGGCGTCATCCTCCTGGGTGACCGGAGTCGCGGTGATGATGCCGCTGGCGTCGGTCACGTACTGGCGGTCCTTGCCTGCGACCTGCGCGGACTGCGTGGCGTCGCGGGTGCGGGTCAGCTTGGACTGGTCGATGCTGATCGTCACGCGGAAGCTGGTGCTGGTCCCGGACTTGGCGACCACGGTGTCCCCACCGTTGTCGCCGCTCACCGAGTACGTGACGCCCGGCACCGGGGTGCGGGCCGAGTATGTGAGCTTGTACGTAATGTCATGATCGGTGTTGTTCACGAGCTGCATGGTCTGCTTGTCGGTGTAGCCGTCCTTGCCGACCGGGATGACGCCGAACTGCGCGGTGATGGCCTCGTTATCCTCTCCGGCAAGCTGCACGTTGTTGTTCACTGCGGCGAGCGCGTCGATACGACCGGAGCCCACACGCAGCGGACCGTACGCGGTCTTGCGATCCGCGGTGAGCACGTCGTGGTTGGCGGTGTTCATCAGCTGGGCCTTGACCACGTTGGCCAAGTATTCGGGCCGGGCCTGACGGACCAGCGCGGCGACGCCGGAGGTCAACGGGGTGGCCATGGACGTACCGCTCATGATCTCGTCGCTGTTGCCGGTGCCGGCCGAAGCGGACACGATGCCCACGCCGGGGGCGGAGACATCGGGCTTGGCGGTGCCGTCATAGGAGCCGTGGATGCCACGGGAGGTGAAGGACGCGATGGTGTCTTCGCTCTCGCTGGAGTAGTCGGCGTCCTTGCTCATACGCAGCTTGGTGGACAGGGTCACCGTCAGCGTGCCGTCATCGATGGCGCTCTGCAGGTCCTTGTTCTCGGCGGCGTTCTTGACCAGCTGGAAGCCGGGGATGTCGGCGTTGCCGCCGATGCCGGCCTCGGGGATGTTCGCCTGCGAGCCGAACAGGATGCCGGTCGCGCCGGCCTTCTCGGCGTTGTCGAAGCGGGTCTTGGAGCCGCAGTTCACAGCGGCGTCGTTCCATTCGACGTAGGCAATGTTGCCCTTGACGGCAGCGGCGTCATCGGCGGAGTATGCCTTGCAGCCTTCCAGGTTGTCCTTGTCCTTGACGCGCACGACCTTGCCGGTCAGGGAGAAGTCGTCGAGCTTCGCGTAGTTCACGGAGTACTGGCCGGCGAGGGTCTGGCCCTTGAGCGAGGCCGGGCCGTCGGTCACTTCGACGGCGTCCTGCAGCGCCTTGCCGGACTGGCTCGCGGCCACGGTCAGCGCACTCTTGGCGGTGCCGGGGGCACCCATGATGTCGGTGATGTCGCCGTCGTTGCCGGCCGCGATCACGGACAGCACGTTGTCTGCGGTGAGGTTATCCACGGCTGCGTTCTCCGGGTCGTCGGAGGCGCCGAAACTGCCGCCGAGCGACATGGAGACGATGCTGATGCGGCTGGACTCGTCGCCGTTGACTTCCGCCTCGGTGTTGTGCTTGGCGATGCCGTCAAGCGCTTCGAGCACCAGGTCGGTGGTGCCGCCGTTGTCGCCGAACACCTTGTACGAGTAGATGCCGGCCTCGGGAGCGGCGCCGGGGCCAATCTTCCAGCTGGCGATGTCGCCGGCGGTCAGCTTCTGGTAGCCTGCGGTATCGGTCTTGCCCGAGGTGCCGTCGGCCTTGACGCCGTAGCCCAGCGCGGTGCCGGCGACGTGCGTGCCGTGGTGGCCGCCCTGGCCGTCGATCGGGTTGGCGTCCGGGGTGGGATTGTTGTTGCCGGCGTTCGGGTTATACGTGGCGCCGGCGTAATCGTAACCGCCCTTGAACTTCGTCTTGTCGAGCAGCTTGCTGACCTTCGGGTCGGTCAGCGGGTCGGCGGTGGAGTTCAGCGCGGTCTGGTAGGCCTCGGTGGTGCCTGCGCCGCCGAAGTCGGCGTGCGTGTAGTCGAGGCCGGTGTCGACGACTGCGATGTTCACGCCCTTGCCGGTCTTGCCGGTCTGTTCCCAAGTCTTGACGGCGTTGACCAGCTGGTCGTTGTTCTTGTTCGCGGGGGCTTCGCCACTGCCGTTGGCCGTGTCGAGCGCCTTCTTGGGCGTCAGGATCGTGATGTGCGCCACCGAGCCGGACTGCTCGGCGAGCTTGCGCAGCGACGCCGCGTCGGCGCGAACGGCTACGCCGGACAGCGCATACGAGGTGGAGTAGATCTTCTTGGCGCTGGAGTCCAGCGACTGCAGCTGCGAGAACACGTTCACCGAGGTCTTCTCGGCGGTCTTCGCGCTCTGCGTGGCCGCCTGGGCCGACTGCGCGCGCTGCTTCAGCGTGGGCAGCGCGGAACGCTGCCTGCTGAAGTTCTTGAGCACACTGTTCTTGCGTTCCAGCGCGGAGGGGCTGGTGGTCTGGATGAATGCGGTGACCTCGCCCTTCGCCTGCTGAAGCTGGGATGAGACCTTGCTCTTCAGATTGCCGGTCGACAGAGTCGGCGTCGTGGACGCCGCGTCACCTTGTGCCGGAGCCGCGAGCGCGGTACCGGGCAGGCTGCCTGCCATCGCCAGGGCCGCTACAGCGGCAACCCAGCGAGGCCATTGCTTATTGGCCATTATTGTTTTCCTCTCTTTGCGTGCGTCACTCACGACGACACTGTGAAAGAAACTAGACCTGGCGCTCGTCCGATATCGTTACGTTTTGCCGCATCGCGTAACATTTCAGGAACATATTGTTAACACTCACCTCACAATGCCATATACGCCGACTATCACGTCCCGCGCATGACGCACGCCATCGTCAGACAGGCAGACCTCCATCAGACCGCGCTTTTCAGCCCCTCCCATGCGGCCACAGCATATTCGACCGGCATCCATTACGGCAGTCGAGCACGTACTTCCGGATCCCGACGCATCCACAATCCGCTTATGCCCGGCTATAAGAAAAAACTATGAAAATCTTCAGCTGACGGTCAATATATGATACACACGAACCGCCATGCTGCCTTCGGCGGCCCGGATGGCATTCGATTCACCACCAGAGAAGCATTGTCAGCGAACCATCAGCGACCTACACTAAGTTACGGTAGCGTAAGTTAGTGTAGGCCGGGCATTCCGGCCGCAGCGAGGTGATGATGATGAGCGCGTCAATCAGTGCACCATCCATACGCAAGTCCGCGGCGCAGCGAAAAACAGCGCGGCGACAGACCGCGGGCGGCGGGATGCGGGCGGCCGCCACAGCACAGACCGCAACCGCTGCCGGCATGGCCGCGACGCAGACCGGCGCCTCGGACACCGCGATGAACCGCGCCCTCGAGCAGTATCGCGCCGCGCGCGCACGCTATCGCCAAGCCAAGGCCACACTGAAAGCCGCCGAACGCCAGGTCACGCCGGTCGATGCATTCGGCAACCGCAAGCCTCGGCTGCGCGGATGGCAGCACCTCATCACCCTGCCGTTGTGCATCGCCGCATCCATCGTGCTGATCTGCATCGCGCCGGCCGGACCGGTCAAGGCCGCGTGCGCGATTTACGGCGCGTCGGCGATACTGCTGTTCGGCAACAGCGCCCTGCTGCACGTCGTACCGTGGCGCAGCGCCAAGGTGACGCGCGTGCTGTGCGGCATCGACTACTCCAACATCTTCCTGATCATCGCCGGCACCAATACGCCGGTGCTGTTCGCGCTCAGCCCTTCGATCCGATGGCCGTACCTGACGGTGATATGGGCGGCGGCGCTCGTCGGCACGGTGATGCATATCGTATGGCTGCGAGCGCCGAACTGGGTGTTCACCGTCGCGTACGTGGTGCTGGGGCTGGCGCCGGTCACACTGCTTCCGGCGCTGTGGACCGCGCCCGCGGTGGGTCCGGCGGCGACCGTGCTGATTGCGTGCGGCGGGGCCGCCTACATTGCGGGCGCCACATGCTTCGCGATTCGCAAACCCAATCCGATTCCGGGCTGGTTCGAGTTTCATGAGGTGTTTCACATGGGCACGGTCATCGGGTACACCTGCCACGTGGTGGCCATATATCTGGTCGTGTGCGCGCTGTAAAAGACGCCGGACATGCCGTCACCGAACGTTCATCAAATCGTTCACAGGGGTGGTCGCGCGGGCGATAATGTGCGGTATCCTTGGTTGAGCTGAGAACGAAACGCACATGATGGCCGTTCATATTCGACGCGGGGAACAGCGCGAATCATCAAATGGAAGGGTCACGGCGCGACCGGCACCGCAGACGCGGGCCGCAACGAAAGGAAGCTATGAACGCGGATTTGGTGATCGTCGGCGCGGGCCTGTTCGGCCTGACCATCGCACAGCAGGCGGCGGAGCGCGCGGGCGCCCGGGTCGAGATCATCGATGTGCGCAGCCACATCGGCGGCAACGTGTACAGCTATATCGACGAGGAGACCGGTGCCGAAATCCACCAATACGGTGCCCACCTGTTCCATACTTCCACCAAACGCGTCTGGGATTACGTCAACCGCTTCACCGCATTCACCGACTACGTGCATCGCGTGTACGCCACGCACGACGGCGAGGTCTACCCGCTGCCAATAAATCTCGGCACCATCAACCAGTTCTTCCGGGCGGCCTACACGCCCGCCGAGGCGAGGCAGCTCATCGCCGAACAGGCCGGTGAACTGGCCGGCACCGACCCGACAAACCTCAACGACAAGGGCATCCAGCTGATCGGACGGCCGCTGTATGAGGCGTTCATCAAGAACTACACCGCCAAGCAATGGCAGACCGATCCAGCCGAACTGCCGGCGAGCATCATCAAGCGGCTGCCCGTGCGGTTCAACTACGACAACCGCTACTTCAAAGACACATGGGAGGGACTGCCGCGCGACGGCTACACCGCGTGGATGGAGCGCATGATCGATGACCCGCGCATCCATGTGACGCTCGGCACCGACTTCTTCGACGAGAGCCAGCCGCTCAACAAGAAGGCGCTGCGCGCCGCCGGCACGCCCGTGGTCTACACCGGGCCGATTGACCGGTATTTCGGCTATGAACTCGGCGACCTGAAATGGCGCACGGTGGACTTCAAGGAGGTCCGCTACGACGAGGGCGACCACTTCGGCTGCCCGGTGATGAACTTCTCCGACGCGGACGTGCCCTACACCCGCGCCATCGAGTTCAAGAACTTCAACCCGGAGAGGCGTGACGCGCAGAACCACAACAGGACAGTGGTGTGGGAGGAATACTCCCGCTTCGCCGAGCGTGGCGACGAACCGTACTACCCGATCAACACGGACGCCGACAAGGCGCTCTATGAGCGGTACGCAGCCAGGGCAGCCGCCGAGCCGAACGTCGTGTTCGGCGGGCGCCTGGGCACCTACAAGTACTACGACATGCACAACGTGATCGACGCCGCCCTCACCGCATATGAGGAGCAGGTCGCGCCGATGCTGCACGCCCGGTGACACCGACTGGCGGGCACTTCCGCCGCCTCTTCTCATTTCATCCGGATCTCCCGCCCATCTCATCCGGCCACAGTCTCATACGCTCACCGGAAAGTGGGACTATGACCGGATGAGGCAACGCCGCACCGCTTTGGACGGGCCCAAACCAGCGAAGCATTCATACAATCCCACAATGCAGAATCCAACTCACATTAAGGACGGTCATGACCGTCACCGTGCGAGGGTATCGTCACCGTGTGAGCCCCTCGCACAGTGACGCATCCGACTAAAACCCTTATTTTCCAACGTTTCTCACGATACCGTCACGCCGAGAGGCTATGGTTGTGGTTTTGCTAGATATAGACAAGCACCAAGCACGATATCGACGTTTGTAAGGATTCAGAGGAAAACCGGTGAGGAAAGCGCGAAAATACGCGCAAACCGGTTCGCATCATATTGCAAGGACTACGGTAGAATCATGGCTTCACATACGCGCACTGTTAATTCCAGTTCAGGCCGACGCGCGGCAGGAACGTCCGTCCGTCGGGCGGCCGGCGCCTCAGGCCGCACCGCGACCGGCACCCAAGCGGGTGCGGCGACGGGCACGAGAACCGGCGGCACCGCCGCAACCAACGGTTACAGCGCGCAGCGCAACAGCGGCTCAAGGCGTGGCCGCGGCGCTAATCCGCCCGAAGGCACACACCGCGGCGGCGGCACCCACCGCTCCCCCGGCTCGAAAGGCCCGAAAGCCAAAGGGCGCAAGAAGCATCTGATTCTCAAGTGGACGCTCGGCATCATCGGCCTGTTCCTCGCCGTCGGCATCGGCGCGTTCGCCTACCTGTACGCCACCATCGAAATCCCCCAGCCGGAGACCATCGCGCTGGCCGAGAAAACCAGCGTGTACTATGCGGACGGCAAAACGAAAATCGGCACGTTCGCCGAGCAGAACCGTGAGATCATCGACTGCTCCGTACTGCCGAAATACGTGGGCCAAGCCGTGGTCGCCTCCGAAAACCGCACGTTCTACACGGACCGCGGCATCGACCTCAAGGGCATCGCACGGGCGCTGATCAACAACGTCACCAAGGGCACCCGCCAGGGCGGATCCACCATCACCCAGCAGTACGCGGAACGGTATTACCTCGGCGAGACCACCACCTACATGGGCAAGCTCAAGGAAGCCATACTGGCGGTCAAGATCGCGCAGACGCAAGACAAAGACACCGTCCTGTGCAACTATCTCAACACCATCTATCTCGGCCGCAGCGCCTACGGCATCCAGGCCGCCGCCCCAGGCGTACTTCGGCAAGGACGCGAAAGACCTGACTGTGCCCGAGGCGGCGATGCTCGCCGGCATCATCCCGTCCCCCAGCAACTGGGATCCGGCCGTCAACGCCAAGCAGGCGAAATCGCGATTCGAGCGCGTCATCAACATCATGAAAGAGGACGGCTACATCACCGCCAAACAGGCCAGTGAAGCCACGATGCCGAAAACCGTCACCAACGCACAGCAGAACATCTACGAGGGCCCCAACGGGTATCTGCTGCAGATGGTCCGCAGCGAACTCATCAACTCAAAGGCGTTCACGCAAGACGACCTCGACACCGGCGGCTACACCATCGTCACCACCATCGACAAATCCAAACAGGATCTGATGTATCAGACCGCGAGCCCCACCAAGGGCAACGCGGGCATGCCGGACGGCGTACAGACCGGCGGCCTGTCGGTCAACGTCAAAGACGGTTCAATCATCTCGCTGTACGCGGGCGAGGATTACCTGAAGAAACAGCTCAACAACGTCACCGACGCGACCTACGAAGTCGGTTCCACGATGAAACCGTTCACGCTGCTTTCGACCGTCCAGGCGGGCGTCAGCCTCGATACTGTGTTCAACGGCAACTCGCCGCGTAGCTTCCCCGGGCTGAAACAGCCGATGTCGAACTCGGGCGGCGCTAGCTACGGCTACATCAACCTGTACAAGGCGACGGCGAACTCCGTCAACACGGTGTACATGGATCTGCAGCAGCATCTCGGCGCGGACACGATAATCAAGACCGCGCACACGGCCGGCATCAAAGGCAAGATCACCGATGACGGCTACGTGACGCTCGGCAACTCCGGTCTGAGCATGATCGACATGGCGCGCGGATTCTCCACCATCGCCAACCAGGGCAAGAAGCCGACGCTGCACATCGTCGCCAGCGTGAAGAGCAGCAAGGGGCCGGAACTGTACAAGGCGCCATCCACCGCGGAGCAGGTGTTCGACGCGAACGACACCGGACTGGTGGTCAAGGCGATGGAAGGCACCATCCAATACGGTACCGGTCGTGCGGCGAGCGCGATCGGCAAGACGATGGCGGGCAAGTCCGGCACGGCAAACGACAACAAGGCCGTGAGCTTCATCGGGTTCACGCCCTCGACGCTCACCATGTTCGCCATCTGGAATCCCGGAGCGAACGGCGAGGCGCTGGAACTGCCGACCATCAACGGGTATTACAAGGGCATGGGATATCCGGCCGTGCTGTTCACCAACTACATGTCGAGGGCGCTGGAGAACGTGGCGGACGAGAAGTTCCCCGACGTGACCGACAGCGGCAAGATCGGTGGACCCGACGGCACGTGGGGCACCGGTTCGCAGTACTCGTCTTGGGGCAACAGCGGCCAGTCGCAGAGCGGGAATTCGCAGGGCGGCAGCAAGAGCGACGACCAGTCGTCGCAGAGCGGCACGCAGTCTGGCGACGGGTCGGGCTCGCAGTCGACGAAGCCGCAAACCGGCAACGGTTCGAATGGCAACGGCAATGGATCGGGCGGCAACGGGTCCGATGGCAACGGCGGGAACGGCGGGAACGGCGGCAACAACGGGAATAACGGCAACGGAGGGAACAACGGCAACAACGGCGGAGGCTCGGATTGCGCGACCGACCCCACCGCCGCCGGCTGCTCCACCGGCAATGAATCCAACACCAACGGCATAGCGTCGCAGTGAGGGACGAGGCCGGATTCGCGGTTATTGGCGTGCGTTGACCATCCCCGCCGGCGGGGGCACGAGGGCTAGGCCCCGTGCGACTGGAGGTGGTTCCGGCCTCTCACGACCATCAAAAAAGGGTGGCTGCAGGACGAAATCTGAACCGCACCCCGATTGTTGGACTGAAGAAATTCAGATTCGATGATCGGAGGTGCGGTTCTTTCGTATGCGTGAGGATCGAAGGAAACACTACGACGACGGGTTCCGGCGCGAGGCGCTGGAACTCATCAAGGCCGGAGCCGGCGGGAACACGCTCGCCAGACGGCTTGCCATGCCCAGGCGGACCGCGGAAAAATGGATCATGCTGTACAGGTCCGGCGGTGAGGAGGCGGTCATGGGAGGCAACGGCAGCAGAAGGTACGACTGGGAGACGAAGGTCGCCGCGGCGCGCGACCGCGTCGAGAACGGCATGACCAAGACGGAGGTCATGGCGAAGTACGCGATCGCGAGCATCGCGCCGTTGGAACGATGGTGCCGCGAGTACCGGGCGGGAGGCCCGGAGGCGCTCAGACCGAGGCCCAAGGGCAGGCCCAAAGGCTCGAAGTCCAGGCCGAAACCCGAACCGACGCGCGAGCAGGAGCTCGCCGAACAGGTCGCCTACCTCAAGGCGAAGGTCGCGTACCTGGAAAAACTCCGGGCCCTGCGGGCGTCCAAGTCACGCGGCGCGAGCGAAGCGCCGTCGTCCGACTGCTCGCAGGGCGGGGACACCGGCTCGACCACCTCCTGAGGATAGCGGGACTGGCC
>ENA-OQCU01001082-OQCU01001082.1-human-gut-metagenome-genome-assembly--contig:-NODE-1082-length-10169-cov-2.791376_pt1 | contig 10169 bp, 15 predicted proteins | sample MGYA00242504_ERZ504590 | MGnify/ENA primary metagenome ERZ504590 (study PRJEB26092, sample SAMD00036318) | human gut metagenome | host: Homo sapiens | study: EMG produced TPA metagenomics assembly of...
GACGTGTTCGGCAAGGTCGTGGTGAGGATATAGGGGATTGTACAGTTGTAACGGTATCCAAGAGGAGGTTCTTCTTATGACAGACAGCAAGCCCGAAGTCGCCGTGATCATGGGATCGGCCAGCGACTGGGAGACGATGAAGCACGCCTGCGACATGCTCGACCAGTTCGAGGTGCCCTACGTCAAGCAGGTGATCTCCGCCCATCGCACGCCCGAACTGATGGCCGAATTCGCTCACGGCGCCCGTGTCAACGGTCTCAAGGTCATCATCGCCGGTGCCGGCGGCGCCGCGCACCTTCCCGGCATGGTCGCCGCCCAGACCACGCTGCCGGTGATCGGCGTCCCGGTACGCTCGCATGCGCTCTCCGGCTGGGATTCGCTGCTGTCCATCGTGCAGATGCCCGGCGGCATTCCGGTGGCGACCACCGCCGTCGGCAATTCCGGCGCGACGAACGCCGGCCTGCTGGCGGTGCAGATCCTGAGCACGACCGACAAGCGTCTCGCCGACGCGCTGCAGGAATACCGTGACGCTCTCAAGGAGAAGGTGGCCGAATCCAATGCCCAGCTTGTCTGAGGAGACCCATGGCGCGGTGAAGATGCTGCAGCCCGGAGCGACCATCGGCATCATCGGCGGCGGACAGCTCGGCCGCATGATGGCATTGAGCGCGAAGTACATGGGCTTCCGCATCGGCGTACTCGACCCGACGCCGGACTGCCCGACCGCGCAGGTGGCCGATTTCCAGGTCGTCGGTGAGTACGACGACAAGACCGCCATCCATGATCTGGCGGAGAAGTCCGACGTGCTCACCTATGAGTTCGAGAACGTCGACGCCGAATCCATCGACGAGGTGCGTCACCTGGTCGCGGCCCCGCAGGGCACCGACCTGCTGCGCGTTACCCAGGACCGCATCCACGAGAAGACCTTCATCAACAGGCACGGCATCGAGACCGCACCCTGGCGTGAGGTCAACACCTTCGAGGAGCTTGACTCCGCCATCGATGACCTGCATTACCCGTGCGTGCTCAAGACCCGCTCCGGCGGATACGACGGGCACGGCCAGCATGTGCTGCGCAATGACAGCGACCTGGAGAAGATTCGCGCCCGTGGCGACCGCGGCGGCGGCTTCCCACCGTCCATCCTGGAGGGGTTCGTCGATTTCGCGTTCGAGGCGTCGATTCTCGTGTCCGGCAACGGCAAGGATTACGTCACGTTCCCGATCGTGCGCAACGACCACCGCAACAACATCCTGCATATGACGATCGCCCCCCGCCGAGGTGAGCCCGGAGATCGCGCGCACCGCTCACGAGATGGCGCTGGCCCTGGCCCGTGGCTTCGAGCTGGCTGGCACGCTCGCCATCGAGCTGTTCATCACCAAGGACGGTCGCGTCGTCGTCAACGAGCTGGCACCGCGCCCGCACAATTCGGGGCATTACACCATCGAGGCGTGCTCGATCGATCAGTTCGACGCGCACATCCGCGGCATCGCCGGCTGGCCGCTGATCCAGCCGAAGCTGCTCAGCCCGGCGGTCATGGTGAACGTGCTCGGCCAGCATGTCGCGCCCACGAGGGCGCTGATTGCCGACCATCCCGAGTGGAACGTGCACGATTACGGCAAGGCGCAGGTGCGTCATAACCGCAAGATGGGTCATATCACCGTGCTCACGGATGACACTGCGGCGACCGTCGAGGCGTTGGAGGCCACCGGCTGCTGGGATGACCTCAAGTAGTCTCCGGTAGTTTTGGCGGTTTGGGAGCGAGGGGCGTGACGCTGCGGCGTCCGCCCCTCGTTTCGTTGTATGTGCGGCGTGCTCGCATGTCGCCGTGAATTGCGCTATTATCATTAATGGTTGTTAAATGATAATACTTGAGGAGCGTGTGATGGCGAACGGGCCGGTGAGGCATACGAAGCAGAAGGATGCCGTGATGGCGCAGCTTCGCGGCTGTGATGATTTCATTTCCGCGCAGGAGCTGCATCGCAAGCTGGTGGATTCCGGACTGCGCATCGGCCTCGCCACAGTGTATCGGCAGTTGAACTCGCTGGTGGATTCCGGAGCGGCGGATACCGTGCGCATGGATGGGCAGCAGCTGTTCCGCCTGTGCGGCGATGATGCCCACCATCATCATCTGGTGTGTCGCAAATGCGGCAAGACGATCGAGATCGATCCGCCGAGCGAATCTTGGGTGCGCAAGGTGGCCGACGGGCATGGGTTCACGGTGGAGTCGCATACCCTTGAGGTGTTCGGCCTATGCCCCGATTGTCAGGAAAAATGCTGACCTTTCCGCGGATTCGCCCCTGCTGGCGGAGGGCTGTCGGCCGCGGGCTGACTGGGGTGGTCCTGCGGCGTGGCACTCGCGCACGGAGGAGCCGATAACGACGAACGGCGGCGCGAAGGGATGCCACTCGGTCCCTCCATGCCGCCATTCGCCTATATCATGCGGCCAGTTCGGCCTTGAGTTCCTTGAGGTCGGCGAGGATTTCCTCGTGGCACTTCTCGCTGGTGTCGAAGGCGAGGTGGCAGAAGGCGCACTCGTGACTTTCGCGGTTCTCGTGGCAGGTGTGCACGCAGGCCTTGCCCTCGCATTCCTCGGTGGAGCCGTGCTCGCAGTCGGAGTCGTCGTAGCAGTCACCGGTGACGCAGCAGCCGTAGCAAAAGCCGACCGTGCTTTCGGCGGCGGGGATTGCCGCCGCCGAAAGCACGGTCACTGCCAGTAGAAATAGCCGGTGGGCGCGGCTTTGGCGGTGTGCAGCGACGTGATCTTCAGCATCGGCCCCTGCCGCGTATGCCCGGCGATGCCGTACGTACCTTGTACGAGCGTCGCGTCGACGCTCACCCAGTCATGCTCCTGAAGGTGCGCGGTCTTCGCATAGTGCGTGGTGAATCCGAACGGCGTCATATCGAGGATGCAACAGGACATGAATTGCCGTGACAGCTCGAACTCATGGGCGCCGAGCGTGGACGGCTTGTAGACGAAACCGGTGAGACGCACCCGATAGCCGATGTATCGCTGCGGATTGTGGTCGATGTGGGAGAACCACGAACCGAATTCGTCGTCGCTGATGGTGATGGTCTTGCGCTCCTCGTCGAGCCCGTGGAGATGAGCGAATCCCGCCGGCTTGTGCGCGTCCCGGCGTATGGCGATGGCCCGTCCTGCGGCGTACGTGTCGAAACCGGTGCCGTTGCCGGGTTGGAACGGCACGGCGATGAGCAGCGCGGGGATGACGAGCGCGACCAGGAAACGGAACGAGGATCGCTCGTCGGCATGGAACACGCCGAGCCACGCGGCGACGGACAGGACGAACAGCAGTATCGCGCCGACGATCAGATACGGCAGCGATCGGGGCGTGGTGAGCGTGATATACGAGCCGCTCGTAGTCGATACACGATGGCCGCGCCCAGTGCCGCGAAACAGATCGCCTCGATACGGTCGGGAAGCGCGGGAGCATGCCGTGCCGCCGGGCATGCCGGTCGGAGCCGGGAAAGTTCAGAGTATTCGTCATTGCATCACGCTCCCGTCGTCAGATGGATGGCGACGGCGACCAGGAAACAGGCCGCCGCGACGGTCACGACAAAGCGGATGATGAACCGCGGACGGCATTCCGTGACCAGCATCAACGTGTTCTTGAGATCCAGCATCGGCCCGAAAAGCAGAAAAGCGAGCATGGCGGAAGCCGGCAACACGCCGGTCATACTCGCGGCGATCACCGCATCGGACGTGGAACACAGCGAGCAGAGGAAGGCTATCGCCATCGCCGCCGCAATCAGCGTCACGGCACCGATGCCGTCGATCGTGCCGGAGCCGTCGGTCAGCGGGGACAGCGCGGTGCGTACGATGGATGCCGCAATCGTGCCGGACAGCAGAATCGGCATCATGCGCATGACATCGTCGTGCGTGTGCCTGAGGAAGTGCACGAAGCGGGAACGCCCATCCTGCCCCGCATGTTGTACGGCGCAGCCATCACAGGCCGGCGTCCGGCCCCTCGTCAGCGGAAGGTCCCGTACGGCGGGGGAGCGGGACGGGCGGACGGCGAACGACAATCCCACGGCGCTCGCCACCAGCATGCCCAGACCCACGCGGGCCGCCACCATCCATGGACTGCCCGTGAACGCGAACCACGTGGACCAGATCGCCATCGGGTTCATCACCGGGGCCGCGCACAGCAGCGCCGTCGCGTACGGCAGCGGCAGCCGCTTGCGCACCAGATTCGCGAACGTGGGCACCACCATGCAATCGCATACCGGCAGGCACAGCCCGCCGATCATCGCCATCGCCAGTCCGCCGGCCAGCGATTTCGGCACGTGCCGCTCCAACGCATCGGCGCTGACAAATGTGCTGACCGCTGCCGACATCATCGCGCCCACCAGCATGAACGGGATCGTCTGCAATATGAGCCCGGCGGCGCCGGTGCCGATGCGCACCAGCGGAATCGGCAGACCGCGCGATTCGAACATGGCGGACGCGGCGATGAGGAACGCCACCAGCGGCGTGCCGATGATGAGAAAAAGGTAATGCGCCGAATGGTCGCGCCCATCGGCGCCGTTGGCGTCAATGGGACTGCCGCCATCGGCGTGGTGTCCCCGTCCGGTGCCGTCATGAACCGTGCCGGTGTGATGTCCCCATGACATTATGACGCTCCTTTGAATTGCCGGCATGGGCTGTCGGTATGGGATGATGCCGCCATATCGTACCACGGTGATAATGGTTCCCAATGCAAAAAGGTGCCGCCTCTCGTCTTGAGAAGCGGCACCCTGCATACAAGTCCCTGCTGAGGCCATGTCACTGGTCTTGGCGGCTGGTTCGCGTGGATTGACCCATCACGCATCGGGTCGCGGGTCTACCGCGGCTTCACGTATCCCTTGCGCGCGGCCTTGACCAGACTGTGCGGCACGTGCACCACCTCGCCATCGGGCATGTGCACGGCGATCAGCTGCGCGGCCTGCGCCTTCCATTGTGACCTGCGCGCATGCGTGTTCGCGCGCGACGTTCTGACTTTCGGCAGTGCCATCAGCCTTGCCTCGCTTTCCAGTGGGGGTTCTTCTTGTTGATTACATAAAGATGCCCGCGGCGGCGCACGACGTACGAGCCGTCCTTGCGTGCCAACGAGCGTATCGACGATTTGACCTTCATATCGTTGCTCCGTTTCGTGTTTTCGATGGGTTTATGCAGTGCTGGTGGGTTTATGCAGTGTTGATGTATGTGCTGCGCCGGTCGGCCGACCACCCTCAGTCTCACTTCGCGAGCCAGCTCCCGCCAGCGGGGGCTTCCGTGTAGCGGGTGGGGGTGGTTCGCACATTGGGATGCCGGCATTCGCCGGCCCCTGTCAGCTCCGTCCGTAGCGCTTGTTGAATTTCTGCACTTGGCCGGCCGTGTCGAGCACGACGTTGCGGCCGGTGTAGAACGGGTGGCTGTAGCTCGACACCTCCACGTTGACCAGGGAGTAGGTGTTGCCGTCCTCCCATTCGATGGTCGGCAGGCGCGCGGCCTTCGCGACCAGCGTGGACCGTGTGAGGAACGCCTTTTCCGGCGGACCGGTCGCGGAATACCACGTACCCGTATTGAGGATGGATGTTGTCTTTCATATGATGATGCCTTTCTGATGATGCGATGTTGGTGCGCCGCGCTGGATCACCAGCTGCTCTTCACCACGCCGGGAAGCTCCCCGCGGTGCGCCTTTTCCCTCAGGTTGATACGGGACAGTCCGAATTTACGGTTGAAGGCGCGCGGTCGGCCGTCGATGCTGTCGCGGTTGCGCAGCCTGGTCGGGCTGGCGTCGCGGGGGATCGCATGCAGTCGGCGCATCGCCTCGGCGCGTTCGTCGGCGGTCAGGTGCGGGTTGACCGAGTCCCTTTTGCACTGTGCCCGTCGCTGCGCGTATTTGGCGACGATCTGCTCGCGTTGCAGTTGCTTGTTGATTTTGCTGGTCTTTGCCATTGAGGCTCCTTGATGATGGCTGTGTGCCGAGATGACGCTCGGACGGCCGCGGTTCGTGCGGGTCGTCGGAACGGATTCAGCGGGTCTCGCGGAATGTGACCCGCTTGCGTACGACCGGGTCGAACTTCGTCAGTTCCAGACGGTCCGGCGTGTTGCGGCGGATGCGTGCCAGGGCCGCTTCGATGCCGATGCGGTCGATGGTCTTCATTCCTTTGACACTGACGGTCAGCGTGACGTGACGGCCGAGCGAGGGAACCCAGTACCGCTTGGTCTGCAGGTTCGGGTTGAAGCGTCGGCGTGTTTTCCTATGCGAGTGGGATACACGGTTGCCCGTTGAGGCGCGCGTGCCCAGAATTTGACATTGTTTGGACATGGATGCCAATATATCATAATGATAATCATTATCAAAAAGAAAGGCGATCATGATTCATCCGACATTGCAATCACGGGGAAACGCGGATACGGCGGTGGTGCTGCTGACGGGCGCCGATCGGCTGAGTCTGGACTCCGTGGCGTTCTCCCTGGCCGACTCGTATGCGTCCGTATGCGCGATCTCGTACGATGTGCGCCCGAATGGCGAGACGGATGCCGGTCTGAGCATCGTCAGGCGTGTCAGCCGCCCGGTGGGGCAGGGCGTCGGGGTGGGCGACGTGGAAATCTTCGATCTGTCGGATTGTTGTCTGAGCTGCTCGGTCAAGCACGACGCGGGCGGGACGCTCGCCTCTCTGCGAGGTCAGGCCCGTGTGTTCCTGGTGAGTCTTCCGGTGGGGCTGGAGGCGACGCCGGTCGCCCAGTATCTCGAAGACATGATGCGCCTTGATTCGTGGGGTGATGGCATGGGCGTCGCGGCCGTGGTCAATGCGGTCGGTCTGGACGAGTTCGAGGAGCGGTTCTTCGACGACGACCGTCTGTGCGTGTATGGCACGGGTGACGAGGATGGCGTATTCGACGAGCGGTCGACCGGCGCGGTGGTGTCGCGCCTGATCCGGGAGGCGACGCATGTCCTTGAGCTGCCGGTGGTCGGCCGGGGCTGCCTGTCGCGGCATGTGGATGCCGACGGCGAATGCGCGTGCCGCGACATCATCCGCGCCGTGGCCAGGCGGGGCGCCGTGGTGGTCGAGGACGCCCATGAGGCGGACCTGTGCGACATCGCCGGCCTGTATGAAGTCGAGTCGTCCGTCGGTGCGTGATCGGCCGCGCGACACGCCCATTTGATAACGATAATGATAATAAATCTCAATAACGTGTATACTGTGAACCGAAAGAACGGGAGAAGGCCCGTCATCATCCGGAGAGGAACGGAATAACAAATGCAGATTTCATCTATCATCAGGCGCGCCGTCGCGGGTGTGGCGGCCGCCTCTATGCTGGTGGCCGTCGCGGCATGCGGAACGAGCAAGGACAACAAGACCGCCGGGGGAGAAGGCGGCAGCGGCACCATCGAAGTCGTCGCCAGCATCAACCAGTGGGGCTCCGTCGCCAAGGACCTCGGCGGCTCCCACGTCGACGTCACCAACATCATGACGAAGACCAACGTCGAGGCGCACGACTACGAGCCCACCAGCCAGGACGTCGCGAAGTTCGGCACCGCGAAGGTCGCCGTCGTGAACGGTGCCGACTATGATCCGTGGGCGTCCAAGGCCGCATCCGCGACGAAGGCCACGCTGGTCACCGCAGCCGAAACCGCCGGCATCAAGGAAGGCGACAACCCGCACGTCTGGTTCTCCGCCAAGGTGCGCAACAACACCGCCGACGCCATCACCGCCGCCTACCAGAAGGCCGACCCGAGCCACAAGGACGACTACGCCAAGCTCAATAAGGAATGGCACGCCAAGGAGGATCAGCTGGAAAGCAAGATCAAGGACGCCTCCGCCAAGACCAAGGATGTGCCGTACGCCGCGACCGAATCCGTCGCATGGTACCTCGCCGACGACCTGGGCATGAAGGACGACACCCCGACCGGCTACGCGCAGGCCTCCGCCAACGAGAGCGAGCCCACCCCGTCCGACATCAAGGCGTTCCAGGACGCCCTCAAGGGCGGCTCCATCAAGATGCTGGTATTCAACACGCAGGAAGCTAACTCCACCACCGATCAGATCACCGGTGCCGCAAGAGCCAACGTCCCGATCGTCGAGCTCACCGAGCAGATGCCGAAGGAATACACCAACCTGCTCGATTGGATGAGCGCCCTCGTCGACCAGTTCGCCAAGGCGTGATGCCGGCGCGCTGATTTTATCTCTATCTATATCTCCTTCAACGGCGGGGCCTTCTTGCGGGGGCCTCGTCGCTTTTGCGCATGGAGGGGCATCATTCCGTGAGGGGCTCTTCGGAGCAGTCTCCGATTGCTTCGCGACGGGCTCCGGGGAGCGAATCATCCGATTCGGCCGGGCTGGAATGGCGTCATTTTCATGATGTGGATGCCGTTTCGTCTGATGGATGATCTGGCCGTCACTGTGCGCGGGTACCGTCACCGTGCGAGGGCTCGCACAGTGACGCGGACGGTAGAAACCCTTATTTTCCAATGATTTCCGTGACGCAGTCACGCTGCGAGGGCGCGCACGGTGACGGTACCCACGCACAGTGACGCTTGACCCGTGTAACAGTTGAGCTCGTCCGCGATGGAACTGCGAAATCCCGCCGGACGCATATACGGGCAAGATGATGGACACGCCGACCGTATCCGGATTCACGCGGCGGGTGCGCGATCATCGTCATCGGCCGAACATGCGTCTTATGGGAGACACGCCAAAATGCGTCGCAGGGCTGCCGTGGAGGACGGTTGGGATGGTGAAATCCTGCGATTGTTGTTTTTATGCGTGGCAACCCTGCCGTGTACACAGGCGCGTCACGGCGATTGTCCGGAACCCATGAAGGGCCGGATGGCCGGCTACCGCTGCAGTGTGCGCAGCATGCCCATGGCCTCCTTCGCCGTCAGGGACGGCACGTAGGCGCGGACGACCGCCAGTCCGATTTGGGCCAGCACGGCCGGATCGGGATAGCAGATGTACACCGGCTCCTCGGTCGGCTGGAACTTGCGTTTGAAATTGAACAGCGAGTGGAATCCGTATGCGGGTTCCATCCAATCCGCCACGATCTGCAGCGCATGCTGCAGCATGACGGTGCCGGTATCCATATGTCCGGTCTCGTCGGCATTGTCGCGCTGCGGGTTCATGCCGGCCAGCGGCGCGGCGGACAGGCTCATGAACTCGACGGCGCACTCGGGGTGCTCCAGCCCCTCGTCACGCAGCCGCTCCGCCATGCGCGCGATCAGGAATTCCATGATGCCGTTCGGACTGTCGGTGCGATGCCGCATGAAATCAAGCGTCCAGCCGATGATGCGCCCGTCGCGCCACGTCGGCAGCCAGCTGGTCACGCCTAGCACCGTCCCCTCGGCGTCGATCGCGTACAGGATGCGCACGCGCGGGTCGTGCAGCTCCTCGACGCCGCCCAGCGTGAACTTCATCTCCGGCAGTGCCTTGAGCTGCGCCCACTGCTCGGAGATCTCCTCGATCTGTTCGCGTATGTCGTTCGGGGCTTCGTTGAAGGTCGACATCACGTCGCTGATGCCGGAACGTTTCGCCTTGTTGATGGCGGTGCGGATGTCCTGCCATTTCTTGCCGGTCGTCTTCCATTGCCGGGGATCGACCACCATCTCGCTGCCGACCTCCAGCGAATACCAGCCCATGGCGGCAAGCTGGTCGCGCTGCTCGCGATGCACGCTGTATAGCACGGGCGACCATGACTGCTGCATGCTGAATCGAGCGAACTCGCGCAGGTCGGACGACCATTCGCCACGGTCGCCGAACGGGCCCGTGGTCGTCAGCGCGATGCCGTGGATCACCCGGTATGCCATGGCCGACCGTCCGGTGGCGGAGAACCAGTAATGGTTGCCCTCCCACGTGGTCATGAAGCTCATCGACTCGCCATCCAGCTCCACCAGGCGGCCGGCGTTGGCGCGGGCGCGTCCGTCGACCAGCAGGATCTCACGCATCCATCGGACCGCGACGACCAGCACCACGAGCCAGAAGACCAGTCCCACGGTCTGATCGACCACCGATGCGGCCACGGTGCGCGGCAGGAACGACGGCCTGCTGCGGTTGAGGAACCCGATGGGAATGAACCGTGACGGCAGCTCATGCATCAGGCCATGCCATGTCGCCGGAGGCCGGAAATCGCCGGGGCCGCAACAGTCCGAAGCCCAGATACGCCGCGATGCAGACGGCCAGGGCGATGACGA
>ENA-OQCU01001085-OQCU01001085.1-human-gut-metagenome-genome-assembly--contig:-NODE-1085-length-10150-cov-3.050384_pt1 | contig 10150 bp, 8 predicted proteins | sample MGYA00242504_ERZ504590 | MGnify/ENA primary metagenome ERZ504590 (study PRJEB26092, sample SAMD00036318) | human gut metagenome | host: Homo sapiens | study: EMG produced TPA metagenomics assembly of...
TTCTGCACGATGCTCCTGTCAATCGGCGTGGTGGCCATTCCGGCCGGCATCTTCTCAGCCGGTTCGTGTCCGAGTTCCGGGCTCAGATGCGCGCGACCGCTCGATGCCGACGCGTTGCAAGGAGGCTTCGACGAGCGCGCTGCGGAAGGCGGACCGGCCGAAGGCGGGAAGCGGACCGCGCGCCTAGGGAGCCTGCGTCCCCGTCAGGCCCTCTGGCGCTCCGCACCCGCGCGCCTGGTCCGTCCGCGTGCGATTTTTCGGCACGCGGCACCCGCGCGCGGCCAAGATGCTTCACGTGAAATATTTGCTCTCAAGCGCCCGATTGCTTCACGTGAAATAATCGGGCGCGTCGAAGCGGGGTGCAGGGTGGAGCCCGTGGTGGCATAGGCTCTGCGGGAGGTCGCCCGCGCCCCCGCTCGCGCCGCCTCCGCACGTCTCCGCATGGCAGAGATTGCACGCTATGCACGATTCGCCGCCATCGCCGTTTCTTCCGACCTGGGTTTTCTTCCTGCGCCTTTGACGACGGGCCCAAATAATCGTGCATAGCGTGCAATCTCTGCCATCCCGCTTGCCAGCCCGTCGTCAGGCCGATGCTGAAGCGAGCCCATTCGCGTCGGACGCGACGGCTTGCCCTCCCGCCCCGCGCGCCCTGCGCTTTGCCTGCCCGTCCCGCGCGCCTCGCGCTCCGCCCGCGAGTCCCGCCCCCGCATGCCGCGAAAGAGGGGGCACCGGGATCGAGCCGCCCTTGGCGAACCGCTAGAAACGGCGAAGGATCCGAATGTTTCACGTGAAACATCTGTTCTCAAGCACCAGATTGTTTCACGTGAAACATTTGAGCGCATCAGGGTGCCTCGAGGCGAGGAGGGGTCGGAGCCGGATCGCGTCGCCCGCGCGGGCTCCGCCGGTTCTGCGCATCCGTGGTGCGGTGGGGGCGCGGGCGCGGTTCTACACGGGCGCGAGCGCGACGCGACGTCCTGCGGCTTCTACACGGGTGCGTGAGCGGCGCGACGCCCTGCGGCTTCGATGCGGGCGAGAGCGTGGCGCGACGTCCTGCGGCTTCGGCGCGGGCGCGCCGCTGTGCGCCGGACAACTGCGCGGGAAGAGGGCCCACATGCGCAGGCCGTTCGTGCGAACGGGACGCCTTGCGATGCGGGTGCGCTGAGCCGGCCTTTACGCCTCCAGGTACGCCTGGAGCGCGGGCCAGCGACGGGCCGCTTCGGCGTAGCCCTGCTCGTAGAGCGCGAACAGCTTGTCGGCGTCGCGCTCCATGCTGCCCACGGTAACCGGCTCGGGAGGCCTGATGAGGAACAGCTTTCCGGCATCGTGCAGGCGAGGCAGCGCGCGGTACGTGCGGTTGTACTCGTAGTGGCGGTGCTGCAGGCGCTCGAGGTAGTGGGGGTACAGTCCATAGCGCTGGCGCAGGATGGCCATGAGCTTGTTCGGTCCTTTCACGTAGTCGGTCGCCTGCGTGAGCACCTCGATGTGCTTGCGCGCGCCCGTCAGCATCGAGTACATAATGGGCACGCTGTCGCAGGTGCCGCCGTCCAGCAGCAGCTTGCCGTCGACGTCCACGATCTGGCTGACCAGCGGCATGGACGACGACGCGATGAGGTAGGGCAGGTCGGCCAGCGAGTCGGCGAAGGGGTGGTAGTCCGCCTCGCCGGTGACGAGGTCGCTGGAAACGGCGATCAGCTGCATGGGCGACTGGTCGAACCCGGCGTAGTCGAACGGCTCCAGGCGGTTGGGGATCTCGTCGAAGGCGAACTCGCGCCCGCAGGCGTTGCCGGTGCGCACGAAGCTCTTCATGGACAGATAACGCCAGTCGTCGCAGTACTTCGTGTTGAGGTAGCACGTGCGGCCGTCTTCGCCGGCCACGTAGTTGTAGCCGCACAGCGCACCCGCCGACACGCCGATGACGCGCTCGCAGAACAGCTTCTGATCCATGAAGAAGTCCAGCACGCCGGCCGTGAACTGGCCGCGCATGGCGCCGCCTTCCAGCACGGAGGTTCACCGGGACGGTGCCGTGTCCGCGCCAAGCGGGCACGTGCGACGATGCGGGCGAGGAGGCGGGTGCTGCGAAGGCGTGCTCGGTCGTTTCGCTCATGCGGGTTCCTTTCTGTGGGTCGTCTCCGATTATATCTCAGCGCGCCCGCCCCTCGAGCATTCGCAGGCAAGACGTGCAACAAGGCCGCCGTCTGTGGAGCAACGATGGAGGAGACCGTCCTCGACGACCGTTCACCGGGCGAAAATGTCGGGAATGTCGAGATTCATGCTCCGAACCGTAACAATTTGATGCACAGTTGAGCAAACGCGTTTACAATACGATGCGAACAAGAATTGCCGCGGGTGAGAGATGCGCGCGGCCCCTACAAAGGAGGCTTTAACATGAGCGAGGTCGTTTCTTCTTCCGATTTCCAGTCCAAGGTGCTTGATGCGCAGGGTCCCGTTCTCGTGGACTTCTTCGCCACGTGGTGCGGTCCGTGCAAGATGCTCGCGCCCACGCTCGACGAGGTTGCCGCCGAGACGGCCGGCAAGGCAGCCGTCTACAAGCTCGACATCGACCAGAGCCCCGACATCGCGCAGAAGTACGGCGTCATGAGCGTGCCCACTCTCATGGTGTTCGAAAACGGCCAGGTGAAGAACCAGGCCGTGGGCGTGCAGCCCAAGCAGAACATCCTCTCGATGATCGGCTAGCTTCTTCCTCGGCCTGAGGCGGCGAAGCCCTCTCCGCTCGGAGGGGGCTTTTTTGCGCCCGCATGCCGGATGTCGCCCGGGCTTACCGGTCGTCTGCGGGATCGCGCGGCGTTTCCCCCACCACCCAGGCGCGATGGCAGTCCCAGCGTCCTGTTTCGTCCGATGCCGTCAGAAGGTAGTTTCCCACCACCGCCTGAGGCTCGATGCCTTGGCGGGAGGCTTCGGCGAACAGCGCGGCGGCGTTGCTGGCGTCGGCAGTGGGGGACACTTTGAGCAGGCACTCCCGGCAGGTCGTCTCGTCGTGAGCGCTCGATCGGCGCCAAAGCACGGCACCGTCCTGCGCGCCTGCGTCCACGGCCGACTCGTAAACCTCGTCAGGCTTGTCCGCAAAGACGACCACCCCGTAGCGCCAGGGCTCCTCCACGAGCAGCTTCCAGGGAGCCGCGGCATCGTAGTCGATGGCGCTCAGGCTGCCGATGGCCGGGGAGCCGGGCTGCATGCCCGCCCGTCGCAGCTCCTCGGCTTTCGCGTTGAGCGCGCGCTGGCGGGCGAGGCGCGCCTTCGTGGCTTCCAGCTCGGCGATGCGCTGCTCGACGCCGTCCTCGGTGCGCGCGAGGGCCTCGTCCAGGCTGCGCGCCGAAAGCGCTCGGTACCCCCGCAGCTCCTTGACCGGCACGCCCAGTTGCGGTAGAACGCGATCTCGCTGGCCTCGATGAGATCGTGCAGCGAATACTGGCGGTAGCCGTTCGCTTCGCCCCGTCCGGCTTGCACGAGGCCCTCGCTTTCCCAATAGCGCAGCGTGGAGGAGGCGACGCCCAGGTAGCGGGCTGCTTCTTTGATGTCGTAGAGGCGGGGCAAGGTCATGGGCGCGTTCCTTATCGATGGTCTGAAGATTCGGCGAATCCCGCACATTGCGGGCTTTACCTTAAAGCAGCTTTAAGGTTTAGAGTACCATGCGGAAAAAATCTCAGCAAATTGCATATCGGAGCGACATGACATGATTACTAGAGGCATGCTCAAAGAGTATTTGAAATACATCGTCCCCACGATGATCACGTTCACGCTGGGCGGCGTGTACAGCATCATCGACGGCGTGTTCGTGGGACACGCGGTAGGAGACGCGGGCCTGGCCGGCATCAACGTAGCCTTCCCGCTGGTGGCGTTCATCATGGCCGTGGGCACGGGCGTCGGCATGGGCGGCGGCGTGATCTCGTCCATCGCGCGCGGCGCCGGAAACGAGGCGAAGGCGCGGCGCGCCATGGGCACCACGCTCACGATGCTCGCGCTGTCCGCCGTGCCCATCATGGCGCTGCTGTTCACGCTGGCGACGCCCATTTGCGAGCTTTTAGGAGGCCAGGGCGAGACGCTGGCGCAGGCGGCGGCGTACACGGGCGTCATCGCCTGGGGCGTCCCGTTCCAGATCCTCGTGACCGGCTGCACGCCGCTTATCCGCAACCAGGGGAAAGTGGCCTACGCGATGGCCGTGCAGGTGTTCGCCGGCTTGATGAACGTGGCGCTTGACTACGTGTTCGTCATCTTGCTGGGCATGGGCACCGCCGGTGCGGCGGCGGCCACCGTGGTCTCGCAGGTTTCGGCGTTTCTGCTGGTGCTGGGCTTTTTCCTGAAAAGGGAGAACCGCATCGCCGTGGCCGACTTGCGTCCCGACCGGCATATCGCGCTGCATGCGCTGCGGTTGGGGCTGGCGCCGTTCGGGCTGACCCTTTTGCCCGAGGCCACGGTGGTGGCCATCAACGTGAACCTGTCGATGTACGGCGGCGAGCAGGCGCTGGCGGCCTACGCAGTGGTGTCGTACACCGCCTGCGTCATCCAGATGCTCATCCAGGGCGTGGGCGACGGCTCGCAGCCGCTCATCTCCAAGCACTACGGCGCGGGCGACGCCGACGGCGTGCGCCGCTTCCGCAACACGAACTACCTGATCACCATCAGCCTGGGCGTGTTGGGGTTGGCGGCCATGTACCTGCTGCGGAATCAGGTGCCGCTGCTGTTCGGGGCGTCCGACGAGACGGCAGGGCTCATCGCGTACGCGCTGCCCGTCTTCTCCACCGCGTACGTGTTCTACGGGTTCACCCATGCGTCCACTTCGTATTTCTACGCGGTGGACGACGCGAAGGCGTCGAGCGCCATCGTGTACGGCGAGGCGCTGCTGGTCGTCCTCATCGTGTTCGGCGCGGCGCGCCTGTTCGGGCTCGACGGCATCTGGCTGTCGGTGACCGCCGTGCAGATGGTGCTGTCCGTGGCGGCCGCCGCTCTGCTGCGCTACCGTCATCGCGCGCGTCGGCCCGATCGCGCGGCAGAGCCCGCGGCAAGCGAGGCCTGCTAGCGGGCGCCCTGTCATCCTGAGCGAGCGCAGGGAGGCCCCGCGCAGCGGGGACGCGAAGGATCCCGTGCGGCGCCAGCCGTGAGATTCCCCGCTGGCGCCGCACGGGATCCTTCGACTTCGCGGCTTCCGCTGCTTCGCTCAGGATGATGCGGGGTCGAGCTCTTGCTCGACGAGGGGCTTGAGGTAGCCGTAGCCTTCGGCGTCCATGCGCGCGTAGGGCACGAAGCGCAGCGCTGCGCTGTTGATGCAGTAGCGCAACCCGCCCGTCTCGGCCGGGCCGTCGGTGAACACGTGGCCGAGATGAGCATCGCCCGCACGGCTGCGGACCTCGGTTCGATAGGTGCCCAGCGTCCGGTCGAGGCGCTCGGTGACCACCTCGCGCGCGATGGGGCGCGAGAAGGCGGGCCAGCCGCATCCGGCATCGAACTTGTCGGACGAGGCGAACAGCGGCTCGCCGCTGGTCACGTCCACGTAGATGCCCGGTTCGAACGTGCGGTCGTAGGCGTTGCGGAAGGGCGGCTCGGTAGCGTTCATGCGCGTAACGCGGTACTGGTCGGCCGACAGCATGCGGCGCAGCTCGTCGTCGGAGGGGGCGGCGTAGCCCGCCTCGCGGATGAGCGCGTCCACGTCCGCATCTGCAAGGCCGTCTTCGTTGCGCGGCCCGTCTGCGCGACGCGACACGGACGGCGCGGGGATGTCCTCGCGCTCGACCGCGCCCGCCGTCGCGGCGCCCTCGCCCAACGCGAGCGGTTCGCACAGCCCGTCCACCTGCACGCAGGCCCGGCCTTCCTCGAGTCCCATGCGCTCGGCGAACGCGTCGGCGCTGCGAACGTCGATGTGGCAGTAGCCGCCCGGGTTCTTCTCGAGGTAGTTCTGGTGGTACTCCTCGGCGGGGTAGAAGCCGTCGAGCGGCTCCACCTCGGTGACGATGGGGCTCGTATAGCGCGCCTGCTGGCGCAGCAGCGACGCCTCGATGGCGGGCAGGTCGGCCTCGTCGGTCCAATAGATGCCCGAGCGGTACTGGGTGCCGCGGTCGTTTCCCTGACGGTCGACCGACGTGGGGTCGATGGCCTCGAAGAAGGCGTCCAGCAGCACGTCGGTGGGCAGCACGCGCGGGTCGTAGGTTACGGCCACGGTTTCGGCGTGACCCGTGTTCCAGCGACATACGTCGTGATAGCTGGGGTTCTCGGTGGAACCGTTCGCGTAGCCGACGACGGTTCCGCGAACGCCCGGCAGTCGTTTCAGATAGGCTTCGAGCCCCCAGAAGCATCCTCCGGCAAGATACAGGGTGCGTAGCTCGGCGGGGGTTTCGCTCCCTGCCGAATCCGCGTTCGTCATGTTGCTCGCGTGATTCATGCCCGGTCCTTTCGATAGCGATCGCATTCATGGTAGTGCGGAGGGGGCGGACGCGGGGCGCATGCTGGAATCCGTCACGCATGCGTTGCCGGTCGCGCTCCGTTCCTGCCGTTTTAGCGCATATTGGTGCCAAGTTTGTGACATTTAGGCGACGTACCTTATACTTACACTCGGAAAACACGGATACCCGCGAAACCAGGAGGCATGCATGACCGAGGAAACCGCGAGCAACGAAACATCTGCCGCGTGCAAGGCGGCATCGACGAACGACGTCATCGACGTCGCCGTCATCGGAGCCGGTCCGGCCGGGCTCACGGCGGGACTGTACGCCGCGCGCGCAGGCTTGAACGTGGTGCTGTTCGAGCGCATCTCGCCGGGCGGACAGCTTGCTCAGACCGAGCACATGGAGAACTACCCGGGCTTTCCCGAGGGAACGGGAGGCTTCGAACTGGCCTTCGCCATGAAACAGCAGGCCGATCGTTTCGGCGCGAGCAACGTCGGCGAAGAGGTGGTGTCGGTCGACTTCACCCAGAACCCGAAGGTTCTGACCACCGCGTTCAACGAGTACCGCGCCAAGAGCGTGATCATCGCCACGGGCGCGCGCCCGCGCAAGCTGGGACTCGAGCTGGAGGAGGACCTGCAAGGGCGCGGCGTGTCGTACTGCGCCACGTGCGACGGCAACTTCTTCCGCGACAAGGAGGTCATGGTGGTGGGCGGCGGCAACACGGCCGCGGGCGACGCCATCTATCTGTCGCGCATTTGCAAGAAGGTGTACCTCGTGCACCGGCGCGACAAGCTGCGCGCCACGGCCATCTACCACAAGCGCCTGGAGGACCTGCCGAACCTCGAGTTCGTGTGGAACGCCGTGCCCCGCAAGCTCGTGGCCGACGAGGGCAAGCTGGCCGGCGTGCGCCTCGAGATGCTCGAGACGGGCGAGGAGCGCGACATCGCCGTGGACGGCCTGTTCGTGGCCGTTGGCACCGAGCCCAACACCGAGTTTCTGGGCGGCGCGCTGCAGTGCGACGAAACGGGATACATCGTGGCCGATGAGTCGTGCGCGACCGAGGTGCCCGGCGTGTTCGCCGCGGGCGACGTGCGCACGAAGTTCCTGCACCAGGTGGTGACCGCCGTGTCCGACGGCGCCGTCTGCGCCGAAGAGGCCGCAGAGTATCTGGCGATCTAGGATAAGATGCGGATCGACGGTCGATCTGCTATCATAAGCCAGTTACAGCATAGGCGCCCGCTCCGCATGCTTGGAGCGGGCGTTCTTGGCGCGCGGGGCGCGCGAGCACGGGAACCACGTCGAAAAGGACAGCACCCATCATGCAGGATAACGATATGCGCGAGAAGCTGACGAAGATCATCGAAGCCTACGAGGATGTGCAGGCGAAGATGGGCGATCCGGCAGTCCTCGCAGACCAGAAAGAATACAACCGCCTGGCCAAGGAGTACGCCAACCAGGGTCCTCTGGCGAAGAAGGCGCGCGAGTACGTGCAGGCGGCCGACGACCTGGCCGAAGCCAGGGAGATGCTGGCCGATCCGGACATGAAGGAATTCGCGTTGGAGGAAAATCGCCGGCATCGAGGCGAAGCTGCCGGCGCTCGAAAGAGGATATCAAAGTTCATGCTGATCCCGGCCGACCCGGCCGACGACAAGGACATCATCGTAGAGATCCGCGCAGCTGCCGGCGGCGACGAGGCGGCCATCTTCGCGGGCGAGCTGTACAAGATGTACGAGCGGTTCGCGAGCGCGCAAGGCTGGAAGACCGAGACGATGGACATGTCGGCCTCCGAAGCCGGCGGCTTCAAGGAGATCCAGTTCAAGGTCAAAGGCGACCACGTGTACTCGGTCATGAAGTTCGAGAGCGGCGTGCACCGCGTGCAACGCGTTCCGAAGACCGAGAGCCAGGGCCGCATCCACACCTCCACGGCCACCGTGGCCGTGCTGCCCGAGGCCGACGAGGTGGAGGTCGAGATCAACGAGAACGATCTGCGCGTCGACGTGTACCGCGCCGGCGGCCCGGGCGGCCAGTGCGTGAACACCACCGACTCGGCCGTGCGCATCACGCACCTGCCTTCGGGCCTCGTGGTGCAGTCGCAGGATCAGAAGTCGCAGCTGCAGAACAAGATCGCGGCCATGGCCGTGCTGCGCGCCCGTCTGTACGAGAAGATGTTGGCCGAGCAGCAGGCCGCCGAGGGCGCGAAGCGCCTCGCGCAGATCGGATCGGGCGACCGCTCCGAGAAGATCCGCACGTACAACGGCCCGCAGGACCGCGTGACCGACCACCGCATCGGCTTCAACGGCACGTACAACGGCGTGCTTCTGGGCGACGGCCTGGGAGACGTGATCACCGCTCTGCAGGCCGCCGACCGCGCGCAGAAGCTGGAAGCCGCGGTCTAAGGGTTCCGCCGTTCTGCGAACGGCGGAACCTGCCGACGCTGCGGGGTGGGCTCGCATTCTCTAAAACCTGTAACATTTTTGTTGCAGGTTTTATTGATTTGCATCCTTTTCACGCTATTCACTTACTATACTTAGCTGAATAACGCACAAGGAGGCCGTATGAGAATTTTGAGCATCACCGTCGGCGGATTTAGGAATATCGAGAAAACGACGTTCGAGCTGGGAGGAATCGTCGGCCTGGTTTCTGCGAACAATTATGGGAAGACTAACGTGCTCGATGCTATCTCCTTTGCAATCGATTTTATGCAGGCGAGCCTTCGCGAACGTTCGAACATGATGGGGGTTGTGGGATGCATGCCGCTTTCTCCTAAGCTCGCTGACGATTGCTTCACGTTTGCCATCGAATTGGAGGATCCTGATCTGGGCGAATACCGTTTTGTGCGCTACGGATTCTCTTTTGCTTGGGCGAAAGACGATGGCGGAGGTCGTTCTATCGTCGATGAAACCCTTGAGATCAACTCCAAACGCGGTGGTTTATGGTCGAGTTATTTGAAAAGGTCCGAGGGGAAGTTTCGAGCAAGCCATGATACCCGCTATTTCCGCTCGATGAACCTTGAAGGCTCGCAACTTGCGATCGATGTTCTCACATCCATTGACGACATCGACATCAATCCTGCCATCAGGCTGATCAAGCAGGTGTCATGCGGCGTATGCGATTCTCTTGACGCTGCGGGCCGATACAGTTCGGTGCCGTTCGAGTTCGTCGATTCGTCTTCCGAAGAACAGGGCGTCATGTTTGACGATGACGATCTTCCTCGTGCGCTCTATCGGCTTAAGCTTGCCGATCCGGAACGATTCGAAACCTTTCGATATGCAGTGCTTGCATTGTTTCCCGATTTCGAGGACATCTCCGTGAACGCTTACGAGGTTCGTCAGGAGACAAAGGACCGTCTCGGCTTCTTTGGCGCGACTGTCTCTCCTGAAGGGGCGGATGGCCTTCGAAGCGATGGCGTTCCTTTCCATATCAGAGATGAGCTGTACAAAGTGAGCGTTTCCAGCAGGCATTTGAATCAGCCGGTGAATATCTCGATGATGTCCACGGGAACGAAGCGCATGATCTGGCTTATTGCCAACGTTGTCATTGCGGGTAGACAGGGCGCGAGCTTGATCGGTGTCGAAGAGATCGAAACGAGTATCCATCCTCGCATGATTCAAGAGTTGTTGGAGATCATCAAGTTGGCATTATCTTCCACCATCAGACCGTTGCTATAATCACTCAGCCATGCAGGAACACTCATACCGACTCCCGGCCATTCATTACTGGTACGCTGTGCAAAACCTTTCATCTGAATCACCCGG
>ENA-OQCU01001087-OQCU01001087.1-human-gut-metagenome-genome-assembly--contig:-NODE-1087-length-10131-cov-2.860656_pt1 | contig 10131 bp, 9 predicted proteins | sample MGYA00242504_ERZ504590 | MGnify/ENA primary metagenome ERZ504590 (study PRJEB26092, sample SAMD00036318) | human gut metagenome | host: Homo sapiens | study: EMG produced TPA metagenomics assembly of...
GAAAATATCAATAAGATTTCTTCATTTTTTCTTTATTATAAATTTTTACTTTCAAAGAAATAAGTGCTCGCTATAAGTGCTGTTCCGCCTATATATGCCATCTTATCTCTCAAGTGTGAACGGCTGATAAGCTTGTCAGTATAGATTTTCATCATATTTTGTGCAGTACTGTATAAAAAGCTTATATATACTTGTATTTTCAAACATTGAACCAAACACTATCGTGCAATCCGGAGCCAGAATAGTCAACACATTTACAGCGACACGTGCCATTCGTTCTATTGCTCCAACAAGTATCTCAGAAATTGTCTTATCCATCCTTGTTATGTAGCCGTTGCCCTCATTTTCTACCCACGAAGTCAAGAGCTCTCTTGTTATAAGATTTTTATCACCGGCTGTTTCTTCGTATAGCACCGGGGTATTTTCCTTGGAATATATCTCCTTTATGCGGTCACACAGGGCAAACATGGATACTCTTGTTTCAAGACAGCCATGTCTGCCACATCTGCACTTAAGTCCATCAGGCTCTATGATGTAGTGTCCTATTTCTGCTGCGTTGTGCTGATTGCCCTCATATAGCTTATTGTCCACAACTATCGCAGAGCCGACACCCGGGCCCCACTTAATAAAAACAATATTGTTTCCATATTTTCCTACACCATAAAGCATTTCGGCTTCCGCAAATGCTTTGACGTTGTTTTCAAGTATTACCGGACACTGAATCTGTTTTTCAAGTATTTCTCTTATTTTTACTTGATTGTTCCATATGCCATAAGCGTGTATACTGATGCCATTATTCCTGTCAACTATTCCCGGAACACATATTCCGATTCCAAGAATATCTGACAGCTTAAGTTCATTTTCCCAAAGCTGAAGCTTTATTTCCTTTGCCAGTTCTTCTAAAAACAGCTGTGGTTCAATGTCCGTCCGGGTATGTACCTTAGTTTCAACAAGCACATTTCCCCTGATATTGGTAACTGTAATGCTCGTGTCTACAGCCTCAATATTTACAGATACTATATACTTAAAATCATAATTGATATCCACAAGCACCTTCTTACGGCCCGCTCTCTTCTGCTCCTTCATCTCACCCTTTTCAAGTATCATGTGAGCTTCCATCATATCATTGCACAGCATGGTCACAGCCGCCGGTGTGAGTCCTATCTGATTGGCAATATCCTTCCTTGACATTGCGCCGGTTTTTCTGCAGTATCTTAAGTATCTGAGATTTATTATTGATTTTTTACACTATCAAGGGAAATTCCGGATTTTAACCATTAATTCATGCTCCTTATTTATGCTTCAACATTCTTTGTTGCAACTATATCCACACCGGTTGCTGCAGCATCACTTAGCAGTACATCACCTATATGCACCGGTGCCTCTACCGTGATCCGGTTGATACAGTCCATCACATCCATTATCTTTTCCTTTGGAATATCCTGTGCTGTCTTTACGGATACCATAGGTATTGTGCCGTTTTTCACACAGACTGTGCTTGTCACGATTCGCATCGGATGTGTCACTTCCTTTGCTCCGTAGTCTGCTCCGCGCTTGCAGGTATTTCCGGTTACTGTGACATTTTCTCCGTCTATTGTCACCTTAAGGGCACAGCCCAGAGGGCAGCCTATACATGTCAAATTTCTCTCTTCCATGATACTATGCCTCCTCAATCTTTATCGTAATTGTGCAGGGATTGTCTGTTTCGATGAGCTGCTTCTTCTGCAGCACTACCTGCTCCATCTCACCCGGTGCCATTACAGGGCGCTTGCGGTGCTGTAATTGTTTATCATCCAGATATACTGCAATATAACAATTCTTATACACAGCTCCCACTCGAAATCTTACCGTCACAGTATCATCCATCTGTGCAGTATTTATAGTGCTTGGGACAGTATATCTGACTCCGCCTGTAGCAGTTATCGATATTTCTTTGCCATCATCACTCTTATCACCGCCGTTTTTCACATACTCTGCGGCATGGCGGCCTGCTGCTGTTGCTTCCTCTGACACATAATCCACGAGGTCGTGCACATGAAGCACATTTCCACAGGCAAATACACCCGGCACATTGGTCTCAAGGCTTTCGTTTACAACAGGTCCGCTTGTTACAGGATTGAGCTCTACACCTGCTGTTTTTGAAATCTCATTTTCCGGAATGAGTCCGCATGAGAGTAAAAGCGTATCGCACTCGTAAAACTCCTCTGTTCCCTCAATAGGCTTGTTATGCTCGTCAACCTGAGCGAGAGTGATGCCCTCCACACGCTCCCTGCCCTTTATATCAACCACTGTGTGGCTAAGCTTAAGCGGGATATTAAAATCATCAAGGCACTGCACAATATTACGCTTCAAGCCTCCTGAATACGGCATGAGTTCTGCAACCACCTGCACCTTGGCACCCTCCAAGGTCATTCTTCTTGCCATGATAAGACCAATGTCTCCTGAACCGAGTATTACTACCTTTCGTCCCGGCATGTATCCCTCTATATTCACCAGTCTCTGAGCTGTACCCGCCGAGAAAATTCCTGCCGGTCTGTAGCCTGGTATGTTTAGGGCACCTCTTGCTCTCTCTCTGCAGCCCATCGCAAGTATTACTGTCTTTGCAGCGATATGGAAAAGTCCGTCTGTACGGTTCATAGCCGTGACTATTTTATCGTTTGACCCATTTTCGGACTCGTCACCGGTTGAGATATCCATGACCATCGTATTCAGTCTGTACTCTATGCCAAGCTCTTTGACCTCTTTGATAAATCTGCCGGCATATTCAGGACCTGTGAGTTCCTCCTTAAAGGTGTGCAGGCCAAAGCCATTGTGTATACACTGGTTTAATATGCCGCCAAGCTCGCAGTCTCTTTCCAGTATAAGTATTTTATCTATTTTATTTTTCTTAGCGGAAGCTGCTGCCGCAAGACCTGCCGGGCCGCCTCCTACTATCACAATATCGTAAAATTCCATATTGTCCCCCTATGTTAATCTGATATTAACCCAATATCAATCTTTCGTTACCTGTCTCTTTGAAGTAAGACAGACTATCCGCGATTCTTGCTCATTCCAACAACTATCTTTGACTTTCCACCGCTTTTAGTGATGTCAAGCTGCGAAATGCCTCTCTCCCTGGCGATAATCTCCATAGTTCTCGGAGAACAGAAGCCTGCCTGGCACCTGCCCATTCCGGCTCTGGTGCGTCTCTTCACACCATCAAGCGACTTTGCGCCTAACGGTCTGTTTACCGCATCCATTATCTCGCCCTCCGTAATCATCTCACAGCGGCAGATTATGTTACCATACTCAGGCTTTTCTTTTATCAGCTCTTTATACTCATCCTCTGAAAGCTTCTTTGGATTTAAAATACCTTTTCTTGTCTCGATAAAGTCCGCATTTTTAGAAGGCTTAAAAAGCCTCTCAACTATTGCTGCCACTCTCTCACCGATAGCCGGTGCACTTGATAAGCCCGGTGACTCTATACCTGCACAGTCCACAAAAAATGGTGCATCTTTAAGCTCCTCGATGATAAACTCATGTCCGTCCTCATGTGCACGGTTTCCTGCAAACGATGTGATGACCTGACGCATAGGAAGTGACGGCACCGAACGTGTGCCGGATGTCGTAACATGCGCTAAGCCCGCTCTTGTTGTATTTGTACCATCCTTGTCATCATGATCATCTGCTGTAGGTCCGATTAGGATATTTCCGTGTACTGTCGGGGTTACAAGCACGCCCTTGCCGTATTTTCCCGGAAGCTGGAAGATTGTCTTGTCAACGATACCACCAGCTGCCCTGTCTAATAGCTCGTACTCTCCGCGCCTTGGTGTGATATGGATTTTGTTTTCACTCACCATGTTGTGAAATACATCAGCATATACACCAGCTGCATTTACAACGCAGCGTGCATGAATTTCTCCATTTTGAGTAATGAGAATATAGCCTGTCTGCTCCTTTTGTATCTCCTTCACCTCGGTGTTAAATAAAAACTCCACACCGTTTGCCGCAGCATTCTCAGCAAATGCAATATTCATGCCAAACGGACATACAATGCCTCCTGTCGGGCAGTAAATAGCTGCCACCACCTCATCAGACAGATTCGGCTCCATCTCATGTGCTTTCTTTGAATCAAGAATTTCAAGTCCCGGCACGCCATTTGCGATTCCCTGATTGTAAAGCTCCTTAAGCCTTGGCATATCGTCCTCGCTAAAGCACACTATCAGCGAGCCGTTTCTTCTGAACTCAAAATCAAGCTGCTTCGAAAGCTCGTCCATCATCTCATTTCCACGGATATTCATCTGTGCCATAAGTGTACCGGTCTTACAGTCAATTCCGGAATGGACAATAGCACTGTTGGCCTTTGAGGTGCCACAGCACACGTCCTCCTCCTTTTCCACTACGCAGATGGACAGGTTATATTTCGATAGCTCTCTTGCACAGGCGCTTCCCGATACTCCCGCTCCTATAATTACTACATCATACATGTTATTTTCTCCTACCAATTTCCATATATATTTTTACTTTCAGTCATCCTTCGCCCAGTTAAATGCGCAGGCGACAGCCTTTTTCCACATTTTACGCTTCTTTTCTCTCATATCATCCGCTATCTCCGGCTCAAACACACGGTCAATAGCCCAGTTTCTCTTTATATCATCCATGCTGTCCCAATAGCCCACTGCAAGCCCTGCGAGGTACGCTGCGCCCATGGCTGTTGTCTCCACACACACAGGCCTATTGACCGGTGCATTGCTGATATCAGCCTGCATCTGCATGAGCAGATTGTTGGCACTGGCGCCGCCGTCCACCTTAAGCGATGTGAGATTGATGCCCGAATCAGCCTTCATTGCCTCAAGCACATCATTTACCTGAAATGCCATTGATTCCAGAGTGGCCCTTATGACATGGTACTTGTTTACACCTCTCGTAAGACCCACAATAGTTCCTCTCGCATACTGATCCCAGTACGGTGCCCCAAGCCCTGTAAATGCCGGCACCACATAACAGCCGTTTGTATCCTTTACCTTTCTCGCCATGTACTCTGAATCAGTTGAGGAATCGATAAATTTCATCTCATCGCGGAGCCACTGTATTGAGGCTCCTGCCACAAATATTGAGCCCTCCAGCGCATATACCACCTTGCCGTCTATGCCCCAGGCTATTGTGGTTACGAGTCCGTTCTTTGATGAAACAGGCATCTCACCTGTATTCATGAGAAGGAAGCAGCCGGTGCCATATGTATTTTTGGCTTCTCCTGCCCTAAAGCAGGTCTGTCCAAAAAGTGCTGCCTGCTGGTCTCCTGCCGCTCCCGCGATAGGAATCGGTCCCCCGAAGTACACCGGATTCACCTCACCATACACACAGCTTGACGGCATAGGCTTTGGAAGCATGCTCTTTGGTATGTCAAGCTCCTTAAGTATCTCATCATCCCACTTTAAGGTATTGATATTAAACATCATGGTTCTTGATGCATTAGAATAATCCGTAACATGCACCTGCCCCTGAGTGAGCTTCCATATAAGCCACGTCTCGACTGTTCCAAACAAAAGCTCGCCTCTTTCGGCTCTCTCCCTTGCTCCCGGCACATTGTCAAGGAGCCACTTGAGCTTAGTTGCCGAAAAATAAGCATCTATCACAAGCCCTGTCTTTTTCCTAAAGTTCTCGGTAAGCCCCTTCTCCTTCAGTGAATCCGCATACTCTGCCGTGCGCCTGCACTGCCATACTATCGCGTGATAAACCGGCTCTCCCGTATTTTTGTCCCACACAATCGTGGTCTCTCTCTGGTTAGTAATGCCTATCGCACATATGTCGGCTGCCGTAGCCTGTATATTGGCCATTGCCTCCTTTGCCACCTCAAGCTGTGTGGCCCAGATTTCCTCTGCATCGTGCTCCACCCAACCCGGCTTCGGGAAAAACTGCGTAAATTCCTTCTGTGCCACGCTGCACATCTCGCCCTTCTCATTGAAAAGTATACATCTGTTGCTGGTAGTGCCCGCATCTAATGCCATAATATACTTTGCCATGTAAAAATCCTCCAACCAATTATTCGGTACCTAAATACTACTATTATTATAGCATGATATTTAAGCTATTTCCATAAAATCAGTACTCACAGACTTCGATTTCAAGCATATGTCCTAAAATCTTTAATTCATCTGAACAATCTCCGTAAATCACCACAAAATGAGGCTCCCAGCCATCCTTTACACTTTGATTTACAATATCATAGCTCTTTTTGTCTGTCCTTACTACAATTGATGTTCCGCAAAACTGCTTAGGCTTGTCGAGAGCACTTCCTGTTGTGACAAAAATCTAAAGCTTCCATCTGCTTTTTGTCCTACTCTGAACACTGTGACTTTGTCAGCCGCCTTACAGCCAAAGTCCATTACAGGGCCAATCTTTCTGTTCGGATGCACTCCGATTGTTGCACCTGTATCCTCTCTTGAGATAGAGCATGCAGCTGTTCCGCAATGCCAGAATGTAATGGTATTTTCACTCTCATCAAGAGACACCGGATCTCCGAAAAATACCGCCTGCTCAGATAATTTCATTCCAATATACATAGAGAGTGCTCCATATGTATCAGCCTCACAGCTTGCAGCAACACCCATATCATTTAGCATAGCAAGCACGCCACAAACAGGTGTTCCAAACGCGGTAAAGAAATCAGGCCAGCATCTTGAAGATAGTGCTCCAATATTATTTTCATCTACATACTCCTTATATGCCTTGCACAGTCTCGCAAAATCCTTTCGATTATTGTCAGGAGTCTTGTCAAGACCAACAGTACTCTTAGTCATTTTATCGAGATATTCACTGCACTCATCATCGGTATAGCCCTTTGCCATATCAATAAGCTCTCTCACCTCAATTGACTCAAGTGTTGCTCCGAATACCTTTTGCATGTCAGCATCCATTGCACGTCCAAATCCAAATCCCTGCGGTGTATGTCCGACTGAGGCAATCCTTAGATTTTTTAAGCTCATTTTTAAGCCATGCTGCACGAATACAGGCACTAATTGTTTTCTTTGTCCTCTCTTCCTGTGGAGCTCCAAAGATATATTCAAAGTTACCATCCCTAAACGCAGCCAGTGCATTTCCTGCCGAATATGCTCCCGTCAATGAATTTAATCTCAACCGGCCTCCATCTATAACCGGCTCACGAAGTGTCCAAAGCAGTACCGGACACGAAAATCTTTTAAGAACCTCACTCGCATAAGCTGCATTTGCAAAGGTTATATTCTGTAAAATTATCAGGGATGGCTCTATTGTATCAAGAAAATTAGTTAAATCCTGAATTGATAAAAGCATTTTATCTGGTACAATTGCAGCATCCGTTATTGTATTTAATAAGTCTATTGATTTTTCAAATTCCTTCTGTGCGCTCTCCAAATGAAATGTCGGAACCCCGACCGGCACATATGCCACCTGAAATTTTGTCATATATTTTACCTCCAATAAAATTTTCAAAAACTACTTAACCATAAGCAGTATTCCTGATATAAAAAGTAATATGTAGGTGAGCTTCATAAATATTTCCTGGCTCATCCTCTTTACAAGCACTGAGCCTGCTGCCATTCCCGCTATCAAAAACGGAATCGATATGCATTGAGTCATAACAAGCCCTGCATTCCACATTCCCGCACATATATCCTGAACAAGTATCATCGAATTTAATATAATCCAAACAGTAGAAATAGTTGCTCTAAAGCTTGTCTTTTCCTTTATCTCATTGGATAAATACCCTATCAGAAGCGGTCCGCCTGACACAAACATACCATGAACTATTCCCGCACCAATAAGTAACAGCATTGATTTCCATGATGATTTTTCTTTTGTATCACGCTGCCTTTGCCCATATATGCTGTAAAACCCATGTATTGCAAGAAATATCACAAAAATACCCAGAAACTTGTATAATACTGCATCATATCCTGCAAGTGCGTTCTTTAGAAAAAAGCCGCCAAAGATTCCTATAGCCATGACAATGACTACCTTTTTCAACTGCTTCCAGTCTACATGTTTCCATTGTGTAACAAAGACATACACTCCGGCAAGAATACCAAGCACATTTAATATCGGCTTAGCGACATCATATCCCACCAGAATTAGGCTTGGAGGCATTGCGAGGATGGTCCCCGCAAAGCCTGTAATGCCCTGAATCACATTTGTCAGAAAAATTATTATGTAAAATAAAACAGTGTTCATTTATTTGACTCCATATTTTTCTCTGATTTCTTCAAATATATCAGCAAACTCACTATTTTTTCTGTAGAAGGCAGGCGTATAGCCAAGCTCGGCTGATACTGTTATTTCTCCGCCGTGATACTCTTCGCCTGTCCACAAATGTACCCATTCATCCTGTGGCAGATACACATCCCATTCATGCTTATCCTGCTCATAAACAGGTGCTATCAGCATATCTCTTCCAAAAAGATACTCATACTGTATGTCATAAGCTTTCTCATCAGACTCATAATGCATGAACAAAGGTCTTTGCACCGGATGTCCACTGTCTGCATTCTCTTCAACAAGTGTCTTTGTATACGGTGCAAGCATCGTGTATACATCAACGAGTCTCGCCAGCCGCTCCATGGTATCCTCATCATCGTAATACTGAAAATTGGTATCCGGTCTGTTTCCCTCATGTGTCCTCATAAATGGTGTAAACATCGCCATCTCAGCCCATCTGAGAAACAGCTCCTTTGTACGAGTATTATCAAAAAGCGATGTATAGCCTCCAATATCACTATGCGTGAGCCCACATCCCATCATTCCTGCACTAAGTGCTCCGCAGATAACAGATGCGAGTCCATCATGTATTGTAAAGTCAACAGACTGATCGCCGGCCCACAGCAATGTGCAGTATTTCTGGCTTCCGGCACCTCCGGCACGCATGAAGTAAACCACATCTCCAAGCTTTCCTGACTCTTTTACTGCCTCATAGTTACACTTTGCCCATAGCACCGGCCAGTGATTGTGCTCAATCATAGGTGATTTGCCGCTGTATAAGCATATATCATCTGTAGGCAGATACTCTCCAAAGTCTGCCATCCAGCCATCAATGCCTATACCAAGTGTGTATTCTTTAATAATATCCTTAAACCACTCGAATGCCTCCGGGTTTGTGAGATCCACAACTCCACAATAAAATTCACCAAAATCCACGAGATAATCACTGCCATCTGCCTTTGTTGCAAAATAGCCTTTTTCCCTGCCTTCCTTATAGAGCTCACCATCATTTACCAGATATGGATTAACATATCCTAAAATTTTATGCCATTTGCATTTATCTCTTTAATCTTCTTTGGCAGATCCGGATACATTTCCTTGTGATATTTCCAGTCCCATTGGAGTCTCTTTCCGAATGATGTCACTCTCTTTCCGCACCAATCCTGGCACCATATGCCAGCTACCTTGATGTTCTTATCAAGGGTCTTATCAAGCAATCCAAATGACCTTTCATTTCCACCCTGAACACCAATTATGAGCCCATTGTATACCCAATCCGGGAGCTTTGGCTGTCTTCCAAAATATGCTGTAAGTCTCTCAAGCAGTTTGAGATATGTATCAGCACACTCTATACGGATCTGCTTAGGCACCTCCCAGATCTGCAGCTCATGAAAGCTGTCATTTCTGAAATCAAAATCAGCATATGCTGTTGAATCCACATGCAGATAATATTTATTTGTGGAAACAAAGGTTGGCTGTGGATAATTTGTGTTGTAATAGTCTCCTCCTGCCTTATTTTCTACATCCGAACGCCATGTAACGTAGGTTGTCTTATCACGTCCTACACCCGGTTCAGATGTCCAGATAGGAAAATTTCTTCCACGCAGATTAAAGTAAGACATCTGCTCACCGCAGCCATAGCATTTTTCCTCTTTATCCGCGGCTACCCTAAACCAGAATCGGTTAATCCTGTCATCCTTTTGTTCAAAATCAATGGTACACAGATTTTCGTCACATTTAATTTTCGCAATGATATAGCTTTCAAAGCATAGTCTGACTGTATCAGCTGTCTGAATCACATCTGTGAGCTTTAGTGGAAAACGCTCGGTAACATAATCTGTTATCTTGAAGTTACCTCTGTACATATCAACATCTTCCTGTCCTACTCCGACATAAATCATCGGTCTTTCTTTGCTATGC
>ENA-OQCU01001088-OQCU01001088.1-human-gut-metagenome-genome-assembly--contig:-NODE-1088-length-10124-cov-3.007902_pt1 | contig 10124 bp, 10 predicted proteins | sample MGYA00242504_ERZ504590 | MGnify/ENA primary metagenome ERZ504590 (study PRJEB26092, sample SAMD00036318) | human gut metagenome | host: Homo sapiens | study: EMG produced TPA metagenomics assembly of...
CGATAAACTCCTTTGGAGTGACGCCGTACTTTTCGATAACATCTGCTGTATTGTAGTTTTCTATCTCGGTTCCTGTTTTCTTTGTCTTTGGAATCCTTACCATGACATGGTCAGTCGCAAGCTGCAAAAGGTCTCTGTCTCCGGAAATGATGGCGACATCCATACCGGCCTTTTCTGCCCTGACAGATAAGGTTCCAAGTATATCGTCGGCCTCATAGCCTTCCTTTTCCACGATTTTAATGCCCATAGCGGTAAGCATTTCCTTTATCATAGGCACCTGCTGCCTGAGCTCCTCGTCCATAGGCTTTCTCGTGCCCTTGTACGCATCAAACATTCTGTGACGAAACGTCGGCGCATGCACATCAAATGCCACCGTCAGATAGTCAGGCTTTTCCTCGTCAAGAATCTTGAACATGATATTCAAAAATCCATAGACTGCATTTGTGTGAAGCCCCTCTGAATTGGTCAGATCAGGAAGTCCGTGATATGCCCTGTTTAAAATACTGTGTCCGTCTATAAGTACAAGCTTTTCACTCATTTTATACTTTCCTTATTACTTAATATTGTTGTAATCGCTGCCGGTCACACTGCAGTGCAGGCAGTAATGTTAAATAGCTCTTGTATATTTCTTAAGCCACTGAGCCTCCTCATCATTCAAAAATGGTGAAACAAGCTCATAAACTCTCGCATGATAAGCATTCAGGTATCCTTTTTCCCTGTCTGTCATCTGATTTGGATCAATCGCATCGAGATCTATCGGTACATAGGTCAGATTCTCAAAATACATGAACTGGCCATACTCATTTTTCTCGCCTTTTCGGCAAATCAGCTCATTCTCTGTACGAATACCGAATTTGCCCTCTAAATAGATGCCCGGCTCATCTGTAGTGACCATGCCCTCTTCTATCACACGTTCTGCAGTCCTGCCCGGGTACTGCTTCCAGTGAAAGCTGTTTGGTCCCTCATGAACATTGAGCACATAGCCCACACCGTGTCCGGTACCGTGATTGTAGTCCATGCCAATCTCCCAGAACGGCTCTCTTGCCAGAATATCAAAGTTAAGGCCAGAGCAGCCCTCCTTAAACCTTGCATTTGCCAGGTTCATATTTGAGCGGCACACTCTCGTAAACATATCCTTCATCTCGTCAGTCACAGGACCTAGTGCAAAGGTCCTCGTGATATCTGTGGTTCCCTCCAGATAATGTCCTCCTGAATCAACCAAAAGAAGACTCTCAGGCTTAAGCTGCCTGTCAGACTCCTCTGTTGCAGAGTAATGCACAATAGCACCATGATCAGCATATCCGCATATTGTGGCAAAACTCAAATCAAGAAAGCCCTCCTGCTCAGCTCTAAGCGATGCAAGATAATCTGAAGCCGAGATCTCTGTCATAGGTATCTTACCTATATTTGTCTTAAGCCAGTACATGAACTTGCACATCGCAACTGCATCCTTTAAATGCGCCTTGCGCAGATTTTCAAGCTGTACTTCATTCTTTACAGCCTTCATGACAACTGTAGGATCCTCCGCATCAATCACCTTAACACCATCCGGCAAGCTGTCGCAGATGCGATAATTTACAATCGATGTATTTAAAAGCACTGTCTCTTTTTCATCAATATGCTTCACATATTCATAAAAATCATCGTAAGGTCTTGTCTGTATACCATTCTTATCGAGGTATGCCTTAAGAGTCTCTGTCACAACCTCTTCCTGCAAAAACCATATGCAGCTGTCCTGTGACAGTGCCAGGTATGAAAGCACTACAGGCACATAGCTTATGTCGCCTCCCCTGACATTTAAAAGCCAGGCGATATCGTAAAGTGATGACATCAGATGAAGTGTTGCACCCTTTTGTGCCATCTGCTCTCTGACTCTTTTAAGCTTTGAGCTTATATCCTCACCGGTGTATTTATTGTCAAAAATCATGACAGCTTCCTTTGACATAGGTGGTCTGTCAGTCCATATAATGTCAATCAGATCCTCATTTACATACATGCTGCCGTGCTTTTCTTTTTGCGATTTCAGAAAGCCTTTTGCCCCATGCGGCATTTACCACTCTGCCGTCAAAGCCTATTACACCGCCATCCGAAAGAGTATCCTTTATATACTCATCAACTGTCGGTACGCCCTCCTCGCCAATCTTAAACAGCTTTACAGTGGTATCCTTAAGCTGCGCAGCCGCCTGCACAAAATACCTGCCGTCTGTCCATAGTCCGGCCTCATCCATAGTGATGACTGCGGTACCTGCTGAGCCCGTGAAGCCTGTAATATATTTGCGTGCCTTAAAATGCTCTCCTACATACTCTGACTCATGAAAATCAGCAGTAGGTACCACGTACAGCGAGATGCCCCTCTTTTCCATCTCGCTTCTCAATGCTTTTAATCTATCCTGTATCATTTTATTATGCCTCTTTAAATTCAAAAAATTTTGTATCTAATTCCGGATACATTCTCTTTAATGAGATTGGTTTGCCGGATTTTGTTCAAAAATGCAATGGCTGCTTTTTTGCAGTGGTGCGAAGCTCGCCTGTCTCTTTGTCCTTCATGACATACTCAAGCTCCATCTTTATTCCGTTATACTTAAGCAGCTTTGTGTAGATGACGACCGTGTCATCGAAATTGTACCATACTGTGATACTCTACCGATATCGACAGCACCGGACTTATAATTTCCATATCCTCCATCTGCCTGTAGTTGAGTCCTATCTGATCCATCAAATCAAGTCTTGCTTCTTCCATCCACTTGACATAGTTTGAATGGTGGATTATACCCATCTGATCTGTTTCATAATACTTTGCGTGGTGCTCGTAAGGACGGATTCTAAGTTCCCCTTGTGAGCCGGCAATCTGTAATTCATTGTTTGCCATAAAAACTTCCTCCATTCATATTTTGGTCTTATTTCTATTATGCCACATTGGACAGCTAAATTCAACGACTTGACCGTAAAATATAAACCGGCTGCTACCTGCGTATCATACTGTAGCAGTCTCTGCATATATTGCGTGAATTTCCAATCGGAAGTATTCTGCCGCAATACCGGCATCTGATAATATACTCATCCTTGCTCTTTGACAGAAGCTGCATAATCTTTGCCTGTGTTTTGTCGCGCTCGTTTTCAAGCCAGTCCTCATCCACAATTTTGCCCATGCGGACTGAAAACTGATAGTACAAATCAAGCTTTTTGTAATAGGATTCGTATTTCATGAGCCCCTGATACTTTGAATGCTTATCAGGCTTGTCGAGAGATATATCAGATGTATACGACATGCAGTAGCGCAGCCATTGTCTGACAAGCTCCCTGTCCTTTATATCTATAGGACATGTAATCATCTTATAAAGCAGATATTTGTCATCAAAATCTGCGATAAAGTATCGCTCCTTATACGCATATCCATACAAAAACAATATCTCATCGACATTGATTTTCCTAAACGGTGCTGATGGCTCTGCCTCATGCCAGAGCTTAATTATCGCATCAAGCGGCGCATCCATTGTAAGGAGCACCTGCGGGAAGCCAAGACTTACTATATCAATATCCTGCTCCGGTATATTTAGCGTATTCTTCAGATAATTCAGATTCTTTTGTCCCAAAGCTGTCACATAGCCTGTATCATACAGACCAAATCTTCCTGCACGGCCCGCTATCTGTTTTATCTCAGAGATGACAAGCGGACGTCTTGATACTCCATCAAACTTTTCCACCTCCAGAAATACAATTCTTCTGACCGGCAGATTGAGTCCCATTCCTATCGCATCTGTTGACACGACAACCTGTGTCTTTTTCTCATTAAAAAGCGTCATCTGCCTGCGCCTTATTTCCGGTGGCAGACTTCCGTATATGACACTTGGCTTTATGCCGTTTTCCTCCAGACGCCCTGCTATATTGAGTACCGACTTCTTTGAAAAGACGATAAAGGCATCGCCCTCTCTCACATCCTGTGGAAATGAAAAAGGCTTATCCTCCAGCTTTAGCGCAGTCTTTCTCTCATACTCCCTTATCTCATACTCGTCATGGCACAGATTAATCAGATGAATGACTACATCCTTTGCCACCGGGCTCATGCATATATGAATCTCTCCTGCAAGTGTACCAAGAATTGCCCTGGTCCATGAATGTCCCCTGTCATCATCTGCAACCATCTGTGCCTCATCGATCACTGCGATATCATACTCCTTATCACAGTCAAGCATCTCCACTGTCGATGCTGTAATTCTGCTGTCTGATACCTCAAGACACTCCTGGCCTGTAAGCATGGTGCATGGTATGCCTGCATCATTCATCTTCTCATATACCTCAAGTGCCAGAAGTCTAAGAGGTCCCAGATAAACTCCGTTTTGCGCCAGCTTAAGCCTCTCAAGCGCCTGATATGTCTTACCGCTGTTAGTCGGGCCTATATGGAGTATGAAGTGCCTTTTCATGCTCTGTGCTTTTGGAAACTCAAGCTCCGGCCGTGCCGGAACCAGCGTGACAATCTCTCTTCTAAGCTCCTTGCTGCGGTACTCATTGTAAAGCGCCTTCATGCTCCTTGTACATATCGCACCTATATACTCCTTGCGCAAAAGCTTTAAAAAATCCTCTGTGAGATACTCTGCCTCATTCTCATCAAACTGCTCCATATCCACCCTGACGAGCTGCGGAAGGATTTCTCTATTTAAAATCTGCCTTGCATTCTTATTGTTGGAATAGTAGGTGATCAATGCAAGCCTTTTTATTTCCTGATGCAGCTTGTCGAGTGCTATTGTCTCGTTTTTTGAAAATCGCGCATATTTAATTGATTTTGCTTTACTATTGAGCCTGTGAATATAGTGTGCCAGCTTTACAGGCTTACCTGTACTTCTCTTCGCATTCTCCCTGTACTGGTCAACATAAAACTGTACCAGTATCTCTTCAAACGATTTTTCCATATATGTGTGTTATCCTCTTTATTTATATACACCGTTAAGAGTCACCTCAAACGTAACATCCTTTCCAGCAAGTTCTGTATTTACCTTATAATCATCCGGGAACTTCAGGTTTAAATCAAAGGTTTCTCCCACCTTGTGACCTACCACTCCGTCCTCAAAGCCATCTATATAGCTGCCTGAGCCAAGCACCAGGTCTGTGCCCTGTCCATCAGTGCTTCCACCCTCGAATTTTTCACCGTCCATATATCCGGTGTAGTCAATATTTACCTTATCTCCATTTTCTGCAACCGTGTCAACCTCTGTATTAAGTGTTGCTGCCTCTGTCTGTGAATCACTGCTTTGTGTCTTCGGATGCCCTGAGATTCCGTGGTCTGTGATGCAGCTTGCGTACCATCAGTGCCCTTTGACGATGAACCGCCCGATGTCGCAACTGCCCAGATTAGCACTATGACTACCACAACGACTGCCACTACCGGCACCCAGAATTTCAGCAGATTCACAACCTTTGCCTTCTTTTCTGCCTTCTCTCTCTCGATTCTTCTTTTTTGCCTGTGCGATTTTTTTGGTTTTCGTTTGTTCATTTTGTTAATCTCCTGTTTTATTTTATTATTGAATTATACTATTACAATTTGAACATTCTGTGTTTCGCATAAATTGAACAGTATGCGTTGTCTGTCAGTGCATTCGCTATCTGTCACTGTTCGCTTTAAACTTTAAACGGCTGCGTCTCTTAACTATTTGACGCAACAATAAAAGCAGTAGAAAGACGCCCACACAGCCTGCGCTTATAGCTGCACCTGCCTTAAGCCCCGGTGTCTCATAATAAAGCTCTATCTCATGCTCTCCCTCATCCAGATGAATGCTCACAAAGGTATCTGAAAAATCCTCATACTCTGCATCCTTCCCATCCACCTTCATAGTCCATCCCTTTTCACTCGGAATAGAAAGCACAAGCTGTCCTGCCTGCTTCACATCAATGTGTCCGCTTATGTGTGTATCTGAAAAATCATCCACCGAGAGTGTCTGCTCATTGAGTGTATTGTAAGCACTCTCAACTGCAGCAATGGAAAGCTCGTATACATTAAATCGTACAGCATCGGCATCAGTGTTTGTGACGGAAACTGTCTCCCCCGCCTTCACATATCCCAGGTCAAACAGATACCTGTGAGTGGTCTTCGAGTATGTGGTCTCATACTCTCCGTGGCTGAAGGTCAGACTGTCAGTGCTGCACGAATCGTATGCCGCATAATAATATCCGTCATGGTCAAAGGTGAGAGTCGTAGTTCCCGGATTTTCGTCCTGAGTGCACTCTGTCATGGTCAGCATATCATCTGCTGCGCCAAGGAGCCTGCCAAGGGAATTAATCGAATAGATTTTCGATGACGAGGATGGCTTCCACGCATCAATCACTCCCTCATCCATCATAAAACCAAGCGGAAGTGTGTAGTTATTCCGATACAGATAGTGATTTCCGCATTTTCCAACAAGTGTAGTCAGCTCATTCTGTGGCTGTATTGATTTTGTAACCATATATCTGACCGAAAGCATGGCTGACGTGACAGGTGTGGCACCGTTATAACAGTAGAAATTCTTGCCTCCCTCCATATAAAGAGCCTGATAAAAATGGCTCACATTTATATTCATCAGGGAAGAAAACTGTGTTCCAGAAGCATAGCCGTATCGTGTGTCATCATTTTTAGTTAGTCGGCCTGTATCCTCAACCCTGTAAAATGGTACATCGTTGTCAGCTGCATCCTCTTTTGCCAGCTTAAGTGCCTTTTGCATATCGTCCACATTGGCATTGTAGCTGCTTCTGCCGGTACATCCAAGTCCTGTCACAGCCATATTGACAGCCAGCTCCACAATCGCAATACCGCATGTTATGACCATCAAAAGCTCCCTGTTTTTCCTTGCTGCAAGCTTTAAAAGTACTGTCATAATGCCGTACAGCGCAACAAACAATATGCTTATGATAACTGCATAATACTCTGTCACATCCTCATCGGCAAACATCGTGCTTACTGCCATAAGCGCCGATGCAAATACCACTGCCACGCCAATATGCCACAGTCTTATGCCACGCCACTTTCTTACTGTAGCATAGCCTATGGTCAATACAAGAAATGCATACAGATACGACTGTCTGCCAGGCAGCGAATCCGGAAAATGCAGTCCGTGCCATATAAAGTCAAGCTGTTTATTGGCAAAGCTTGCCATGAAAAACAACACAAACAATACGGGAGCTATTTTTTTCTTCCAATTAATCCTTTTATTGAGCACAAACAGTATCAAAAGCATCACACTAAAGGCTCCGGCATACAGATTCGGCCAGTTCTCTGCACCCTCATAGACGCTTGCTGTCGTGCACATCCTGCCGACCTCTGATAAGAGATTAAAATACCACTCTATCTGCTTTGGAAACTCGATGCCCGACGAACCGCTGTAGCTTAAAATGATAAGCTCCGGGATGATTAGCACCATCGCAGTGCCTCCAGCCAAAAGCGAGTAAACGGCAAATCTCACAATTGCAGCCATTTTACCGCCATTTTGCGTAAAGAAAAGCCATGCAAACCAGAATACCAAAAAGATGCAAAGCATGATGCTCAGATAATAGTTTGACAATATACAAAGTGCCAGTGATACATAGTAAAGCACCGGCTTTTTGTCCCGCACAAGCTTCTCAAGTCCTACTATCGCTAGCGGTGCAACCGCCACAACATCCATCCACATAACATCCCAGCTATACGCAGCTACAAAGCCGGAAAGCGCATATGCCGTTGAGAAAACAAATGCCGGCACAAATGTATTATCGTGATATCTGTTATCCTTTCCAAGAAGTACAAAGTGTTCCTTCAGAAAATAAAAAAAATTGTTGCTCCGCTTAGCGAAATCTTAAAAATGATTAGCAGCTCGATAAACTCAATAATATGGCTCTTTGGAAAAAGCACCACAAGCCAGTTTAACGGACTCGCCAGATAATAGGCAAATACCGATACAAAATCACTGCCAAGCCCGATATTCCATGTATACATGAGGCTCGCACCATTTCTTAGCTTCTCCCACAGCTCATTATAGAAAGGCAGATACTGGTGATACAAATCCATATGCAAAAGGCAGTAATCGCCAAATGGATATACACCATTTCCTATACAGATGATTATACATATGAAAAACGGAATTAAAAACGCTGTCAAAAGTGGATGCTTTTAACAAAATTCATCACTTATCCTCCCAGTCAAACAGTCTGTAATATTGCAAAAGCTTATAATCGTTTAGCATATCCGAATCGGCCTGCTTATTTTTGCTGCCGGTTGCCTTGTCTGATTTATTTGATGCTTTATCTAATGTCTTATCTGCAGTTTTATCAGTGCGTACCGCTGATATAATTGGATACTCCTCCTGCAGCTTTAGCAGAAAGCTCTGATAGTCATTTGTCGGCACACCTGCCGCTTTAAGTACGTTTGCAGCCAGATAATTAACACTCGTGTCTTTTGCTGCCGCCTCATCAATATCATAATTTGCCCAGATAAAGAAAGGAACCTGCTGACGCTTTTGCTGTTCTTCAAGCGTCTGGTTATTGATATCGAGGCCATTCTCTTCGTAGATTGGTTCAACAACATAATCGTTTGGCTGATGATCACCGAAGAAGACAACAATTGTTTTCTTGTCAGAAGCAGAAAGCTCAGTAAGCAGATAGTTAATTGCGTCATCAGTGTATTTCATCAGGGAAAGATAGTTGTTTAAATATTTGGTACTCTTTGTATTTTTAAACTTAGCTTCAATAGACGGAGTGAAGTTATCATACGGTGTGCCATAACTGCTGTATTTTGCATTGTTACTTAAAGATAAAGGCAGGATCGGTGCTTTGATTTAAGACATCGAGAACCTCTTCGAAGTCGGCCTGATCGCTGACATATTTTCGAATGCTGATTCGCCGTGATGGAAATTTTTCAAGGAAAGAACTGTCCAAATCCCATCTTTTCATAAACAGAGCTTCGATTCCAGCCAGAGGCATTGTACGGATGCATAGCAGTTGTGCTGTAGCCTAATTCCTTCATGTGTGAAACAATTGACAGAGCATACTTATTTAATACTGCTGATAAGGAATACTTCCTACCGGAAGAAAAGCCATCGTATTGCCTGTCAAAAACTCAAACTCGGTATCGGCGGTATTGCCACCGCATACAGACGTATTCAGATATCCTGTTATAGTGTTCTCATTGCCCTTTTCAAGACTGTGTACAAACGGCATATAGTCTGTATTTGTATCAAAATCACCGAGCACTGACAGGTCTGAAAATGCCTCATCCATCACAACTATAATATTCGGATAATCACTTTTATCTGTAATTGCAGTATTATTAGCTGCATCTGAATTATCATCTGTACCGGAATAGCTGTCAAGCAGCTCCTTAGCCTTCTGTCTGCTATACCCATCAGGCTTATCAACCGCCACAAACTTAAGATCCATCGCAAAGGTCACTGCCATTCCATTCACCTTTGTCATATATGCCGGTGTAAAAGAGAAACGGATACAGGTAATTGTCCGTCTGGAAATCCTCATCCTGCAGGGCATTCACAAACAGGCACAGCGCAAGTATTCCAAGCACAGTCGGAATTAGTCTGAACCTGAATTTCCACTTAATTCTGAAATCAACAAAATGCATCAGCATAATAAGAGCTATAAATATAACTGTAACAACAACTACTCCTGCAGTCGGTGCGAAATCATAATTGGATGCAACACTTGTCGCCGTACCAATTGAAAAAATATCCCATGGAACAAAAGGAGTCGAGCGGAAAAGCATAACATAATGATTAATCAGTCCAAAAACCATGGCCACGATAAAAACTGCACGAAGTGCCCATTTCGCCCTTCCCGTAACAAAATAAAGAATCCAGGCAATCAGCTCAAACAAAATAATATTAAAAAATCCCGCCATAAATCTGACTTCTTCAAAAGGATTATGTTCGTAGAACTCCATAAGATAAAAAGCCGTAATCGGGAAAATCGAGAAAAATATAACATTGAATATAATTTCATATTTTTTATAAATCTTTTTTATCATCATAATGCTCCTGTTTGCTATCTGGTATTACAGCCTACATGGCAGATTTTTGGGTACCTTTTTGGGTACAATTTTGGGGCAAATTTTTCTTAAAAGTACCCTAATTTCTTTAACTTTTTTAAAGATTATAAATAAAGAAAAAACCCGC